>Ga0172380_10000708_pt1 | contig 61898 bp, 66 predicted proteins | sample Leawe162metaG_FD_119747 | JGI IMG/M metagenome (GOLD analysis project Ga0172380, IMG submission 119747) | Leachate microbial communities from a municipal landfill in Southern Ontario, Canada - Leachate well 162 metaG | ecosystem: Engineered > Solid waste > Landfill > Unclassified | place... | reverse complement strand
TGTGCTTCATGGCCGGGGCCAACTCGATCTTCTACGGCGAGAAGTTGCTCACCACAGGCAATCCCGAAGCCGACCGCGACGAAGCCCTGTTCAAGCGCCTGAACCTCTCCCCCGCTCATTGACGGCATGCGCACCGACTTCGCCCGTGCCGCCGCCCGCTACGATCAGGCGGCGGTGCTGGCGCAGGAGGTCGGCCGGCGCATGGCGCAGCGCCTCGACTACGTCCGCATCGCGCCTTTCCGCGTTGCCGACATCGGCTGTGCCACGGGCGACGGCATCCGCGAACTGATCCGGCGCTATCCGCAGGCCTACCCCCTCGCTGTCGATTACGCCTTGCCGATGTTGCAGACGCTGCGGCCGCGCGACGGCCTCTGGCGGCGGCTGCGCGGCCGCTCGGCCCGTGCGCTAAACGCCGACGTGCGGGCGCTGCCGCTGGCGGCCGGCAGCCTGAGCCTCGTCTGGTCCAATCTGATGCTGCACTGGCTGGACGATCCCTTGCCGGCTTTCCGCGAATTGCATCGGGTGCTGGAAGTGGATGGCCTGCTGACCTTCAGCCTGTTCGGGCCGGACACTCTGAAGGAACTGCGGCGCGCTTGCGCGGCGTGCGGCATCGACTCGCCGCAGCGCGGTTTCGCCGATATGCACGACATCGGCGACATGTTGGTGGCGGCCGGGTTTGCCGATCCGGTGATGGACATGGAAACGATCACCCTGACCTATGCCAAAGCCAATGGTCTGCTGCGCGATCAGCGCCTGCTGGGGGTACGCAATGGACTGTTCGGCGCGCTCCGCTGGCGCCAGTGGCGGCAGGTGTTTGCCGCCTGGGAGCGGGTTGAGGACCGGCTGCCGGCAAGCTTTGAGATCGTCTACGGCCATACCTGGAAACCCCGGCCGCGTACCGTTGCCGACGGCCGCGCGGTGATCAATTTCCAACGCTGACGGTGCCGTGCTGGAACTCCGTTCAGGAGCGGTTGACGATGGGAATGATCTTGCGTTTCGGCACTGCCGCCTGGCGTTTTTGCGATCGTAGCCAGACGACGACGCGGAAACCGAGCAGCCCGAGCAGGATCGTGCCGTAAAGGATGGGCTGCGATACGTCTTTTTTCACCAGCCAGGCGTAGTGCAGCACGCCGAGCAGCGCGACGGCATACACCAGGCGGTGCAGCGACTGCCAGCGCTGGCCGCCGAGGCGTCGGATCATCGCGTTGGTTGAGGTGACGGCGAGCGGCGCCATCAGCAGAAAGGCGGTCATGCCGGCGGTGATGAAAGGGCGCTTGAGGATGTCGCGGCCGATTTCGCCCCAGTCGAAGAACTGGTCGAGCCAGAGGTAGCTCGACAAATGCAGCAGGCCGTAGAAAAACGCGTAGAGGCCAAGCATCCGGCGTAGCTGCATCAACCAATGCCAGCCGCTGAGCTTGCGCAGCGGCGTGACGCTGAGAGTGATGAGAAGGAAATTCAGTGTCCAGGTGCCGAGCGAACGGGTGAGAAATTCGATCGGGTTGGCGCCCAGCGTGTCGTGGGCCAGCCCCCAGCCCAGGCGTGCGACGGGAACCAGGCAGAGCAGGAAGAGCAGCGGTTTGAGCAGGGGCAGGTAACGGCGCATGGCGTAATTTTAAAAGGAGCGTTTTAGGTCCATCCCCGCATACAACGGTGCGACTTCACTGTAACCGTTGAATAGCTGAGTGTCGCGCTTGCCGAACTCGCCCAGCCGCCGCTCACGCTTCTGGCTCCAGCGCGGATGGTCGACCTGCGGGTTGACGTTGGAATAGAAACCGTATTCCCGCCGGTTGGCTTCGACCCATGAAGTCAGCGGCTCCGTGTCGGTGAAACGGATTCTGACGATCGACTTGCCGCTCTTGAAACCGTATTTCCAGGGCACGACGATGCGTATCGGCGCGCCGTTCTGTTTTGGCAGTACCTCGCCGTAGAGGCCGAGGGCGAGCAGCGTCAGCGGATGGCGCGCCTCGTCGAGCCGCAGGCCCTCGACGTATGGCCAGCCAAGGACGCGGTCGCGCACCCCCGGCATGTTTTCCGCCTGTACCGCGGAAATGAATTCCACGTACTTTGCGCTGCCAAGGGGCTCGACTTGTCTGAGCAATGCGGCGAGCGGATAACCGACCCACGGGATCACCATGCTCCAGCCTTCGACGCAGCGCAGCCGATAGATACGTTCCTCCAGCGGCGCGAGCTTGCGCAACTGGTCGATGTCGAAAGTCTTCGGCTTTTGCACCAGGCCTTCGATGCGCAGCGTCCACGGCTGAGTTTGCAGGCGGTGGGCGTTGGCCGCAGGGTCCTCCTTGTCGGTGCCGAATTCGTAGAAGTTGTTGTAGCCGGTGACGTGCTTGTATGGCGTTTGTGTTTCGTCGCTGGAATACAGGCTGGGCCTCCCGGCCAGTTTCTCCGCCGCCTGTGCAGTGGGCAGCAGTGCGGCGAGGGCGAGGCCGGCACCGGTCTTGATGAAGTCGCGGCGCCGCTCGAATAGTTCGCGTGGAGTGATGCTGGAAGACGGGCAATCGTCGGGGCGTTTGATTAACATGGCGGACCTCTGTGTGGGTTTCTTATGCTTTGGTCGCAAACGGCGGCCAGACCTTACATCCGATCGCGTTCAATGAGCAAAGTTCTTTTCGCCGCCTTGGAAAAGGCCCTCGCCGCCGCCGTGGTGGAGGACAAATTGGCCTTGGTACGAAATCTTGCCGAGGATTGGCGCTCCGCTCGATTGCGCTTCGAGGGCGCTGCCGGCGTCGTCGCAGAGCCGACCGTACGCGGTTATCCGCCGCGCCCGCCGCTGGTCGCACCGCAGAAAGTGCCGCGCCGCAGCCCGCATACGCCGGGCGGCCGTGCCGCGCTGTTTCATGCCATCGTCCATATCGAATGGTCGGCGATCGATCTTGCCCTCGACCATGCCTACCGTTTCCGCGATTTCCCGGCCGCGTACTACGGCGACTGGATTGCCGTCGCGGCCGAGGAGGCGATGCATTTCACTCTGCTTCGCGACCACCTGCGCGGCTACGGCCACGACTACGGAGATTTCGCCGCGCACGACGGCCTTTGGCAACTGGCGTGCGCTACGGCTGACGACGCGCTGGCGCGCATGGCATTGATCCCGCGGCTGATGGAGGCGCGCGGTCTCGATGCCACGCCACCGATTCAAAGTCGGCTGGAAAAGATCGGCGACATCGTCGGCGCACGCTTGCTGGACATCGTGCTGCACGACGAAGTGGGCCACGTCGCCCTCGGCGACCGCTGGTTCCGCGTGCTCTGCGCACAGCGCGGGCTGGAACCCGAGACGGCCTTCCGTCGTCTGATCGATGAATACGGCGCTCCCTGGCCGGCGGCGCCCATGAACGAAAAAGCCCGCCGGGAGGCGGGCTTCAGCGAAGCGGAACTGCGGGCTTTGATCGATCAGCGCAAGCTGGCGACGTAGTCGGAGACGACCTTGATTTCGTAGTCGCTCATCTTCGCGGCGACCATGCGCATCATCTTGTTCGGGTCGTTGGCGCGGCCCGTGGTGTCCTTCGGGTCGGTGCCGGCGAGGCGGAAGCTCTTCAACTGGGTTTCGGTGTAATCGGGGAACTGGCCGCCTATGCGCGGATACTGGGCGGGAATGCCGGCTCCGGCGGGTCCGTGGCAGGCTGCGCAGGCGGGGATGCCCTTGGCGGCGACACCGGCGCGGTAGATTTTCTTGCCGGCCTCGATGCTGTCTGCGCTGCGCTCCTTCTCGCTCTTCTGGGTTTGCGAGGCGAACCAGGCGGCCACATGGCGGGCGTCGTCGTCGGACACCGCGGCAGCCATGCCCATCATGATCGGGTTGGCTCGGGCGCCAGACTTGAAGTCCTTCAGTTGTTTGACGATGTAGTCGGCGTGTTGCCCGGCAAGCTTGGGGTTCATCGGAATAACACTATTGCCGTCGGGCATATGGCAGGCGGCACAAATACCGGCGGCTACAGCCTTGCCTTTCGCCGGGTCTGCGGCGTTGCCGGCCGCGTGTACCACCGCAGTCGCCGTGGTTGTAGCGAGAAAAATCAGCGGCAGAAGGAAACGCTTCATGAACAACTCCTCGGAGCGGGGTTTTGCAAAAGCCTGATATTCTATCAGCCAGTCATTCATCGACCAAATCGGGTACGCCCCGATCACCCATGTCCCTGTTTCGCCACGCAGTATTCGAAATTTCCGTTGCCAGCCCGGACGGCCTGCCGTATTCCGCGGCGCCCGAAATCGCTTTTGCCGGTCGCTCCAACGCGGGCAAGTCTTCGGCCATCAATACCCTGGCGGGGCATACTCGCCTCGCCTATGTGTCAAAAACACCGGGCCGCACCCAGTTGATCAACCTGTTCCGCCTCAAAAATGGCGCCGCGCTGGTCGATCTGCCCGGCTACGGTTATGCCCAGGTGCCGGAAGCGGTGCGGCGGCAGTGGCGTGGGCTGCTGGAGCATTACCTGACGCGTCGTGAGAATCTTGCTGGGCTGGTGCTGATCATGGATTCGCGCCGTCCTTTTACCGATCTCGATCGACAGATGATTGCCTGGTTTGTCCCCACAGGGCGGCCGATCCATTGTCTGCTGACCAAATCCGACAAGCTGACCCGACAGGAGCAGAGCAAGACCTTGTGCGAAGCGAAGGCCGTGGCGCAAGGACTGAGCGGAAACATCACCCTGCAATTGTTTTCCAGCCTGAAGAAAACCGGTATCGAAGATGTGGAAAAAATGGTCGGCAACTGGCTGACCCCGGAGCAACCCCCGACGCCAAAACAGGAGTAACGGCAGGCAGGGGTTTTAATCCCGCGGGCGAAGTCGCGCGGCTAAATCAGTCACCCCTTCCCCGGGGAAGGGGCCGGGGGATGGGGGCGGCTAGGCCCCGAAGGGGTTTTTTTGTCCACGGGACAAAAAAGAAACCCCCGGCCAAGGGGTTATGCCGGGGGGTTAACGCCTTAAGGGGATTTAAGGCACCCGCTCAGGGAGGTGAAGCGGGAGACGACTCATCATCGTCTAGGCTTTAGGATAGGCGACAGAAACAAAAGTTCCAATTCCGAGAGGAAAATTAAATTCATGAATATCAAAGGCATATTTCCACAGGTGCGCATGCGCCGCATGCGCCGTGATGATTTTTCTCGCCGCCTGATGCGGGAAAACGTACTGACGGCAAGCGATTTCATCTATCCCGTGTTTGTGCTCGAAGGCAGTGGCCGTACCGAGGCGGTCGCTTCGATGCCCGGTGTCGAGCGTGTCAGCCTGGACCGGTTGTTACCGGTGGCGGAGCGGGCGCTTGCTTTGGGCATCCCGGCGCTGGCCTTGTTTCCGGTGATTGGCGCGGCGAAGAAGAGCGAAACCGCAGCGGAGGCATGGAACCCGGAAGGCCTGGTTCCCGAAGTGGTGGCGCGGCTGAAGAAGGAATTTCCGGAACTCGGTGTGATCACCGATGTGGCCCTCGATCCCTATACCAGCCACGGCCAGGACGGCTTGATCGACGTGAGCGGTTATGTACTCAATGACGAGACGCTGGAAGCGTTGCGTAAGCAGGCGCTTTGCCATGCACGCGCCGGTGCCGACGTGGTCGCCCCATCGGACATGATGGACGGCCGCATCGGCTGTATCCGCGCTTCGCTGGATAGCGAGAAGCTGATTCATACCCGCATCCTCGCCTACTCGGCAAAATATGCGTCGAGCTTCTACGGCCCCTTCCGCGATGCGGTGGGTTCGGCGACCAACCTGGGCAAGGGCAACAAATTCACCTATCAGATGGACCCGGCCAATTCCGACGAAGCGCTGCGCGAAGTCGCGCTGGATCTGGAAGAGGGTGCCGACATGGTGATGGTCAAACCCGGCATGCCCTATCTGGACATCGTGCGCCGGGTGAAGGATGAGTTCGGCGTGCCCACCTACGCCTACCAGGTGAGCGGCGAGTACGCCATGCTGAAGGCCGCCGCAGCCAACGGCTGGCTCGACGAGAAAGCCTGTGCATTGGAAGCGCTGCTGGCGTTCAAGCGCGCCGGTGCGGACGGCATCCTCAGCTATTTCGCGCTGGATGCGGCGCGCTGGCTGAAAGAGGCTGCCTGATCAGGCGGGCTGTCGTCGCGGCAGCTCCAGCACCGAGCTGAGTCGCATATCCACCCATGACGGTACCCGGGTCTGCCGCGACACCAGCACCGTCCGCATCCCCAGTGCTTTAGCGGTGCGCAGATTTTCGGTGCTGTCTTCCACCATCACGCAACGCCGCGCAGAAATGCCCTCCCGCCGTAGCAATCGGTGGAACGCGGCGGGGAACGGTTTGGGTACGAAACGCAGGCGTTCCAGGCACCAGATACTGTCGAAACAGTCGTAGATGTCCATGGCTCTGAGTACCGCCTCGGCGTAATGGCGGGGGGCATTGGAAAACACGATCTTGCGTCCGCGCAGTCGTTGCAGCGCGTTTTTCAGTGCCCGATCGAACACCAGCTGCCGTGGCAGCTCGGGGAACTGATGGGTTTGCCGAAGAAAATGATGCGGATCGATACCGTGATGGCGCATCAGGCCGGTCAACGTAGCGCCGTAGCGTCGCCAGTAATCCATGCGCAGACGATCGGCCTCGTCGTCGTCGACATTCAATGCCTGTGCGACGTAGGCGGTCATGGCCTGGTTGATTTGGGGAAAGATATGCGTGCTGGCGTGGTGGAGCGTATCGTCCAGATCGAAAAGCCAGACAGGTGCCGTCATCGAAGGAACTCCGATGTTGTTCCCTGCGGCGCAATTGAACGGCCTCCCTCCCATCCTCCCCGGCGCACGTGAGGCGATCGATCCGTCCCGCCAGATGGGCGGGGAATTCGCGATAACGCTGCCGTCAGGATCACTTCGACTTGATCAGGGTGCCTACGCCTTCATCGGTCAGGATTTCCAGCAGTAGCGCATGCTCGACGCGGCCGTCGATGATGTGCACGCTCTTCACCCCGCTGCGGGCCGCATCCAGAGCCGAACCGATCTTTGGCAGCATGCCGCCGGAGAGGGTGCCGTCGGCGACCATATCGTCGATTTGCCTGGGGGTGATGCCGGTGAGCAGCTTGCCTTCCTTGTCCAGCACGCCGGGGGTGTTGGTGAGCAGCACCAGCTTTTCCGCCTTGAGCACTTCGGCGATCTTGCCGGCCACCACATCGGCGTTGATATTATAGGTTTCGCCGTCTTTGCCCACGCCGATCGGGGCGATGACCGGAATGAAGGCGCCTGAATCGAGCAGGGCGATCAGCGATGGGTCCACGGAAACGATGTCGCCCACCTGCCCCACGTCGATCACGTCGCCCGGGTTATTGATGTCTTCCATTAGCAGTTTCTTGGCGCGGATGAAGCTGCCGTCCTTGCCGGTGAGCCCCACGGCCTTGCCGCCCGCATGATTGATGAGGTTGACCACCTCCTTGTTCACCTGGCCGCCGAGCACCATTTCGACCAGTTCCATGGTTTCGGCGTCGGTGACACGCATGCCTTGGATGAATTCGCCTTTCTTGCCTACCCGACTGAGCAGATTTTCGATTTGCGGGCCGCCGCCGTGGACCACCACGACATTCATTCCGACCAGCTTGAGCAGCACCACGTCGCGGGCGAAGCACTGTTTCAGGTACTCGTCGGTCATGGCGTTGCCGCCGTATTTGATGACGATGGTTTTGCCGTGGAACTTCTGGATGTAGGGCAGGGCCTCGGCAAGAATGCCGGCCTTGGCTGGAGAGGGCATTTTTTCGCTCATGGTAGTACAGGCGCGTAGGGACGATGCGCCATTCTACCGGTCCGTCGCCGCGCCGCAGCCGCCGAGAGCGTTGGCCAGCCGTATACGCGGCTGGCCGATCGGCGTTGAACAGGCTTAATCGATGACCAGCCGCTTGGCCTGGGTGGCGGCTTTTTTGGGCAGGGTCAGTTCCAGCACACCGTCGTTGAATTTGGCCACAGCCTGTCCATCGTCGATGTCCTGGGCAAGCTGAAAGCTGCGCGACACCTTGCCGAAATAGCGCTCGGTGCGCAGAAGGCGTTCGCCCTCCTTGACTTCCTTTTCCTGTTTGCGCTCAGCGGAAATCGAGACCACCGGACCATCGACGTTGACGTGGATGTCTTCCTTTTTTATGCCGGGTAGTTCGGCATGGACGACGTAGGCGTTATCCTGCTCCTTCACGTCGACCTTGATGCTGGGTGCCTCGGTGGACTGGGCGAGATCCAGGGGGCGGGCAAAAACGCCGCGAAAGAAGTCGTCAAAAGGATCGCGACGGACAATGTTTGCCATGATGTTCTCCTTCGATGTTGAACGTGGAAGAAAAGGCTGCATGCGACAGCCGTGGAACGAACATAGGGGCGGAATGGGGCGGTTTCAAGTAGATTCGGCTGCCGGAGAGAGGGTGTTTTGATCGAAGTCAACGTTCAGACCGAGATGGAAATGCTGCGCCCGCGGCTGTTGCGGTTCGCCCAGTTGCAACTGCGTTCTTCGGCCGCGGCCGAAGATGCGGTGCAGGAAACCCTGCTGGCGGCGATCGAGGCGCAGGGCCAGTTCAACGGCGCCGCGGCCTGGTCCACCTGGGTTTTTCCCATCCTTAAAAACAAGATCGTCGACGAATTGCGCCGCCGCCGCGAGCCGGAAACGGACGCGCTGCCGGCCGATGACACCACCGATAGCGGCGATTATTTTGCCGCCGACGGTCACTGGATGGAGATGCCTACAGCCTGGGCTGGCCCCGAGCAGGCTTTGGAACAGAGCCAGTTCTGGGCCGTATTCGAGGCTTGCCTCAATGGTCTGCCGCCGAAGCCGTGCCAGGTTTTCATGATGCGCGAGTTTCTCGGGCTGGAGACCGAGGAAATTTGTAAGGAACTGGCGATCAGCGCGTCCAATTGTTGGGTGCTGCTGCATCGGGCGCGTCTGGGCCTGCGCGAATGCCTGTCGCTGCGCTGGTTCGGCGCGACAGCGATGAGGGGCAAGTGATGCTGAACTGCAAGGAAGCGGCAGAGTTGATGTCCCAGGCGCTGGATCGTGAACTGGGTGTGGGAGAACGTTTGAGCCTTAACCTGCATTTGATGTTTTGCGCCGGCTGTCGCAATGCCCGGCATCAGCTAAGCTTCATTCGTGATGCCTGCGCCGCATGGTTCAGGCAAAGCGACTGATGGGCCCGGTAAGGGCAATTTCAACCACAACGGAGAGAAATCATGAAGAAAAAGACTATGTTATCCGTGGCTGTTGGTACGGCTTTTGCGGCATCCGCCGCGCTTGTTCCTCTGGCCCATGCAGAACACAACCCGTTCCGCATGCAAACGCTGAGTTCAGGCTATCTGCTGGCCGAGGCCGATGCCAAGACCATGGAGGCCACTCCAGAGGCTGGGAAGAAGATGGACGGTAGCTGCGGCGGGGCGAAAAAGAAGGACGGCTCGTGCGGCGACAAGAAGGCTGCGAAGAAAGCCGAGAAGAAAAAGGACGGCAGTTGCGGCGGCGAGAAGAGGAAGGACGGCAGCTGCGGTGCCGGCAAGAAAATGGAAATGAAAAAAGACGGGACGACATAGGGCGTCTTCTGCGGTTCTGCAAATGGCTGTGCATCGCGTACGCGGGGCCGGGCTCGGCTTCAGGCGGGAACTCATCCCCGACCTGAAGGCCGGGATTCCCTCCGCCATCGAATTTTTTGAGCTGGCTCCGGAAAACTGGGCCGGGGTGGGCGGGCGGGCGGCGCGCGAACTGCGATCATTTACGGAACGTTATCCCTTCGTCTGTCACGGCCTGTCGCTTTCCCTCGGCGGTCCTGGCCTGCTCGACCAGACCCTGCTCCGGCGTATTAAGCAGTTCATGGTGGAGCACGGCATCGAGTTGTATACCGAACACCTTTCCTGGTGTTCCGACGAGGGCCATCTCTACGATCTGCTGCCCATACCGTTCACTGTCGATGCGGTGCATTGGGTGGCGCAGCGTATCCGGCAGGCGCAAGACATCCTCGGGTGTCGGATCGCGGTGGAAAACGCCTCCTATTACGTCGCTCCGCCGAATGCCGAAATGAGCGAGGCGGAGTTCATCTCCGCCGTGGTGGCCGAGGCCGATTGCCTGTTTCACCTCGATATCAACAATATCCACGTGAATAGCGTCAATCACCGCTACGATGCGCTGGAGTTTCTCGATCGGTTGCCGTTGGAGCGAGCCTGCTACGTTCATGTCGCGGGCCACTTCGAGGAGCCCGACGGGCTACTGGTCGACACCCACGGTGCGGCCGTGATCGATCCGGTATGGACGTTGCTGGAAGCCGCCTATAGCCGCTGCGGCGCGTTGCCGACCTGCCTGGAACGCGATTTCAACATTCCTCCACTGGCGGACTTGACGCGTGAAGTGGAGCGTATCGCCGCGTTGCAGAACGGCGGTGCCGGCGCTACCGATCGGAGGCGGCGGGCATGAGTGCCGTCCATCCGTTTCAGCGGTTTCAGCGCGACTTCGCTCTCCACGTCCGCGATCCGCGCGCCCATCCGCGACCGGCTGGCGTTTCGGCGCGGCGCATGGCGCTCTATGACGAGCTGCTGTTCAACAATCTGGTCGGGTTTATCGATGCCTGCTTCCCTATTACCCGAAGTCTTCTCGGCGAGCGTCGCTGGCGCCGGCTCGGGCGCCGCTTTTTCGCCGAATGGCGCAGCCAGACGCCGTGGTTCCACGAAATTCCGCGGGAATTTCTCCGCTGGCTGACGGAAAGCGGGATCGCCCAGCCGTTGCCGCCATATCTGCCGGAACTGGCCCACTATGAGTGGGTGGAGTTGGCTGTCGACGTGATGGACGTCGCCATCGCTCCTGGCCGCATCGACGGCGCGGGCGATTTGATGCAGGGGCGGCCGGTGCTGAATCCAGCGTTGATGAACCTGGCCTATCGCTGGCCGGTGCAGCGGATCGGCCTGTCGTACCGGCCGCGCAAGCCGCAGGCGGTGAATCTGGTCGTTTTCCGCGATACCGGCGATGCCGTCCGTTTTCTGGAGATCAACACGGTTGCGGCTCGCCTGCTCGACCTGCTCGCGCCGGGAACCCTCAGCGGTAGCCAGGCTTGCATGAAGATTGCCGCCGAGCTGGCGCATCCGGACCCGCCGCAGGTGATTGTCCATGGCCGCCGGCTGTTGGCCGATCTGGCCTGCGAACAGGCTATCCTCGGCGTCTGGAAATGATAGCCGCCCGAAGAGAAACCCGATGATGGCCGCCGCCCCCCACAAATCAACCCGTCCCAACAGCGTCTGTCCGCAATGCGGGAGCGAGTTCTCCTGCGGCGCAAAGGCCGGCAACGAGACCTGCTGGTGTGCCGATCTGCCGCCGCTGGTCACGCGGCGGGACGAGGCCTCTGCGTCCTGCTATTGCATCAATTGTCTGCGGCAGAAGATTTTTCCAGACCGAGCATGAGGATCGCGTCGCGGTTGCTCCAGGAAAAGCAGGCCGCGGCGGCTTCCCTCCAGGGTAGCCATCGATAGGCCAGGTGCTCGTCTGCGGCCAGCGTTACAACCGAAACCCTCGGCACGCAAAGGTCGAAGACGTGTTCGCGGTTATAGCGCGTGCCCGGCGCAAAGCGCTCCGGAGTCAGCGTGATGCGGAAATTGTTGGTCAGATTCCACGGCCGAAAATCTGCCGCAGAGGCGAGAATCCCGGTTTCCTCCGCAACTTCCCTGCGTGCGGTGTCAATCAAGTTTTCCCCGGTTTCCTGGCTGCCGGTGACCGATTGCCAGAGGCCCGGGTGGCGGGCCCGCTCCAGCAGCAAAATCTGCAACTCCGGGGTGTGGATGATCACCAGCACGGAGATGGGAATCTTGAAGCTCACGTCACCGAGGGCAGCCAGGAAATACCGTCGGCGAGCATGTCCACCAGACACCAGAAAGCGACACCTTGTTCGCGCCACTCTTCGGCGGCATTGGAAAATACTTGCAGCGTGGTGACGAAGTCGGCTTCGGCACGGCCGTGAATGCCGTCGCAATGCTCCAGCAGCACCAAATAACCTTCGGCAGGGCGCCAGCCAAGATCCGCAAGGCAGTCGAGCAGGGCGTCGAAGCTGTGACCGAACCATTCGGGAAAAGCCAGGGACTTGGCGATGGCGTCGAGCATTTGCTGCTTGTCGCGAGCGGCGCCGAGATCGACCCGAAACACCATATAGCCGTTGGCTTCCGCTGCCACGACCAACGATTCGGTATCGCCTTGAGGCATGTGGTAGACGCCGGCGATATCGGTTCGCCGCAGCAGGGTTTCGTAGCTCACTGGACGATCCTCCGAAAGCTGCGGTAGTGATCTGGGGTGTAGTAGCGCTCGTCTGGCTGGCCGATGACGATACGGCGTGCGCCGCGGTTGCGGGCTCCCGGCGTGGGCACTGTGTATTCGCGATAATAGCTGCGTTTCTGCTGCGGCAGGCGGCGTTCGTAGTTACCAAATACCGTGCCGTCGCGGCGGAACGGAAAGGGGCCTCCCGCATCGATCAGGCGCAGGGTGTGCTGCGCTTCCTGCGGCAGTTCGGCAAACGCAATCGGCGGCCAATCCCGCGCTGTAGCGACACCCAGAAAGAGCGTCAGCAGCAGCGCCAGGGCGGTCCGAATCACGATCAGCCCTTGCCGACTTCCACCTGGGTTTCCATCTTCTGCCGCAGGCGAACATGGAGCTCGCGCAACTGCTTCTCATCGACGTCGGACGGCGCGTTGGTGAGTAGGCACTGGGCGCGCTGCGTTTTGGGGAAGGCGATCACGTCGCGAATCGATTCAGCGCCGGTCATCATGGTGACGATGCGATCAAGGCCGAAAGCCAAGCCGCCGTGGGGCGGTGCGCCGTATTTCAGCGCGTCCAGGAGGAAGCCGAACTTGAGCTGCTGTTCCTCTTCGCCGATACCCAGCGCTTCGAAGACCTTGGCCTGGACATCAGCCTTGTGGATACGTACCGATCCGCCGCCGATTTCCCAGCCATTCAGAGCCAGATCGTAGGCTTTGGCCAGGCACTGGCCCGGATCGGTCTTGAGGAACGCGTCGTGGCCGTCTTTCGGCGACGTAAATGGATGGTGGCAGGCGTTCCAGCGGCGGTTTTCGTCGTCGTATTCGAACATCGGGAAGTCCACGACCCAGACGGGCTCCCACGCCTTGCCGTTGAGGTAGCCTTTTTCGTGACCGAGCTTGCTGCGCAGGGCGCCGAGGGCGTCGTTGACCACCTTGGTTTTGTCGGCGCCGAAGAAGATCAGGTCGCCGTTCTGTGCGCCGGTGCGCTCGACGATGATCTTGAGCGCCTGCATGTGCAGGTTCTTGACGATGGGCGACTGGAGGCCGGTTTCGTTGAGCTGGGTGATGTCGTTGACCTTGATGTAGGCCAAGCCCTTGGCGCCGTAAATCTTGACAAAATCGGTGTAGCCGTCGATTTCGCCGCGGGAGAGCGTCGCGCCGTTGGGAACGCGCAGCGCGGCGACGCGGCCGCCGCTGGTCGCCGGGCCGGAAAAGACCTTGAAGGCAACATCGGCGACGGCGTCGGTGACATCGGTAAGTTCCAGGGTGACGCGCAGGTCGGGCTTGTCGGAACCGAAGCGGCGCATGGCTTCGGCGTAGCCGATTCGCGGGAAGGGCTGAGGCAGATCGACGTCCAAGGTCTGCTTGAACACTGTGCGGATCATCTCTTCCATCATCGCGGTGATCGCGGTTTCGTCCATGAAGGACGTCTCGACATCCACCTGGGTGAATTCCGGCTGGCGATCGGCGCGCAGGTCCTCGTCACGGAAGCACTTGGTGATCTGGTAATAGCGGTCGTAGCCGGCCACCATCAATAGCTGCTTGAACAGTTGCGGCGATTGCGGCAGGGCGAAGAACTGGCCGGGATGGACGCGGGAGGGAACCAGATAGTCGCGCGCGCCTTCCGGGGTGCTCTTGGTCAGCATCGGGGTTTCAATGTCGATAAAGCCGTTATCGTCGAGGAAGCGGCGGAATGCGCGTGCTACCTGATAGCGCAGGATCAGGTTTTTCGCCATCTGCGGGCGGCGTAGATCGATCACCCGGTGTGTCAGCCGTACGTTCTCGGAGAGGTTTTCATCGTCGAGCTGAAACGGGGGGGTGACCGCGGCGTTGAGGATTTCCAGTCCATGGCAGAGAATTTCCACCTCTCCGGAGGCCAGGTTGGCGTTGGTGGTCCCCGCGGGGCGCCGCCGTACCTTGCCGGTAACCCTGAGGACGAATTCGCTGCGCACCGTCTCGGCGGTAGCGAAAGTGTCGGCGCGATCGGGATCGCAGACGATCTGGGCCAGACCCTCGCGGTCGCGCAGATCGATGAAGATGACCCCGCCGTGGTCGCGGCGGCGGTGGGCCCAGCCGCAGAGGGTGACGATCTGATCGGTGAGGCCGGCGTTCAACTGGCCGCAGTAGTGGGTGCGCATGGTGGGTTCCGTACTTGAAGGGGAAGCCGCCTGAGAACCGGCGGCGCTTAAATTTATGGTGTTCCGTCGACCTATTCGTTCTGGGCCCGACCGGCGGGATTGATCATTGGTGGTGCGACGACGCCCATTGAGACGATGTATTTAAGGGCTTCGTCGATACCCATATCCAGTTCGATGATGTCGCGACGGGGGACGAAAAAAAAGAAACCGTTCACCGGGCTCGGTGTGGTGGGAATGAATACCCCGACGTGCTCGTCGTTCAGCAGATCGGCAATTTCGCGGGCGGGCATCCCCGTCTGGAACGCCAACGACCACGTTCCGGCATGCGGATAGCGCACCAGCAAGACCTTGCGAAAGGCTTCGCCACTACCGGAAAAAAGTGTGTCGCTGACTTGTTTTACGCTGTAGTAGATCGATTTCACTACCGGGATGCGGGCAAGTACGCCTTCCCAGAAGCGCACCAGTTTCTGGCCGATGATGTTGGCAGTGAGAAATCCGGTGAGGAAGACCACCAGCACCGTCACCACCGCCCCGATGCCGGGGATGTAAATCCCGAGCAGGGCTTCCGGCCGCAGCGCTTGGGGCAGCAGCAGCAACGACTGATCCATGGTACGGACGATCAGCGCCAATACCCAAGCCGTGATGGCCAGCGGCACCCAAATCAGCAGGCCAGTGATGAAATATTTTTTCAACCGCAGGATCCAGACGGGCAGGTACCGGTACCACCCTGACAGGGTGGAGGGCTGTCAGGTTTGGGTTTGGCGCCGCCCTTGAAGTCCGTCGCGTACCAGCCCGAGCCCTTGAGCTGGAAACCGGCGGCGGTGAGTTGCTTGCTGAAGGTTGCGGCGGAACACTCGGGACAGTCAGTCAGCGGGGCGTCCGCCATTTTTTGCATGACATCGTTTTCGAATCCGCAACTTGTGCAACGATAGGCGTAGATAGGCATGATCGCCTCCGTAAAAGGTTCAAATTATAACGTAAGGTCCTGATGCCAATGACCGGCAATCGACAGGCACACGGCCTTAGTTGGGGATGCTGGAGGCCGTATTCAAGAGGCCAAGCTGCCTAGATAGGCCTGCGTTAGCGGCTTGCCCCAGAACAGGGCAATTATGCCGGCTGCTGCCAGATAGGGGCCGAAGGGGATCGGTACATTGCGCCCGTGGCGAGCGAAGACGATCAGCGCAATGCCGACCACCGCGCCGACAAAAGAGGAGAGCAGGATGGTTACGGGCAGGATTTGCCAGCCCAGCCAGGCGCCGATTGCTGCCAGCAGCTTGAAGTCGCCGTAACCCATGCCTTCCTTGCCGGTCGCTAACTTGAACAGCCAATAAACGCCCCACAGCGAAAGATATCCGGCCATCGCACCGACGACCGCGCTGCGCAGATCGGTGAATACCCCGAATGTGTTGAACAGCAGGCCGGCCCAGAGTAGCGGCAGGGTGATGTCGTCGGGGAGCAGTTGAGTGTCGAAATCGATGAATGACAGTGCGATTGCGGCGCCGATGAACAGCAGGCAGCCGACGGTTGCCCAGCCGAAGCCGAAACGCCAGCCGGCATAGCCGAACAGCAGGCCGGTCAGCGCTTCCACCAGCGGGTAGCGGGGGCTGATGCGTGCCCGGCAGCCGCTACAGCGGCCGTTGAGAATCAGATAGCTGAAGATCGGGATGTTTTCCAGCGCACCGATCTGGCGGCCGCAATGGGGGCAGCGCGAGCGGGGGGTTGCAAGGGTCAGTGTTTCCGTGATCGGGGCTTGTTCGCCCCTTAATTCGGCGCATTGCTCGGCCCAGTCGCGCTCCATCATGCGCGGCAGCCGGTGGATGACCACGTTGAGAAAGCTGCCGACGAGCAATCCTAGGCCGCCGCATACGAGCGCGGTCAAGAGCGGATCTGACAGCATTCGAGGCTAGCCGACCACGGAGCCGAGTTTGAAGATCGGCAGGTACATGGCCACGACGATGCCGCCAATCAGGACGCCCAGAATCGCCATGATCATCGGCTCCATCAGGCTAGAAAGGGACTCTACGGCATCATCCACCTCCTGCTCGAAGAAATCGGCGACCTTACTCAACATGGAGTCGAGTTGCCCCGATTCTTCGCCGATGGCGACCATCTGAATCACCATGGAGGGGAATACATTCGCGTTCTGCATCGATACCGTCAGGCTGTTGCCGGTGGCAACCTCGCTCTGAATCTGCTTGGTCGCCATTTTGAACACATAGTTGCCGGCGGCCCCGGCAACCGAGTCGAGCGCTTCAACCAGCGGCACGCCGGCTGCAAACATCGTGGACAAGGTGCGAGTCCAGCGCGCCACAGCCGATTTCATCAACAGGTTGCCGAACACCGGAGCCTTAAGGGATAGCCGATCCATCACGATCTGCATGGCTTCGGAGCGCTTCCATATCGCCATGAAGCCGTAAATGGCGCCACCAACGCCACCGAATATGGCCCACCAGTAGGCGGTAAAAATTTCGGATATGGCGATCACGATCATGGTTGGCGCCGGCAGGTTGGCGCCGAAGCTTGCGAATACGGTCTTGAACTGGGGAATCACGAAGATCATGATGATCGCCACCACGATGAACGACACCACGATCACCGCCGTCGGGTAGAACAGGGCGCCCTTGATCTTGGCCTTGATCCCTAGCATCTTTTCCTTATAGGTGGCAAGGCGATCCAGCAGGCCTTCCAGAATCCCGGCCTGTTCGCCGGCGCCGACCAGATTGCAGAACAGCGCATCGAAATAGAGCGGATATTTGCGGAACGCCTGATTCAGGCTGGAGCCTGTTTCAACCTCGTTCTTGATGTCCTGCAAAAGCTTGGTCACGGCGCCGTTGCTGGAGCCCTTGCTGACGATGTCGAAGGATTGCAGCAAGGGAACCCCAGCCTTCATCATGGTGGCCAACTGCCGGGTGAACAGCGTGATGTCCTTCTCGGTGATGGTTCCGCCGCCTTTGGACGACTGCTTCTTTACCTTGCTGACCATAATGCCCTGGCGCCTCAGCGCAGCGCGCGCCACGGTCTCGCTGGCGGCGCGCATATCGCCGCGGACGACTTTCCCCGAACGATCCTTGCCTTCCCAGGAGAACGTGGTTTCTTTTTGTTTGTCGCTTTTTGCTGCGGTGGCCATGGCTACCCCTTACGCGTACAAATATGCCGAACTTCGCTGCACTCACCCTGCTACGGGGCACTATCTGCCCGGAATGGTACCAGATGCCGCTTGGGCAGCGGTGTGGTGTATTACGCGTCGGCGCCGTCGGGCCGCATGAGCCGGACCATTTTCACCGCTCGGTCCTGAGTCTGTACGACCTCGACTGGGACGCCGGCAATTTTCACGCTGACACCCGCGTCGGGAATGTCGCGAAAATGCTCTAGCACCAAGCCGTTGATCGTCTTCGGTCCGTCCAGCGGCAAACTCAATTCCAGGGCGCGGTTCACCTCACGCAGGGTCTTGCTTCCCTCGACCAGCGCGGTTCCTTCCGTATCCCAGAAAAGGGCATTGGCGACGCCGGGAGTACTGGTGGTGAATTTGCCGATGATTTCCTCAATGATGTCCTCCAGCGTGACGAGTCCGAGAATCTCGCCATATTCATCGACCACCAGCCCCAGCCGTTGCCGGTTCTCTTGGAAGAACTGTAGTTGCGCGTAAAGTCCGGTGCCGGCGGGAATGAAATAAGGCTCTATCAGGCGTTCGCGAAGGTTTTTCAGGCTCCATTCGCCGTCGATGATCTGGGCCAGCAGTCGCCGCTGATGAATGATACCGATCACGTTGTTTGGGTCGTTGTCGTACACCGGCAAACGGGTGTGATAGCTGGTGCCCAATTGTTTCCGAATTTGCTCTTCGCTTTGATCCAGGTCGATGGCTTCGATTGCGCCCCGCGGAGTCATGACGTCGTCGACCGAGATGTGTTCCAGATCGAACAGGTTGAGCAGCAGGCTGCGGTGCTGGACAGGGATGCCGTGACTCGATTCGAGCACGATTGATCGCAGTTCCTCGGGGGTGAGGGACTCGTGTCCTGTGCCGGAGTGAGGGGTGAGGTGGGTGAGACGGAGCAGACCGGCAACGATGACGTTGACCGATGAGACCAGCGGATCGGAGATGCGCAACACAGGCTTCAGTACATAGCTGGAGGCGGCCGCTAATGTATCGGCGTACGCTGCGCCGAGAACCTTAGGGGTGATTTCGGCGAAGATCAGGATCAGCAGCGAAACGATCAGGGTTCCGGCGCCGAGAATCCATTTTTCCTCGCCGAACAGCTCAACGGTAAGTAAGCCGGCCAGCGTTGCGATTGCGGCTTTGATCAGCGTATTGAACAGCAGAATGACGCCGAGCAGTTTGTCCGTCTTGCCGAGCAGTGCCAGCGCTCGCTTGGCACCGCCATGGCCGGTTTTTTCGAGCGCCCGCAGCCGGTAGCGGTTGCTGGCCATCATGGCCGTTTCGGCCATCGCGAAAAAACCGGAAACGATCAGCAAAATGCCCAGCGTTACCAGCTGAGCGGGGATGGGTATGCCTTCCAAGCGACGGGTAGGTGAGTGATGACACGGCCAGTATCCCGGCCGTGTCAGGGCCTGTCAACTTACTCGGCCTAGAATGACTTCAAGGACGAAACGGGTGCCAACATAGGCCAGCAGAAGGGCACCGAACCCCGCCAGGGTCCAGCGCAGCGCAAAACGGCCGCGCCAGCCGCGCATATGCCGACCGATCAATAGCGCGGCGAAAATCATCCAGGAAATGACGGCGAAAACGGTCTTGTGATTTAGCGTCAGAGCCTTGCCAAACAGCGATTCGGAAAAGAAGATACCGCTGCCGATGGTCAGGGTCAGCAAAACGAAGGCTACATGAATCAGCTGAAACAGCAGGGACTCCATGGTCAGCAGAGGTGGCAGGCCGGCGAGTAGCGGCGGCAGTTGGCCGCGGTGCAGATTTTTTTCCAGCACCGCCATCAGCAGCGCATGGAAGGCGGCCAAGGTAAACAAGCTGTAGGCCAGCATGGCCATCAGGAAGTGCATGCGGAAGCCCGTCGAATGGGCGTTGGCCAGAATGTGTTCGCCGGGCATGACTGCCGGCAACAAAACACAGACAACGGCCAGGGGCAGGCCAATGAGCTGCAAACCCTCCAGTCGAGCGTAAAAACCTTCGACCCAGTACAAAGTCAAGGCGAGCCAGACCATGACCGAAAGTGCAATGGCGAAGCTGAAGCGCATTGCGTCGCCGGGAAATATTTCCCCTTTCAGGCTGGCGGCATGAAGCAGCAAGGCGAAAAAAAGCAGCCAACGCTCGATCGCCGATGCCGATCGTTGCGTCTGATCCAGCGCCGGTCCGCGCGGACGGCCTTTCCAGCCGAGGAGCGCGAGTGCGATATAGAGGGTGGCGGCAAGCAGTTGCAGTAAAATTGCGGGCATCGCGTAAGTCTAACGCAACCCCAATATTCCCATGCTCGACAATCTGACCCAACGGCTTACCAAGGTCGTCAAAACCCTGCGCGGACAGGCTCGCCTGACCGAGGACAATATCGGTGAAATGCTTCGCGAAGTCCGCATGGCGTTGCTCGAAGCCGATGTCGCGTTGCCGGTGGTCAAGGACTTCATCGCCCGGGTGAAGGAGCGGGCGGTGGGGCAGGAAGTCCTGGACTCGCTGACTCCGGGACAGGCCCTGGTCGGCGTCGTTCATCGCGAACTGACCGAACTGATGGGCGGGCAGTCGGCAGGGTTGAATCTGGCGACGCAGCCGCCGGCGGTCATCCTGATGTCCGGCTTGCAGGGAGCGGGTAAAACAACCACCACGGCGAAACTGGGTAAATGGTTGAAGGAACGGCAGAAGAAGAAAGTGCTGGCCGTTAGTTGCGACGTCTACCGCCCGGCGGCCATCGAACAGTTGAAAGCGGTCTCGCAGCAGGCCGGCATCGATTTTTTCCCTTCTTCGGGGGACCAGGATCCCGCCGAGATTGCCGCCGCCGCGCTCGACTACGCCAAGAAGCATTACTACGACGTGCTGTTTGTCGATACCGCCGGCCGATTGGCGATCGACGCGGCGATGATGGCCGAGATCAAGGCGCTGCATGCCCAGCTTCAGCCGATCGAATGTCTGTTCGTGGTCGACGCCATGCTCGGCCAGGATGCCGTCAATACCGCGAAGGCCTTCAACGACGCGCTTCCGCTGACCGGTGTGATCCTGACCAAGCTCGACGGCGATTCGCGTGGCGGCGCTGCGCTCTCGGTGCGTCATGTCACCGGAAAGCCGCTCAAGTTTGCCGGCGTTGGCGAAAAACTTACCGGGCTGGAGGAGTTCCATCCCGAACGAATGGCCTCGCGCATCCTCGGCATGGGCGACATTCTCGGCCTGGTTGAGGAAGCGCAGCGCAACGTCGATCAGGACAAGGCCAAGGACTTCATGCAGAAAATGAAGTCCGGCAAGGGCTTCGATCTCAACGACTTCAAGGACCAGATCGCCCAGATGCGCAATATGGGCGGTATTTCCAGTCTGCTCGACAAGCTGCCGGCACAGTTCGGCGCCATGGCGCAGCAGGCCGGGGGCGCCGTGGAGGAAAAGTCGATCCGTCGAATCGAGGGCATCATCAACTCGATGACACCGCTGGAACGCAGTAAGCCGGAGCTCATCAAGGCCTCCCGCAAGCGGCGCATTGCCACCGGGGCCGGCGTCCAGGTGCAGGAAGTGAATCGTCTGCTCAACCAGTTCGAGCAGACGCAGAAAGTCATGAAGCAATTCTCCAAGGGCGGCATGGCCAAGATGATGCGCGGGATGAAGGGGATGCTGCCCGGGATGCGCTGAGCATCCACCTGAGGGGAACAATCGCTCCCGTTCGAGCCCTTCGACTGGTTCGATATGAACGGCTTGATCGGTGTTTCCCTGAAGAGCACGCGCCAATGACAAGGTTATAGGCGGTCGCATTTTCTTCGCCTGAATCAAGGCGCGTGGCGGCGTCAGCCGGCACCATGGCGGCATGACCACCTTGCAAGCCACCGCCCCGCAATCGCTGCGTCCCTATCCGCCGGGCGATCTGGCGATCTGGGTTTTCATCCTCGCCGAACTGCTCGCCTTCGGCGTGATGTTCGTGATCTATGGCGTCGCGCGGATGAAGCACCGCGAGTTGTTCGACCAGATGCAGCTCACCCTCGACCGCAACGCCGGCGCCGCCAACACGGTGCTGCTGGTCACCGGCAGCTGGTGTGTGGCGCGCGCTGTGGCGGCAATCAGGCGCGACGCTTCCGCACTCAGCGCACGCTGGCTGGCCTGCGGCATTCTGGCCGGGTTGGGCTTCCTGGTGGTGAAGGGCTTCGAATATCAGGTCAAGTTCGAGCAGGGGGTCAATCTCGATACCAACCTGTTCTACATGTTCTACCTGTCGCTGACCTTCTTCCACTTCATGCACGTGCTGCTCGGCATGGTGATCCTGGCTGCCGTCTGGTGGAAGACGCGACAGGGCGGCTATTCCTCCGCCGACCACCATGGCATGGAGACCGGGGCCAGCTACTGGCATATGGTCGACCTGGTGTGGATCGTTCTTTTTCCTCTGGTGTATGTGATGCGATGAACGGACAATATTCCTCCCGCGGACTCGATTTCGTCTGGGTGCTGCTGCTGGCGGGCACCGGCTTCACCTGGTGGCTGGGCGAAAGCGGTCACGCCGGCCCGCAGGCGGTGACCGCCATCTTGGCGATTGCGGCGGTCAAGGGCGTGCTGGTGATCCGCGAATTCATGGCTCTGCGCGGCGTCAGCCTGCTCTGGCAGGCGACGGTGATCGGCTGGCTGGTGGTGGCCCTGGCGGCGAACATGGCTGCCTACTGGAAAGGACTGTGATGGACATGCAAGCGACGACAAGCGGCCTGCCCTACTACGAGCCGGTGGGCGAGGAGGTGGGATTGTTCGAGCAGGCCTGGCGCAACCGTCTGCCGATGCTAATCAAGGGTCCCACCGGCGTCGGCAAGACGCGCTTTGTCACCCATATGGCGGCGCGCCTCGGACTGCCGTTGTTCACCGTTGCCTGCCACGACGACCTGACCGCCGCCGATCTGGTCGGCCGCCACTTGATCCAGGACGGCGCCACGGTCTGGTGCGACGGCCCGCTTACGCGCGCGGTGCGCAGCGGCGGTATTTGCTATCTGGACGAGGTGGTCGAGGCGCGCAAGGACACCACCGTGGTGATCCATCCGCTGGCAGACCATCGCCGCGAACTGCCGATCGACCGTACCGGCGAACGGCTGCATGCGCCGGACAGCTTCATGCTGGTGGTGTCCTACAACCCCGGCTACCAGAATTTCCTCAAGGGCATGAAGCCCTCGACGCGACAGCGCTTCGTCTCGCTACGTTTCGATTTCCCCGCCGCCGAACGCGAGCACGCCATCCTTTGCGCGGAAACCGGTTGCGATCCGCTGCTGGCGCAACGCCTGGTCGGCATCGCGCAGAGCCTGCGCGCGCTGAAGGGGGTCGATCTGGAGGAGGCGGCCAGCACGCGCTTGCTGGTGTATGCGGCGATCCTCATCCGCGACGGCATGGACCCGGTGATCGCCTGTCGCGCCGCCATCGCCGAAGCGCTCAGCGACGACCCCGAGGTCTGCGCCGGGCTGATGGAGGTGATCCTTGCCAGCTTCGGCCGCTGACCCTGCGGTGGTGCCGGGGCAGGGTCTGGCCGTGGCGGCCGAGATCCTGTTCCTGGTCAACCTGATGGCCGCGCCCGCGCTCGCTTTCGCGGTCCTGGCCTGGCTCTGGCTGCGACATCGGCGCAGCGCCCCGGCGCTGGCCCGCTGCCACCTCGACCAGGCTTTCTACGTCAGCTTCTGGGGCGGCGTGCTGATCGTCTCCGCCAGCGTTGCGATGCTCGTTTGCGGCGGCCTCGACTGGGAGTGGACCTGGGTCGCGGTGATCCTCTACTTCACCTGCGTGCACTCGGCGCTGATCGTCTTCGGCTGCCTGGGCCTGGCCAAGGCGATGGCCGGGCGCCCTTACCGCTATCCGCTGATCGGCGTCGGCCATGACTGATCTGGCGCAGCCGTCGAATACGCCGCGGCGCGTGATCCCGATCCGCAACGTCGCCGCCGCGCCGGCCGGACGCCAGCACCTGCGCAGCCTGACGCAGATCGGTTTCTTCCTGCTGTTCGCGCTGGCGCCGGTGTTCGATCTGTTCCGCTTCGATCTGACCAGCGGCCACGCCTGGCTGCTGACCTTTCCTTGGCGCCTCGGCATCGACGATTTCTCGGCCACGCCGGGCGGCGGCACGGCCACCGGGCTCGGCATTCTTGTGCGTCTTTTCCTGCCCCTCCTGCTCGGCGGCGGCGCCTTCATCTATGCCGCCTGGCGCTGGGGGCGGCTGTATTGCGGCTGGCTCTGCCCGCATTTTTCAGCGGTGGAAACCATCAACCAGCTGATGCGCCGCGCCAGCGGCCGACAGAGCGTATGGGACCGCCAGCCGATCCCGCCGCGCCGCGCCGACGGCTCGCCGCTGCCGCAGCACCCGCTGTGGTGGATTCCCACCGTGCTGTTCGCCGTCGCTTTCGCGAGCCTCTGGGCGGTGGTGCTGCTGACCTATCTGCTGCCGCCGGCCGAGGTATATGGCAACCTGCTGCAACTCAGCCCGACGCGCAATCAGGCGATCTTTCTCTCCGCGGCGACGGCTGTGCTGAGCATCGAGTTCCTCTTCGCCCGCCATCTCTTCTGCCGCTTCGGCTGCGCCGTCGGCGTGTTCCAGAGTCTGGCCTGGATGGCCAACCGTGACGCCATGGTGGTCGGCTTCCGCCGCGAACGGGCGGCCGATTGTGCCGCCTGCTATGCCGCCGGTGGGCCGGAGCATGCGGCCTGCGAAGGCGTCTGCCCGATGCGGCTGCGGCCGCGGACGCAGAAGGTGAAGATGTTCACCTGCACCCAATGCACCCAGTGCATCGCTGCCTGCGCCACGGTGCAGGCAGCGCAGGGCCGCAGCGGCCTGCTGCGCTGGGTGGACAAGGACGAAGCGCGGCGCAACGAAGCACAGGTCAGCCTGACCGGGGAGCGCGACTGATGGAAGAGTGGGTCGGCGGCCTCTGGGACAAGCTCATCACTCGCGCGGCGAGCAACGAGCATGCCGCCGCGGCAGTGACTTTGGGCGAGATGGAAAAGACCCTCGGCATCGTCTTTCGCGGCCTCGGCGGCGACCCGGGCGTGCGGCTGCAGGACGCCACGGCCCGTCGCCACGGCGCCCGTCGTTCGCTGCTGGCGCGGATCGCCGGCAGCGGCCTGAAGACCCACCTCGCCGCGCTCGACCAGCATGCGCTGCGCCTGCCGCCGCGCATCGCGCTGTTTGCCGAGCCGGCGCTGAACCGCGATCTCTATCTCTGGCTCGCCGCGCTCGCCGCCCACGACGTGCCCAACGGCGAGGCCTGGATCGTGCGCAACCAACGCGCCACGGCGGTGGCACTGGCGCGCTTTCCGGGTCTCGAAGCGCGCTACCGTCGCCTGCTCGCCGCCTGTCTTGAACTGCGCCCGCTGCCCGCGTGCCTGTCGGCCGCCGAGGCGGCGCAGGAAGTCGCCGTGCGCGCCGCGCTGGCGGAGCCGGGCAGCGTTGTCGAACTGCCGCCGCTACGGCACGGTGCACGGCCGCTGCAGCCGGTGCCGCTATGGCTGTATCCGGCGCCGGATGCGACGCCGACGCGGCGGGCCGAACACCAGGAGTCCAGCGAAAACGCGCCGACGCAGGATGCGCCCGGCCGCCATGCCGCCGAGCGCACCGAAATGCCGGGCGAGAAGCACGGCCTGCTGATGGTCTTCCGCGCCGAGAGCCTGCTCTCCTGGGCCGAGTACGTGAAGGTTAACCGTTCCCTCGACGACGATCCCGACCCCGACGCCGCCCGCGCTGCGGACAACCTCGATACGCTGAGCGTGGCGCAGGACAACCAACGCGTGGCTTCGCGCATCCGCTTCGATCTCGATCTCCCCGCCGCGGCGGAGGATGATCTGCCGCTCGGCCCCGGCCTGCCGCTGCCCGAATGGGACTACCGGCGCAATGCGCTGCGTCCCGATTACTGCCGCCTGCAACCGATGACGGCGCGCAATGCCGAGGCCGTGGCGCTGCCGGAGCGGTTGCGGCCGCAGGCGCGGCGGTTGCGCAGCCAGTTCGCCGCGCTGGCGCCGGAGCGGCGCTGGCTCAAGGGCCAGCCCGAGGGCGTCGAGCCCGACATCGAAGCCTGGGTGCGGCACTATGCCGAACAGCGCACCGGCGGCGGTGTCGGCAACGGCGCGGTCAACGACAGCGGCCTCTATCTTGCCCAGCATCAGACCGAACGCGACCTGTCCTGTCTGATGCTGGCCGACCTCTCGCTGTCCACCGATGCCTGGGCTTGCGACGAGCAGAAGGTGATCGACACCATCCGCGATAGCCTGATGCTGTTCGCCGAAGCCCTCAGCGCCACCGGCGACCGCTTCGCGCTCTACGGCTTCTCGTCGCTGAAGCGCGGCCATGTGCGCTTCCATGAATTGAAAACGTTCGCCGGCCGCTACGACGATGCGGCGCGCGGTCGCGTGCAGGCGATTCGGCCCGGTTATTACACCCGGCTCGGCGCCGCGATCCGGCACAGCACCGCGTTGCTCGAACGCCAGCCGAACCGCCAGCGCCTGCTGCTGATCCTCTCCGACGGCAAACCGCACGACCTCGATCTCTACGAAGGCCGCTACGGCATCGAGGACACCCGAATGAGCCTGATCGAAGCGCGCGCCAAGGGCATCCGCCCGTTCTGCATCACCATCGACCGCGAAGGCGGCAGCTATCTGCCGCACATGTTCGGCGCCCACGGCTACGCGCTGGTGCGCCGGCCGGAAGAACTGAGCACGCGGCTGCCGCTGCTCTACGCCCAGCTCACTCGCGATTGACGCGCCGCCGGCCGCGGCCCGCGCTCACCACGGGGCGCTGAATTCCTCCCGCAGCAGTTGCAGTTCCGACTGGTGCAGGGCGGCCAGCGCGGCCAACAGCTTTTCGCCCTCCGCCTGTAGGTGGATTTCCACCACCCGGCGGTCGTCGGTGTTGGGCCGCCGTTCGACCAGCGCCAGCTTCTCGCAGCGGTCGATCAGCACCACCACGCCGTGGTGGTGGGCCTGTAGCCGTTCCGCCAGTTCGCCGATGGTCGCCCAGTCGCGTCCCGGAATCCCCCGCACGTGCAGCAGCAACTGGTATTGCAGCGGCGTGATGCCGTGGCTGCGGCACAGCTTTTCACTGGCGCGCAGAAAGCAGCGCAGGCGGTAGCGGAAATGCGAGAGCCGCTCGTAAGTGGCTTTGCCTGGAATTTTCTGCCCCGCCGGTTTTCTTGACATCGCCATTCCCATCGTCTAAAAAATATCATTCATTGATATTATTAACGCGTAACCTTTTCTGCGCACTGAGCGTTGCCTGCCTCCCAAGGAGAAGCACGATGAAACTCATGTCCCTGCCGCAAATGGCGGTAACCTCCCGCGAAGGTTGGCCCGAACTGGTCGCCGAGCATCCGTCGGTCGGGCGCGCGTTCGCTTTCATCGTCCTGCCCCTGGCCTTGCTGCCGCCGGCGATGCTGTACTTCGCCGGTACCCATTATGGCGACGAACTGGTTCCCGGTTTCGCCGCCAAGCCGTGGGCCGTCCTTGCCGCGGTGTTTTTCTTCGCCGAAATCCTCACCTACATCTGGATGGGCTGGTTCATCCGGCAGGTCGCCGCGAGCTACCGGGTGGCCCTCGACGCTCGAGACGCCTACCTGCTGGCCGCACTGACGCCGATTCCGATGTGGCTGTCGTCGCTTGGCCTGCTGGTGCCCAATTTGCTGTTTTGCGCTGTCATTGCCCTGCTCGGCCTCGCCGCTGCCTGCGGCATGACCTACCAGGGCATCCACGCTCTTTGCCGCCGTCGCGAGAGCGAGGCCGCCCCGGCGATCGTCCATACAGTGCTCGGCGCCGGGCTGGCGGCATGGGGAATTCTGCTGGCGATCACCCTGCCGGTTTAGGGGCGTCGGCTTGACTGAGCGGCTACCTCGGCGGTCCAGCGCAGGATTTCGTCGAGCGCCGCAGACGGCGCGCCGAGGTGGCTTGAGTCCGGCTCGTGAAGCCGGGTCAGCGGATGCGGTGGCAGGGCATCGAACATGGCCTGTTTGACTTTGCGCAGCCCCGGATAGTCGCCCTTTGGAGCGACGAACAGCACCGGAATCCGCGAATTCACGTTTCTCACGGCAAGCGACTGGTTCATTGCGCCGTCTGGATCGAACCAGTCGAGGTAAGCGGCTGGAGTGCAAACAATCGGATAGGTGCCGCGTGAGCTTTCGAAGTCGAGAAACCGCGCTTTCTCGTTGCCTTGGCCCGCAGCGATCAGTTTGCGCGCGTGTTCCACCGATTCGCCGAGCTTCTCGCGGACGATTGCGCCGCCGACGTTGCCGCCCGGAGCCATCGCGATGATGCCGTCCACTGCATGCTTGCCGCCGAAATGCAGAGCGAACAGTCCACCTTGGCTGTGTCCGGCGACGAACAGCCGTGTCGCGCCTGTGGCGCGCAACGTGTCGAGCGCCGACTCGACCTCCTTGTCCGCCTCGGCGACCGTCGCATCGTAATCGCGCCGTCCCGACCAGGGCATTTCCAGATTGGCGACCAGATAGCCCTTCGCTTCGAGCGATGCGACCAACTCGGCGACGAATTTCGTCGGTGCGCCGCCCTTGCCATGCATGACGACGATGCCGATACGCGGCAGCGATTGGACCATCGCCGTTTGAACGGTCGCCGTGAAAAAAAGCGTCATTACGAAGGCGACGACGAATGCCGCATGCGTGCCCAAGGTTCGAACCACTGCTATTACTCCAGCGCTTGATAGGGAATGCCACGGTTTTTTACGGCCGCCCCTGCCTATCATGAAGCTTGCCCGCCTTAATCCGCGACCGCTGTGCCCCAGTAGTTGTAAGTGATCGGGCGCGGTCCGGGCAGGTACATGGTTTGCAGGTCGTCGCAGCGGAAGCCGGCTGCGCCCAGCAGGGCGGGGATGTCGCGGTTCAGGTGGCAGCCGCCGAACAGCTTGATCCATAGCGGAGTGAGGCGGTCCTGCCAGCGGCGGGCGGAATGATCGGGCGACAGCCCGTGCTCACAGAACAGCAGCTTTCCCTCGCGCTTCAGCACCCGGCGCATTTCCTTCAGCGCGGCGACGGGGTCGGGGATGGTGCACAAAGAGTAGGTGACGACCACCGAATCAAAGGTGGCTTCGTCAAACGGAATCGTCTCCGCCGACAGACCGACCAGTTCCACCGGCAGTCCGGCTTTCTTCATGCGCTTTTGCGCCATCGGATGCATTTCGGTTCCGGGGTCGAGACCAATGACTTTGTTTACCCGCGCCTTGTCGTAATGTTCCAGGTTGAGGCCGGTACCGATGCCGATTTCCAGGACATGCCCCGCCGCGTGCGGCACCACCTTCTGGCGCTGCTGGTGGAACGGTTTCATGCCGCATCCGGCATCGATCACATATGGCAATACATTGCGTTCGTACCAGCTGGTGCGATGGGCCTTCTGTGTCATGTTGACTCCTTTCGATCGACTACTTGGTTTGAGATACGCTTCGAATCCGGCCGCCGCGCGTTGAATCTACGCGTTTGTACCGGTCCAGGCAATCTGCAATACCGCAACTGAGGTCGCTCGGCTACAGCAGATTCAACGCCCGCGCCCGTGCCAGCGCCGCGGCGCGGCTGGAGACGCCGAGCTTGGCGTAAAGTTTTTGCAGGTGGCCCTTTACGGTGGTCAGCGTGACGTGGATGCGGTCGGCCACCTGCTGGTTGGAGAGGCCGGCGTCGAGCAGGCTGAGCAGTTCCAGCTGGCGCTTGGTGAGCGGGTCGAGCAGGCGCGTTTCGAGGTTCAGCAGTACCAGCTTGTCCTGTAACGAGCGGTCGCTGATCGGCAGGCGGCGGCAGATTTCGGCGAAGAAACGGCGTTCCTGCGCCAGTGCAAAGCCCCACTCGGAGGGCTTGGTGTCCTCGACCAGGGTGGCGATCATCGCGGCGCGGTCGTTGAATGGGCGGACGATGCCGCGCACCGCCGCGAGGCTGATGGCGCGAGTGAGGTGGCGGTTGCCGATGACCGAATTTTGTATCTGTGCGGCCAGTGCGGCTTCATCGAGCGCCAGTTCCACCAGCCGCGCGGCGCGCCCTTCGGCGCGTGCGCGCCGGGTTTCCTCGGCGATCAGCGTTTCGGCGCGTTTGTGCTGGTCGCCAGCGAGACAGAGTCCGATTTCGGCGGCGACGAAGGCGTCGCGGGCGCGGGCGACAGCGACCGGTTTTGTCACCGCGGTGCCATCGACGAGGAGGCCGATGTGCGCGGCTTCCTCGCGCGCTTCTTCACGCCGGTCGAGCTGTAGCAGGCGTCGCACGAGAAAGCAGGAGAGCATCAAGCCGAGCCGCGGCGGGTAGCTGCCGGCGATCTCGCGCAACTGCGCGATCGAGAACGGGTCGTCGCCACCCCCGCGCCACAGCTTTACTGCGGCGTCGAGGCCGCAGGCGACGGCATCGACGAAACCGTGTACCTGCGAGGTGCGCATGCCCAGCGTGAGCAGCGTGCGGGCTTCGTCGTCGCGGCCCATTTCGACGGCGCACTGGGCGCCGAGCAGGGCCACCGTGCCGCAGATGCCGGCGCCCTCGCCGAGGGTGGCGCGCAGGGTGGCGAGTGCGGCGGTAAGCTCCGGATGGATCAGCGCGTAGTTGCCTTCGAGGATCGGCGGCAGGGCGCTGAGTGCGACGATCCAGCCCCGGGCGTAGGCGCTGCCGGTCTGGAAGGCCGAGGCCTGCGCCGCCTGCGCGGCCTCACGTGCCTCGACGAACATGAAGGCGCTGGAGAAGTAGATGCTCTGCACGCAGCGCGCCGCGGTGACGTCGAACGGGTCGTCGGTGGCCGAGCCGGCCAGCCACTGCTCGGCGTTGCGCTGCGCGTCGGCGAGACGGTCGGTGAATACATCGAGGCAGACCTTGATGATGTCGAGCTGCCGCTGTACGTCGCCGAGGCGCCCGCCGTCGTCGCCGGTGCTTTGTGCGCGGCCGAGGTGGCGCGCCAGACGCTGCATCTGCTGGCGTGCGTAGTCGTAGCGGCGGTGCATCACCAGCGCCCAGATGTACCAGTATTCGGTCGCCCAGCCCAGCGTCCAGCGCCGCGCGTGGCAGGCTTCGACCCAGGCGATGTATTGCGGGATGTCGCCGCGGTTGCGCACGAACTCTGTCGCCGTGCGGTCGAGGATGCGACTGGCGGCGGCGCTGGCGCCGGCGGCCAGCGCGTAGTCGACGGCTTCGCGGCGGTAGCCGTTTTCCTCGCACCATTCGGCGGCGCGGGCCAGCACCTTCTGTCGTCGCGGCGCGGCAAGGGTGCGTTCGGCCTCGCCCAGCAGGTACTCGCGGAACAGGCCGTGCAGGCGGTACCAGGTACGGTTGCGGTCGAGCGGGATGACGAACACGTTGCGCTTCAGCAACAGCGCCAGATGGCGTTCGGCGTCGCCGTTGCCGCTGGCATGGCGGCAGAGATCGGCGCAGAAGCTGCGCAGCGGGGCGATGTCGAGGAGGAACTGGCGCAACTCGGCGGGGAAGCCGGAAAGCACTTGTCGGTTGAGCAGGGCGGCGAGATCCTCGTCGGCGCCGGAGAATTTCTCCAGCAGTGTGTGCGGCTGGTCGCTGGCGGTGAGAACGATCTGTACCAGGCGTACCGCGGCCGGCCAGCCTTCGGTCTGTCGCATTACGGCCTCGATCCCGTCGTCGCCGATGGCAGCGCCGAGCTCCGCGCCCAGCAATTCGGCCGTTTCGCCGCGATTGAGGCTGAGTTCAGGATAGCCGATCTGGCGGATCAACCCTTCGAGCTTGGCGCGGGCCAGATTCAGAGGCAGCTCGGCGGTGCTGGAAAACACGAAGCGCACCGTCTCCGGCGTCTCGAACAGCAGCCGGTCGAGGACGTGGCCGAGGCCGTCCTCGCTACAGCTGTCGAGGTTGTCGACGAAGGCGGTGAACGGCCTCGAATAGCCTGCGGCGGCTTCCACCAGCCGGTCGATGCGGCTTTCCAGCGGCTCGTCGCCGCGAAACAGCGCCTGCGTCGGGTGCAGTTGTTCGCTGTGCCGATAGGCCATTTCTTCGAGCAGGACGAGCACGCGCTCGATGCTGTTGTCGCGGTCGTCGAGGGCGGTCCAGAAGCAGGCCTCGCCCTGCGCCTTGAGGTCGGCGAAGAAGCTGGTCATCAGCACCGTCTTGCCATAGCCGACCGGGGCGACAATGCCCAGCACCCGCGGCCGGGTGCCCGCCGCTTCGATCTCGGCCAGCACCCGCGTACGCACCGGCGGGAACATGAAATTCGGCGGAGCGCTGCGCCCGACCCGGCGTTCGCGCAGCTTTGCGCCGGCTGTCGCCGCTATTTGCACCACTGTCTTTTCACCCCTGTTTCTGGCGGCCCGCGGTGCCGGCATCGGCTGGCGACTGCGTCGGAGGACGCATTATGACCCGGATCAAAACAGTACTTAAGTACTGTTCCAGCTTAAAGCTTCAATCCTAGACTATTTACCTGAATAGTACATGGCGGGCGGATCGTTAAAGCCCGGCTCTTGGCGCCCCGGCTGGGGCGGTTGGCGTACCCCGTTATCCCCATAGGAGAAGCACGATGTCCGATTTGACGATTCCGCCCGAGTTGTTCGCCCCCGTCTGGAACCCCGCATCCTACAAACATCGGGAAGCCGTCGAGGATATCTTCACCACCCTGCGCCGCGACTATCCGTTGGCCAAGGTCGAGGTGCCGGGCTACGACCCGCACTGGGTGGTGACCAAGTACAAGGATGTGCGCGAAGTCTCGCGCCTCGACGAGATCTTCCACAGCGGCGATGTTTCCAAGACGCCGGTGTCGAAGATGGCGGAGCAGATGCTGAAGGACTACAGCGGCGGCCAGCCGCACATCTTCCGCACCCTGGTGCACATGGACAAGCCGGACCATACCGAGTATCGCAATGTGCTGAAGGACATCTTCATGCCGCAGAGCATCGCCACGCTGGAATCCTCGGTGCGCGAGACCGTGCGCGGCTATATCGACCGGATGGCACAAAAGACCGAGTGCGATTTCGCCGACGAATTCGCCATGCTCTACCCGCTGGAAGTCATCTGCAACCTGATCGGCCTGCCCAAGGAACACCACGCCATCATGCTTCGCCTGACGCAGTGGTTCCTCAGCTACGCCGACCCCGATCTCTGCCGCCCCGGCTCCAAGCTCGACGACCCGGAGCACCAGGTGCGCACCTGGCAGATCGTCTATGACGAGATCAAGGCCTACTACGATCCGGTGATTGCCGACCGCCAGGCGCACCCGCGCCAGGATGTGGCTTCGCTGATCGCCAACGGCAAGATCAACGGCAAGCCGATGGACGAGCGCGGCATGATTTCCTACTTCGTCATCGCCTCCACCGCCGGCCACGACACCACGGCCGCCACCATGGGCAACACGATGTGGATCCTGGCGCGCAACCCCGAACTGCTGGCGCGCATGAAGGCCGACCCGAAGCTGATCCCCGGTTTCGTCGAGGAATCGATCCGCATTTCGACGCCGCCGATGGCCTTCATCCGTTCGGCGACGCAGGACTATGAACTGTCCGGCCGCCAGATCAGGAAGGGCGATCGCCTCTATGTCTCTTACCTGTCGGCCAACAAAGACGAGGAGGTCTTCGACGACCCGTTTGCCTTCAAGCCCGACCGCACGCCGAACCGCCACATCGGCTTCAGTTACGGTTCGCATATCTGCCTCGGCCAACATCTGGCGCGGCTGGAAATGCGCGTGTTATGGGAGGAGTTGATTCCGCGTCTGGAGTCGCTGGAAATGGCCGGCGAAGGCAAGTGGCAGGAGTCCGAGTTTGTCTGCGGGCCGAAGTCCGTGCCGATCCGCTACACGATGAAATAAGGAGCGCGAGCATGATTGCACCCGCCTATCGCAAGTGGCAATGCACCACCTGCGGCGAAATTTACGACGAGGCGCTCGGCGACGCCGAGGGCGGCATCGCTCCGGGGACCCGCTTCGAGGATATTCCCGACGGCTGGATGTGCCCCAACTGCGGTGCCACCAAGGATGCCTACGTGCTTTACGAAGGCTGAACCTGCGCTGATGCGGCGCCATCGCCGCAGCGAAAAGCGCTTCGGCGATGGCAAACTGCGGTATTACGGCGGAGCGCGACAGGTAGGTTCCGCCGAATCGACCCTGACCCCCACGGAGAGCATTGCGTTATGAATTTGGAAATCCCTGAAACGCCCCGCCGCATCGTCGTCGTCGGCGGCGGCCACGGCGGCGGCGCCGTCGTCGGCTTTTTGCGCCAGTACGGCTTCGCCGGCACGATCACCTTGATCGGCGAGGAACCTGTCGCGCCCTACCATCGCCCACCGCTCTCCAAGGCATGGCTGAAGGGCGATGTCACGGTCGACGGCTTGGCGCTCAAGCCCGGTCCGTTCTATAGCGAGCAGAATGTCGAGTTGCGCCTCTGCGTGCGCGTCGAGTCCATCGACCCTGCCGCACGTTGCGTTGCGCTAGCCACCGGTGAGCGGCTGCCCTACGACGAACTGATCCTCGCCACCGGCGCCTATCCGCGCACCCTGCCGCTGCCCGGCGCCGGCCATCACAACGTGATGACCCTGCGCAATCTGGCCGACGCCGAGAAGCTGCGCGGCGCACTCGGCCCCGGCAAGCGTCTGGCGATCATCGGCGGCGGCTATGTCGGTCTCGAATGCGCTGCTACCGCCCGCGCCCTCGGCGCCGAGGTGGTGGTGATCGAGAAGGCGCCGCGGCTTCTCGAACGCGTTGCCAGCGTGCCGATCTCCGCTTTTCTACAACGCTATCACGAGCGACACGGCGTCGGCTTCGCTCTCGCTGCCAACATCGAGGCCATCGAAGGTACCGACCGCGCCGAAGCCGTGCGCCTCGCCGACGGTCGCCGCTTTCCCTGCGATGCGCTGCTGATCGGCGTCGGCGCCGCTCCGGCGATTGCGCTGGCGGCCGCCGCCGGGATTGCTTGCAACGACGGCATCACCGTCGATGACGATTGCCGTACTTCGGTACCTCACGTCTTCGCCCTCGGCGACGTCGCCAAGCGCCCGCATCCCCTGTATCAGCGCGCGCTGCGTCTGGAGAGCGTGCCGAGCAGCATGGAACAGGCCAAGCGTGTCGCTGCCGTCATCACCGGGCGCGAACCGGCCCACGCCGAGGTGCCCTGGTTCTGGTCCGATCAGTACGACCTCAAGCTACAGATCGCCGGTCTGCCGTTCGATGCCGACGAACTCGTCGTGCGCGGCGATCCGGAAGCGGACAAGTTCGCCGTCTTCCATCTGCGCGACGGACGGGTAGTGACGGTGGAAGCGATCAGCGCGCCGCCGGAATTCTTCGCCGGCAAGAAGCTGATCGCTTCCGGCAAGGTGCTCACCGCTGCGCAGCTCGCCGACCTTGCCGTTCCGCTCACCGAACTGATTGCCTGAGGCAATCGACTGATTTCCGGAAATCGCCATGGCCAAGATCACTTTCATCGAACACGACGGCACGCCCCATTGCATCGAGGTGGCGGACGGTACCTCCCTGATGCAGGGGGCGGTCAGCCACAACGTCCCGGGCATCGAAGCCGACTGCGGCGGTGCCATGACCTGCGGCACCTGCCTGGTGAGTATCCCGCCGGAGTGGCTGGAGAAGGCCGGACGGCGCTCCGACGAGGAAGCGCAGATGCTGCAGTTCTTAGGCTGCGCCGCCGATAACGTGCGGCTCTCCTGCCAGCTGATCGCCAGCCCGGACCTCGACGGCCTGTGCGTTCATGTGCCGGAGTCGCAGGGCTGAGTTGCGCGGCCCGCGCCGCTCTTAAGGAGTGGGCGGGCGCCGCCTGCGTTGTTTATGATTCGTCGTTAGGCGGGTGGCCGCTCCGCCCATTTATCCAACGCTTCATTGACCGCGGAGTACCGTAATGACAAGACGCTGGCGAGTGCTGCTGTTCCTGATTTCCGCTGCCGCAGGGTTTGCGCAGGCGGCTGAACTCGATGCCCGGCGCATTGCCGCCGCCGACCGCGAGCCGGGCAACTGGTTGAGCCACGGACGGAGCTACGACGAGCAGCGCTTCAGCCCGCTGCGGCAGATCGACCAGAGCAACGTCGGCCAACTCGGACTGGCCTGGCAGTTCAAGCTCGACGTCGACCGCGGCGTCGAAGCCACGCCGCTGATCATCGACGGCGTGATGTACACCACCGGCCCCTACAGCATCGTCTATGCGCTCGATGCGGCGAACGGCAGGCTGCTGTGGAAATACGATCCCAAGGTCCCGCGCGAACATGCCGGTGCCGGTTGCTGCGACGTGGTCAATCGCGGCGTTGCCGCCTGGGGCGACAAAGTGTTTGTCGGTTCCTTCGATGGCCGCCTGATCGCCATCAATGCCAAAACCGGCAAACGCGCCTGGGAAGTCGACACCCTGATCGACCGCAGTCGCGCCTACACCATTACCGGCGCACCGCGGGTGGTCAAGGGCCGGGTCATCATCGGCAACGGCGGCGCCGACATGACCGGTGTGCGCGGCTACGTCTCGGCCTACGACGCCAAGAGTGGCAAGTTGGCGTGGCGCTTCTATACCGTTCCCGGCGATCCGCAACTGCCGCCGGAAGACGCGGCGATGGCCATGGCACGGAAGACCTGGTTCGGCGACCGCTACGCCAAGGCCGGCGGTGGCGGTACCGTCTGGGATTCGATGGCCTACGATTCCGAGCTGAACCTGCTCTACATCGGCGTCGGCAACGGTTACTACTGGAACTATGATCTGCGTAGCGAAGGCAAGGGCGACAACCTGTTCCTCTCCTCCATCGTCGCCCTCAATCCCGACACCGGCCAATACGTCTGGCACTACCAGACGACGCCGGGCGACATGTGGGACTACACCGCGACCCAACACATCGTCCTTGCCGACCTGTCGATCGACGGCAAGCCGACCAAGGTGTTGATGCAGGCGCCGAAGAACGGCTTCTTTTACGTCATCGACCGGACGACCGGCAAGCTCATCTCTGCAGAGAAGTTCGCTCCCGCCAACTGGGCTTCGCACATCGATAAGGAGACCGGCCGTCCGGTGTTCACCGGCGACGCCGATTACCGCAAGGAACCGAAGCTCATCTATCCGTCGCCGTTGGGCGCCCATAGTTGGCACCCGATGTCCTACAACCCGCAGACCGGGTTGGTGTACCTGCCGGTGCAGGACACCGTCGCGCAATATGCGGTGGCTCCGGTCAAGCAGACCGAGCCGCGCAATATCGTCACCTTCGACCAGGGCGTCGAGCTTGGCGCCCTGCCGGAAGATCCGGCGGTGGTGAAGCAGATGATGGCGACAATGTTCAAGGGCAAGCTGCTGGCCTGGGACCCGGTGAAACAGAAAGCTGCCTGGGCGGTGGATTACCCGACCCAGCCCAATGGCGGCACGTTGAGCACCGCCGGCAATCTGGTGTTCGAAGGTACCGCAACCGGCCGCGTGCGCGCCTATGCGGCCGACAGCGGCGCGCTGCTGTGGGACGTTCAGGCCAACACCGGCATCGTCGCGGCGCCGGTAACCTACGCGGTGAAGGGGCAGCAGTACGTCACCTTCATGGCCGGCTGGGGCGGTATCGCGCCGTTGGTGTTGGGACCGTTCGCCGCGCGTTCCGGAGTGCGGGCCGACGCCCGCATCCTCACCTTCAAGCTCGGCGGCACGGCGTCGATGCCGGCGCCGCCGCCGGCGCTGGGACCGATGCCGATGCCGCCGGCCCTGAGCGGGGACGAGGCGCAGATCGGACGCGGGCGGGTTCGCTACGACCAGGTCTGTTCCCGCTGCCACGGTCTCACCGCAGTGGGCGGCGGGGTGCTGCCCGACCTGCGTTATCTGGGCAAGGAGAAGCACGGCCAGTTTGCCGGCATCCTGCGCGGCGCCCGCGTCGACAAAGGTATGCCGGCGTTCGGTCCTAACGTCCTTACCGACGCCGATATCGCCGATATCCAGCAGTACCTGATCCGCCGTTCCGTTGACCTCCAGGCGGAAAATGCGGCAAAGCCGTAGCTCCGCCGCCCATTGTCTACGGCAGCAGGTTGAGCGCCCGCGCTCGCGCCAGTGCGGCGGAGCGGCTGGCAACGCCGAGCTTGCCGTAGAGCCTTTGCAGGTGGCCCTTGATGGTCGATACCGAGACGTTGATGCGGTCGGCGACCTGCAGTTCGGCCTGCTTGTGGCGGCCGGCGGCGATGCATAGCTCTATCTCGGCCGTCACATAGACGTCGCGGCCGAGGACGATCAGGCGCCGCACCAGGAAACACGAAAGCATGATCGACAGTCGCGGCGGATAGCTGGCGGCGATTTCCTTCAACTCGGCGAGTGCAATCGGAGTGTCGACGGCGCCGGCCCACAGTTTCACTGCGGCATCGAGTCCGCAGGCCACCGCGGAGTTTTAGCGGGGCATCCACGCCATGTGTGCTTTCTTTTCGCCGGTCCCGGTCCCGGAATCGGACGCGGACGCCTGTTTCAGTGCGTTCGCGTTTTGCTTTAAATCAATAGATTTGATCTGGATCAATAAATGTCGTTGTCCGTCTGCCCGGCTAAGGCAGGCAAATCCCAGTAGCGGCAAGGCTTTGCTCCGATCGCGGCGCGTAAGCTTGATTAAGATCAATAACCATAAGTGAGAAAAGGTTATGTTGCGCGGCATCAACTATTAACCATTACTCACTTCACTCTTGAAAGGAAACACCATGAGAAACACGCTTCGTCTCGCTCTTCTGATCGGCGCCGCCTTCGGCGCAACGGCGGCCAATGCCGAGCAGCCGGAAGGCAACTGGATGGTGCGTTTCCGCGCCGTCGATCTGCGTCCGGCCAATGAATCGTCCGGCCTCGGCGGTAACAATGCCATTCATGTCGAGGACAAGTGGATTCCGGAAGTCGATTTCAGCTATTTCTTTACCAAGAACATTGCCGCCGAACTGATTCTGACTGTGCCGCAACAGCATGACGTCAAGCTCAACGGCACCACCATCGGCAGCTTCAAGCATCTGCCCCCGACGCTCACCCTGCAATACCACTTCGCTCCCGACGCGACTTTCCGTCCGTACGTCGGCGCGGGTGTGAATTACACGGTCATTTCTGACGATCATCTGGTCGGTGGAGCCGCCAAGCTCGATAACGACAGCTGGGGCGGTGCGTTGCAGATGGGGTTCGACTACAAGATCGGACCCAACAGCTACCTCAACTTCGACTTGAAGAAGGTTTATATCCAGAGCGACGTCAAGGTCGGCGGCGCGAAGGTTGCCGAAGTCAAGGTGGATCCGGTGCTGATCGGGATAGGCTGGGGCTTCAAGTTCTGAGATAACCCGCCACAGCGAAAAAAAGCCGCCCTCGGGCGGCTTTTTCATTCTGTCGATGGCGATTCGTCCTCGGCCCAGATTCCGGCTCCGGCGCGCGACCTTATCCGGCCTGGTCGGGGCAGAGTGCGTTGATTTCGGCGGCGGAGAAACCCCAGTCGAGCAGGGCCTCCCGCGTGTCCTGGCCGGGTGCCGGCGGTGTGCGCCGCAGCTCGCTCGGGGTGCGGCTGAAGCGCGGCGCCGGGGTGGGGTTGATTGCGCCGTCGAGGTCGACAAAACATTCGCGCGCCGCCATGTGCGGGTGGCGGATGCATTCCTCCATGTCCAGCACCGGGGCGACGCAGGCGTCCGTGCCTGCGAAGAGCGCTGCCCATTCGTCGCGCGTGCGGGTCTTGAAGACTTCGGCAAAGCGCGCGTGCAGCGCCGCCCATTCGTCGCGGTTGTTGCGGTTGGGCAATGCCGCGGGGGCGAGCCCGATCAGATCCAGCATCGTGCGGTAGAAGCGCTGTTCGATCGGTGCGACCGAGACATAACGTCCGTCCTTGGTTTCGTACACGTCGTAGAACGGCGCGCCGCCGTCGAGCAGGTTCTCCCCGCGCTGTAGCGACCACATCCCGGCGTTCTTGAAGGTGTAGAAAAAACTCATCAGGTTGGCTACGCCATCCACCATCGCGGCGTCCACCACCTGTCCCCTGCCCGAACTGCGCGCCTCGGTCAGCGCTGCCAGCACGCCCATGGCCAGATACAGGGCGCCGCCGCCGAAGTCGCCGACCAGATTGAGCGGAATCGACGGCGGGCCGTTGCCGGGACCGATGCTGTTCAGTGCGCCGGAGATGGCGATGTAGTTGAGGTCGTGGCCGGCCGACTGGGCAAGGGGGCCGTACTGACCCCAGCCGGTCATTCGGCCATAGACCAGTTTGGGATTGGTTTTCCAGCACGCCTCGGGACCGAGGCCGAGGTTCTCCATTACGCCAGGGCGGAAGCCTTCGATCAGAATGTCGGCACCCGCCGTCAGGCGCAGCGCGGCGGTTTGCCCGGCCGGCGATTTCAGATCGAGCGCGACGGAGCGCTTGTTGCGGTTGAGCAGATCCTGCGCCGGCGGGATCGGAATGCCGAGGTCGGCCGGCGTCGGCCGATCGATGCGCAGCACGTCGGCCCCCATGTCGCCGAGCAGCATGGCGCAGAACGGGGCCGGCCCCAGGCCGGCCAACTCGACGACGCGTACCCCTTGCAGCGGCCCCATGGCGCCTCCGCGGTTTACAAATTGCGCGAGATCAGCTCGCGCATGATCTCCGACGTGCCACCGTAGATGCGCAACACTCGGGCGTCGGCGAACAGGCGGCAGATTTCGTATTCGCGCATGAAGCCGTAGCCGCCGAAGAATTGCAGGCATTGATCGACCATGCGGCCGTGCATCTCGGTACACCACAACTTGGCGGTGGAGGCGTCGGTCGATGTCAGCTCGCCTCTGACGTGCTTGCCGATGCTTTGGTCGATGAACGCCCAGCCTACCGAAAGGTCGGCCTTCAGGTCGGCGAGCTTGAAGCGGGTGTTCTGGAAATCGCCGATCGGCTTGCCGAATGCGGTGCGTTCGCGCACGTAGTCGCGGGTGATGTCGAAGGCCTTTTGCGCCGATGAGATCGCATGCAGCGCGATCGTCAGCCGTTCCTGCGGCAGTTCGCTCATCAGATGTCCCATTGCGCCGCCTTCGGCGCCGAGCAGATTGCTCACCGGCACGCGGACGTCGTCGAAGAACAGTTCGGAGGTATCGGACGAGAGGTGGCCGAGCTTGTCGAGGTTGCGCCCGCGGCGGAAGCCGGGACGGTCGGCTTCCACCAGGATCAGGCTCATGCCTTTGGAACCGGCATCCTTGTTGGTGCGGGTGACGACGATGATCAGGTCGGCGTGCTGGCCGTTGGAAATGAAGGTCTTCTGCCCGTTGATCACGTATTCCTCGCCTTGGCGCTCGGCGCGCGTGCGGATGCCCTGCAGGTCGCTGCCGGTACCGGGCTCGGTCATCGCGATGGCACAGACCACTTTGCCGCTCACCATCTTCGGCAGCCATTTCTGCTTCTGTTCCTCATTGCCGTAGGACAGGAGGTAGCCGCAGCAGACGTCGCTGTGGACCGAGTAGTCGGTCGCCGGGCCGGCGAAGCCGGCGTAGAACAATTCTTCCATCACTACGGCGTTGAGGCGAAAGTCTCCGCCCAGACCGCCATAGGCTTCGGGTACTTGGGCGCAGAGCAGGCCGCTCTCGCCGCCCTTGGTCCAGTAGCTGCGATCGACGATGCCGGCCTCCTCCCAACGCTGGAAGTGAGGGGCGATTTCCTCGGCGGCGAAGCGGCGCACGCTGTCGCGGAAGATACTGTGTTCCTGGTCGTATACGGGGCGATGGGGAATCAAGGTGAGGTCCTTTCTTTTAGTAATCGGTACGCGGGTCGAGCGTGGGACGCGCGGGGCGCGTCCTCACTCCTTCTTGATGCCTTCGGTGAGCAACTTCGGCTGGCTGTCGAGGTGGAAGGCGTCGAAGCGTTTTGACTTGTTATGCGGCTTGAGCTCGATCCAGCAGCCGCGGGCGTTGGGTGCGCCGCCGTCGACACGCAGGCAGGTGCCGGTGATGAAGGAGGCCGCCGGCGAGAGCAGGAAGACGATGGCCGCCGAGACTTCCGAAACGGTACCGTAGCGCTGCATCGGGATCGTCGGCGGGAATTTGAGAATCTCCTTTTGCGCCTCGGCCGTATACGCGTCGAAGCCGCTGCTTTCGACGCCGCCGATGGCTACCGCATTGACCCGCACCCCCGAGGACACCCATTCCGACGAAGCGCTTTCGGTGAGGTTGATCATCCCGGCACGCGACGCCCCCGAATGCGCATAGTTCGGCCAGCCGTTGACCACGTCGGCGGCGATATTGACGATGTTGCCGCCGTGGGCCTCCATCCAGCGCGTGTAAACCTCGCGCATGAAGATGAAGCCGCCGGTCAGGTTGTTGCGCACCACGGCCTCGAAGCCCTTGGTGCTGATGTCCTTCAGTGCCTTGCGGAACTGGCCGCCGGCATTGTTCACCAGCGCGTCGATCTTGCCGTGGGCGGCGAGCACCGCGTCGATGGTGGCGATGACCTGGGACTCTTCGCGGATATCGCAGACGTGGGTGCTGATCTTGCCGCCTTCGGCCTCGATTTCACCCTTGACGGTGGCGAGCTTCTCCGGGTCGCGGCCGACGATGGCGACAGTGGCGCCCAGCGCCGACAACTCATGCGCTGTACAGCGGCCAATGCCGCTGCCGCCTCCGGTGATGATGATGACTTGGCCGTCGAACAGGCCGGGACGAAATACGGATTGGTAACCCATGCTGCACTCCTAGAAGATTTCGATTTTTGCCGAAGCCGCTCCGCGCGATCGTTTACTTGTGGTCGGCGGGTGTGGATAAGGGCTGTTCCGCGCACCGTGCGTGCACCGCAGCCACCATTTTACGGCTTTTTTCGAATACTAGCATGCTAGTTGCTCTTTGCTCAACCCGGCCAGCCGGCGGCGCGAAAACGTCCGCGGCGTGCGGTAGCGAGGTCGATGTCTGTGCGTTGCGCGGTGCGCGGTCAGACGATGCCGACCCATCCAGGGTTGGCGCGGATATGGTCTTCCGTCAGTCGTTCGGCGGCGTCGCTGTCGCGCTCGGCGATGGCATGTGCGATCTGAAGGCGCGAACGGTTCATGTACTCGGTGGTATCCGGGTCTGGATTGCGCACCGATTTTCCCTGCCAGAGATAGAAGCGGGAGATCCGGCGCAGGCTGCTGATGCGTCCCACCAGGGTGACCGAGCGCGCCATCGCGCCGGTTAACTTGTGGAACTCGGTAACGCCCTCGCCGTAGGTCCAGCGCTCCTGGTCAGTCTGGAACGGACTGGCGGCGAGCCGTTCGGCAAGGTCCACCAACTGGGCGGCCTCGTTGCCCTCGTGGCGCTGTGCGGCGAGGCCGGAGATGACCGATTCCACCTTGCTGTACATCCGGTAAAAGTCGATCACTTCCTGTGCCGACGGCGAAACCACCCGGCAGCCGACTTGCGGAATGACTTCGAGGTAGCCGATGCTGCGCAGATAGACCACCGCCGCCGCGACCGGCTGCCGGCTGGCGTCGAACTGCTCGGCCAGTGTGTAGATGGAGAGGGTTTCGCCGAAGCGGTACTTGCCCGAAACCAGACGGTGTTCGAGTACGCCGGCGATTTCGCCCGCCTTGCCGGCAAGGTCGCTGGGCCGGACGCCGCGAGTCCGCATTTGAAGCCGCTTGAACGTCTTGCGCGGCGTTGCGGAAGAAGTGTCTGCCGGAGTGAGTTTCGCTGGCTTGCTCATTGAACGGTTGCGCTGGGGCTGCCGCCTGCGGGCGAGGAAGGCTATATTGTAGCCTCATGCCTCTGCCGATCCGGCGGCCGTTCCTGCTTGCGCCGATCATGGTTTGGGCTTTCGCGATTCAACAATGGCTGCTCCGTTATCGGAGAGGGAGTTCCCCTGTGTCTCAAGACGCCAATCCGGAAAATATCCAGAAAATCCTTTCCCACCTGCCCCTGTTCCAGGCGCTGAGTCCGCAGCAACTGGCGCAGATTGCGCTCGGCGTGCGCGAGCTGAGGTTGTCCAAGGGCGATGTGCTGTTCCGTCGCGGCGATCCGACCCTCGGCCTGCACGTGGTGGTGTTCGGCCAGGTCAAGCTGGCGATCAGTTCGGCTCAGGGCAACGAGAAAGTGGTCGAAATCATCGGGCCGCGGCAGAGCTTCGGCGAAGCGGTGATGTTCCTCGAACGCCCCTATCCGGTTACCGCCGAGGCGCTGGTCGACACGCTGCTGCTGCATGTGGCGCGCGAGAACGTGAACGACCTGCTCACCGCCGACCCTTCGTTTTCCCGTGCCATGCTGGCCGGGCTCTCGTTCCGGCTGCATTCGCTGATCCAGGACGTCGAATCCTATTCGATGCGTTCCAGCACCCAGCGCGTGGTCGGCTACCTGCTGCAGTTGTGTCCCGAGGATCCCGAGGCGAAAGTCGAACTGGTGCTGCCGACGTCGAAGTTGGTGATTGCCTCGCGCCTCAACCTGACCCCGGAAACCCTGTCGCGCGTGTTGCACGATCTTTCCCGCAATCAGCTGATCGAAGTCGACGGCCGCACCATCCGCATTCCCAGCGTCAGGCGGTTGCGCGAATTCGACGTGTGAGATGGGCGGGAGCGCGCAGCGAGCGGCCGCCCCAGGTTCAATTCTCCAGCCGCTTCAATTCTTCACGAACCGCGGCAAATATCGCCGTCATGCCTTTCGGACATTCCTGCTGGGCGCGCTCCAGCAACGGGCGTGCCTCACCCGGGTCGTTCATCAGCACGCGGTAGGCGCCGAGGTAGTAATCGGCTTCGCAGCGCTGCGTCTGCCGGACGTTCGCGCTCGGGCTCTCGGCGGCCTTGAGCAGCAGCGCCGGATCGCCGCGGCCGAGCAGCACATCGATCACTGGCATCGGCCATTTGTCGCCCGCCGCGGCGGGCGCAGCGGCCTGTAGTTGGCTCGCCGCCTCGGCGGCCCCTTTCTCCCGGGCGCGGGCGAAAAAGCGCCAGATCAGCGTTTCGGTCTTTTGCGGATTGAGCCGCAGCGCTTCGTCGAAATCCGCCGCCGCCCCATGGTCGCCCTTCAGGCTGCGTGCGGTGCCGCGCGCATGGTAGGCCTCGGCATACTTGGGGCTGAGCCGGACGGCTTCGTTGTAGTCGGCGATGGCCCAATCGTAGTAGCCCTTTTTCGTCCAGGCGTTGCCGCGGCTGAGGTAAGCCACGGCGAACCTCGGGCTGAGCCGGATCGCCTCGTTGTAGTCGAGGGTCGCGCGATCCGCATCGCCCTTGTTGAGCCAGGCGGTGCCGCGGTTGAAATAAGCCAGCGCATTTTTCGGGTCGACCCGGAGCGCCTCCTTGTAGTCGGCCATCGCCTGTTCCTTGTCGCCCTTGTCGGACCAGGCGTTGCCGCGGTTGGTGTAGGCCAGCGCATAGTGCGGATCGAGCCGGATGGCCTCGCTGCAATCGGCGATCGCGCGGTCGAAATCGCCGCTGCCACCCCAGGCGGAGCAGCGGTTGGCGTAGGCCGCCGCATCGCCCGGATTGAACCGGATGGCGGCGTTGTAATCGGCCATCGCCTTCTCCCGATTGCCCTTGCCGGCCCAGGCCGAACCGCGGCTGTTGTATGCGGCCCCATCGCTGGGGGCGATGCGAATGGCTTCGCCGAAGTCGGCGATGGCGAGGTCCAGATTGCCGCGCTTTTTCAACAGCGTGCCGCGGCTGTTGAAGGCCGCGGCCGATTGCGGATCGGCCCGTAGCGCATTGCTGCAATCGGCGATGGCGCGGTCGATGTTGCCTTTCGCCTCCCAGGCGGCCGCCCGGCTGAGATAGGCGGCAACATCCTTCGGGTTGAGTTCGACGGCCTTGTCGTAATCGGTGATCGCCCAGTCGTGATCTCCCTTTTTCTTCCACGCATTGCCGCGCTGAATGTAGGCGGCAGCAAGTTGCGGATCGATGCGCAGGGCTTCGTTGAATTCGGCGATGGCCCGATCGGCGTCGCCCTTGGCGAGCCAGTCGACGCCGCTGTTCAGCCGCGCCAGCGCCTGCGGATCGACCGCCGCTGCGCTCCCGGTGGCGACGTAGGCCACGATGAGCAGCAGCCGACGCAATATTTTTCCTGCATGTAGGGCCAAGGACGACTCCTCCGCTGTGCCAGCAGTCGCTGGAAAGAACCGCAAGTTTACGCCCTCCGGCGTGGGCCGATAACCCGGCGGCGGCCAATGCTGCAAGGGGCACTGCCAGCAAGGCTTTGGAGTTGTCTTGTTGATGGGCTGCTTTGGGTCGTTGCTGTCGTTTTGCCCCCCCGTTCTGCTGAAGAAAGAACTTTTTCCCCAGCCAGGTGTCGCACAGTTTAAGCAACCTCTGGTCTATGCTTTGAATTGATGCCGCTCATGGTTCGACAGGCTCGCCACGAACGGATCGTTGCAGTGTTTCTTTAACGGAGTGTTTGAACGCCACGCATTCGTCGGTCTTTCTCGTTCTGGGGTACTGGCACAGAAGATGGGGGCGTGTATGAGGCAGTTTCACCCAATAGAGCTTCCCAGCCACGATTTTCTTTCGTCACTCGTGCGCCTTGATCCGCAGGGCTATGAGGCGTTACGTAGCACGTTGATCAATGAACTGATCGACCGGGCGCCCGAGAGACTCAAACCCCGGCTGCGCGGCATGCAGTTTCGTATCGACTGCGAACGGCGGTTGTCGAAGTCCGCATTAGGCATGACGGTAAAACTTTACCGGCTGATGTGGGCGTCGTTCCTGAAACTGAACGAAGGCTTGCAGGATTTGCACAGCTCGGAAGCAACACCATTTACTGCCCAGGAACCCACGCCGGCCGTGTCGTTGCTGCCGCAACAATGTGCGCGGGTTCTTGAGTTCCAGCCGCGGCAAAAAGACGCCGAAGGCGTTCCCGAGCCGCTGCCCTGATGCCTGTCCGCCTGCGTCCGTTGATTCCTGCACCGCGGACATCGGCCGGATGCCCGGAGTATCAGCGCTGGTAGGTTCCCATCAGGCGATTCATGCCGATCACGTGCGATTCGATTTGCGTCATCAGTTGCCACAGGGTCAGGCCGGGTTGCAGGCCGAGTTCCTGGTCCAGCGCCATCACGATGAAGAAATAGTGGTGTACGCCGTGGCCCGGGGGCGGCATGGGACCGCCGTAGCCGGGCTTGCCGAAGTCGCTGATGCCTTCGCTGCCGCTTGCGCTGCCATTTCCGCCCTCGGCTAATTCGGTGACCGAGGCAGGCAGGTTGTAGAGCACCCAATGGACGAAGCCATAGCTGCCGGGCATGGCCAGCGGTGCATCGGGATCATGGCAGATCAGCGCAAAGGACCGCGTACCCGCGGGGGCGCCGATCCATTGCAAGTGCGGCGACTGATTCTCGCCTTCCATGCTACAGCGCCTGGGAATGGCGCCTCCCGGCTCGAATGTGTTGGATACCAGTTGCATCGGTGAGGGTGCGAAACCCATGGTTGTGTCTCCTCGTCAGCAAGCGTCGTCTTCGAAAGCAGGTTCCCCGATCCGATCTAGAACGACGATCCGGGGGTTTTCAGGAACTCGATTTCCTCGTCGCTGGATATCCGGCCGAGCGCTGCGTTGCGATGCGGATAACGGCCGAAGCGGTCGATGATGGCTTTGTGCCGGTGTTCGAAATCCAGGTTCGCGGTCATGCCTTCAGCGCCGAACAGATTGACGGCAATCCGATGAATCGCGCGCGACTCGCTATGCATGAAGGGCATATAGAGGAATGGCCGCTTGGCCGGTTCCAGTGCGGCGTCGGCGTGCGCGGCAATCGCTTCCTGCGCCAAGGCGAGAGCCAGGGCGTCGCTGGCAAAAGCCTGCGCCTGGCCGCGATAGATATTTCTGGAGAACTGATCGAGGACGACGATTTCTGCGAGGCGACCGAGCGGTGTGGCGCGCCAGCCATAAAGCTCGCATCTTGCGGCCTGCGCGTGAACCGCGCCGAAACGTTCGGCGATCTGACGATCGAGCGCCGTGCTTTGCCCCCACCACAGCTTGGGGTCGATTTCCACAAACCAATAATCGATGACGTCCTGATAGTCCATGGTCGGGCAGGTCAAGTCGTTTCAAAGTCGGGCCGGTCGAAGCGCCGGCCCGATCATCTTGATGATAGCCCCGTTGTCTCGGGATGGCTGTCGCTCAGGCCTTGCGCAGGCTGACGCGGACACCGCGGTCGGTGGTCGGCGGCGGGCTGCCGTTGCTGAGGAAAAAGCGGAACTGGTCGTAGCCGCCGGCCATCAGCAGGGCCTTCGGAATGCCGATCAGCAGTGCGTCGTAAGGCATCCAGCCTTTGTGCTGGTAGGCCTCCCACATATAGACGATAAGCTCTTTGGGCTGCACGTTGGCGGCGCAGCGGACCATGAGTTCGCACTCGGCGAAATCGTTGTAGAGCACGGCCATGTCGCCGTCCTGCAAGCCGAGTTCTGCAGCATCCGCGTCGTTGACATGCACCACCGGCTGGCCGCGGTGCAGCCGCGCCAGATGGGGGTTGGCGAGATGGCTGGAATGGATGCTGACGCGCGGATGGCCGCCGGTGATGGCGAACGGATGGTCGCCGCCGATCTTCGGCGGGGCCTTGAAGGTGGGCAGGGCTTCGCCGGCTTCGAGATACCACTCATGGTCGAGATAGAACTGCGCCCGCCGCGTCTGGGTGGGAAAAATCTTCTTGTCGTCGAGGTGCCAGCGCAGGGGGTAGAAAGGTTTTTTCGGATCGAACTCGTTGGCGGCCGAATATTTCGCCATGCCGACGCCGAGGCCCTGGATGCGCACCTGGCCGTCCTTGCGGAATTGTGCGTAGGTGTAGCCCTCGGGAAAGACACCGGTGGCGACATTGACCTGGGTCATTTCCTTCATGCAGTCCTCGTTGCTCTGCAAGTGGCCGTTCATGGTGAATGCGTTCCACAGGTCTTCGAGGCGTCGCTTCTGGCCGGTGTTGTCCACGTACTCGCTCATGCCGCGCGCCTTGGCGCGTTCGCCGATTTTTTTCATGATCAGCGCCATCGCTGCCCATTCTTCCTTGCATTCGCCCGGCGGTTCCACCGCGCGGTCGATGTAGGCATAGAACGGGTTGCCGACCGTGGACAGCGTCATGTCGTGCTTCTCGTAGTACCACGCGCAGGGCAGCACGATGTCGGCGTACATCGCCGAGGAGGACATCCGCGTCTCCAGGGCGAAGATCATTTTCAGCTTGGGGAACAGCACCTCGGGATACAGCTTGGCGCCGCTGCGCTTGCGCCTTAGCGGGTTGTTGGCGAGCAGCATCAGCACCTGCGGTTGCTTGTCCCTGGCCGGACGCAGTTGCTGCGGCGTCCACCAGCCCTTGTCGATGCCTTCCTTCAGCCGTTCGCCGAAGGTTTTGCCGAATTCGGGATCGGACCAGGCGCGGTTGTCGTAGAGCCGGTCGTAGCCGCAATGGTTGTACAGCCAGAAGGCCGGCGGCGCGGCGCCGATCATGGTGGACAGCCCCTTCATCATTTCGATGTGCACGATTTCGTCGGAGGCGTCCGGGTCCTCCTTCTTCACTTTTTCATCGAAGATTTTTTCCAGCGCCGCGAGGTCTTGTAGGCCACCCTCGGCCACTGGCTTGGTGCCGATCGCGGTATACAGCACGTGGTCTTCCGGGAAGCACAGGTTCACGAAGCCGGTGCCGGGTTTGCCCCAGTTGCCGGTCAGCGCCATGGCCAGCAGCAGGCTGCGCTCGGTGGTGTCGCCGTGATACAGCTTGGGCGAGGTGTAACCAATGTAGTTGCAGGTGCGCTTCTGGGCGATCTTGCGGCCGAGTTCGACGATCAGCGAGGCCGGCACGTGGCTCAGGGCGCTGGCCTTTTCTGGCGTGTAGGCCTTGAGGTGTTCGCCGAGGCGTTCGAACACCGGCTGCACGCGGACCTCGCTGCCGTCCTTGAGGCGCACGCTGTGGGTGCCGTGCAGCGCCGGCTCGATCTCCAGCTTGAGGGTGCCGCGCGCGGCCTTGTGCAGCCGCTTGCCCTGGGTGTCGTAGTGGTAGTACTGGTTGGCGCGGCCGCCTTCGACGTCGGCCTCGCTGAGGAAATGCCCGTTGTCCATGCGCACCAGCAGCGGCAGGTCGGTCTGCTCGCAGACGAAGGCGCGGTCGTAAAGCTCCTCGCTGACGATGACTTGGCAAACGCCCAGCCAGAACGCGGTGTCGAGTCCGACGCCGACCGGGACATGGATGTCGGCAGCGGGCGAGGTCGGATTGACGTCGGGGGCGACGAGCACGACTTCGGCGCCCTTGTAACGCGCCTCGGTGATGAAGTGGTAGCTGCTCGGATAGGTGTATGACCAGTTCGAGCAGGTCATGATGATCAGCTCGGCGTCGAGCAGGTTGTCGGCGGAATAGCCATGATGCTGCTTGCCGAGCGTGTGGTTGATGCCGGCGTAGAGATCGCCGATGTCCAGCGTCAGGTCGAGATAGACGCCGCCGAGCAGATGCACCAGGCGGAAGGCGCCGGAGTAGGCGACGACGCCGGCATGGATGTGCGGCGCGTCGAGGATAAAGCCGTCCGAGCCCTGGCTCTGGTAGCTGTCGAGGATCGCATCGGCGATCTCGGTCGCGGCCTGGTCCCAGGAGACGCGCTGCCACTTGCCTTCGCCGCGCGCGCCGACCCGCTTCAGCGGATATTTGAGGCGCTCTTCGCCATAGAGCGCGTTGTGAAAGGCGGCGCCTTTCTGGCAGCCGAGCGGGTTGAAGTCGACGTGGTCGCGGTTGGACGCGTCGCTGTGCGCCGCCTGCTCCTCGCGCCAGACGATGCCGTTGCGGGTGTAGACGTAGAAGCTGCACGCGCCGGGCGGCCAGCAGGCGTTGGTGTGGGAGCCCCAGTGCACCTTGTCCCAGGTCCACATGCGGCGGTAGATATCCTCCCAGCCCGAATAGGCGGGTGCCGGCTTTTTGGCGAGCGCCTGCGCTGCGGCGTTGCCGATGCCGGGCGCGAACGACGATAGGGACAGGGTTAGCCCGATACCGCCGCCCTGCTTGAGGAATGTCCGTCGCTCTGCATGTGGTTGGTTCTTCATCGCTGCCCTCCCAGGCCGATCGATGCGGCCTTGTCCGTCGGTTTCGGAATCCGTCTGCGGCACCGGGGGCGCCGCCCATCCGTGTGCCGACTTGAACAGGCGCAGTCTAGAGTTCGGTTTTCCGGGTAGACCCTATCGAAAGGTGGGGTTTCCCGGCGAAGGTGCGGGAGGTGGAATGCGCCATGGATTCGGCAGTACCCGCCATGCGTGCATGCTGCTAGACTGACTTAAAAGGAAAAAAGCGGCAGGAGGCGGCAAGTGCAGGGGGCCACCGCCTCCTGAGACGCATGCCCGATTGAAGGCGAGCGTCTCCGTAGACCGACTAAAGGAGAACAGCGGCTGTACTGTAGGACCGGCGTCTTACATCGATCTTACGCAGCCTGCATCGATGGCCTCTTTGCGGCTCAACCTGAACGGGTAGGGGAAATGCGCATACTGCTTGCGGAAGACGACGTAATCATTGCCGACGCGCTGGTGCGCTCGCTGCGCAAGGCAGGCTACGCGGTCGATCACATGACCACCGGTGCCGACGCCGATACCGCGCTGCTGTCGCAGTCCTTCGATCTGGCGATCCTCGACCTCGGCCTGCCAAAACTGTCGGGTATCGAGGTGCTGCGCCGCCTGCGGGCGCGCAAATCGCCGGTGCCGGTGCTGATCCTGACGGCGCAGGACGGCGTCGAGGAGCGCGTGCGCGGGCTGGATGCGGGCGCCGATGACTATCTGACCAAACCTTTCGCTCTACCGGAACTCGAAGCCCGCGTGCGTGCGCTGACCCGTCGCGGCACCGGCCAGCCGCGCCAGATCGAACTCGGCCCGCTGGTGTACGACCAGGCCGAGCGCATGGTGACGGCGGGGGATCAGATCGTCGATCTCTCGGCGCGCGAGCTGGGCGTGCTGGAAATGCTGATGCTGCGCGCCGGCCGGCTGGTGAGCAAGGAGCATCTGGCCGACCACCTCTGCGGTTGGGGCGAAGAGGTCAGTACCAACGCCATTGAGGTCTATGTCCATCGCCTGCGCAAGAAGCTGGAGCCCTACGGCATCCGCATCGCCACGTTGCGCGGGCTCGGCTACAGTCTGGAGAAGCCGGCGGAGCATGCCTGAACGCCGTTACCGTTGGCTGCACTACGCCTTCAATTCGCTGTTGGGGGAGGTGCTGCTGTGGATATTCTCCCTGTTGCTGTTCCTTTGGGCCTTGTCGGTGGTGATGACCTACCAGGTCGCCAGCAGCATTGCCAACAAACCCTACGACGAGACGCTGTCCAATGAAGTGATGGCCTTGTCCAAGCTGTTGTCGTTCGACGGCCAGCGGGTCAAGCTCGATCTGCCCGGCGCCGCCAGCGAGCTGCTGCATACCGACGCCAAGGACAAGGTGTATTTCCAGGTTACCGGCCCCAACGGCGAGCGCGTGGCCGGCGAGGCCGAACTGCCCTGGATCGACGCTCCGGAGGATGGCGAGGCGGGCGTGCGCTTTCGCGACGACGAAGTGGCCGGCGAGGATCTGCGCGTTGCCTATCAGTTCGTCGCGCTTCCCGGCGCCCACCGGCCTGTACTGGTACAGGTCGCGGAAACCCGCCACAAGCGCCAGGGTTTGGCGGCGAGCATCGTTTCCGGCGTCATCGTGCCCCAGTTCGTCATCGTCCCGGTGGCGGTGCTGCTGGTCTATCTTGGTCTGACCCAGGGCATCACTCCGTTGCAGCGGTTGCAGCGCGAACTCGGCCAGCGGCGGCCAGCCGACCTGTCGCCGATCAGCGTCAATGGTTTGCCCGAGGAGATCCGTCCGCTGATCGAATCGATGAACGCGGTGATGAAGCGCCTCGACGACAATCTGCTGGCGCAGCGCCGCTTCATTGCCGATGCCGCGCATCAACTGAAAACGCCGCTCACCGGCCTGCGCACGCAGACCGATCTGGCCCTCGGCGAAACCGACGCCGAGGCTTTGCGCCGCGCGCTGCGCTATGTGGCGAAGGGCACCGAACGCATGTCGCACCTGACCCAGCAGTTGCTCTCGCTGGCCCGCGTCGAGGCCACCAGCGAGCAACCGGGCCAGTTCGCCGAGGTCGATCTGGCCGCTCTGGCGCGGGCGGTGACGGCGGAAGCGGCCGACCGGGCGCTGGTCAAGGCGATCAATCTCGGCTTCGAGGACAGCGGTATGCCTGTACCGGTGATCGGCAGCGAATTCCTGCTGCGCGAGATGATCGCCAACCTGATCGACAACGCCATCAAGTACACCCCGCCGCAGGGTGAAATTTCCGTCCGCGTCATCGGTAGATCGACGATCTGTCTGGAGATCGACGATTCGGGATGCGGCATCCCGGTGGGCGAGCGCGACCGCGTGTTCGAGCGCTTCTATCGGGTGATCGGCACCGACGCCGAAGGCAGCGGCCTCGGCCTGGCGATTGTGCGCGAAGTGGCCGAGATCCACGGCGGCAAGGTGGAGATCGGCACTTCGCCGCTGGGCGGTGCGCGCCTGAGGGTCAGCCTGCCGCGCGCGGCGGCAGCGTCGGATCGCTGACGCCGGGGAGGCCCGGGCAAACCGCGCGGAGAGCAGGGCCAACGCCGCGGTGCAGCGGTCAATCGTGTAAGCCTCAAGTAAGCATCGGCTCTCACGATGCCTCCGCTGCCTTAAAGGCAGCGATTCATATAACGAGAGGAGACCCATCATGGTAGGTGCTGCGTCTGGGCGCGGAATTACCCGAGAGGAGCGCAAGGTCATCTTCGCCTCGTCCCTCGGCACGGTGTTCGAATGGTACGACTTCTATCTTTACGGTTCGCTGGCGGCGATCATCAGCAAGCACTTCTTCTCCGGTGTCAATGAGACTACTGCGTTCATCTTTGCCTTGCTGGCGTTTGCCGCCGGTTTCGCCGTGCGCCCGTTCGGCGCGCTGGTGTTCGGCCGCCTCGGCGACCTGATCGGGCGCAAATACACTTTCCTCGTCACCATCCTGATCATGGGTCTGTCGACTGCGGTGGTCGGCATGCTGCCGACCTATGCACAAATCGGTGTCGCGGCCCCCATCATCCTGATTTCGCTGCGTCTGCTGCAAGGCTTGGCGCTGGGCGGCGAATACGGCGGCGCCGCCACCTATGTGGCCGAGCACGCACCGCCGGGCAAGCGCGGTCTGTTTACCAGTTTCATCCAGACTACCGCCACGCTTGGTCTGTTCCTCTCGCTGCTGGTGATCCTTGCCTGTCGCACCATCCTTGGCAAGGATTTCGACGAGTGGGGCTGGCGCATTCCCTTCCTGCTTTCGATTCTGCTGCTGATCGTCTCGGTCTACATCCGCATGCAGCTCAACGAGTCGCCGGTGTTCAAGAAGATGAAGGAGGAAGGCAAGGCATCGAAGGCGCCGTTGACGGAATCCTTCGCCCGCTGGAACAACCTGCGCGTCGTCATCATGGTGCTGCTCGGCGGCACGGCGGGACAGGCGGTGGTTTGGTACACGGGCCAGTTCTACGCGTTGTTCTTCATGCTGCAGACGCTCAAGGTGGACCCGCAGACGGCGAACCTGCTGATCGCCGGTTCGCTGCTGATCGGCACGCCGTTCTTCATCGTCTTCGGCTCCCTGTCCGACCGGATCGGCCGCAAGCCGATCGTCATGGTCGGCTGCGTCCTTGCCGCCCTGACCTACTTCCCGATTTTCAACGCGCTGACCGAGTACGCCAATCCGGCGATCTTCAAGGCGCAGCAGACCAATCCGGTGATGGTGATCGCCGATCCGGCGCAGTGCTCGTTCCAGTTCGATCCGGTGGGCAAGGCGAAATTCACCAGTTCCTGCGACATCGCCAAGAGCTGGCTGGCGAAGAAGGCCATCCCCTACACCAATGCCGCGGCGGCCGCGGGCGGCACGGCGTCGGTGAAGGTCGGCACGGTGGTGATTTCAAGCTTTGAAGGCACGGGTTTGCCCGGCGATCAGTTCAAGGCCAAGGCGGCCGAGTTCGACAAGGCGATGGCCGAGGCGATCAAGGCCGCAGGTTATCCGGCCAAGGCCGATCCGGCGCAGGTCAATATCCCGGCGGTGCTGGCTCTGCTGACCGTCCTGGTGATCTACGTCACCATGGTCTACGGGCCGATTGCGGCCTGGCTGGTGGAGTTGTTCCCGGCGCGGATCCGCTACACCTCGATGTCGTTGCCGTATCACATCGGCAACGGCTGGTTCGGCGGCTTCCTGCCGACGGTGGCCTTCGCCATGGTGGCGGCCACCGGCGACATCTATTACGGTCTGTGGTATCCGATCGTGATTGCGGTGATGACGGCCATCCTTGGCACGCTGTTCCTGCCCGAGACCAAGGATCGCGAGATCCACCACGAAGACTGAGCTTTGCCCGACAATGTTTGCTACGGCCCCCTGCGCTGTCGGCAGGGGGCTTTTAGTTTCGCCCGCCGGAGTTCGTTTTGAAGCTTGCGCTGATTGCCGACATCCATAGCAATATCGAGGCCTTCGATGCCTGTCTGGCGCATGCGCGCGACCGGGGCGCACAACGCTTCGCGTTGCTCGGCGATCTGGTCGGCTACAACGCCGATCCGGTTGCTGTCGTTGCCCGGGCGATGCAGTTGGTCGAAGCCGGCGCGGCGGTGGCGGTGCAGGGCAATCACGATGCGGCGGCTGCCGGCGATGTGTCCGAGCGCATGAACGAGGCTGCCGCCGCGGCCATTCGCTGGACGCAGCGCCAGCTTGCGCCGCACCAGGCGGACTTTCTGCGTTCGCTACCGCTGGTTTTGCGCGAGGGCTCCGTCTGCCTGGTGCATGCCAGCGCCGCGGCGCCGGAGCGTTGGGTCTATGTGATGGATACGCGCGCTGCCGCCGCCAGTCTCGATGCGGCGGAATCGCCGTACGTTTTTTGCGGACATGTGCACGATCCGCTGCTCTACTACATGGGTGCCGACCGGCGTCCGCAGCCTTTCCTGCCCGTCGCCGGGATTTCGATACCGGTAGCGCGGCACCGGCGCTGGCTGAGCATCGTCGGCTCTTGCGGGCAGCCGCGCGACGGCGACCCGAGGGCACGCTATGCGCTGTTCGATATCGACCGTGCACTGCTCACGTTCCATCGCATCGATTACGACCAGGCAACGGCGGCGGGCAAGGTGCGGCGTGCCGGCCTGCCCGAGGAGTTCGCCCGGCGGCTGGAGAGCGGCCGATGACTTCGTCTAAACTCGATCCAGGCGACGAAATCGACGGCTATCGCGTCGTCTCGCTGCTGCACAACGGTGGCATGGCCACGCTCTACCGGGTCGAGCGCGCAGGTGCGGAATTACCGCTGGCGATGAAGGTGCCGCGATTGGCTCAGGGCGACGACCCGGTCTCGGTGGTCAGCTACGAGGTCGAGCAGATGATGCTCGGCGCCCTACAGGGCCGCCATGTGCCGCGTCTGGAGGCGGTCGGCGATCTACAGCGAAGGCCCTATCTGGTGATGGAGTTCATCGACGGCGAAAGTCTGGCCGCGGCGGTCGGACGTGCGCCGCTCGACGCTGACGAACTGGTGCGACTACTGGCGCCGGTGGCCGATGCCATCGATGATGTGCACCGGCAGCAGCTCGCCCATCTGGATATCAAACCCTCCAACGTCATGTTCCGTGCCAGCGGCGAGGCGGTGCTGATCGATCTGGGCCTCTCGCATCACCGGCATTTCCCGGATCTGCTGGCCGAGGAATTTCGCAAGCCGATCGGCTCGGCGCCCTACATTGCACCGGAGCAGGTGCTGGGACTGCGCAGCGATCCGCGCAGCGACATCTTCGCTCTCGGCGTGGTGATGTATCAGCTGGCCACCGGCGTGCTTCCGTTCGGTGCGCCGACCTCTGTCCACGGCCTGCGCCAGCGCCTCTACCGTTATCCGCGCGCACCGCGCGCATTACGCCCGGAGCTTCCGCAATGGGTGCAGGAAGTGATCCTGCATTGTCTCGAAGTCGATGCCGCACGGCGTCCGACGGCAAGCGAGGTGGCAGCGTGGCTGCGTCAGCCGGCGTCGGTGGTGATTGGCGTGCGCGGCCGGCGCACGCGCAATCCGGGTTGGGCGGTACGTCTGCGGCGTTGGCTGTGGGCCGCCGGATTCGAACCGGCCGCTCCTGCGACAACGCAGGCATCGGCGCTGCCGATCGTGTTGGTCGCGGTGGCTACGCAGCATCGCGATGCCTCCCGTCAGGCCGCATTGCAGGCGGCTGTGCGCGATCTGACGGCGATGCACAGCGAAGCGCGCATCGCCGTCGCCACCGTCATTCCGCCGCAGCCACTGCTCGGCAGCAGTGGCCCGGAGAGCGGCGGCAACCTGCATGTCCGCCATCTGGTCGAGTTGCGGGCGTGGGCGGAAGCGCTGCAATTGCCGGAGCAGCGGCTGACTTTCCATGTGCTGGAGGCACACGACGCGGCGCAGGCCCTGCTCGACTACGCGACGAACAATCCGGTGCGCCAGATCGTCATCGGCGCCCCGCCGATTGAGGGCAATCCCAAGCTCGGTATCTCCTACAAGCCTGTGGCGGCGGCGGTAGCTGCACGTGTCGCCCTACAAGCGCCGTGCACCGTAATGCTGGTGCGCCCTGTCGCGGCGGCGTAAGAAACCCGCAAGACGCCCGTAAGTCGCACGTCAAGCTCGCTCCCTAAGATGCGCCAAACAGCCGGAGTTCGCTGTTGAAACGTAACGACCAAAACGGAGGAGCACAAAATGAAAGAAGATATCGTCGCCCGTATCGAGGCGAATCCGACCTACCGGGCGTTGAAGGCGAAACGCACCAGTTTTGGTTGGACGCTGACCATCATCATGCTGCTTGCCTATTACGGCTACATCGCGGTGATTGCCTTCAACAAGGAGCTGTTCGGCATCCGCATCGGCGAGGGCGTGACCACACTCGGCATTCCGGTCGGCGTCGGCCTGATCGTGTTTACCGTCCTCATCACCGGCTATTACGTCCGTCGCGCCAACACCGAATTTGACGAGCTGACCGCCCGTATCCAGAAGGAGTTCAAATAATGAATCGCCTTGTGCAGATGTTGCTGCCGCTGGCCCTCTGGGTCGCGGCAAATCCCGTACTGGCAGCTGCTCTGGAGGGCCAGGCGGAAAAGCAGGCCACCAACTGGACGGCTATCGCGATGTTCGCGGTGTTCGTCGGCGCTACGTTGTGGATCACCAAATGGGCTGCGGCGAAGACCAAGACCGCGGCCGATTTCTACACCGCCGGCGGCGGCATCACCGGCTTCCAGAACGGCCTGGCGATTGCCGGCGACTACATGTCGGCGGCGTCCTTCCTCGGCATCTCCGCGGCGGTGTTCGCCAACGGCTATGACGGCCTGATCTACTCGATCGGTTTTCTCGTCGGCTGGCCGATCATCATGTTCCTGATGGCCGAGCGGCTGCGTAATCTTGGCAAGTTCACTTTCGCCGACGTCGCCGCGTATCGCTTCCAGCAGACGCCGATCCGTACCCTGGCGGCGTCCGGCACGCTGGTCGTCGTATTGTTTTACCTGATCGCGCAGATGGTCGGCGCCGGCCAGTTGATCAAGCTGCTGTTTGGGCTCGAATACTGGGTGGCGGTAGTTATCGTCGGTGCGCTGATGATGACCTACGTGCTGTTCGGCGGCATGACCGCCACCACCTGGGTGCAGATCATCAAGGCGGTGCTGCTGCTCTGCGGTGCCAGCTTCATGGTGTTCATGGTGCTCGCCCAGTTCGGCTTCAGTCCGGAAGCGCTGTTCGCCAAGGCCGTCGAGATCAAGACGGCCAAGGCGGCGGCAGCGGGCAAGGAAACGGAGGAGGCGGCCAAGATCGGCTTCTCCATCATGTCGCCGGGAACCTTCGTCAAGGATCCGATCTCCGCCATTTCCTTCGGCATGGCGCTGATGTTCGGTACCGCCGGCCTGCCGCATATCCTGATGCGCTTCTTTACCGTGCCCGATGCCAAGGAAGCGCGCAAGTCGGTGTTCTGGGCGACTACCTGGATCGGCTACTTCTACATCCTGACCTTCATCATCGGCTTCGGCGCGATCGTTCTGGTCAGCACCAATCCGGAGTTCCTCGACGCCAAGGGTGCGCTGAAAGGCGGCGGCAACATGGCGGCAATCCATCTCGCCAATGCGGTCGGTGGCAATGTCTTCCTCGGCTTCATCTCCGCGGTCGCGTTCGCCACCATTCTGGCGGTGGTGTCGGGGCTTACGCTTTCCGGCGCGTCGGCTGTGTCGCACGATCTCTATGCGTCGGTATGGCGTCATGGCAACGTCGATAGTGCAACGGAAATGCGCGTCTCCAAGATGACGACGGTGGCGCTCGGGGTCATTGCCGTGATTCTCGGCATCGTCTTCGAGAAGCAGAACATCGCCTTCATGGTTTCGCTGGCCTTCGCCATCGCTGCTTCGGCGAACTTCCCGGTGTTGTTGCTGTCGATCCTGTGGCGCGGCTGCACCACCCGCGGTGCCTTCATCGGCGGCTTTCTCGGTCTGCTCACCGCGGTTGTGCTGACGGTGCTGTCGGATTCGATCTGGGTGCAGGTCATGGGTAACCCGAAGGGCAGTGCGCCGTTCCCCTACACTTCGCCGGCCCTGTTCTCGATGGCGGCGGGTTTCATCGGCATCTGGCTGTTCTCGGTGCTCGACAGCAGCGCCCGCGGCCGCATCGACCGCGCCGGCTACGACGCACAGGAAGTGCGTTCTGAAACCGGCATCGGTGCATCGGTGGCCGCGGCGCACTGATTCACCCGTACGGCCGGCAACGGCATAGCGCAATCCCGCAAGGGGTTGCGCTTTTTTTTTGTGGGTTCCGGCCGTGTCCGTCGGGCGGGTCAGTTTTCGGATGGGCTGTCGCTGTCGGCCGTCGCGGATGCGATACGGTTGGCATTCGGCGCTGCCGATGGGAGCGATCCCGTCGCCGGGGCGAGCTCTTCGGCGCCGGCCTTGTCGGCCAGTTTCTGCCGCCGCTTCTCTTCCTGTTTGCTTTTCTTCGCCAGATCTCGCTGACGTTTCTCGAATTGATAATTGGGTTTTGCCACGAGGTCACCTTTGATTCCGGCACGCGCCGAAAGGAGCGGTATAACGGTTACGAAAACCGGCGAATGGATATCGCCGGCCGAGGAATTTTTGCGCCATCGTCATGACTCCGATTTTGCGCCGCTGCCGGCCGGCGCGGATATGGCGCCCGATGTCGGCTAGCACTACTTGTGGAAAGACCAGAGGTCGCTGTTGCTTCGTCCCCAGAGATCCAGGGGGCGGCCGACCGATCGTCGCAATACGTCTCTGACCTTCGATGCAGTGACGGGGTGTTCGAACGAGATGGCCTGGGCAAACGTCTGCCCCGCCAGGCGGTACCACCAAGTACGGCGTCGTACGATCATTGCGGCCTCCGCGGAGAGTCTCCAGCAAGCAGTCCGGCCTTGCGCTCCCGATACGGACTCTAACCGATTTTGTGCTGCTGCGCCGGTCGGCAGCCCTGCCGCTTGGCGTGTCGCAGGGGGTGACGCGGCCACGCCCTGGATGCAATCTTGACAGTACCTGCGGAAATGCCACAACATGCGTCGCCCTGCTCTGGCATGCCTGCCATGCAGCGGGAACAATAAAAAACGACAGGAGGAGTGAATGGCTGCATCCCCCGTGGGAACCGCATTCGATGGCGCGTCGGTTGCCGATCCGGACGACATCGAACCGCGCGTGAAGGAAATTCTCGCCCGCACCTTACGTCGGCGCGCGCAGGGCCCCTATTCGGCGCGCACCGACCGGCAGGTCGGCGAGGGCCTGGAGCGCTTGTTCGCGGCCAAGGGCTATCGCAACGTGCGGATTGAGCAAATGAAGCGGCTGGCCGGCGGCGCATCGAAGGAGATGTTCTGCTTTTCGCTGCATCGTGATGGCCTCGAAACGCCTGAGCGCCTGGTGCTGCGTATGGATCCGCTGGAAAGCATTGTCGAGACCAGCCGCCAGCGGGAGGCCGAGGCGATCACCGCCTTGCGCGGCACGGTACCGACGCCCGAAGTGCGCTATCTCGACGAGGAGGGCGAATTCCTCGGCCAGTCGGGGGTCATCACCAGTTTCGTCGGCGGCGTGACCAAGCCGAGCGACCACAGCGGCAAAGGCGTCTCCGGCATTGGCACCAACTATGGATCGGCGGCCACCGGCATCGCGCCGCAATTTCTGAACAACCTGGTGGCCATCCACAATTTCGACTGGCGCTCTGCGCATTTGCCCAGCTTCACGGCGCCGTCGGCCTATCCGAAGCAGGCGGCCCTGTGGCAGACCAACTGGTACGTCCGTATCTGGGAACAAACTGCGCCGGAAGCGATTCCGCTGGTCAGCCTGATCCATCGCTGGCTGCGCGAGAACGCGCCGGAGTGCCACGATCTCTGCTTCATCCATGCCGATTACCGGATGGGCAATTTCATGTTCGACGAGCGCAGCGGCGAAATGACGGCGGTCCTCGACTGGGAGCTGGCCCACGTCGGCGATTTCCACGAGGACGTGGCCTACGTGACGCAGAAGCTGTTCGGCCTGGTGAATGAGAATGGTCAGTTCATGTGCTGCGGCCTCTTTCCGCGCGAGGAATTCCTCGATCGCTATCAGGAACTCTCGGGCCGCACCATCGATCCCGAGACCTTGCGTTATTACGAAGTGGTCAACGCCTGGAAGTCGGTGGTGCACACCTTCGCCAGTTGCCTGCGGGTGGCGAAGGAAGGCAATAACCACCAGGACATCCTGCTCAGCTGGCTGGCTTCGGTGGGTCACATTTTTCTCAACGATATTGTCGGCTACCTCGGAGGGGAGAAACACGCATGACGCCGAGCATCGAATTACGCATCCAGACGATGATGAAGGCGATGACCGAGGTCATCCTGCCGGCCATCGAATCCGGCAACGATCTGGCCCGGGAGCAGGGGCAGCTGATGATCGCCCATCTGGGGCTGCTGGCGCGGCACTGGGACAAGGCCCTGGCCTACGACACGCTGTGCCTCGGCGAGCTGATCCGCCTCGCCAAGCGGCTGTGCGACGAAGCCTCGGGCGGACCGCGGACGACCGCCGCCGCTGCTGCGTTGCGCGAGCTGCTGCACAGTCATGCGCCCGATGGGGCCGTGCCTGCCACCCAGGCGCGGATCAATGAGGTTCGCGTCGCGCTTGCCGCAGGTATCGATCACTTGGTGCGTGCGACGGAAGTCGACAGCAGCGCCGCCTTCCATGCCGGTTCCGCAAAGGCCATTCTCGACCATGCGGCATTGCAGGCCTGGCGCGACCGCGTTTGGTTTGCCGATGCGGGCATGGACCCGGAACGCGCCGGACTGCCGAGCATTGAAGCCATGCTGACCGGGGCCGGCTAGGCGCGGCTGTTCGTCGCCGACGATGGTTATCAAAGCAAACGGCCTGCGCAGTAATGCGCAGGCCGTTTGCTTTGGCTCGTCGAATGATCGTGCGGCTAACCCTTACCGTGCGCCCGGGCCCTCGCCGATGAGTGTTTCGATGGCGGGGATGGACTTCGGGTCGGCCTCCCAGCCCTGGCCGATGAGCCAGGAGCGTTCGCGCAGCAATTGTTCCTTGGCATGGGCGGTGACGATGCCGCTGATGTGTTTCAGCTTGCCGGTCTCGGTGCCGGAATAGAGGGCGGTGATCAGGGCGCCGATCTTCTCGCGCAGCTCGAAGTTGGCGGCTTCCAGTTCGCTGGGCTCGGCGCGGGCGCGGTCGAGCACGTCCTCGCCGGCCTCGACGCTG
>Ga0172380_10000707_pt1 | contig 61953 bp, 64 predicted proteins | sample Leawe162metaG_FD_119747 | JGI IMG/M metagenome (GOLD analysis project Ga0172380, IMG submission 119747) | Leachate microbial communities from a municipal landfill in Southern Ontario, Canada - Leachate well 162 metaG | ecosystem: Engineered > Solid waste > Landfill > Unclassified | place... | reverse complement strand
TTTGCCGAAGGGTGCAGACCTGTCGGTTTACACGCAAGAGCAGCTCGATGAGATTGCGTGGAGCTTGAATACGCGTCCGAGGAAGTCGCTCGGATTTCGATCACCGGTAGCGGTTTACAGCGAGCTGTTGCTCAATATGGAACTCGCTAAAACCGCCACCAAACATTAACTGTTGCGGTTGGTTTTTGAATCCGCCCTGTTATAGTTTTCGCAGCCCGCGTAGGATGGGTTGCGAGTGTCATGAGGGACACGTTTATTCTGCGTTGACAGTCAAATTACATAGACAGGATAAAGTCAACCAAAACCCTGCGGTTCACTTCGGTGAGCAATGACTCGGGGTAGCCGGGCATTTCCCGGTTGATCCATGCTCCGCTACCGCCATTGGCGATTTTGTTCATCAGGTGCGCTTCGGCATCCGGGTTGTTTCTGTATCGCTCGGCTACATTCTCCCATGACGGACCCAGCAGATTCTTGCCGGTTTGGTGGCACATGAAGCAGCCGGTTCGGTCCGCCAATTGCCACTCGGTAGTCTTGGTGGCATATTCCTTGGGCACTTTCGGCTGGCAGCCGCTCAGCGCAATCAACAGCGATGCCAGCAAGATGTTTCGAGTACTCATGATGTTCCCTGTCTAGGCTTTCTGATTTTCCAAGCTTTCTTGTTTTAAAGTAACTACAGCGGTTCGGCGCGGTATTCAACGACAAGAGTATGTCGGGTTCCCGCCGCGACATGCACCGCATTGTCGATAGCATTGGCCGATTCCACGCACAGCATTTCGCGCCAGCCATCCGGCTGTCCCAGATCGCCCATCCTGTCGGCTTTTGCCGTCCACGGTGTCCACACGATAGTTGAAAGGCTGCCGGATTTGGCAACATGAATGCGCCGCTTCAGTATGTCGTCCTCAATCGTGCATTCTGCGGCGGTATTGATGTATACGCGGTCGGTTTCGTCTGCAAAGCGGATTATGCCATCTTGCTTTTTGAGCGTCGAGCCGCCCACTTTATCCCAGTAAGCGCAGCCCGCCAAGCCGGTCACGCGCACCGCGCCGATGTCGCCGATGCGGAAATAGGTATGCAGCGCTTCGCTGATTACAAAATCGGCTGCCCCGGTATTTTCGGTGCATAGCTCCATACGCAACGTCTCGCCGACGCTCACGGTCAGCTCAAGTCGCGCATCGTGTGGCCAGTGCGTGCGTGTTTTTTTGCTCTCGATCAGGCGCAGTGTCAGTCGCGTCGCACCGCCCGGTTCAGTGCCGGATTCAACTACTTTCCAGGGTGTGGTGCGCGCGTAGCCGTGCGCGGGAAAACCCGGTTCGGCAGCATGTGCGCCGAACCATGGCCAGCACACCGGCACGCCGCCGCGTATCGACTTGCCCGCCGCCAATTGCGCGTCGCGCGACAGCCACACCACCGGCACGGCCTGGCTTTTGGGTTGCCAAGCCATCAGGTGCGCGCCCTGCAAACACAGCGATGCGCTCGCCTGCGGGTTGTCGATTTCCGCAATGACTAGACCGTTGGCTGCGCCAAGACCGCCCGCAGAGCGAGTGTCCGGCGGCGTCCCCTTTACGGGGGCGTCGTCGCGGAAACTCAATTGTTCGGGAATACCGAATTGCGCGTTCAATTGCTGTGCGCTGGTCATGTCGGCTTTCTCTCGATTTGCGTCACGTCGCGCACCGCGCCTTTGTCGGCGGAAGTTGTCATGGCGGCGTAGGCGCGCAGTGCCGCAGACACTTGGCGATTTCGGCTGGCAGGTTGCCAGGCCTTGCCGCCTTTAGCTTCCATCGCGGCGCGGCGGCACTGTATTTCCGTATCGGAAATGGCCAGCGCGATGCTGCGTTGCGGGATGTCGATTTCAATGGTGTCCCCTTCTTCGATCAGTCCGATCGCCCCGCCTGCTGCTGCTTCAGGCGAGACATGACCGATGCTCAAACCCGAGGTGCCGCCGGAAAAGCGCCCATCCGTGAGCAGTGCGCACGCCGCACCCAAGCCCTTCGATTTCAAATAGCTGGTGGGATAGAGCATCTCCTGCATGCCCGGCCCGCCCTTTGGCCCCTCGTAGCGGATCACCACCACATCGCCCGCCACGATTTTATCGTCGAGAATTGCCGCCACCGCGTCATCCTGGCTTTCGAACACGCGCGCGCGCCCGGTGAATTTCAGGATGCCGTCATCCACCCCGGCGGTCTTGACGATGCAGCCGTCCACGGCGATATTGCCGTGCAACACCGCCAGCCCGCCGTCTTGCGAATAGGCATGTGCCTTATTGCGGATGCAGCCGCTACTGCGGTCGGCATCCAGTTCCGGATAGTGCATGGATTGCGAGAAAGCGAGGGTGGTGACAACCCCGCCGGGTGCCGCGCGGAAAAGTTTTTTCACTTCTTCGTCATCTGTCTGCACGATGTCCCACTGTTTGAGCGCGTCGCGCAGGGTCGGGCTGTATATCGTCCCGGCATCAGCATGCAACAGGCCGGCACGATCCAGTTCGCCGAGAATCGCCGGGATGCCGCCGGCGCGATGCACGTCTTCCATGTGGTATTCGGAGGAGGGCGCGACCTTGCACAGGGTCGGCACATGGCGCGACAGGCGATCCATGTCGCGCATGGTGAAACTCACTTGCGCTTCATGCGCGATCGCCAGCAGATGCAGTACGGTGTTGGTCGAGCCGCCCATCGAAATGTCCAGCGTCATGGCATTCTCGAATGCGTCGAACGTGGCAATGGAACGCGGCAGCACGCCGGCGTCATCTTGTTCATAGTAGCGTCGGCACAGCTCGACGATCAGGCGTCCGGCATGCAGGAACAATTGCTTGCGCTCGGCGTGGGTCGCCACCAGCGTGCCGTTGCCGGGCAGCGATAACCCGAGCGCCTCGGTCAGGCAGTTCATCGAGTTGGCGGTGAACATGCCGGAACAGGAACCGCAGGTCGGGCAGGCGGAACGCTCGATGGCATCCACTTCCTCGTCGCTGCAATGGCTGTCGGCGGCGGCGACCATCGCATCCACCAAGTCCAGCCCCTTGGTCTTGCCCTGCCAGTCGACCTTGCCCGCCTCCATCGGCCCGCCGGAGACGAACACCACCGGGATGTTCAGGCGCATCGCCGCCATCAGCATGCCCGGTGTGATCTTGTCGCAGTTGGAGATGCACACCAGCGCGTCGGCGCAATGCGCGTTGACCATGTACTCCACACTGTCGGCGATCAGCTCGCGGCTGGGCAGCGAATACAGCATCCCGGCGTGCCCCATCGCGATGCCGTCGTCCACCGCAATGGTGTTGAATTCCTTGGCGATGCCGCCCGCCTTTTCGATTTCGCGCGCCACCAGTTGCCCCATGTCCTTCAGGTGGACATGACCCGGCACGAACTGGGTGAACGAATTGGCGATGGCGATGATCGGCTTGCCGAAATCGCCGTCGGTCATGCCGGTGGCGCGCCACAGGGAGCGCGCACCGGCCATATTGCGGCCATGCGTGGAAGTGCGGGAACGGTAAGCGGGCATGTTGTCTCTCTGAAAAATAAAAGCACACGTATAATCGGGGCGTTGATTTTACCCGATTCGCTCATGCTCGTTCATCCGCAATTCAATCCTATCGCCCTGCAACTCGGCCCGCTGGCTATACACTGGTACGGGCTGATGTACCTCGCCGGTTTCATGGCCTTCCTGTGGCTGGGGCGCAAGCGCATCGCCGTGTTGAACCACCCTCAGATCGACAGGAAGCTGCTCGACGACCTGCTGTTTTACGGCGTGCTCGGCGTGATCCTCGGCGGGCGGCTGGGTTATGTGCTGTTTTACAAGGCTTCCTATTATTTCGCCCACCCGCTGGAAATCTTCGCGGTGTGGCAGGGCGGTATGTCGTTCCATGGTGGTTTTCTCGGCGTACTGGTAGCGATGGCGTGGCTTGCACGCAAGCGTGATTTGCGCTGGTTGCAAGTGACCGACTTTATCGCCCCGCTGGTGCCGCCTGGTCTTGCATTCGGGCGACTCGGCAACTTCATCAACGGCGAACTGTGGGGGCGCCCGACCGATGTGCCGTGGGCGATGGTTTTTCCGCAAGCGGATAACCTGCCGCGCCACCCTTCGCAGCTTTATCAGTTTGCGCTGGAAGGCGTGGTGTTGTTCGTATTGCTCTGGCTATATGCGCGCAAGCCGCGCCCCGTGGGCGCAGTATCCGGGCTGTTCCTGATCGGCTACGGCAGCTTCCGCTTTCTCGCCGAATTCGCCCGCGAACCGGACGATTTTATCGGCCTGCTGTCGTTTGGCATGAGTATGGGGCAATGGCTGAGCCTGCCGATGGTGATTGCCGGCATATTGCTGATGGCGCTGAGCGCCCGGCGCACGGCTTGACACTCGCGCCCCGCTCGCACACTATTCCCGCTATCAAATATCACTGAAACCTCACATTGGACGAAATTTCTTTAGGCTGGCTGTTCGGTATACTGCTGTTGTTATTGGTTTGCAGCGCGTTCTTTTCCGGCTCGGAAACCGGCATGATGGCGATCAACCGCCATCGCCTGAATGCGCTGGTGCGCAAAGGCAATCGCAGCGCAAAGTTGGCCAACAACTTGCTAGGTAAGGTGGACAAGCTGCTCGGCTCGATCCTTTTCGGCAACACCCTGGTCAATGTCGCGGCAGCGGCAGTCGCCAACATCATCATCCTGCGCCTGTTCGGACAAAACGATTGGGCGATTCTGCTGGGCACGTTGGCGCTCACTTTTGTGATTGTAATATTCAGTGAAATCATGCCCAAGATAGTTGCCGCCAGTCACCCAGAGCGCGTTGCTCTGCCCGCAAGTTATGTGCTCACACCATTGATTACGCTGTTTTATCCGGTAGTTTCAGTGGCCACAGCCTTGGTCAAAGGGTTTTTGTGGTTGTTTCGCATCAAAATAGAAACAGATCAGAGCAAACAAAAAATGACGTTGGAGGAATTGCGCGGCCTGGTGCTGGATGCGGAGCATTTCCTGCCGCGCAAGCACCAGAAAATGCTGCTCAATCTGGTCGATCTGGAGCGCATCACCGTAAACGATGTGATGATTCCGCGCAACCAGATCGAGGCGCTGGACATCAACGCCGATGCGGATGAGCTGCGCCAGCAAATCATCACCTGCCACCACACCTTGTTGCCGGTTTATGAAGACAAGCCTGGCAATATCATCGGTATCCTGCACATCAAGCGTGTGCCTGCCTTGTTTCAGGAAGCGGGGCTGGACGTGACGCAACTGCGCGAAATACTCAACGAACCCTACTTCATCCCCTCCGACACGCCGCTACTCAAGCAGTTGCAGCAGTTTCAGGAACGCCATGCGCGGCTTGGGCTGGTGGTGGATGAATACGGCGAACTCCTCGGCCTGGTGACGCTGGAAAATATCCTCGAGGAAATCGTCGGTGAATTCACCACCCAATCCCCCGCGCAAACCGGCAAGTTCCTGCGCCAGGAGGATGGCAGCATCCTACTGGAAGGCGCCAGCAGCCTGCGTGAGCTGAACCGTAAGCTGGGATGGCATCTGCCGCTGGACAGTGCGAAAACGCTGAATGGGTTGATTCTGGAGCACTTGGAAGATATGCCGGAAGCCGGTGTCAGCCTGAAAATTGCCGGCTATCCGATCGAAATCATCCAGACGCAGGATCGTATTGTTAAAGTGGCGCGCATTTTTCCGGCGCAACCGGACAGTCAGGATGGCTCGCGAATTGCCCCTCCTGCTTTACAATAGACGCAAAGCTCGGCATGATGCCCATCAACATTAGATAGTGACCCAAGGGAGACGCTATGGCTACTGCACCTAAGGCCGCAAAGATAAAAGAATACTCCTATCTCTGGGAAGGTAAGGACAAGACCGGCAAGCGGGTCAAAGGCGAGATGCGCGCACCCGGCGAAGCCAACGTATCCGCTGTCCTGCGCCGCCAGGGCATCAATGTTTCCAAGGTTAAACGGCTGCGCGCCAGCACCCAGAAAGTCACCGAAAAAGACATTTCGCTGTTTACCCGCCAGCTTGCCACCATGATGAAATCGGGCGTGCCCATGCTGCAGGCTTTTGATATCGTCGGCAAGGGTCATAGCAATCCGTCCGTGGCAAAACTGCTGTTCGACATCAAGACTGACATAGAAACTGGCAGCAGCCTGCAACAGGCATTCAAGAAATATCCGCTGTATTTCGACGACCTGTATTGCAACCTGATCGGTGCGGGCGAGGCGGCCGGTATTCTGGACACCTTGCTGGATAGGCTGGCGACTTACAAGGAAAAAATTCAGGCGATCAAAAGCAAGATCAAATCGGCGCTGTTTTACCCGGTTTCCATCATCGTGGTGGCGTTCGTCATCACCGCCGTAATCATGATTTTCGTGATTCCGGCGTTCAAAGAGTTGTTTTCCAATTTTGGCGCGGATTTACCCGCACCGACCTTGGTTATCATGGGTATTTCCGATTTCTTCGTGACCTACTGGTATCTGATCTTTGGCGGAATCGGTGGCGGCTTTTACACGTTTTTCTATTTCTGGAAACGCAGCAAAAAGATGCAGGCTGTCATGGACCGGTTGTTACTGAAGGCGCCCATTTTTGGCGAACTGGTGCGCAAGGCCAGCATCGCGCGCTGGAGCCGCACCCTGGCCACCATGTTCGCTGCCGGTGTGCCGCTGGTCGAAGCCTTCGATTCGGTGGCGGGAGCGGCGGGCAATGCGGTGTATTACGACGCCACGAAGTATATTCAACGCGAAGTCACCACCGGCAGCAGCCTGACCGTTGCGATGCAGAATACCGAAGTATTTCCGAGCATGGTGCTGCAAATGGTGGCGATCGGTGAAGAAGCCGGTTCGCTGGATTCCATGCTGAGCAAGGTGGCCGATTTCTACGAGGCCGAAGTCGACGATGCTGTGGATGCGCTGTCCAGCCTGATGGAGCCGATCATCATGGTGGTGCTCGGCACGCTGATCGGCGGCATGGTGGTCGCGATGTATTTGCCGATCTTCAAGATGGGTTCGGTGGTTTAATGAGTCAGAGGACAGATTGGTTGTGTGCCGCTGCGCGGCACACCTATCAAAAAAGGCTGCGTCGCAGCCGCGACAAAACCTCTGCCCTCTGCCCTCTGCACTCTGTCATCTGATTATGAGTTTTCTCGAACTCCTGCAAACATTTCCCGCCGCTTTCATCGGCGTGTGCCTGATTCTCGGTCTGATGGTGGGCAGTTTCCTGAACGTGGTGATTTACCGCTTGCCGAAAATGATGGAGCTTGGCTGGCGGCAGCAATGCGCCGAATTGCGCGGCGAGGAACCGGCGGCTGCACCCGCCTATAATCTTGTTGTTCCGCGTTCCGCCTGCCCGCATTGCAATCACGCCATCAGCGCGTGGGATAACATTCCCGTTGTCAGTTATCTGCTGTTGCGAGGCAAGTGCAAGGGCTGCGGCGCGGCCATCTCGCCGCGCTATCCGATCATTGAGGCGGCCAGCGGCCTGTTGTGCGCCTACGCGGCCTGGCACTTTGGCTTTGGCTGGGCGGCAGGCGGCGCGTTGCTGCTTATCTGGGGATTGCTGGCGCTCACGGCAATTGATTTCGACACGCAACTGCTGCCGGACGACATCACCCTGCCGCTGCTCTGGGCGGGCTTGCTGTTCAACCTGTCCGGCACCTTTACCGATTTGCATGGCGCGGTGCTGGGCGCGGTGTTTGGCTATCTCGCGCTATGGAGCGTGTACTGGCTGTTCAAGCTCGCCACCGGCAAGGAAGGCATGGGTTACGGCGATTTCAAACTGCTCGCCGCGCTGGGTGCCTGGCTGGGCTGGCAAATGCTGCCGCTCATCATCCTGTCGTCTTCGCTGGTGGGCGCGGTGGTCGGCATTACGCTGATTGTTGCGACCAAACAAGGCCGCAATATCCCCATTCCCTTCGGCCCTTATCTGGCGGGCGGCGGGCTGATCGCGCTGTTCTGGGGGCAAACATTGACACAAAGTTATTTGCAATTACTCGCTGCTCCGTGATCTCCCTTGATCCTTTGGCAAGCTCGGGGCAGGTTCAGGGCAGGCGGCTGATTATCGGCCTCACCGGCGGGATCGGCAGCGGCAAGAGCACCGTCGCCGCGCTGTTTGCGGAGCATGGCGCGGGCATCATCGACACGGATGCTATCGCCCATTTGCTGACGCAGGCCGGCGGCGAGGCCATCGCGGCGATCCGCGCCGCCTTTGGCAGCGATTACCTCACGGATGACGGCGCGCTGGATCGCGCTAAAATGCGCGGGTTGATTTTTTCAGACGCCACAGCCAAACAGCAGTTGGAGCAAATTTTGCACCCGCTGATATTCGAACAGGCCAAGGCGCAGTTGCGGCAGTTGCAGGACAAACCTTACATCCTCGCCGTCGTGCCGTTGCTGCCCGAAAGCCGCACCTTCAGACCATGGGTGCAGCGTGTGCTGGTGGTAGATTGCGATGAAAATACCCAGGTTGCGCGGGTCATCGGGCGCAGCCGTCTGGGCGAGGCGGAAGTGCGTGCCATCATCGCCCGGCAAACTTCGCGTGCCGGACGTCTGGAGTTGGCCGACGATGTCATCCACAACGAGGCCGGGCTGGATAGTCTGGCTCGGCAGGTGGGCATTTTGCACGAACGCTATTTAAATACTGCAAACAGCAATTGACGATACAAGGAAATTCCGTATATCTTTCGCAATTGAAATTATCCGCCCATGCCACCGTGATCGACTACGAGTTCCCTATTAACGAAAAAGTGCGCACTTTGTTGCGCCTGGAAGACTTGTTCGCGCGCACGCAACACTTTATCGGATACACGCACGGCTTGGATCACCATGCCGCGTTGCTTACCCTGTTTGAAATTCTTGAAGTAGCCAGCCGCGCCGATCTGAAATCCGAATTGTTGCAGGAGCTGGAACGCCAGAAGCGCGCACTTTCTCAGTTGCATAACAATCCGGCAATTTCCCAGGACGCACTGGACGTCATACTCGCCGAGATTGATGTGGCGTCTGAAAATATTCTTGCCATGGCCGGCAAAACCGGGCAGCACTTGCGTGAAAACGAATGGCTGATGGGCATCAAGCAGCGTGCCGTCATGCCCGGCGGCACCTGCGAATTCGACCTGCCTTCCTATCACTACTGGCAGGAGCAGGATGCCGGCGCGCGGCGCGAACACCTGCAAGCCTGGCTGGAGCCCTTTATGCCGCTGCGCGCTGGCCTGGAAATCGTCCTGCGCCTGTTGCGCGAAAGCGGCAAGGAGTATCACTTCATCGCGCATCATGGCACTTTTCAGCAAATGCAGGGCGGGCGCACCGCGCAGTTGCTGCGTGTCAGCATGAGCAGTGAACTGGCGTGCATACCCGAGGTGGGCGCCAATAAATATGCCATCAACATCCGTTTTATCATCGCCGACTATGCGCCAAAAACCACCCTGTTTGATCAGGATGTGCCGTTTGATCTGACCTTCTGCAGTCTACCTTCATAATTATAATGCCGGCCCAAGCACCGCCCATTGTCACCTGCCCGCATTGCGGCAAAGAACATCAATGGGATACCGGCAACCGCTTCCGCCCGTTTTGCAGCGAACGCTGCAAGCTCATCGATTTGGGTAAATGGGCGAATGAAGAATATCGCGTAGTGCAACCTGAAAGCGAAACAGAATTCGGCGCACCCGCTCACCAGGCCTGACGCAGCATGGCGATGCCATGCGCGCCATGCCGCTGCGCGATTGGCAAATCTGCCGCCGTCAAACCGCCCAGCGCATAAACCGGGAGCGTCGCCCCGGCCACATATTCCGCAAATTTTTCCCAGCCGAGATGCGCCGCGCCGGGGTGGCTCCGTGTCGGCAGCACCGGGCTGAGCAGCGCGCAATCGAACCCCAGCTCACCGGCGCGTTGTAGTTCTGACGCGTTATGGCAGGAGACGGAACACCATGCGAAAGTCGGCCTGCTCCGGCAATCGTGCAATTGCGCGCCGGTAAAATGTACGCCGTCCGCATTCACGCGCCGCGCTAATTCTGCATCGCCGTTCACCAGCACCTTGGCATCATAACGGTGCGCCAACTGCACCACCCGTGCAGCAAAATTTGCCAGAGCTTCGCCCGACAAGTTTTTTTCGCGCACTTGCAGCAGTCGCAAGCCGTTCTGCAACGCGTGTTCCAGCCGCAGCATGAATCCTTCGCAGCCCAGTTCGGCAGCGTTGCTGATCGCGTACCAGTCGGGCAGTTCCAGTGCGCGCAGGATCGGCGTATTGGCGGGCAACAGCGGGGCAACGGACAGCCCCGGAGCAACTGACAGCAGCGGCAAGCGCTGCCAGCTCAGTTGCTGGCCTTCGTGGCCGCGCGGCTCGCCTTGCCAGGCGAACACGCGGAAGAAATGCAGTCTGACTGTGGCGTGCGGGTAAGTGAATACCCGCGTCAGCCAAGGGGGGGCGGTAATGCCGGTAATGCCCAGCTCCTCATGCAGCTCGCGGCACAGCGCATCCAACGGCGTCTCGCCCGCTTCGATCTTGCCGCCGGGGAATTCCCAATAGCCCTCGTATACCTTGCCTGGCGGACGCTGCGCCAGCAGAAACGCGCCGTCTTCGCGCAACAATACCGCTGCGGCAACCTCGATAATTTTTGCCGGGGCCATTATTGCGTCAAGCGGGGACAATTCAATAATCTGAAAATCGACATGCGCGTCTGGGGGTAGGAAATTACCAAAATATCCTTTGTCAAAAGTATGGCGGAGTATAGATGTTGTTGTAGGAGCGGCTTTAGCCGCGAATTCAGAGGCGTCGCGGCTAAAGCCGCTCCTACGGTGTTGCGAGCGGGTGCATTTGCAATTTTTGCTTCCCTTGGTTGTTTCATCAGGGCAGCCATCACCAATGTTTGGCCACCGGGTTGTTGCAGGTCACCTGAAACAAGTGGCGGTCATCCAGCCGGACGGCGCTCATCGGGCCGCCCCACAGGCAGCCGGTGTCGAGCGCCATGACGTTTTCTCTGAGCACTAGGCCGAGCGCCGACCAGTGACCAAAAATCACGGTTGAAGCGGCGCTGGCACGATTGGGGACGTCGAACCACGGCAGGTAGCCGGGCGGGATGTTGTGTATTTCGCTCTTGAACTTGAATTCCATTTCGCCCGCCAGCGTGCAGATGCGCATGCGCGTGAGGGTGTTGATGATGACGCGCAGGCGCTTGTAGCCGGTGAGGTCGTCGCGCCAGCCGCGCGGGGTATTGCCGTACATGCGTTTGAGGAAGGTGACGTAGTCGTTGTCGCGCAGCGCGGTTTCGGCTTCGTGCGCCAGGCTTGCGGCACGCGCCACGCTCCATTGCGGCAACAGTCCGGCATGCACCAGCACGTAGCTGTCTTCGACGTGCAGCAAGGGGCGGTTGCGTAGCCAGTGCAACAGTTCGTCGCGATCCGGCGCGTTGAGAATTTCGTCCAGCGTGTCGGTGCGGTGCAGCTCTGCGATGCCATTCGCGACGGCGAGCAGGTGCAGGTCGTGGTTGCCGAGCACGGTGATCGCGCTATTTCCCAGAGATTGCACCAGCCGCAGCACCGCCAGCGAATCCGGCCCGCGGTTCACCAGGTCGCCGACCAGCCACAGCTTGTCCTGAGCCGGATCGAAGCGCACCTGCTCCAGCAACTGTTGAAGTTCGGCATAGCAGCCCTGCACATCGCCTACCGCATAAATCGCCATCGTGTTTTTTCGCCGTGTTGGTTTGTCAAGTGCGTTTCAAGTACACCGCCATGTCGTGACCTTTGTTTAACAGGACGGCGAAGATGTTCAAGAGTTCACCCGCCAATTTTGCACTGCGATAAATCGGGTTGGCGCAGTCGCCTTTCTCGCAAAAACGCACCCCGCGAGTGCGCACCGCCGCCACGGAAAATCCGCTGCGCTGCGCCAAAGATGCAATTGATCCGGTGTTGAAGAAGCTGACGTGCCCGCCATGTTTTGCGATGTGCAGATATTCCCAGCGTGCGCCCAGTGCCGCCATGCTCCAGCTGTCCGTGTTTCCTGTGCCGATCAACAGGATGCCGCCCGGACGCAGGATGCGCCGGCACTCCTTCAGCAAATCCTGCGGCTGCTGCAAATGCTCGATCACTTCAAATAATGTGATGGCGTCAAACTGTCCGTCGGCATATCCCGCTTCCTGCAGCAATCCCTGATGCACTTTCAGCCCCGCAGCCTGTGCCGTGGCGGCAGCTTGGAGGGCGGGCTCGACGCCTTCCGCGCGGAATCCCAGCTTGACTGCCGCATGAAGAAATGCCCCGCTGGAGCAGCCCACATCGAGCAGGCGGATTTCACCGGGAGGCTGGCCGAGCAATGCCGCAATCCGGTCGAGAAATTTTTTGCTGCGCCGCAAACGGCCGCCCTCGGAGCCTGCCTTGGGCAAGGTGCCCTGAGGATCGTCGAATTCCTGCATCGATTCCCAGTAGCGCGCCTGGGTGCATTGGCTGAGCAATTGCCCGCAGGCGCCGCAACGCAACAATGCGCCCTCGGGCAAGGCATAGCCGGTCGTTTCCAGCGGCGCATTGCAGCCAGCCGGACAGGTGTTCAAAAAGCGGGATTCTGGATCGCTCATTTCAAATCAGCCTCAAAAATATTGCGATAGATTGTCTCATATTCGCGCGCCACATCGTCCCAGCCACGCGCGAATTGCGGCGGTGCATCGCTGCGGCACAGTTGTTTTTCGATTTCATCCGCCCACCGATCGGCGGGTGCATCAAGCGGTACGATCGCACCGGCATCCGGTGTGATCTGCGCGGCGGCACCGCACACATCGGAAACGACAACCGGTACGCGCGCGGACATCGCTTCGCTGATGACCATGCCATACGGCTCGGCTCTGGCCGGATGCAACAACACATCAAACTCGGCGAAACAGGATAGCTCGCGCCAACCCAATAAACGGTAACCGCCTTGCCAGCCGGCAAATAAATGCCCGATTTCTTCGGGCTGCGGCCCGACTATCCACAACTCGAGAGCGGGGCGGGTGCGGCGCAGCCGCGCGACGATTTCGACCGCAAGCGGCAACCCCTTGCGCCGCCATTCCTTGCCGACAAAACCGATGATTCCGCCGCCTGCCGGTATGGCGTGCCAGGCACGCACCGTGCCGGGCTGTACGCCGGGAACAATGGGAGCTGACAGTTTTCCGGCAAATTGCGGATAATAGTGTGCCAACTGCTTGCTGATCGTCTGTGAGTTGGGGACGATGCAGGATGGCTGGGCCAATTCGCGCCGCTCCAGATACAGTTGCATCAGCACGCGTATCGACAGCAGGCGCCAGAATGATTTTTCAAGCACATTGGCAAAGGGCGGGCCGTGAAAGGTCGTGACGTGATGCACGTTGATGCGCTCGTGGCTATGAATCAGCCAGCCGGGATGCGGATGCGCCTTGAGCCAGCGGGCCACTCGCCCACCAAAGCGCAACAGCGACAGCCAGCGCGGGCGCTGGGTGATTTTGCCCAATTCATATACCGCAATATTTTCAGGTTTTTCGGCAAGGCAGACCTCGCACAACACCTCGACTTCATGCCCCAGGCCGCGCAGCTCGCGCGTCAGCTCCCAGACATAACGTTCCATGCCGCCAACCGGGCCGTAGCGGCGCACCACATACAGAACTTTCAAGAAATATTCCTCACGCTAAGGGCATGGCCGAGTATGGCGCTCCAGATAAATTGCAACAACATTCGCGCACTATAGAGTATCACCGCAACATGGTAAAATCCGCGTCTTTCCCGCTTTCAATAATTCAGGAATTAACGCCATGTTCTCCAGAAAAAACACTATCGCTACTGCCGACCCGGAGCTGTGGGCCGCGATTCAAAACGAAAACCGCCGCCAGGAAGATCATATCGAATTGATCGCCTCGGAAAATTACGCCAGCCCTGCCGTGATGGAGGCGCAGGGCTGTCAGATGACCAACAAGTATGCCGAAGGTTATCCGGGCAAGCGCTATTACGGCGGTTGCGAATTTGTGGATGTCGCCGAGCAGTTGGCGATTGACCGCGTGAAGGCGCTGTTCGGCGCGGAATATGCCAATGTGCAGCCGAATTCCGGTTCGCAGGCAAATCAGGGGGTGTACATGTCGGTGCTGAAACCCGGCGATACCATCCTCGGGCTGTCGCTGGCGCATGGCGGGCACTTGACGCACGGCGCGTCGGTCAACGCCAGCGGCAAGTTGTACAACGCCATCCAGTACGGACTGAACGACAAGGAAGAGATCGATTACGACCAGGTGCAGGCACTGGCGACGGCGCACAAGCCGAAGATGATCGTGGCGGGCGCGTCGGCCTATGCGCTGGTAATCGACTGGAAACGTTTCCGCGCGATTGCCGACAGCGTCGGCGCATATCTGTTCGCGGACATGGCGCATTACGCCGGATTGGTTGCGGCGGGCGTGTACCCGAGCCCCGTCGGCATCGCGGATTTCGTCACTACCACTACCCACAAGACGCTGCGCGGCCCGCGCGGCGGCGTGATTCTCGCCAAGGCGGAATATGAAAAAGTGCTGAACTCGGCGATTTTCCCCGGCATTCAGGGCGGCCCGCTGATGCATGTGATTGCCGCCAAGGCGGTGGCGTTCAAGGAAGCGGCCAGCAAGGAATTCAAGGTCTACCAGAAACAGGTGGTGGACAATGCGCGCGTGATGGCGATGGTGTTGCACGAGCGCGGCTTGCGCATCGTGTCCGGGCGCACCGATTGCCATTTGTTTCTGCTGGACTTGCAGGCCAAGAACATCACCGGCAAGGATGCCGAAGCCGCGCTGGGGCGCGCGCACATCACGGTGAACAAGAACGCCATCCCCAACGACCCGCAAAAACCCTTCGTGACCAGCGGCATCCGCATCGGCAGCCCGGCAATCACCACACGCGGCTTCAAGGAGCTGGAGGCGGAAAAATTGGCGCACCTGATCGCCGACGTATTGGATGCGCCGAACGACGCTGCGGTGATCGCGCGCGTGGTGGGCGAAGTGAAACTGTTGTGCGACAAGTTTCCGGTGTACGGAGACTAAAACGAGAAGAGAGAAGGGTTTAAGGGGTAAGGGTAAAAGCGGCGACAGCCCCACCTTCACCCTTAAGCGCCAAAGGCGCGCACCCTTCACACTTCACCCTTCCCTATGAAATGCCCATTCTGTAAAGGCGACAACACCCAGGTGGTGGATACCCGCGAAAGCGAGGAGGGCGACAGCATTCGCCGCCGCCGGCGCTGCCAGACGTGCGACAAGCGTTTCACCACTTACGAGACGGTGGAGTTGCGCATGCCGCAGGTGGTCAAACAGAACGGCATGCGCAGCGAATTCGATGCGGCCAAGCTGCGCACCAGCTTCAGCCGTGCGCTGCACAAACGCCCGGTATCCACGGAGTTGGTGGATGCGGCGATCGATCACGTGACGCAGAAGGTTTTCGCCTTGGGCGAGCGCGAAGTCGGTTCGCGCCTGATCGGCGAGATGGTGATGAAGGAATTGCTGAAGCTCGACAAGGTCGCCTATATCCGCTTTGCTTCGGTGTACAAGAGTTTTCAGGATGTCGGCGATTTCGCCGAAGCGGTCGAGGCGGTAAGCCAGTCGCCGGCGCGCAAGGGTGCGGAAATCGACGGGAAGCGGGCGGTTTAGATGTTTTCCGCGCAAGACAGCATAGGGATGGCGCAGGCGCTGCGCTTGGCGGAGCAGGGCTTGTACGGCACCAGCCCGAACCCGCGCGTCGGCTGCGTGCTGGTGCGTGATGGCGAGGTCGTCGGCACGGGCTGGCATCAACGCGCCGGCGAACCTCATGCCGAAGTGCATGCGTTGCGTGCAGCGGGCGAAGCGGCGCGCGGCGCGACGGCGTATGTCACGCTGGAGCCGTGCAGCCATCATGGCCGCACGCCGCCTTGCGCCGAGGCGCTGATCGAAGCGCGCGTGGCGCGCGTGGTGGTGGCGGTGCAAGACCCGAACCCCGAGGTGGCGGGAGCAGGCATCGCCCGGTTACGCGCGGCAGGCATCGCGGTGGAATGCGGGTTGATGGAAACGGAAGCGCGCGAATTGAACATCGGCTTCTTCGCGCGTATGACGCGCGGTATGCCGTGGCTGCGCAGCAAAATCGCGATGAGCCTGGATGGGCGTACCGCGTTGGGCAACGGCGAGAGCCAGTGGATCACCGGCGACGCGGCGCGACAGGATGTGCAGCATTGGCGCGCGCGCTCCTGCGCGGTGCTGACCGGCATAGGCACCGTGCTGGCGGACGATGCGCGGCTCAACGTGCGCGGGATTGCTCATCCCATGGCAATGGGGAGCCGGGAGGGGCTGCGCCAGCCGTTGCGCGTGGTACTCGACAGCCGCTTGCGCATTCCGCTGGAGGCGCGCGTGTTGTATGACGGTGGCGATACGTTGATTTATACCGCGCTGCCGGATGCGCGGAAGGCGGCTCTGTTGCAGAATTTGGGCGCGACGGTGGCCGTGGTGCCGGACAGCAAGGGGCAGGTGGATTTGCCGAACGTCCTGCGCGACCTCGCGCAACGCGGATGCAACGAGGTATTGGTGGAAGCGGGCAGCACTCTGAATGGCGCATGGTTGCGCGCCGGGTTGGTGGATGAATTGCTGCTGTATCTCGCGCCGCAGTTGCTCGGCGACATGGCGCGCGGCATGGCGCAACTGGGTGAACTGACCAGTCTGGAGCAGCGTGTTGGTCTCAAGTGGCAGGATGTGCGCCAGGTCGGAAACGACTTGCGTATCACAGCACGAGTGAAGAAATAAGGCCATCATTGCCACTCAAGCGGGAATAGCGGAATATCAAGGAGTTGAAAATGTTCAGTGGAATTATTGCCGATGTCGGCCTCATTAACCGTGCGGAAGACCGTGACGGCGGCCTGCGTTTGAGCGTGGCAACCGAAGCGCTCGGCATGGATGACGTGGGGATCGGCGACAGCATCGCGGTGAACGGCGTATGCCTCACCGTGGTGCAAAAAGACGGGGCGGTTTTTACCGTGGACGTGTCGCGCGAGACGCTGGATTGCACCGCTGGGTTGGAGCGCCAGGGCGGCCACGTCAATCTGGAGAAGGCCTTGCGTTTGTCTGATCGTCTGGGCGGGCATCTGGTCAGCGGGCATGTGGACGGCGTGGGCGAGGTCGTCGCGTTCAACGACATCGGCGAGAGCTGGCGGCTGGTGGTGCGCGCGCCGCACGCGCTGGCGAAATACATCGCGACCAAGGGGTCCATCACCATCAACGGCGTGAGCCTTACCGTGAACCATGTCGCAGGCTCAGAGTTTGATGTGAACCTGATCCCGCATACGCTGGAGGTGACCACGCTGAATGAGTTGCAGGCGGGAGCGAAAGTAAACTTGGAAATCGACCTGATCGCAAGGTATGTCGAGCGAATGTTGACGGCGGAGAATGGTTAGCAAGAAGCAACATCAAACCCACCAACCTTCACATTTCAAAGTGGAGAAATAACTCCCTCTTTGAAAGGGGGGGCGAAGCGGAGGGGGATTTGCATTTTGTATCATTATTCAGCTTGGCTAATGCCCTGCACACAAGGCTCTGCAATACCGAGGCATCTCCCCGGCAAAAAATTGATGCGCGTACCGAACTGTAAGTCGACACCGGATTGCTGATGCCCAACCTGTCCATCATCCTCATTACCAGAAACGAGGCGGCGAATATTCGCGCCTGCCTCGAATCGGTCGCGTGGGCGAACGAAATCATCGTGGTGGATTCCGGCAGCACGGATCAAACCGTCGCTATCGCGCGCGAATTCACGCCGCATGTTTACGAGCATGACTGGCCGGGGTTCGGCGCGCAGAAAAATCGCGCGCTGGGATATGCGACACATGAATGGGTGTTCTCCATCGACGCCGACGAGCGTGTCACGCCCGAATTGCGCGCCGCCGTCGAAGCCGTGTTGCGCAAGGAGGATGATGCTTGTGCTGCCTATCGCATTTCGCGTCAGTCCAGCTATTGCGGGCGTTTCATGCGCCATTCCGGCTGGTATCCTGACCCTATCGTGCGTCTGTTCAGGCGCGATGCGGCGCATTTTTCAGACGATCTGGTACATGAGCGGCTGCTGGTGGAAGGGCAAATCGGCCAGCTCGGTGGTGAGTTGCTGCATTACGCTTTCGACAATCTTGAGGAAGTATTGCACAAGGTGAACCACTATTCATCGGCGGGCGCTGCGATGATGCAACAGCGCGGGCGGAACGCCTCGTTAAGCGGCGCGGTGCTGCGCGGCCTGTGGAGTTTTTTTCGCACCTATGCCCTGCGCGGCGGCTTCCTCGACGGGCGCGAAGGCTTCATGCTGGCGGTATCCAACGCGGAAGGCACTTATTACCGCTACCTGAAGCTGATGCTGCTGAACAAGAAACCATGATGCGCATCGGCCTGATCGTTACCACCTATAACCGCCCCGATGCGCTGGCCGCCGTGCTGGAAGGTTGCCTGACACAAACCGACACGAATTTCGAAGTGATCGTGGCGGACGACGGATCGGCGCAGGAAACAGCCGCGCTGATAGACGGGTACGCGACGCGCGCACCGTTTGCCATGCGGCATGTGTGGCAGGAAGACCGGGGCTTTCGCGCCGCCGCGATCCGCAATCGCGCACTGGCCGCCACCGCTGCCGACTACATCATCTTTATCGATGGCGACTGCGTGCCGCCGCCGGGTTTCGTCGCCAGCCACCGCGGGCTGGCGGAGCCCGGATGGTTCCTGTCCGGCAACCGTCTGATGCTGGCACAGGCGTTCAGCGAACAAGTATTGCGCGACAAGCTACCGATTCATTTATGGAGCATGGGTGATTGGTTGCAGGCGCGCCGGCGCGGGCAGATCGAGCGCCTGCTGCCGTTGTTGCGGCTGCCCAATCTGGGCTGGCTGCGCAAACGGCTGCCGCGGCGCTGGCAAGGGGCGAAAACCTGCAACCTGTCGGCATGGCGGGAGGATTTGCTGCGGGTAAACGGCCTGGATGAAAGCTATACCGGCTGGGGATTGGAAGATTCCGACCTGGTGATACGCCTGCTGCGCGCCGAGATTTTCAACAAATCGGCGCGTTTTGCCGCGCCGGTGTTCCACCTCTGGCATCGCGAAAATGACCGCTCGCAATTGGCCGAAAACCGGCAGCGTTTGCAGGAAGCATTGCAGGCAACCCACATTCGCGCGGGCAAAGGCGTGGATCAATATTGAAGAGCCAGTTGAATTATTTGGGTCGAATTATTTTGGCCGAATTATTTGGGCTGGTTCTGCGTGGTGAAAGTGATGCGCCCGTACCCCGCCAGCCGCGCCGCTTCCATCACGTTGATCACGGACTGGTGCGGTGCTTTGGCGTCGGCGTTGATGACGATGGTGGGGTCGGTCTGGTCGCCTGCGGCATTTTTCAGGGAGGTGGCCAGAGCTTCCACGCCGGAGTAGGGTAGCCCCTGGTTGTTGATGGCGTAGTGTTCCGAGGCGTCTATCGCGATATTGATGGGTTGGGCCGCTTCGGGGGACACCTCGCCACCGGCTTGCGGCAGGTTGATCTGCAGCTCGGAAAACTTGGCGTAGCTGGTGGTTACTACCAGGAAAATCAGGATCACCAGCAGCACGTCGATCATCGGGATCAGGTTAATTTCCGGCTCTTCGCGGGCGCGCCCGCGCTGGAAGTTCATGATCTAATCCTTGCGCTGGCCGTGCATGATTTCCACCAGCTTGATCGCCTGCTGTTCCATTTCGATGGTCAGGCTGTCTACTTGGGCGCGGAAATGCCGGTAGGCAATCATGCTGGGGATGGCTACGATCAGGCCGAAAGCCGTGTTGTATAGCGCCACCGAAATGCCGTGGGCCAGCATGGCCGGGCTATTTCCCGTGGGCGTTTGCGCGCCGAAAATTTCGATCATCCCCACCAGCGTGCCGAACAGCCCCAGCAACGGGCTGATGGAGGCGATCGTGCCGAGGGTGGTGAGAAAGCGCGCCAGGTCGTGTGCGACCGCACGTCCGGCTTCTTCGATGGATTCTTTCATCGCATCCGGCGGGCTTTTGATATTCTTGAGTCCGGCGGCAAAAATGCGCCCCAGCGGCGAGCTTGCTGCCAGCCGGGCCAGCATGTTGTCGCTGACGCCGCGTTGCTTTAGCTCCTTGATAACCTCATCCAGCAACGCGGGAGGAGCGACGTGGTTGCTGCGCAGACAAATCGAACGTTCGATGATCAAGCCGACTGCAATGATGGATGCGAGAATCAAAAACCAGATCGGCCAGCCGGCCGCTTCTACAATTGCAAACACGCGGATTCTCCAAATGTGCTTAAATTAAATAGGCTTGAAATTTCAGGGCGCAACTGTATCTTGTCGCACCGAGTTGAGCAACATTTCTCAAGGTTTACTTCAGCTATATTTCGCTAAGCTGCCATTCGATAAAGAGTATTTCCATTTACCCACAAAATCTGTGGATAACTTTGTGGATAGTTGATCTGGATAACGCATTAAAGTGGCGTTTGATAAAGGTTTTTGTTACTTTGCCTATTTTTTATTTTTTGATAAATTGCATATAAAACAATATGTTATTGTAAGCTGTTGGTTTGGTTGTGGGGCGGGTCGCCGAGAAGCGGCGAATTTACTGGTTTTGTGGATTATTTAGAGTTGTCAATATGTCTTTCGGCCTATTTTTTGAAGAAAAATCCCGCGTTTTACGCGTCGCGGAACTCAACTTTGCAATCAAGCAGTTGCTGGAAAGCAACGTCCCGTTGTTATGGGTGCGAGGGGAAATTTCCAATCTGGTGAAGGCTACTTCCGGCCACTGGTATTTCGCGCTGAAGGACGACAAGGCGCAGGTGCGCTGCGTGATGTTCCGCAACAAGAACCAGTTGTTGAGTAATTTAATCGGCAATGAGCAGCAAGTCGCCAATGGTCAGCAGGTAGAAATACTGGCCGCCGTCACGCTGTACGAACAGCGCGGCGATTTCCAGCTGACCGTCGAGCAGATGCGCCCGGCGGGGCTGGGGGCGCTGTATGAACAATTCGAGCGGCTCAAGCAATTGCTGGAAAGCGAGGGGCTGTTCTCCGCCGCACGCAAACGCGCCTTGCCCGCCTTCCCCAAACGCATCGGCATCGTCACCTCGCCGCAGGCCGCCGCGTTGCGCGACGTGCTGGCCACCTTGAAATTACGCCTGCCCGGCGTGCCGGTGCTGCTGTACCCCGCAGCGGTGCAAGGGGCGGGCAGCGCGGAAAAGATTGCGGCAGCCATCGCGGCGGCCAACCGGCGCGCGGAATGCGACGTGCTGATCGTTTGCCGTGGCGGCGGCAGCATCGAAGACCTGTGGGCCTTCAACGAGGAAGTTGTCGCGCGCGCCATCGCCGCCAGCGACATCCCCATCGTCAGCGGCATCGGCCACGAGACCGACTTCACCATCGCCGACTTTGCCGCCGACGAGCGCGCCCCGACACCCACCGCGGCAGCGCAGCGCGTCGCCCCGGATCGCCACGCGTTGCTGGGAGGTCTGCGCGGCATGGCGCAACATCTGCAACGCGCGCAGCGCAACCGCCTGCGCAACGCCATGCAGGCGGTGGATTATTTGCAGCGCCGCCTGGTGCATCCCGCGCAGCAGTTGCAACACCAGACCCGGCAATTAAACCAACTGCAACAGCGCATGCAGCGCGCTTTCATGTATCGCACGCAACAGCAACACTGGCAGTGGCAATCGCTGGCGCAGCGACTGCGCGCGGCGGGCAGCGACTTTGCACGCCTGCGCGAGCGGCAAGCCAATTTGGCGCAACGGCTGGACAAGGCGATGCGCGCGCTGCAGGCGCAGCGCTCGGGGCGGATAGAAAACCTCGCGCAGCATTTGATTTTGCTCGACCCGAAACAGGTGCTGGCGCGCGGCTACAGCCTGGTGCAGGATGCGGGCGGCAGCGTGGTGTCGGATGCGGGACGGGCGGCGGTTGGCGCGGAACTGCGCATCACCTTTGCGCAAGGGTGGGCGCGGACCGAGGTGAAAGAGCGCGGCGGGGAATGACGTTGTGCCGGCTGCAAACAATGGCAAGCCTGTGATGGTGAGGGTGTGACGAAGAAAGGCTTGAAATATCTAGAATTGCAGAATCACCAGCTTGATTGAATGGTATTGAATCTCTTTGGGTTTAATTCCCCGCCGCTTGCGGCGTAGCGGCTTTGTAGGTTGGCGCTGAGGCCGAAGGCCGATGCCCAACGTATGCGGTCGGATGATGTTGGGCTTCACTGCGTTCAGCGCCAACCTACCAGCCAACACTCTGCGGCTTGCCACAGGGTGCTTTATTCCGAGACGCCGACAGTATTCGCTAACATTTAACTTGGGGATAATGCAAAATGGAAATAATATTTTCGCCATAATTCGAGATCATTTGACGGGTAAGAGGCTGGAGATTATTGGAAATTGTGCCGAATGTCTTTCGCATACCCGAATTTCAACATTACCCAATCAATTACTGGAGACACCATGAGCGGTTTACCAAAATGCCCGAAATGCGATTCGGTATTCACTTACGAAGACGGGGACAATTATGTCTGCCCGGAGTGCGGATACGAGTGGCCGAAGGATGCGCCCGCCGAGGGCGGCGAGGGGCAGCGCGTGTACAAAGATGCATTTGGCAATGTGCTGGCCGACGGCGATTCGGTCACGGTGCTCAAGGACTTGAAGGTCAAGGGCTCGTCTTCGGTCGTCAAGGTGGGAACCAAGGTGAAAAATATCCGCTTGGTGGATGGCGACCACGACATCGACTGCAAGATCGATGGCATCGGCGCGATGCAATTGAAAACCGAGTTCGTGAAAAAAGCTTGATGGGATGCTGATATGGGTGGCTGGGGTTGTCCGCACGAAGTTGAAGGCAAATGCCAGAAAGTGAATAACCTGCCCTGCGACCCGGCGATGAAAGGCTGTGTGTTGTTCGGTCGTTTTGTCTGGGGGGATCAGAGTAAGAACCGCCCCGCCGGGGGGTGGGGCGGGAATGAGCCGGAGCTGCTGCCGGATAAAAACGATGATCTACGGGATTTTTATTGATTCATCTCCATTCAAATTACACTCCATCTCACGATGACGGTCTCGATTTAATCTATCGGGACGCATCCCTCATCGTGGTGAACAAGCCCGCCGGGATGCTTGCAGTGCCGGGGCGCGGTGCGGACAAGCAGGATTGTCTGGCGAGCCGTGTGCGGGCCGAGTTTGCCGATGCGCTGGTGGTGCATCGCCTGGACATGGCGACTTCCGGCCTGCTGCTGTTCGCGCGCGGGACGGAGATGCAGCGCCGCCTGTCGCAACTATTCCGCGAACGCGAAATTCAAAAATGCTATGTGGCGGTAGTCGCGGGAAAATTGGAGCCGTTGTCCGGCGAGATCGACCTGCCGCTGATTGGCGACTGGCCGAATCGCCCAAGGCAAAAGGTGGACCACTTATCTGGCAAGCGCTCGCTCACGCGCTATCGCTTGCTGGCGCATGACGCGGGCGCAGGCGCTAGCCGTGTGGAGCTGGAGCCGATCACCGGTCGCACCCACCAGTTGCGGGTGCACATGGCAGCCATCGGGCATCCGATTGTGGGCGATGCGTTGTACGGGGGAGAGGCCGGCAGCGGAGCGGGGCGCTTGCTGCTGCATGCCAGCGCGCTGAGCTTTGCCCATCCGCTCAACGCGGAGCCGCTGAGCCTGGCAAGCGATGCGCCGTTTTAGTGAGCCAGAAAAAGTGGCTTTTTCGGCAATTCTCCGGGCTTGTATCCTACAACCCCACCCTCAATACCAACCCCTTTAAATAAGCTCCTTCCGGAAAGCTGAGCAGCACCGGATGGTCGGCGCTGGCGTGCAGGTGATGGATGATCTGCGCATCCACGCCGGCATCGAGCGCCGCGCCGGCGATGATTTTCTGGAACAGGTCGGCGCTGATGCCGCCGGAGCAGGAGTAGGTGGCGAGCAGGCCACCCGGCCTGAGCAGTTTGAAAGCGAGCAGGTTGATGTCCTTGTAGCCGCGCGCGGCTTTTTCGGCAAACGCGGCAGTGGGGGCGAACTTGGGCGGGTCGAGGATGATGAAGTCGAAGCTGCGCCCCTGGTCGCGCAGTTTGCGCAGTGCCTGGAACACGTCGGCTTCCAGCCATTCGGCGCGTGCCGTATCCCGCGACACGTTACTGGCGCAGCCAGCCGATTGCGGGAGCGGGTACGAGGCGGCTTTTCCCGCACCGGATGCTTCGCAACACCGTGTCAAAGCCGCCGCATCCATACCGTTGTTGGCTAGATTCTGCTCGGCGATGCGCAGTGCGTCGCCCGACGCGTCGATCGACAGCACCGATTTCGCGCCGCCGCGCAGCGCATACAGCGAAAAACCACCGGTGTAGCAGAAGCAATTCAGCACATCTTTATCGTGCGCCAGGGTTTCGGTCAGCGCGCGATTGTCGCGCTGGTCGAGATAGAAGCCGGTCTTCTGCCCCGCCGCGACATCCACCTTGAAGCGCAGGCCATGTTCGATGACCTCGACGCTTTCCGGCAAGATGCCGCGCAACACGCCGTTGCGCTGCTCCAGCCCTTCCAGTGCGCGCGAGTCGGAATCGGAGCGCTCGTAGATGCAGGCGGGGTTGCACAATTGTTGCAGGGTGTCGGCGAGGGTGTCGCGCCAGCATTCCGCGCCCGCGCTGCCGATCTGCATCACCAGCGTATCGCCGTATTGATCGACGATCAGTCCCGGCAGGCCGTCGGATTCGGCGTGGATCAGGCGCATACCGGTGTTCACACCCTCGCCTCCAGCCCCGCTTGCGGGTGAGGTGAGCAGAGCGCGTCTCGCCGCAAGTGCATGGGCAATACGGCGGCGGAAAAACTCCGCGTCGATGCTTTCGTCTTCGCGCCACGACCAGACGCGCGCGGTAATTTGTGAACTGGCGTTGTAGGCCGCCCACGCGAGAAAATTGCCTGCGGCATCGCGCACCGCCAACGTATCGCCACTGAGCGGCGCACCATCGACGTGCTCGACCGCGCCGGAGAATATCCACGGATGGCGGCGCAGCAGGGATTTTTCCCGCCCCGCCTTGAGGAGGATGGCGGGTTGCGCAGCCGCATTGCCAGCGGGCTGTTGCGGCGCGCTGCGCGGTAGATTCTTCTGCTCGCACGACTGCTTGCCATCGCGTTTGGTGCGGTTGCGAAAATCTCGGTTGCCTTGTGCGGGACGGTGCGGCGTGGAGGGCGATTTGGGTTTCTGGCTGGTCATATTTTTTCTGGTGTTTTCTTCTTGGCGCGCGGATGCGCCGCGTCGTAAATCTTGCTTAGATACTGGAAATCGAGATGCGTGTAAACCTGCGTGGTGGAGATGCTGGCGTGGCCGAGCATTTCCTGTACCGCGCGCAGGTCGCCGGAAGATTGCAGCACATGGGTGGCAAACGAATGGCGCAGCAGGTGCGGATGGACGTTGCTGGTGATGCCCTGTTTGATGCCCCATTGTTTCATGCGCAGTTGCACTACGCGCGGTGAGATGCGGCAGCCGCGCCGCCCGACGAACAGCGCGGTCTCGCCCGGCTTGGCAAGCTGGTCGCGCGCCGCCAGCCACACCTGCAACGCGGCGCCGGCAAAAGTTCCGAGCGGCACGATGCGCGTCTTGCTGCCCTTGCCGGTGACGCGCACTTCACCGGCATGAAGGTCGGCTCGCATAGGCTCAAGATCAAGACTGACCAGCTCGGCCAGGCGCAGACCGGAGGAATAGAACAACTCAAACATCGCCTTGTCGCGCATCGCTTCCGGGGTGTCGGCAGGCAAATCAACCATGCGCACCGCCTCGTCGGGCGACAGGGCTTGCGGCAGATTCTTCGGCGATTTGGGCGCGCGCAGGCCGACGCAGGGATTGTCCGCCAGGCCGTGATCGCGCATCAGGTAGGTAAAAAATCCGCGCCACGCCGACAACATGCGCGCCAGTGACCGCCCGCCCAGCCCCTTGCTATGCAGTTGCGCGATGAAACGGCGGATGTGATGGATTTTGAGATGGGAAAGCGGCGTGCCTGCTGCCAGCTCGAACAGATGCCGGAGGTCGCGCGCGTAATTCTCGACGGTCAATGCGGAGTATTGTTTCTCGTTGCGCAGCCACGCCAGATAACCATCCAGATAGGTCTGGTTAAGTGGCGTCGCTCCGGTCATTGCGCGATATGCGGATGCAACGCGCCGCTCACCGCTTCGGCGATGCGCTGCAGAAATACCGTGCCCATCTCCGGGTAAAAACGCTGCTTGTCTTCGCTGGACAGCACCAGCAGACCGATGGTTTCGCTGCCCGCGTGCAGCGGCAGATAGGCGAACGAATGCAACTGCGCAGCTTGCTCACCGAACCAGTCGGCGGTGTCGTGCGCGGCGTGATGCAGGCACACCGGATGCGCCTGGGTGTCGGCGAACGCCAGCACTTCCGCGCTGGGCGGGGTGGCCTGCCACAGGCGCAATGCCGCGTGCGGCACCGCAAAGATTTCGCGCAGCAGATGCGGGATCATTTCTTGCAAGGTGGACAGGTCGCGTGAAGCGAACAGCGCGACGACGAACTCATGCACTTTGTGCTGCAGCGCGTCGTTTTCCTTGGCGAATTCGATCAGTTCGTGCAGCTTCCTTTCCAGCTCCTTGTTCTTCTCGCGCAGCGCCAACAGTTGCCGCTCGCCCAGCGAAATGGTGCGCCCGCCATGCGGGTGCGGCAGAGTGATCTGCGCCAGCAGGTCGGCATAGCCTTCGAAAAATTGCGGGTTATTCTGCAAATATTGTGCGACGTCTTCTGCTCTCATCGTGACTCCCTATAAATTTATTTCACCTTCGAATACCGTGATGGCCGGCCCGGTCAGCAGCACCGGCGCACCCTCGCCGCCCCAGGCGATAGTCAGCAGCCCGCCGCGCGTGGCGACGCTCACCGGGCTGTCCAGCAGGCTGCGGCGGATGCCCGCCACCACCGCCGCGCAGGCGCCGGTTCCGCACGACAGCGTTTCGCCCGCGCCGCGCTCGTACACGCGCAGACGGATATGGCGGCGATCCATGATCTGCATGAAGCCGGCATTGACGCGCTTGGGAAAGCGCGGATGATGTTCGATGAGCGGCCCCAGTTTTTCCACCGGCGCGCGCTCGACATCCTCTACCACTTGCACCGCGTGCGGATTACCCATTGACAACACGCTGATCTCTAGCGTTTCGCCCACATCCCGTGACACGTTGCTGGAGCCAGCCGATTGCGGGAGCGGGTGTGAGGCGGCCATTCCCGCACCGGATGCTTCGCAACACCGTGTCATGGCCACCACCTCCAGCGGCACGCATACCGCGCCACTGTCGCCGTCGAACGGAATGAGCGCCGCATCGAAAATCGGCGCGCCCATGTCCACCGTGACGCGCCCGTCATCTTCAAGGCGCGGCCTAATCAGACCGCCCATGGTTTCCACCACGATCTCGCGCTTGTGCGTGAGTTTCTGGTCATACACAAAACGCACGAAGCAGCGCGCGCCGTTGCCGCATTGCTCGACCTCGCCGCCGTCCGCGTTGAAGATGCGGTAACGGAAATCGGCGTCGGCGCGTCGCGCCCTTTCCACCAGCAATATCTGGTCGCAGCCCACGCCAAAATGGCGGTCGGCGAGCAGGCGCAACTGCTCAGGCGACAGCTCTATCTTCTGGCGCACCCCGTCCAGCACCACAAAATCGTTGCCGGCACCGTGCATTTTTGTGAATTTTAGATTCATGGTTACTGCTCAGATCCAAACAATATGCTTAAAAAATAGCCACAAGCCAGTCCCTTCACCCTTGAGGGGGAAGGTTAGGATGGGGTTGAGAGGCTGGAATCATCGATAAGGTATCTTTCCCCAACCCTTCTACCCCCATCCCGGCCTACCCCCTGCAAGAGGGTAGGGGAAAAACATCCGCACCTAAATAGTATCGATTCATGTTTGCAATTCTTTATATCGGAAGCAATCGGTCGTGTGGTCGTTGACCATGCCGGTCGCCTGCATCAGAGCGTAGCAGATCGTCGTGCCGACAAACTTGAAGCCGCGCCGCTTCAGCTCGCGGCTCATCGCGTCCGACTGCGGCGTGCTGGCCGGCACGTCGGCCAGGCTGCGCCATGCATTCTGCCTGGGCTTGCCGTCGACGAACTGCCAGATGAACGCGTCGAAGCTGCCCGACGTTTCCTGTACTTCGATAAAATTTCGCGCGTTGACAACGGCTGCTTCCAGTTTTAAACGGTTGCGCACGATACCCGCATCCTGCAGCAGCGATTCTATTTTATTCGCGTCATAGCGGGCAATGCGCGCCGCGTCGAAATTATCGAAAGCGGCGCGGTAATTTTCGCGCTTGCGCAAAATGGTGATCCAGCTCAGTCCCGCCTGCGCACCTTCCAGAATCAGGAATTCGAACAGGCGGCGGTCATCGTGCAATGGCACGCCCCATTCGCAGTCGTGATAAGTTTGGTAGAGCGCATCACCGCCCGCCCAAGCGCAACGCGGCTTGATCATGATGCACCGCTCATGCCGGTTGCCATCATGTCGGTTGCTATCATGCTGGGCGCGCGCCAAACTTTGATGCGTCGCGCCACATGCAGCGATCCATCACCACCGTGATGCCCGCTTCCCTGGCGCGCCGCGCGGCGGCCTCGTGAACCACACCCTCCTGTAGCCACAGGTTTTTGATACCAAGCCTGATGCAGCTCTCCACGATAGCGGGCACATGCTCCGCCGCGCGAAACACGTCCACGATATCCGGCAACGCAGGCAGGCTTTCCAGATCCGGGAACGCTTTTTCGCCCAGCACCGCATCAATCATCGGTCGCACCGGAATGATGTGATAACCCAAATCCCGCAATCCGCTCGCCACGCGAAAGCTGGGGCGTGACGGTTCGGGAGACAGTCCCACCATCGCAACGTTGCGCACGTTTTGCAACAGTTTGAGAATTTGTTCCGGTTCGGGATTGCTGAAAGTCATGGTGTGCTTGGGATTGTTGTCATTGCAGGCGGCACGATAGCATTTTTCCGGCGCACTGTGGCGTGGACGATACGGCCAAAAACCGTTATGCTGCGCGCCTTCACAGAATGCGCTCGTAGCTCAGCTGGATAGAGTATTGGTTTCCGAAGCCAAGGGTCGTGGGTTCGACTCCCGCCGAGCGCACCACATAAACAATAAGTTAGGCAGAAAGCCTTTTGCCTTGCTTATTACCTGTAGTAAAAAACGTACCACTTTCCGGTACGATTTCAGGCAAAACTGCTGGCCTGCGATCAACCCATTGCGCAAGATGCTCATTGGATAAATGCGCATACCTCTGCACCATATCCGATCCTGACCATCCGCCCAACTCCTGCAATACGTGCTGCGGAGTGCCTTCTTGAATGTGCCAGCTTGCCCAGGTGTGTCTGAGGTCATGCCAGCGGAAATTCTCGATGCCAACCCGCTTTAATGCTTTGTGCCATGCCTTAGTGTTCACCTGATGCACAGGATTACCCCTGAAGCTGAACACATTGGCCTGATGCTTGCCGATCTGTTTGCGCAGCACTGCAACCGCTACGCTCGACAGTGGAACGGGAATCGCTTTTCTAGCCTTGGCTTGGTCTGGATGTATCCATGCCATTCTGCGGGCTAAATCCACCTGCGACCATTGCAAACCAGTGACATTGGAACGACGCAAACCTGTTTCCAGGCTGAAGCGCACCATGTCAGCTAGATGCGACGGTAATTCGGCAATCAGCCTGTCGGCCTCATTCCGCGTTAACCAGCGCACCCGCTTGGTTGGTTCCGGCAACATCCTGATCGACGGAACACGATCCAGCCATTCCCATTCATTGCAGGCTTTCATAAGTACTGCACGAACAATTTCCAACACACGATTAGCTGTGGAGTTTTCCACCCCTTCGGCTTTTTTGGCAGTCAGAATCTTGTCCAGCAAATCCCGCTTGATTGCCTGCAACTCGACACCGTTCAGATATTGATCCAGCCAGCGTAACCGCGAAATGTCGCTAGCCTGTGACACCTTATACTGTGTTTCACGGATATACCTCACAACAGCATCATTCCACTTATAGATCGGCTTGGCTCCCAGCCTTTCCTGCTCCCACAAAGATGATTTCAGTTTGGCTTCGTACTCTTCCGCTTTGACGCGCTCGGAAGTGCCAGAGCTTTGCTGTATTCGTTTGCCTTTGTGGGTGAAACGAACCCACCAGATTGATGAGTCCTCACGCTTGTAGAGTGACATGGTAAATTCTCCTTCGTGTCACCTTCCAGCGTTCGCCATTTGGGAGAATAGAGCGAACGCAGGTAGGACACAAGGTCATCTTTGAGAAATGCCCAGCACTTGCCAGGCTTGGCCGCTGGAATCTCGCCAGCGCGTGCCTTGGCCTGAACAGTGACAGGGTGCATTTTGAGAAACGCAGCGGCTTGTTTGAGATCAAGCGTTTCCATCATCCCCATCCTTACGCTGCTGATAGGCGACGGCTGCCGCTTTTGCTTTATTCATTTCAGACGGAAGCGGCTGCGCATTCAGCACCGTGTTATAGCGGCGATTCTTGGCCTTAACCTTGCGTCCGACATACCGTTCCATCCCGTCGTGCTTAAAGCCGGAGCGGGCGACGTGGTACGCCTTGGCTTGATGCAAATACTCGCCAATCCCTTCGCCGATGTCCTCAATGCCACGGCTTGCCATGAATGAGGTGATGCCGCCCAAGCCATGCACGAACAGCCGCTCATCCTCTGGCAGGCGCGCAGGGTTGAAGCGTTGCAGCTTGGTATGCGCATTCTCGGTGTCGAATGCCGAGGCGATGAAATCCCACAACGGGTGATTGTTCCAGCGTGCGCGGTTGGTGTCGGATTCTGCCGGAACAGTCAGGCGCAACCAGTTTTCGGTGAGGTATCGCCAGAGCGCGGCCTGATTCGGTAGCAGGTGCGAGAGCTTGGGGAGTTGCAGGCTCACCAAGGCGTTGCGCTTGGCCTCGAACTCCATGCGCCATACCTGACTCTCACCATCCCATCCGGCAGCCTTCCACAGCTCGTGCAAATAGAGCTTGCGCGATTTCTTTTCGACTTCAAGCGTTTTGTCGTAGAGGCGCGCGACGATATCGCCACCCGATCCGAAACTCCACCCGGAAAATTGCCCGTAGCTGTAATGCAGCGACATGGTTTCCACTCGCGTCACCCAGTCGCGCAGCGGTTCAAACGCATCCATCTCACAATCGGCGCAGAAGTCGGCATACAAGTCCACGCGGCTGATGTTGGCAGGCTCATTGACCACGCCGAGCGAGTTGACGATATGACGTAATCCTTCTTCGGCTTTTTCGATCCCGGCATGGGTAAGGTATTCGCTGGAAATCTGCACATAGGCGAGGGGCAGAGACTTCGAGCGGGAATTGCTGGCCTGGATGCGGTAGGCGTTATCCACCAGCACATAAGAAAAACGACCCGCGCCCTTGTCGCGTACCTCGAACAGATGCCCGCAGATCGTCACCTGGGCGATGGACTGGCTGAGATCATCTTCCTGCTGTGCAAGCTCTTTCAGGCGGGATAGCTTCTGATCCCATTCCTCGGACAGCACGCCGGGATAGGAAAGATAAAGGCTATCAACACCAAAACGCAAAAGCTTGGATTTTTCTGGATTGTATTTTAAGGGTACTGTGTTACTAGGCGGCGTACCCTCGATATCCTCGCCGCGCGACCGTCCGTCCTCGCTTGCGCTGCGGGCGGGCGGTCGCAGGGCTGCGGTTGCGATGGTTTGTTTCTTGATTGAATCGTTCATTTGGAACTCCATGGTTGTTGAAGGAGTTCCAATAATCTTGCTTGGCTCAGGATGAAAAAATATGGCTGGAGGGAAAATAAATGGGGGCGGACGCTAGAGGGGTATTTCTAAGGTGCATGGTTAAGCCATTCATGGCAATTGGTGCTATTTGTCTTCACCCTTATTTTTTCGGGGTGCGCCTCTACGGTTGCGGACGTTAGGGGGTGCGATAACTTTCACCCATTCGCGGATAGTCTCATCCACATAGAAGCTGCCGCCCCCGTATTTCTGAATAAGCTCATCTTTCACCACCGAGGCAATGGTACGGTCCGGCTCATCTTGCCAAATTATTTTTGCGATTTGCTGGCAGGCTATACGTGCTTCCTGATTGGGACGCATTTTATTGACTGCCTCCTCCATTGGGCTTGCATTAGGAGGTGGGGGCGCGGATTTGGGGGGCTGATTGGGCTCTACCTCATTTGCGATAGGTTGAGAGGCGCTATCCGCCTTTTCGGTTTTAGCTGCATCTTGTTCCTGATGCCATGCTTTCCAATCTTCGGTAGTCCAGTCACGCCTAATATAATAATGACCTGGGTGTATGTGGCCTTCTGGCAAATCATATTCAAGATTCCAGCCCGGCGGAAACCAAAACTCCGGCAGTGGAGCATTCATGCGCTCACACCAGAGCTTGAGATCAAACCGCTCTACCTGCGCCCAACGAAATAATTTTCGGTTGTAGTAACGCCCATGAATGCACGCATAAATATCATCCAGCCAGTGATAAACGGAAAATTCTTTTTCGCGGGGCTCGAAATCGCGTTTTTCCAGCGTGATACTTTCGCAAGCAAGCTCAGATTTCAAAATGGCATCCATTAACATGCGCATGTTGTCTTTGACAGCAGTGGGGATGCGCAGCCATAAGCGGTCAGGATTATGGCCTGCCCAGCGGAAACTAATATCCCAGACGGAAAGATCATCGACGAGCAATGGCATTTTTTCTCCAAGAAGGTTCGTTTAAGGGGCGGCTATACCGGAGCTGGCTGAATACTATACACTTGCGCGCAAATTAAAAAACAAAGGGAGAAACAGCATGACGCTTAACGAGTTGCTGACAAAAGCAAACGCCCAGCTTTCACTTTCAGTATTCGACACGAAAAGTATTGCAGCCATCGAAGCAGCACTTACCGAGAAGAATGGTAAACACTATCTGAAGTGCCTTGCTCGCGGGAAAGATATACAAGCCAAGCCGGAAGAAATTGTGCGTCAGCTTTGGCTGCACCGGCTGATTCATCACTATGGCTATCCGGTTTCGCGCCTTACCGTTGAGTATCCCATTACCTTTGGGCGCGATAGCTCCAAGCGTGCCGACGTTGTGGTAATGGATGCTGACCGTCCTACAGTGCCTTTTCTTATCGTCGAAGTAAAGCAGCCCACCGCAAAGGGTGGGAAGGAACAATTGCGCTCTTACACTCACGCCACGGGTGCGCCGCTGGCCTTGTGGAGTGACGGGCTGCAAGCCGTTATCTGGCATCGAAAAAATCCTAACTACTTTGTCGAAATCCCCGATCTTCCTACTGCCGGTCAAACCATTGACGACATCGCGGGTCAGCCCTGGACGGTGCAAACCTTGATCGACGAGGAAAAGAAACGCGAAGCCAGGGGCGAGAAGGCGCGGAACCTGCGTCAGTTGATCGAGGACATGGAAAATGAAGTGCTCGCCAACGCAGGCGTGGACGTATTTGAGGAAGTTTTCAAACTCATTTTCACCAAGCTCTACGACGAACTAGCCTGCTACCGGGGCCGTTACAAATACCTGCGCTTCCGCAACACCAACACCGCCGCGCAGCTCAAGGCCAACATCCAAAGCCTGTTCGACGATGCCAAGAAAGAATGGGAAGGCGTTTTCGCCGAGGACGAAAAAATCAAGTTGTCTGCCGACCACCTGCAAGTCTGTATCGGCTCCTTGGAAGAGTGGAAGTTGTTCAATTCCAACTTGGATGTGGTGGACGAAGCCTTTGAGTATCTGGTCAACAAATCCGCCAAGGGCGAAAAGGGGCAATACTTTACTCCGCGCTGGGTCATCGATATGTGCGTCAGGATGATGAATCCCAAGGAAAGCGAAACTGTCATCGACACTGCTTGTGGCAGCGCGGGCTTTACTGTCCACGCCATCTTCCATGTGTGGAAGCAGATACTGATAGACCAAGGGCTTACCGCCTCCCATCTCTTTACGATGGAAGACAAACCACAAGCCTGCAAAGACTACGTGCGTGACAAAGTGTTTGCGATTGATTTCGACGAAAAGAGCGTGCGCGTTGCCCGCTGTCTCAACCTCATTGCCGGGGATGGTCAAACCAACGTCCTGCACATGAATACACTGGACTGGAGCAAGTGGGACGAAACTGCCAAACAGGACGATTGGCGCGATACCTACGGCGACGGTTGGAAGAAAATTCGTAAGCTGCAAAGCGACAAGAAGAGCTACCGCAATTTTGAGTTCGATGTGCTGATGGCCAACCCGCCTTTTGCCGGAGACATCAAGCAGACCGATATGCTCGCCCCGTTCGAGCTGGCCCACAAGACCAATGGAAAGCTGGAAACCGCCGTCGGGCGCGATCTGCTGTTCATCGAGCGCAATCTGGATTTTTTGCGTCCCGGCGGACGTATGGCGGTTGTGCTGCCGCAAGGCCGCTTCAACAACTCCAGCGACAAGCGGGTGCGCGAGTTCATTGCCGAACGCTGCCGCATTCTCGCCGTGGTCGGCCTGCATCCGGCTACCTTCAAGCCACACACCGGCACCAAGACCAGCGTGCTATTCGTGCAGAAATGGAACGACGACGCACAAGCCGGGCCGCTATGTCCGAAGGTGGACGACTATAATATTTTTTTCGCAACCCAAAAACTGGAATCCAAGGACAGTGGCGGAGAGAAGATATATGTCACTCAGAAAAAAGTGAGCTACTTCGAGGATGGCGAACTGGTTTGGTACGACGAAACGGATTTCATGGCTAAGTATGAATCCATTGATCGGGCGACGATTTACGAGTTGCCTGTTTATGGGGAAATGAACCTCGAACAGGTCAAGGCACAGTTTGGTAGAGATGAAGAGAGCCTGGCATTCGCATTAAAAGATGCTATCAATTTAAAGCAACCTGTACCGCAAAAAATATTGTTGCGGGATACGCATGGCCATTTCATAGTTCAGCATGATCTGTTTAATCATGATGGCCTGACACAAGACGGTATCGCCGAGGCCTTCGAGGAATTCGCCGCCAAGGAACGACTAAGTTTTTTTTGAGTCGCCCCTTTGATGAAGCCCATTATAAGGGCTTGTTGGAGGGGCTGGAAGTAAGTGAGATTCCGCTATCTGTGGCAATGATAAGCGACCGGTCAGGGCGCTTTGATAGTGGCTATTTTAGCAAAGAGCAACTGGCTCTCCGCGAAAAAGCGAAAGTATGGCCAGTCTTGGGGGCATACGTTTCACGCATTGTTTGCGGGCCTTTTGGCTCCACTATCCTCGATATCAATTATCAGGAGACCGGCATTCCGATGATTCGCCCTTTCAATTTGCGAGGGCTTCGTTCAGATGTAGGAGATATTGTATATTTGTCGCCCGCGTTTGTGTCAGGGCAAAACCTCAAGATGTTTAAACGTGGCGATCTTGCTTTTGCGCGGGTTGGTGATGTTGGGTGTGGAATGGTTGTTCAGCCCGAAGCGACCATAAGTCCAAACGTGATCGTAGCCTCCATTTCTGGCTCGGCACTTAATTCCAGCTATGCGACGGTATTTTTCAATACTAAATATGGTCGGCTCCAGATGGAAGGGGCAATCAAGGCTGTTGCCCAACCAACCATTTCTACAGAGATTATCCGAGAACTTCGCCTTCCTCTCTTCTCGGAAACCTTCCAGACCCATATTCAACAGCATCTTGAGAGAAACGAAGCAGCCCTTTGGGGTGCCAAATCCGCACAGGAACAAGCCGAACAAACTCTCCTTCACGCCTTGGGTATACAGAATTGGCAGCCTCCTGAACCGCTGACCTACACCCGCCGCGCATCGGAAGTGTTCACCTCCGGGCGGCTGGATTCTGACTATTTCGCACCTCGGGTGGCGGAGTTGCTGCAAAAATTGGGGGAAGCGGGCTTGACTGTTGGTGCCGTTGCACCCACCCGGCACGAGCGGTTTTCCCCCGGCAAGAATGGGGAATTCGATTACATCGAGATTGGCAGCGTGCGCGCTGATGGTACTGTCGGCGCCGAGCGATTACCGCAAAACGAGGCTCCCAGCCGCGCCACGTCTTATGTACGGGCGGGGGACGTTATCACCTCCAGCGTGCGCCCCATCCGGCGGCTTTCGGCCATCATCGCGCCGGAGCAGGATGGCTTTGTGTGTTCATCCGGCTTCGTTGTGCTGCAACCCCGCGACGTGCCAGCCGAGGTGCTACTTACCTATTTGCGTTTGCCGCCGCTGTGCGAACTCATGGACTTGCACACCAGCGCCAGCCTTTATCCAGCCATTTCCGAAGCCGATCTGCTGGCACTGCCGTTCCATCCTATCACTAGGGAGGCGGAAGCAAAAATCGTTAACGCCGTCCAGTCCGCACACACTGCACGACGCCAAGCTAACGCACTGCTTGAAGCTGCTAAACGCGCCGTAGAAATCGCCATTGAACAAAGCGAAGATGATGCAATGCGTTTTCTACTCGAATCGAGGGAGTTCTAAGTCATGACAAATATTTATGTAGAAAACCGTGATCGTTGGCTTGAGTTGTCGTCTGTTGATTATTTGGGGGCATTTGCAAATGCCTGGCTGGCTTTCAACGCTTGGTACCGGAGCGTGTACAACGAGAGCACTGATCGAAAAATTCTCAACGAGTTTAAATGGCAGCCGAACGATGTCCGCAACAAGCTGATTCCGGTACTTACGAATCCACAAACTGAAGACGCAGCACAGTTAAGGAATCTTATAGGTCTGCTTCACCACAGGTTGGAGAACTACCACCTGCACACAGGCAAAGGGCAAGACAAGACAAGAATCACGCTGACGAATGTTTACCTTCGAGACAACATCACCGCCGTTGCACCAATGGTCAAGTCCGGGATTACTTATAGTGTCGTGCGCGGCGGTACAGGCGTACCGGCAAGCCAGATTACCAGCACCGTGAAGCGTCAGAATGGCAATGTCGCCTTCAGCCTGGTACAGCCCGCATACGATATGGTTGGCCTTGAAGCTAATCAAGATTACCTGGCAAATCTTAGTGCTACACAGCAGGCCTATCTCCGCGGGCATTATTTGACTGCAAACCCGCGCGACGTGGTCAACCTCCTTGAGGGGACGCATCCGAACATAACTTGCGGCGCATATGACTTTAGATGCCAACCCGAGCAGCTCTTTGCTGGCATCGCCGAGACGATCTATCTAATGCGTTGCAGCTATTTTCACGGCGAACTTACCCCAAGCAGAGAGGCATCCGCCTGCTACGAACCTGCATATCATATTGTTCGCCGGTTTCTTCAAGCGATTACTTAATGGAATAGCTCGCAATAACTAATCCATTGGATTACAATAGCCGCCATGATTACGATTGCCGAAGTGCCGGAATACATTCGCCAGGCAGAGAAGCTTCTGACTGCCGAGGAGCGTCAGGACATCGTGAGCTATCTAGCGGCGCATCCGAAATCTGGCGACCTGATCGAAGGCGCTGGCGGCATTCGCAAGATACGCTGGGGCAGAGGCGGGCGCGGCAAAAGCGGTGGGGTGCGGGTGATCTACTACTACCACAGCGAAGTGATGCCGCTCTATCTGCTGGCGATGTTCGCCAAGAACGAGCAGGCCAATTTGAGCAAAGCGGATCGCAACGGTTTGGCGAAGCTGGTGGATATGCTGGTTGCAATATGGATTGAGAGGTGAGGAATGGGGAAAGCTTTTGACAGTATTTCGCGTGGATTGAATGAAGCTATCGCACACGCGAAAGGTGAGAAGGTTGCGGTGAAACTTTACAAGCCGGAGGCGGTGGATGTTTCCGCCTTGCGCCGCAATATGGGCATGACGCAAGAACAATTTGCCGCACGCTTCGGGTTTTCAGTGGCGACGTTGCGCCATTGGGAGCGTGGGGATCGTTCGCCGCAAGGTGCGGCATTGGTGCTGCTGAATGTAATCAAACGCGCGCCGGATGCGGTCACGGCGGCATTGAACTGAACTGCATCACAAATGCTTCGCACTTGCGGATGGCATTGTCGCAGACTGGCATGGCCAGACTGCGGCTTGTCTGATTGGCACAACAGCGATGCTCTTGTGCAAAGTCATTACAGACTTGCTGCGCAAGACTGTAGTAAAAACCGTACCACTTTTACGCTTTGATGGTGTTCCTGTAGCTGTTTTGGACTGTTTTTGAGTGTGGCGAACACTGGTAAGGCATTGATAGATAATGATACACCTTATGATTGATACTCTTCCGAAGCCAAGGGTCGTGGGTTCGACTCCCGCCGAGCGCACCAGTCAGGTATAAAACTGGGCACTTGATTACTCAAGGTGCCTTTTTTTATTGCCTGCATCGTTTCCGCCAATGCCGCATAGCTACCTTTGATGATAGCGGTCTTATCTTCTACCACGATCTCATCCACCAAGATATTCAGGTAACTCTTTGCCAAGGGTGAATTCTTCGCCAGCAGCTTTTGCCGTAGCACCTTGCCAAATACGTCCACCTGACTCGCCTTGAGGTATTCCACCGAGGGCAGGGAAGATTCGCGGCGCACGCCAGCCAATTCAATGAACAATGCCTCACGCGATGCTTTGAGCTGCTGTGCGCGGCGTTGTGTGGTTTCGTCCAGCTCAATGGTGCCTGTCTCGATGGCCTCCAGCAATCGCGGCTGGCGTTCTTCGATTTTTTTGACTTGGCGGTTTAGCTCGTTGATGCGGTCTTGCTGGCCAGCCCTTTGCCTGCCAGATGCTTGCCGATCTCCTTGCAGCCCATCACGCGACCATCCAAGCCATGCAGATAACCGTACAGGCTTATGGTGATTCGCATCATGCGTTCATCGAGCAGCGCGGGCATATCCAGCTCGCGCACCACGCCCAAGCCTTCCATCTGTACCACACGCGATTGCAGGTCTTGCCACAAGGGGTGCAGCGGCCAGCGAGAACGGTTGCTGTCATCGGTCTTGATGCGTAGCGTGGTATGGTCATTGACCAGCGCGCGCAGCAAGTCGCCTTGGCGTTCCTTCAAATCATCGAAGGTGCGAATGCCGGCCAGCCGCAGCCATGCCTTGCGTGCCTGCCTGCCACTCGATGCGCCATACATCTTGCTCCATTCCCCACAGCTCATAGAACCACGTCTTGGCGCTGTTTTCCTGTATCTCGTCGCACTTGTTATAGACGCGCAGGCCGAGATCGCCTTCACCGAGGCGGAAGGTTTGTACCTTGCCATGCTTGCGGTGCTGGTTGTCCTTGGCGAAGCTGGAAACGAAGTTGTCCTCATCGAAATCAATGGCGGGCAGGTGATAGTCGAAAGTGAAATCCGCCCGCGAGAGTTTCTCCGGCAGATAGGCGCGCGAGCCAACCGATGCAGCCCATGCCAGAAACCGCTCATGCAAGCCTTGCGCGCTTTGATGCCACAGGGCGATGCTGCGGAAGGCGACGAAGAAAGACGGATTGTTGAATTCGCCGAACTGGATGCTGAATGCCTCGTTCTCGATCAGGAACGGATAACCGCTGCCCGTGCCGTGTCCGGCCAGCATGAACTCTTCGCTGCCAAGCTTGATGAGCGTGGGTTTGCGAGACTTGGACATGCGCATCATTTCCTTCTCTACTGCAAGCCGCTCGAAGTCGATTAGGCAGCCATCGGAAGGCGCGAGGTAATATGCGCATTCGATAGTGTCATGGCCGGAGAGAAGGAGGCGTGGAATCATTTTTTGTTTTTATCGAAATGCGATTCGGTTACATACATTGCGTCGAATAGTGGCGTGCGTTCTTCGTTGCCAAGTTCTTTTTCCAGTTCATCATAATGCTGATTGGCAATATTTCTAAAACGGCCACGCGCCCCGCCAAGAGTGTAAATCTCCTCATATTTCTCGCCGTATTCTTCAGTGGCCATTCGCGCATAGTGCTGGTCTTCCGTGTCTAGTGCGCGCCCCAATGCTTCAGGAAGGTTCTTTTCGAGATCATCCAGCGCAGCAGTCAGCAAATCGGCCACGATCTGCGTCCGGTTTTTTTGAGGGTAGATTTCGCACAGTGCCGCAATTTTGGCGGCGATATGAACGGGCAGGCGGAAGGAAAACTGCTTGCTTGTCAGGCGCGAGTTATCAGGGGTTGCCCAAAGGTCGTGCAGATGGCTTGTTTGCATGTATATCTCCAGTAAGTTATATAACTTATGCGAAATATGCAAATATGACAAACAAATGTCAATCGAATTATCATCGGGTGGTAATCAGGCAGCCGAGCAGTCCGTGCGCCCGCGCAAGCGCGGTACGCGCGGGCTGTTGGCGGCCTAATATTTTCCTTATAAAATTAGGAGGATATTGTGCTAGATTGCGAGTTATGTATTTATAGCCCCCCGTGTTACTTGGACGGGGGATTAAGATTAGAAGGTGGATGCAAACAACAACCCCCTCCGCCCCGAGGTTATATTTTGACTTAACTTGTCATGTGTAACTAAAAAATAGTTGCACTTTTGGCGCCACTTAATTGATAATGCCATGTCCAAAGACCAGAAACGTAAAGATAGGCTTACAAGATCGCCCCCACCGAAAGACCTGCGATGGGAAGAGTTGGTGGCCGTTATGAATGATCTCGAATTTGAATTCGATTCTTCTGCGGGTGGTTCACATGGTCATTTTGTATTACGCTCAGACAAAGACAAAACGATAAGTACTTATAGGCCACATCCAAGCGGTATTATGTATGTAGCGCAAATTAAAGAGATCGTGAAAAAACTAAAAGAATGGGGTGTTCTAAAATGAAAGACTTCCTTGAGTATAAAGGCTATCAAGGCTCAGTCGAGTTTAGTGGCGATGACAACATCTTGTTCGGCAAGATTTTGTTTATAGACAGCCTAGTTATGTATAACGGCGAATCTGTGAGTGAACTGGGAAGCGCGTTTCATATGGCCGTCGATGAATATCTAGCTCACTGCGCCAAGAACAACAAAGAGCCTAACAAACCATACAGTGGTAGTTTCAATGTGCGAATCGGCCCAGAGCTACATAAGACGGTCGCTCAGCGAGCTTACCAAAAGGGTCAAAAACTCAATGAATTCGTGAAGCAATCCATTGAGAATGCGATATCTGATCAACTGCCACTAACGATAAATCACGTTATTAGCTACCAGCACGAAGTTGAAACCACTTACTCAATGGAGGAGTCATTATGGCAGTCCCCGTCAAGCGGAAAGCCAAAACTAAGCATAGTCCACTGACCGTTGTTCTTCTGGACACAAGGCTGAAAAAATTCTCAGTGGAAATTTTGCTTCAGGTTGAACAAGCCGGAAAAGGCAGTATGCATTTGTCATACAATATATCTACATCTCCAATAGAGGATATTAACTCTCATGCAACATCTTTAAGGATTGAGGGAAAGGGATTCAACATTGAAGACCCCACTAAGATTGCTTTTACGATAGATGCTGAGATGGTTGGATTATTTTCTTTATCACGAAAGCTGAATGATGAAGAGCTGGAGACGAGAGTTAGCATCGAGATGGCTAACTATGTTGCTCCTGTCTTGGCTGATACGATAGAAACAGCAATGGTTAAGGCAGGGTATCCACGCCTAAAAATACCAAGGAGTGTTCCTGAGTCAATCAGTTAAGATAGTATTGCTAGAAGCTTCCCAGTGCCCAGATTCATCTCTTCTGGCGCACCATATCAAGATGTTGTCGCCAACAAGGCCATGCGAAAATTGCCGCCGTGGCAGCGGTTAATCTGGCTTGCGCTGCCTTCCAGAGAAGTGCTAAAAATCCCTGTGAACCGATTGAAACGGTATTTGTCTGTAACGAAATTCTAAAATTTGCTATCCGTTGCGCCGTCGGGCGTCTCCGGTTGCCTTATTCGGGAGATTCTTAATGCTGGTCCAGCTTGCCATTATCGGATTGATTGTCGCCATGCTGCCGTTGTCGGTCGTTTGGGTATCCGACGACCCGGACAAATACCGCAAGCTGGTCTGGGTCACCCTGTTCCTGACTTTTGATCTGATCATGTTCGGCGCTTTCACGCGGCTGACCGATTCCGGCCTCGGCTGCCCGGACTGGCCGGGCTGTTACGGACAGGCTGACCCGGTGCGGGCGCACGCGGACATCAGCGCCGCCGAAGCCGCGATGCCGACCGGCCCGGTGACCGTCACTAAGGCTTGGATCGAAATGATCCACCGCTACCTCGCGATGGCCATCGGCGTGCTGATTATCGCCCTGCTGGTGAGCGCATGGCGCAAGTGGTGGAAATCGGGGCGCAAGGAAACCCGGTTCGCGCCAGTGTTCGTCACTATGCTGCTGGCTTTCATCTGCCTGCAAGGCGCTTTCGGCGCCTGGACGGTCACGATGAAACTGCAACCCATCATCGTCACGATTCATTTGTTGCTGGGCATGGGGCTGCTCGGATTGCTGGCCTGGCTCGGTGCGCGCCAGACCGATCACCCGCCGGTAATGCGAGCCGCAGCGGCGCTGCGCCTGCCCGCAATGTGGGCTCTCGCGTTGCTGACCATCCAGATCGCGCTCGGCGGCTGGGTCAGCAGCAATTATGCGGCCTTGGCCTGCCAGGATTTCCCTCTGTGCCAGGGCATGCTGTTGCCGCCGATGGACTTTCAGCACGGGTTTGCGCTGTGGCGCGACCTGGGCATGACCGTTGGCGGCGAATATCTGCCGTTCGCGGCCTTGACCGCGATTCACTGGATACACCGCATTTTCGCTTTTGCGGTCATCGCGCTAGTCGCCTGGGTTGCGTTCAAAGCGCTCAAAATGGACGGCTTGCGCAAGACGGCGCGCTGGCTGGCAATCCTGATCGCTTTTCAGTTCGCGACCGGTGTGTTTACGGTTTTCCTGGATTTCCCGCTGGCGCTGGCCGTGATCCACAACGGCGGTGCGGCCCTTCTCGTGCTGCTGCTGACCATGCTGAACTACAAAATCCGGCTCGCCGGAAAGGCATAACGCTGACGGAGATTTGCGGCCCGCATGCGACCTGTTGCTTGAATGGGTATAGCACGTTAGCCGCTAAGGAAGCGCGGATTTATTCGTTCCCCTTGTGGGGGAAGGTGTTGCATGGCGCTCTTCTTTAGATCACCAGCGGCCCGTCGTAATCGTCGTTCTTTAGGGTGGCTGCCGTTGCACCGGAAGAAATGTTGGCAAGCTGGCGCTCATGGTCAGATTGGACTTGCAGCAGCGTGAGGACGCAGGCATCGAGGTTGTCGTATTCTTCCCGGCCTGTGCCGAATTGCTCTGCATCGGAATAGAAGAACAGGCAGCGGTAGCGGCTCTCACCGACTTTGCACAGGACAAAGTGAGCGCCGCGTTCGTTCCAGTAAATTGTCGGGCAGAGGCTGAGATCTGCCGGATCAATACCGAGTTGCAGCTCGCTGTCGGCAAGCTGAATCGGAACAAGTTTGCCGTAACGCTCCAACAGGAGGGCATTGACACCCTTGCGCTCGGCTTCGGTGAAATCGGGAATGGCGGTCATGGCATCCTCTATAGATTCATTATGCTCTGCTTGAGCCGAGCATTCGGTCTATCGAATCTGAATAGTTAAAGCTTCAAACTCCTCCCAACCTCCCCTTGTCAGGGGAGGTTGGGAGGAGTTTGATTGCAATTACGTCTGCGCCCAGGGCAGGCCTTCAAAGCGCCAGCCGTTGTGCGAATTACGATGATGGTTGCCGTCGAGGTCGCCTTCGAAACCGTGTTCAATGTTGTAGATATCGTGCATCCCGGCTTTTTCCAGTGCTTCCCCGGCCTCGGTGGAACGGCGTCCCGAACGGCAGATGAGCAATACCGGGCGGTTGACGCTGGCGGCCTTGCGCACATGCGCGACGAACATCGGGTTGACCTCCCATTCCGGGCCGTCCACCCAGGGGATGTGGATGGAACCGCGCGGGTGGCCGACGAACATGTATTCCATTTCGCTGCGCACGTCGATGAACACCGCTTCGGGGTTGGCTTGCAGGAAGTCGAAGGCTTCCTTGGGGGTAAGGTGTTGCATGGTCGTTCTCCTTAATCTTGATCTGATCTGTATGCCGGGATTATAGCGTTCAGAACAAAGGGTGCGCCAGCCTCTTCTCGATCGTCGGGCTACGCCGTCAATGCCGCCTCGATCTCTACAAAGGTCTTGGCAACATCGAACACCTCCAGCGTCATGCCAAGCTGGCGTCCGATCTGTGTGATCGAAAAAATACCGCGAATCAATTCTTCACCGTTTGCGCCGGTGTCGACGACGATCGCGTGCTGGCGGCCGGAATTCTTGAGCGTGGCAACGATGTGGCCGACCTCGACGCGCTGCACTTCGTTAAGCGAAAGCACTTCAATTTTGTTGGCCGGCGTCATGCAGTCGCGCACCGTCAGGTCGCCATGTTTTCCACCGTTCTGCTGGATAAGCTTGATCGGGCGTTCGCCCATGGTGTCCCGTGCGGTGATGAGGCCGAGTATCTCGCCGAAAAGATTGTTCACCAGCAACAGCCTCACTCCGCGCGCCACCATTTTTTGCGTGGCCTGAGACAGCGTCGCATCAATTGGTATGGTGGCTATTGCAAACTTCTGCAAGTCGGTCATTACCTCGATGGCCGGAGAGTCAGCCTGTACGGGCTTGTAGGTGCTGCTTGGCCGGTGGTAGCCGGCGCCAGTTTTGAGGGGGTGCGAAGACAGCGGTTTGTAGTTCGTGCGTATCATGTATTGCCTCTTGTCTTAGGGGTTGACCAACGATACCTGCGAGAATCCTGCCTGCGCAACGCTTACTTGCCCGCCAACTTCTCTAGTTTTTCTGCACGGATCAGCTGGCCGTTGAGCCCTGCATCTTTGGCCGAACCGCCGTAGGCCACCGTCAGCAGTTGCGAGTAATACACCACCGGCATCGCAAACTGGGTACCCTGCTTCTTGTTGATCTCGGATTGGTAGATTTCGACGTTGGCCTGGCACAGCTGGCAGGGCGTGACGATCATTTCCGCGCCGTGGTCGTAGGCGGATTCGACGATGTCGCGTATCTGTTTCTGCGATTTATCCGGCTCCGAGAAGGCCAGCGCGCCGCCGCAGCAGGTGACTTTCTGGTCGTAGCCGGTAACGGCTTCAGCGCCCATCGCCTCGACCATTCTGTCCAGATATTGCGGGTTCTCGAACGACTCTCCGGCGATGCCGAACGGGCGGTTGGTCTGACAGCCGACATAGCCCGCGATCTTCAGCCCTTCGAGCGGCTTGACCACCGCGTCTTTCATGCCCGCGAAGCCGATGTCCTCGATCAGCACTTCGACCATGTGACGCGGCTTGACCGAACCTTTCAGGTTGAGTCCGGCCTCCTTGAGCGCCTCATTGGTTTCGGCCATCAGATCGCTATGCTGATTGAGCCGCTCCGCCGTCTCGCGCGAGGCGAGCCAGCATGCCGGGCAGCCCGACACCATGTCCTGTCCCGGCAGGTGCTGTTCGACCAGCGCGAGGTTGCGCGCGCTGATCGCCAGACGCGGCAATTCGCCGCCTTCGGCGTAGCCGATGGACGCGCCGCAGCAGTTCCAGTCTGGAATTTCGTTGAGCTGGATTTCCAGCTTGCTGCACATCACGTCGAGCGAGGTCAGGTAGTTGGAAGCCGACGCTCCCTTCTGCGAAGAGCAACCGGGGTAGAACGCGTATTGTTTTTTAGCCATTACTTTTTCTCCAAAGGAGTTGTCGGGTTGAAACCCGACCTACATCACGGTGTGAAACTTTTTTTGCGGTCTTCGATCTCGCGCGCCTTGGCGATCATCTTGCGCAGGCCGCCAGTATCCTTGCACTTGTGTCCGCCGAACAGCTCCATCGGGTTGAGCCGTTTGGCTTTCACCAGGCCGATGCCGACCCCCTGCATCGCCAGCGCATTCTTGATGCCCTGCACGAAGCCGTCCTTGAAATACATCGCCAGCGAGAATTTCAATTCGTTGACGCGCCCGGTTTTGGCGAGATTCTTCCAGAACAGGATGGCGATCTCGCGCGTGGGCTGGCCTTTCGGCGCGAGGTTCAGACGGTGCGCGTAGCTCGCCAGCCCGTGCATGATGTGGGTGATCGGAAGTTTGCGCGGGCAGCGCACGATGCAGTTGTAGCAGGAGGTGCACATCCACATCGAATCGGAGGTCAGCACCTCTTCGCGTTTGCCGGCGCGGATCATCATGAACAGTTTTTGCGGGGTGTGCTGCCAGGCGTCGCCCAGCGGACAGGAACCCGCACACACGCCACACTGCATGCACATCTTGACCCACTCGCCATCTTCGACATGATTTTCGACCTCCTTCAGGAAGTCGTTGTGATAGCGCGCGACGGCTTGCTTGTTGAAATCGTTCATCGTTGTTTACTCCTGACGTAGGGCGGGTTTTACCCGCCGTGTCGGGCGGAGCCCGACCTACATGTTTGTCTTAACCAAATCCCTTCATCGGCGACGGCCCCATCTCCACCAACTGCGCGACATAGTCGTTGATGAACTTGGCGACGCGCTCGTTATCGGTGATTGCCACTTCGAAGCTTGCCACGCGCTCCGGTTCCAGGCTCATCTGGGTCAGCGTATCGCCGATTTTGCTCATGCGGTAACCGGCCAGTTCCGAGCCCTTGACGAAATGGCACTGGTAATCGTCGCCCTTCTTGCAGCCCATCATCATCACGCCGTCGTAGCCGGAGTTCAGCGCGTCGGTGATCCATATCGTGTTGACCGAACCGAGGCAGCGCACCGGAATGATGCGCACGAACGCCGAGTAGACGGTGCGCGACAGGCCAGCCATATCGAGCGCCGGGTAAGCGTCGTTCTCGCAGGCCAGGATCAGTACGCGCGGTTTCTCGGAAAATTCATCCGGGATTTCCACCGCTTTGATCTGGTTGCCGACGGTATCCACCGAATAATTCTCGAACGAAATCACCCGCACCGGGCAGGCACCCATACAGGTGCCGCAACGGCGGCAGCGCTCCTGGTTGAATACCGGGAAGCGCCGCTCGTCCTCGTCGATCGCGCCGAACGGACATTCCACCGTGCAGCGTTTGCATTGGGTGCAACCTTCCAGTCGCACGATCGGATAGGAAAGGTCGCCCGAGCGCGGGTGGGCGGCACGCCCGAGGCTGGCGTTCTCGACTGCTTGGATCGCCTTGAGCGCCGCGCCGGTGGCGTCCTCGGTCGCTTGCAGCATATCCATCGGGCGGCGCACCGGGCCGGCGGCGTAAATGCCGGTGCGGCGCGTCTCATAGGGGAAGCAGATGAAATGCGAATCGGCAAAGCCGTGCTTGAACTGCGGCATGTCCGGCCCCTGCCGGTAGGACAGGTTCAGGATGGAGATTTTCTGCATGTCGGATTTGTTCTGTTTTCCTGCTTCCGAGCCACCATCGGCTTCGGTAACGGCCTTGTCCCAGGATTCGAGATTCACCCCCGCATTCGGCACCTGCCCGGTGGCCAGCACGACCAGGTCGGCTTCCAGCGCAGTATCTTCGTCGAGAATCAAATCTCTGAAATTTACCTTGCAGCCATTCCCCGCAGCCTCAACCCCGGTGGCTTTGCCCTTGGTGAAGATGACGCCCTTCTGCTGTGCACTGCGGTAAAAATCCTCGCCCATGCCCGGCACGCGCAGATCGGTGTACATCACCACGGTATCTGTTTCGGGATTGGCATCCTTGAAATACATCGCCTGCTTGATACTGGTGGCGCAGCAGTGGCCGGAACAGTAAGGCAGATGTGTGCCGGTTTCGTCGCGCTGCCCGGCGCATTGCAGAAACACCACGGATTTTATTTCCTTGCCGTCGGCACGTTTCAGAGCGCCGCCGTTGGCGGCTTGAGCCAGGGTTTCGAGACCCGCCTGATCCACGACGTTGGCCTGCCCGCCGCCCAGCTCGGGCAACTTGGCGATGTCGTAAGTGTTGAAGCCGGTCGCCTGCACAATCGCGCCGATCATTTCTTCCGTGACCGCGCCGGATTCCTGCGCGACCTTGACGGTGAAGCGCCCCGGCGCACCGGCTGTTTCGGCCACGGTCGAATTGAGATGTACTTTGATGTGCGGGTGCGCGCTCACTTTGGCGGCCAGTTCGGCAACGCCGGTGCTCTGCGGCTCGGCATAAGGCGCCTTGAATGGCACGCGCTTCCACAATTTGTTGGCCCAGCCGCCAAGCTGTGCCTGCTTCTCGACGATGACCACTTCGTAGCCGGCCTCGGCAGCCTCGAATGCGGCGGTCAGGCCGGACATGCCGCCACCGACGACGAGGATGCGTTTCTGCAAACTGGCATTCGGATTACCCTGCGGCAACTTGACTTTCTTCAGCTCGGCGCAACCCATGCGCACATAGTCGTCGGCCATTTCCTGGCGCACTTCGTCATGCTCGCTGCCCTCGGCGACCACCCAGATCACGCCCTCGCGCAGGTTGGCGCGGGTCATCGCCACCGTCGGAAAATAGAACGCCTCGGTCTTGGCGCGGCGCGAGCAGGCGGCGATGCACACATGCGTCACACCCTCCTTCTCGATGTCGTCGCGGATCATCTGCACGCCTTCGTTGTTGCACAGGAAGGTGTGTTCGCGCACCAGCGCCATCTTGCCTTCCTTCAGCGCGATCTTGCCCAGTTGCGCGATGTTCAGCTTGTCGCCCAGGCCGCAGCCCGAGCAGATGTAGGCGGCGGTCTTTACTTGAATTTCATCAGCCATTATTTTGCTCCCCTTCGACAAGCTCAGGATATGCTTCGGCAGCGGCAGTCTTGTGCACCACCTGGATCGCGCGCAGCGCCGCCGCCGTGGCGCTTTGCACCGAACGGTTCACGTCGAGCGGGCTGCTCGCGGCGCCCGCGCCGAACATGCCTTCACTTCCCGCAGGGACGTTCGAGCCTTCGATAAAGCCCGACGAATCGAGCAACAGGTCATCCGGCAACTTGACGCCGTTGGTTTCCGGCTCCATGCCGACCGCCAGCACGACCAGGTCGTGGGGCGTGGCGTAGCGGTGGTAGCCCTCGGTGTCCACGCCGTGCAGCACCGGATTGCCGTCCTTGTCCTCGGCGATCTTCGCAACCTTGGATTTGACGAAACTGACCGTCGCATCCTGCAGCGCTTTCTGGTAAAAATCTTCGAGCCGGTCGATGACGCGGATATCGATATAGTAAATCGTCGATTTTCCGGAGTCGCCATGCGCCTCGCGCACGTAATGAGTCTGCTTCAGCGAAGCCATGCAGCAGACGCGCGAACAATGACGCAGATGGTTTTCGTCGCGCGAACCGGCGCACTGGATGAAGGCGACATCCTTGGCTTCCTTGCCGTCGGAGGGGCGCAGCAGCTTGCCGCCGGTCGGGCCGTGCGGGTCGGCGAGCCGCTCGAATTCCAGGCTGGTGATTACGTTGGCGAAGCGGCCATAACCGTAGGGCTGGATTTTGGCCGCGTCATAAGGCTTCCAGCCGGTCGCCCAGACGATTGCGCCGACCTTCAGTTCGACCGTCTCGGCCTGCATGTCGAGGTCTATCGCGTCGTATTTGCACGCCGCCTTCGCTTTCTCGGCATCCGGCGTGCCGATGATCGAAGGGTCGAGCACATAGTGCATCGGATACGCCATCGCGTGCGGCAGGTAGGCCGCGCGCATCTTGCTCAGGCCGTATTCGTAAGGGTTCGCAATCTCCGTTTCGACCGCAGCGGCGCAGGCGCCGCAGGCGGTGCAGTTCGTGTTGACATAGCGCGGCGTCAGTTTCAGCGTCACCGTGTAATCGCCGCGCTGCCCGGTCACGCCGCTCACCTCGGCCAGGGTCATCACGCGCACATTGCGGTTGCCTTTCAGGCGGCGCAGGTTGATTTCCAGACCGCAGGTCGGGTGGCACATCTTGGGGAAATAGCGGTTCATCAGTGCGGTGCGCCCGCCCAAGGTGGCATTGCGCTCGACGAGGATCGCCTGCTTGCCGCATTCGGCAGCTTCCAGCGCCGCCGTCATGCCGCTGATGCCACCGCCGACGACGAGGATGGTCTGGTTGGTTGCAATAGAAGCGTTCACTCAAACCTCCGGTCTATCTTAAAGACTCGCACAGCGAGTCGTTTGCTCCCTCGCCCGCAGGCGGGAGAGGGTTGGGGAGAGGGTTCTCCGCACGAAAAGCTATCGTTCAGTTTCGTCATGAATCTCGCTCAGCAGGTTGTTGCAAGGTGCGTATCTCAAAATCCATCCGCGCCAGATCGCCGAGTATCCAGGTCGGTACGGCAGCCACACCGGGCGCGTCGATGCCCGCGACCGAGCCGGGGTTAACCAGCCAGCACTGCCCGCCCTTCACATCAGCTTGAGTCCCGACATGGGCGGTGTGGCTGTGGCCGTGGCAGACCAGATCATAGTCGCCGGTACACGCAAAAGCCTGTCCGTGATGCGGCATATGGGTGACGAATATCCTGCGCCCGCCGAGTTCCAGCACCGCTTCCTGTCCGTGGTAGGTGAACAGGCCGCCGGTTTTTTCCATCATGCGGTATAGCGCCGCGACATCGCCGATATTGTTGCCATGCACCGCATGGATCGGAATTTCAAGCTTGATGGAAGCGCGCAAAGTATTGACGCCGATCAGGTCGCCGCAGTGAATCACGGCCTGCGCCCCGCAAGCCTTAGCTTCCATAATTGCTGCCGTCAGCGGAGGTGCGCGGTCATGGCTGTCGGAAACGATGCAGATTTTCATGTCTTTAATGTTATCGCGGGAATTTCTTGTTCTCGCGTTATCGTGGATAACTCCGCCACATTAGACAGAATTCGCGTGCCGGGTGTCTATAATCACATCGGGTAACGCCACGTATAACCCTAATGGGTTGGCATGGTAGAATCCGAGCCGATTTAGGGCACAGGCATTACGGGCACAGGTAGTTTCAGGCAAGGAACGCTCCATAACCCAACACGCGGCATCAGGTTGCCGGATGCATTTGTCGAACGCGATGAACAAACCGATGCGATGAGCAAAATAATGGAGTGTGCGGCCAAAACAGACAATACCGCGTTTTTCTGGACGCGCGACCCCGAGTTCGCGCTTTCCTGCATGAACGGCGGTGCGGATTGCGATGCGCCGCAGGAACCCCGTGCCGGCGAGCTGAATGCGTTGCTGAACAGTTATCTGGATACCGCGCTGGGCTTCACCCATGCCAGGGCCGGCGTGGTGCGCGTCCTTCTGCCCGACGCGCAGACCTTGCAAGTCATCAGCGCGGTCGGGTTGACCGGGGAAGAACTGGAAGCCGAGCGCATCGTGGAACTGGCCTGCGAAGATTGCGGTAAAGATTCCTTCAGGCTCGGTCTTTGCGTTGCCGACACCGAATTCTGCGAAACGCGGCACGGTAGCCAGCCGCACCGGCAGTTTCGCTCGGTGATTTCCATCCCGCTGAAAAGCCGCAAATCGCCCGAAACCCTGCTCGGCGTTTTCACCCTGTTTTTCGATACGCCGCAATCATCCTCCGGCAATGCGGCCAACATGGCGGTCAGCTTTGCAGAGCTGCTGAGCGGCCTGATCGAGCACATCAAGGCCGGTCGCGAAACGAAACGCGCGGAGCTGTTGATGGAGCGGCAAACCATCGCCAACGAGATCCATGATTCGCTGGCGCAGACGCTCAACTATGCGCGCATGAACACCACGCTGCTGAGCGATGCGGTGCGCAACAGCAACGGGGCGATGGCGGCCAAATATGCGGGCGACATCGACGAGGCGCTGGAGATCAGCCAGAAGGCGGTGCGCGCGTTAATCACCGATTTCCGCAGCGAAATGGACCCGGCAGGGCTGTTGCATGCCCTGCAAACGCTGGCCGAACAGTTTCGACGGCAGCATGGTATCGTGCTGGATTGCCTGATTCGCATCGCCGATCTCGACCTGCCGCTGGAGCATGAGATACAGGTTTTCAACATCGTGCGCGAGGCGCTTTCCAACATCGCCCAGCATTCCAGCGCAAGCCATGCGCGCCTGATCGTCGACCGCTTGTGCGGCTATTACGTATTCGCGGTGGAAGACAACGGCGTCGGAACCTTTTCGCAGGTAGAAGGGCATTACGGGATCATCATCATGCGCGAACGCGCGCAGCGCATCGGCGGCGAAATCAGGCTGGAAAGCGCAAAGGGATTGGGAACCTGCGTACAATTATTTTTCCCGGAACCGGGAACAAACTGGAGAACGGTACATGACTGACAAGCTGAAAATCGTATTGGTGGACGATCAGGGACTGTGCCGGCGCGGACTGAGCGAGTTGCTCACAAACTGCTACGATTTCAACGTGCTGGGTGCGGTAGGCATCCTTGACGAGCTGCGCCCCCTGCTGAACGAGCAACCCGATCTGCTGGTCATCGACCTGCGCATGAAACCCATGGACGGGCTGGCGATGCTGGAACAGCTGCGCAAGGAAGGTTGCACCGTCCCCGCCGTGATGCTGACCATGAGCGATTCGGAGGTGGATCTGGGGAACGCGATCCGCGCAGGCGTGCGCGGCTACCTGCTCAAGGACATGGCGCCGGAAGATGTCGTCGACGCGATCCGCCGCGTCGCCGCCGGCGAACTGGTGGTCGCGCCGACTCTGACGGTCAAGATGATCGAAATGCTGCGCGGCGACCAGCCCGGCCAGGAAACCAAAAATTCGCTCAAGCTGCTCACCGACCGCGAACGCGAAATATTGCAGTTGCTGTCGCGTGGCGAGAGCAACAAGGCGATCGCGCTGGAGTTGCATATCAGCTATGACACGGTAAAACAGCATGTCCGCCATATATTGAACAAGCTCAACCTGTCTTCGCGGGTGAAGGCCGCCGTCCTGTTTGCCAAGGAACAGGGCCCGGACAGCGATGATAATAATTAGAGCCTGATTCAGCAGGCTTCATGACTGCTAGGTTCGCCGCAGAGAATATTATGCAAAAAACACCAGTTGAGATTATCAAGCAGTGGCAATGGGTTGAATGATGGTGAACCCTATAGATTTGTAGCCCGGATGCAGCGATAGCGAAATCCGGGGGGCATCGATTCCCTCCCCGGATTACACTGCGTTTCATCCGGGCTACTTGTTTGACTCCGGCTCGTCCGGCTTAGGTAATCAAGCAATGTACTTCATCAAACCCACCGACCCGCACCCGATCACCCCCGGCAAGGCGGTGATGCTCGGGCTGCTGTGCCTGATCTGGCTGGGCACGGGGCTGGTCGGACACGACCCGTGGAAGCCGGACGAAGCGACCAGCTTCGGGCTGATTTACTCGATGCTGCAAAGCGGCGACTGGCTGGTTCCCGCTCTGGCGGGCGAACCGTATATGGACAAACCGCCGCTGTTCTATTGGACCGCCGCGCTGTTCGCCAAACTGTTTTCCCCGCTGCTGCCGCTGCATGACGGCGCGCGCCTTGCCAGCGGTTTCTACATCGCGCTGACGCTGCTGTTCACCGGCCTCGCCGGGCGCAAGTTGTACGGCGAAAACCGCGGCTGGGCGGCGGCGGTCATTCTGCTCGGCTGCGTCGGCATGCTGGTGCGCGCGCACCAGATGATCACCGACCTCGCGCTGCTCGCCGGTTGCGCGATGCTGCTGTACGGCTTCACCCTGAGTCAGGAGCGCGCCATTCGCGCCGGCATACTGATGGGCACCGGCATCGGCATCGGTTTCATGTCCAAGGGTTTCATCGCGCCGGTGCTGTTCATTTTCATCGCCGCGCTGCTGCCCGCGCTGTTCCAGAATTGGCGCATGCGCAGCTATTTTAATAGTGTGGGCATCGCCGCCTTGTGCGCGCTGCCGTGGCTCATCATCTGGCCGCTGCTGTTGTATCAACATTCCCCGCGCCTATTCGCCGACTGGGCATGGACGCACAACATCGGCCATTGGCTGGATTACGCGAAAAGCGGGCCAAACAGGGAATCGTTCTACTACCTGAAAAACCTGCCGTGGATCGCATGGCCCGCCCTGCCGCTCGCGGCCTGGACGATCTGGCAATCGCGCAAGCGCCTCGCGCAGCGCGACGATCTGCATTTGCCGCTGGTCGCCTTCGGCGTGATGTTCATCACGCTCAGCCTCGTGCCGCACATCAAGGAAGTGTTCGCGCTGCCGATGCTGCTGCCGATCGCCCTGCTCGCCACCGCGTCGCTGTCGTCGCTGAAACGCGGCGCGGCCAATGCGCTGGACTGGTTCGGGCTGACGACCTTCGCGCTGTTCGCCATCGCGATGTGGTGGGGCTGGGCGGGCCTGCTGCTCGACAACCACGCCAAGATCACGCTGTGGCTGAAGGACTACCAGCCGGGCTTCGAGCCGGAGTTTCAAACCGCGCCGTTCGTCATCGCCATCATCGCCACCGTACTGTGGCTGGTGCTGGTGTGGCGCGTCGGCCGCTCGATGCGCCGCGCGGTGACCAACTGGGCGACCGGCATCACGCTGGTGTGGATACTCGCGATGACGCTGTGGCTGCCGTGGCTGGACAGCGGCAAGAGCTACCGCAGCATGGTCGCCTCGCTGAAACAGGCGATGCCGCAGCATTACCAGTGCATCGGGCGCGATTACCTCGGCGACGGACAGCGCGCGATGCTGCATTATTTCGGCGGCCTCGTCACGCAGCCCGACCGCAACGAACGCTGCGACCTGCGCCTGATCCAGGGCGACCGGCTATCCAAGCCGCTGCTCGACGAAACACGCTGGGGAAAAATCTGGGAAGGCAGCCGCAAGGGCGACAAGGGCGAGCATTACCGGCTGTATCGGCGGGTTGAAAAGTAACGGATGCAGGGCGACAAAGCCTGTCCTGTCGAAGGGCGTAGCGCCTTCCGCCGTATGATTTCAAATATCACTCACATCCGGCGGATAGCTTTGCGGCTCATTCGCCATACGGTGCGCACCAGGCAAATTATAAGATTTGCGCCGCTTCCTCGAACGGCAGGCGCGGGCTGCGCGGGAACAGTTTGCTGCTGTCGCCGTAGCCGAGGTTGATCACGAAGTTGGATTTAACCTTGGTACCCGCAAAAAACTCCTGATCTACTTTTTCGTTGTCGAAGCCGGACATCGGTCCCGCGTCGAGCCCGAGCGCGCGGGCGGCAATCAACAGATAAGCGCCTTGCAGCGTGCCGTTGCGGAACGCGGTGGTGTCGATCAGCGGCTGGTTGCCTGCGAACCACGAACGCGCATCGGCTGGCGGGTACAGCTTGGGCAGCTTTTCATAGAATTCCATATCGTAGCCGACGATGACGGTCACCGGCGCGGTGCGGGTCTTCTCCACGTTGCCCGGCGCCATCAACGGCAGCAGACGCTGCTTCGCCTCCGCGCTGCGCACGAACACGAAGCGCGCCGGGCAACAGTTGGCGCTGGTCGGCGCCCATTTCATCAAATCGTAAATCTGGTGCAGCAGCGCGTCGCTGACCGGCTTGTCCAGCCAGTTGCTGTGGGTGTGGGCTTCGCGGAAGATGATGTCCAGGCTGCGGTCGTCGAGTTGCATGGCGTTCTCCTTGGTTGGTTTGAACAAGTTACAACACTACACTAATCTGTTGGCAATGGGATACAGGTCGCAGGTTGTGTTAGGCCGTTCGCCCTGAGCTTGTCGAAGGGTGCGTAGGTTGGGTTAGCAGTTTCATCGCGTAACCCAACATCAAATGCAAAGCCAAAATCAACACCGCCGGGGTAGCCCGGCAGCTAGTCACTTTCTTTTGCTTCGCCAAAAAGAAAGTAACCAAAGAAAAGGCGACCCCGGTTTGCCGCCCTTCGGGTTCCCTGCGTTGCTCGACTGGTCAGGCGGCTGCGGAACTCGCACTTCGTGCTCAAACAGTCCTCGCCGAAATCCCCTGACCAGCCTGCGCTACTCGGCGGCGCACAGGGGAATAACAGAAAAAAACCTAAAAGGCGATGGGTATCGCTACGCTCAACCCATCCTACGCTTGCTATTCAACTGGGTTGAACTTCTGAAAATATCTTTGTATTTCGAGGCGAACATCGTGAACCGCATCTTCGACTTGCGAGATGCCTACTCCAGCTGTGCGCAAACGATCATTGATTTGGTCGTGAAGCCAGTAATGGTTAGTGTCTAGAGTATCCCAATGTTTTCCTTGAGCTAACTCAGATTGGTATGTCCACAGAACATCCATGTAGGCGTTGATCATTTCATCAGAACGCTTCTTGAGCAATGCGACCAGCTTATCTCGAATTGGAGCTGGTAGAAATGGATCGGATTTGTACTTCTTGGACAAGTTAAGTAGATGCAACAGTTTAGGGCTAGCCGGAACCGCTCCCCAAAATTCACTTCTGGCAAGTACTGCCTCCTTGTGCTTTATTAAGCCCTCGTTAATTTGCTTGACCACTTCTTCTACATCGTCACACTTATGCCAAGCTTCATCAGAAAAGAAATCAAACTCTCGATAGAGTTCTTCGCTCATGGTAGCAACACGTTCTATTACCTTTTTGTGGTACTCGGTGTTGACCGTATTGAGAATTGTGCTTCTAGCTCGTATGTACGTCAAAACACCGACAAGCAAACCACCGCCGTAAAAGATAATTTGTGCAGTTTTAACGCTTGTATCCAGATCGAAATACATAGGGAGGTCTACCGCAACTTCGGTGTTCCGCAAACCACATCCCCATTCTGCCCTCGATGCCGCAACGCATGGTCGATCAGCACCAGCGCCAGCATCGCCTCCGCAATCGGCGTGGCGCGGATGCCGACACAGGGATCGTGGCGGCCTTCGGTGGATACGCTGACCGGCTCGCCCGCCTTGTTGATCGAGCGGCGCGGGATGTGGATGCTGGAGGTGGGTTTGACAGCGTAATGGGCGACGATGTTTTGTCCGGTGGAGATGCCGCCCAAGATGCCGCCGGCATTGTTCGACAGGAATCCATCTGGGGTGAGTTCGTCGCCGTGTTCGCTACCTTTCTGCGTGACGCAATTGAAGCCCGCGCCGATCTCGACACCCTTCACCGCGTTGATGCTCATCAGCGCGTAGGCGATCTCGGCATCTAGCCGGTCAAACACCGGTTCGCCCCAGCCGACCGGGACGTTTTCCGCCACCACGCTGAGTCTTGCGCCGATGGAATCGCCGGATTTGCGCAGCGCGTCCATGTAGTCTTCCAGTTGCGCGATATAGCTCGCGTCGGCAACGAAGAAGCTGTTGCCTTCCTCGTGCAGGTCGCCCCAGCTCTTGAATGGGATCTCGATCTCGCCGAGTTGCGCGAGGTAGCCGCGTATGTTGACACCGTAGGTTTCGTGCAGCCATTTTTTGGCAATCGCACCCGCCGCCACGCGCCCTGCCGTTTCTCTTGCCGACGCGCGCCCGCCGCCGCGATGGTCGCGGATGCCGTATTTCTGCCAGTAGGTGTAGTCGGCGTGGCCGGGGCGGAAGGTCTCGGCGATGCTGCCGTAGTCCTTGCTGCGCTGGTCTTCGTTGCGGATCAATAGCGCAATGGGCGTGCCGGTGGTCTTGCCGTCGAACACGCCGGACAGTATCTCCACTGTGTCCGATTCGCGTCGCTGGGTGACGTGGCGCGAGGTGCCGGGCTTGCGCCGGTCGAGGTCGTGCTGGATGTCGGCCTCGCATAGCGCCAGCCCCGGCGGGCAACCGTCAACTATGCAGCCGATTGCCGCACCGTGCGATTCGCCGAAGGAAGTCACCGTGAACAACGTGCCGAAGGTATTTCCAGACATAACCGATCCTGTCGAAAAGATGCGCAAATGAGGCGCGCAGTTTAACATAGCGCCCCGCGCGAATAGGCTTATGCCAAACCATACAGAAAACACGACCATGCAGAAATTGACAGCAGAACAAATAGAACTCGGCCTGACGCACGCGGACATCGCCATCCGCAAGGACTTTGCCGAGCGCAAGGATTACAAGCCGACGCCCGAACAGATCGAGCGCGGCCTGATGGATGAGAGCGCTGAGGTCAGGGCACGGTTTGCCGACCGCAAGGATTACACGCCGACGCCCGAACAGATTGAACGCGGCCTGACCGATACCATGGACAGTGTCAGATACACCTTTGCAGAGCGCGAGGATTACACGCCGACACCCGAGCAAATGGAGCGAGGCATGAAGGATCCGCATCGTTTCGTCAGGATATTGTTCGCGCAACGCATGGACAGCATGCATTAGTCTTAGGGATGCAGAAATTTTTATGGGCCGGGGGGTGGGCTTCGTAGGTCGGGATTTATCCCGACAGAGCGCCGCATAACCCAACCCCGTCGGGATGAATCCCGACCTACGAAAACCGCCATTTTTTTGGTTTCGACTCGCCCGGCTTAAGCATCATGCGCAATAGACAACCTATCCGTCATTCCCGTGCAGGCGGGAATCCAGTCGATAAAAATAGGCTCTCCGCAACGCGGGGAAAAATTTGACGAGCTTGGAGGTTTATTTGATGAAAGCAATATTGATGGCCGCCGCCGGCAATGCCGATGTGCTGCAACTGCGCGAGATTGCCAAACCGGAATTGCCCTCGCCGCACCACCTGCGCGTGAGGCTTGCCGCTGCCGGGGTGAACCCGGTCGATACCAAGCTGCGCGCCAAGCCTGCCTATTATCCCGGCCAGCTTCCCGCGATCCTTGGCTGCGATGGCGCGGGCTTCGTCGAGGAAACCGGCAGCGCGGTGACGCGCTTCAAACCCGGAGACGAGGTGTATTTCTGCAACGGCGGACTGGGTGGAAATCTGGGCGACGAGCCGGGCTGCTATGCCGAATACACCACGCTGCACGAGGAGTATTGTGCGGCCAAGCCCGCCAATCTTTCATTGGAGGACAGCGCCGCGTTACCGTTGGTGCTGATCACCGTCTGGGAAGCGCTGGTCGAACGCGCCAATCTGCAAGCCGGGCAGACCATCCTGATCCATGCCGCCGCCGGGGGCGTGGGGCACATCGCCGTGCAGCTCGCCCATCACCTTGGCGCGAATATCGCCGCGACGGTCGGCGACGAAAAAAAGCTCGGGCTGGTACACGGCCTCGGTGCGGAAAAAATTATCGAATATCGCGAGCAGGATTTCGTTCAGGAAACGCTGGACTGGACGGGCGGCAAAGGCGCGGATGTGGTGTTCGACACGGTGGGCGGCGAGACTTTCCTGCGCTCGCTGAATGCGCTGCGCGTCGGCGGGAAACTGGTTACCCTGCTCTCCACCCCGCTGTCGCTGGCCGACACGCAACTGGCGCGGCTGCGCAACCTGTCGCTGTGCTATGAGCTGATGCTCACCCCACAGGTGATGAAGCTGCATGACGAACGTATCCGCCAGCGCAAAATACTGGAGCAGTGCGCGCAACTCGTCGAGGCCGGCAGGCTCGGCGTGCTGGTGTCGCACCGGCTGCCGCTGGATCAGGCTGGGCTGGCGCATCGCATGATCGAGGCGGGAGGCATGATCGGCAAAGTCGTGCTGACCATGGGTGTGCAGTCTCTCCCGGCGCCGGGCGACCTATCGTGCGCTGGATGCGGAACATGAAACTGGAAGCCCACTCTGCAAAAAACTACCGGCAACGGGTTTGAACTTATGCCATTCATCGACACCCACTGCCATCTCGACGCCGCCGAATTTAATGGTAGCCAGGCCGCGCTGGTGGAAGCAGCACAGGCCGCCGGGGTCGGACGCATCGTTGTGCCCTCGGTCGCGCGCGCCAATTTCGAAGCAGTGCGCCAGCTGTGCGCACGATTCCCCGCTTGCGCGCCCGCCTATGGCATTCACCCGATGTACACCGGCGATGCGTTGCCGCAAGACCTCGATACACTGCGCGGCTATCTGGCGCAGCCGGATACCGTCGCGGTCGGCGAAATCGGGTTAGATTTTTTCATCGAGCACCACGACCAAAAACGACAGGAATATTTTTTCATCGAACAACTGAAACTGGCGCGCGAATTCGATTTGCCGGTGCTGCTGCATATCCGCCGCGCACAGGACACCATTCTCAAGTTTCTGCGCCAATACAAAGTCAGGGGCATCGCCCACGCCTTCAGCGGCAGCCGTTCGCAGGCGGATGAATTCATCAAACTCGGCTTCCGGCTCGGCTTCGGCGGCGCGATGACCCACTCGCGCGCCACGCGTTTGCGCGAACTCGCCGCGACGCTGCCGCTCGGCAACATCGTGCTGGAGACCGATGCACCGGACATCGCGCCGGATTTTCTGCAACGCGGCCAGCCCAACAAGCCGGAGTATCTGCCGCGTATCGCGCAGACGCTGACGGAGTTACGCGGCATCCCTCTGCAAGAGATCGCGCGTCTCACCACGGAAAATGCAATGGCAGTCCTGCCCAAGCTCAGGGCGCAATAGACATGCTGCACTCCCATTTTGACATCGATCACGAGCGCCGCTTCGGCGGGATCGACCGCCTCTATGGCGAGGGCGCCCGCATGGCGCTGCATCGCAGCCGCGTGGCGGTAGTGGGCGTTGGCGGCGTCGGCTCCTGGGCGGCCGAGGCGTTGGCGCGCAGCGGCATCGGGCATATCACGCTGATCGACTTCGACCATGTCGCCGCATCCAATATGAACCGGCAGATTCATGCGCTGGGCAGCACGCTTGGCATGGCGAAAGTGGCGGTGCTGAAAGCGCGCATCCACGACATCAACCCCGGCTGCAAGGTGGTAGCCATCGACGATTTTTTGACCGAAGAAAATGTCCGCGACCTGATTCCGGACGGCGCGTTCGATGCCGTCATCGACGCCTGCGACAACGCACGCGCGAAAGCGGCACTGATCGCCCACGCTCTGCATAACCATACCCGGCTCGTGGTATGCGGCGTAGCGGGCGGGAAAAGCAATCCCCTCAATCTCAGGCAATCTGATCTGGGGCGCACCGCGCACGATGCTTTGCTGTCACGTATCAGGAATTTTCTGCACAAGGAATACAAAATTCGGCCACACAAGAACGGCAAATTCGGTGTGGCCTGCGTGTATCTGGACGAGCCGACCAAGAGAAGCGCAGCCTGCGCCGCAGGCAACCTGAGTTGCTCCGGCTACGGGTCGGTGGTGACGGTCACCGCCTCCATGGGGCTTGCCGCAGCTTCATGGTGCATCGACCGGATGGTGGCGCAATCCGGTGATTGAACCAAACAGGCTGCTAGGGATTGAGAAGCACCGCCGTTGCCGCAAACGGAACGACTGAACCATCGGTAATCGACAGGTACAGCACTTGGATATCAAGGCTGCCGGTTGGGGTGAGGAAGTGGAAATCGTCGATATACCCCTCGGCAGCATCGCTCAACTGGTTGCCATTCGGCCACAGGAACACCACATTGCGCGCATTGCCGACAATTTCCCAATCCTCATAGTCAACGATACTGGTGTCGCCGCTGCTGCGACCATCGGCGTAGATGAGTTTTTTCGGGCCAACGAAGGGCAAGGGTGAACCGGTAATCTTTCCGGTAGTGACGGACGGGTCGCCAAAATACATCTTGTAGCGCACGTCGCCGACGTGCATGGGCAGCGCCGCTTGTGCGCTCTTGAACGTCTTCGGGCAGCCGACGCTGTCGAATTGCGGCACGAAGGTTGTACCGTTCCACACCGCATAGGCGTGGTTGTGGGTGGCCGTGGTGCATCCGCTGATTTGATCGACGGTAAATACCATGAACGTTCCCACCGCGCCGTCCCAGCGCCAGTCGGTGAGGGTGGGCCATGCAATTTTGTTCTGGCGTGCGGCGCGTATCTTGCTCGTCGGGTTGGCCGCATCGCCTTCGACACCGATCACCACGGTGGCAGGGCAGTTGCCGGAGGATAGATAGTCGGCTGCCGCGCTGCAGGTGGTTGCCGGCCCGAGATTGAAATCGCGACCGACATAGCCGTCCACGCTATCCACCGAGTAGATGCGGGTCTTTCCGTCGGCGTCGTTCGACTCGAAAAATAGACGTACTTTGGCACCCATCGCCGCAGACAGGGGCACGCCTTGGCCGGTCATGATCGACTTGATCCCGCTGGTGGTTGATGAGGGCGAACGCAGGCCGCTGGTGCTGGCATAACTGGTGAAGCCGGTCAGGTAGCTGGCCGAATGGGAGGATGACACGCTGCCGCTGCTCGCTACCGCCTGCCCTGAAACGCCCTGCGGTCCGTAGTAGAACTGCACGGTATTGGCCGCCGCCCCTGCTTCTGCGCCAAATCGTGTGGCGGAAAGCCGCGCGTTGCCGTCCGACACCGGCTTGGTCAGCGTCGATACCGAATTCCCGCTACCCTGCAACTGCCAATACTCCTCGGAGGTTGTGCCGGACACCGCCGCCGCACTGCCCGCTTCGGCACACGCGGCATCCTTGCAGGCGGAAACCACCACGCTGTAGCTCGTGCCCGACTTTAGCCCGGTCAAGGTGGCCGAGGTGCCGCTTGCCGCCACGCTGTAGCTGAGGCTG
>Ga0172380_10000706_pt1 | contig 61963 bp, 47 predicted proteins | sample Leawe162metaG_FD_119747 | JGI IMG/M metagenome (GOLD analysis project Ga0172380, IMG submission 119747) | Leachate microbial communities from a municipal landfill in Southern Ontario, Canada - Leachate well 162 metaG | ecosystem: Engineered > Solid waste > Landfill > Unclassified | place... | reverse complement strand
GGCAAGCTCTACCGGTTTGGGGTCAAGGTTTTTGTTCATTTTCGGCATTGAACGGGCAGGCAGATGATGCAAGGAGCCCTTGCGCGGATCAGGCGCAGCCTCAAAAAACGCCAGCTTGACGCCATTCTGGTGACCCAGCCGGAAAACCGGAGGTATCTGAGCGGCTATACGGCCAGGGATCACGCGATCAACGAAAGCGCGGGCGTTCTGCTCATCCCCTGCGAGGGCGAGCCCTACCTGCTCACCGACTCCCGCTTTCATTTGCAGGCCCAGCAGGAGGCCGCGGGTTTTCGGGTCAAGCTCTATCCCCGCGGGCTGTTTCCCCTGCTGCGCTTGCTGCTCAAGCGGCACCGCATCAAACGGCTGGCCTTTGAGAGCCATTATTTACTCCATTCAACCTCCCTGACCCTGGCCAAGCTGGCTGCCGAGATCAAGGTGGAGCTGGCGCCGCTCACCGGCCTTATCGAAGAGCTGAGGCTGGAAAAAGATGCGGCGGAGCTGGCCAGGATCGAACGGGCGGTGCTGCTCAACGAAGCGGTGTTTCAGGAGATCTACCGCACCCTGCGGCCGGGCCGGACCGAGAAGGAGGTGGCCCAGGCCATCGAAAACGGGATGCGGCTTAAGGGCGCGGAGCGGCCGAGCTTCGAGACCATCGTTGCTTCCGGTCCCAACGCGGCCCTGCCCCACGCGGTTCCTTCCGACCGGCCGCTGGCGACAGGCGAAACCATTGTCATCGACATGGGGTTGGTTCTGGACGGTTACTGTTCGGACATGACCCGCACCGTGGTGCTGGGCACTCCGGACGCCAAAACGGTCGCGCTTTTTCGCTTGGTGCGCAAGGCGCAACTGGCCGGGCTCAACAGTCTGCGGGCCGGGATCAGCGGGATGACGGTGGACAAGATCGCCCGCAATGTGATAGAACGGGCGGGGTTGGGCGAGCGGTTCGGCCACGGCCTGGGCCACGGGGTGGGGCTCAATGTCCACGAAGGCCCCTCGCTCAACTATCGGAACCGCAAGCCTCTGACTGCGGGCATGGTGGTCACGGTGGAACCGGGGGTTTATATCCCGGACTGGGGGGGGATCCGGTTGGAGAACATGGCGGTGATTGAAGAAGAGGGGTGCCGGGTGTTGAATCGGGACACCACGTTTTTGGATCTTTAAAAATCATTCTGATTACCACGCAATTTCAGCAGCCAGCGGAACGCTTAAGCCTTCTGTTCATTTCTTTGCTGAACTTTATGCCCGCCAGGGTACAAAGAAACGAACCAAAGAAAGGGCACCCTGTGTCCCTTGTCCCGCCGAAGGCGGGATTACCGGAGTTTATGCCCCGCATGGGGTACTCCTCAAAGCTGCCGGGATGTTGCAAACTCGCTGCGCTCAAACAGTGCAACCTCCCTTTTCGGCAGCTTTTCCGGTGCTCGGCTGCGTGCCAATGGGGAAAAGAAAGGAGCGGCTTGCGCCACTCCAACTTATTACTTTTCAGGAAATTCATTACTATGCGAAACGATCAACGGGCTGCGGATGCGTTGCGGCCGGTAACTTTGGAAAAGGGCTTTCAGCCCCAGGCCTATGCCTCGCTGCTGATAACCATGGGCAACACTCAGGTGTGTTGCGCCATCACCATGGAGGCCAGCGTTCCGCCCTTTTTGCGGGGCACCGGTCAGGGCTGGATTACAGCGGAGTACGGCATGCTGCCCTGTTCGACCAACAGCCGCATGCAACGGGAGGCGGCCAAGGGCAGATCCGGCCGCACCTATGAGATCCAGCGCCTTTTGGGCCGCTCGCTCCGGACCATGGTTGATCTTGCCTGCCTGGGCGAGGTGACTCTCCGGGTGGACTGCGACGTACTCAAGGCCGACGGCGGCACTCGGACCGCCTCGATCACCGGCGCGGCCATGGCCATGCGCGATGCCTTGGAGCGCATGCACCGGGAGGGGGTTTTGGCCACGAAGCCGGAGATCCTGCCGGTGGCGGCGATCAGCGTCGGCATGGTTGACGGCGAACCCCTGCTCGATCTCAATTACGCAGAGGATTCCGCCGCCGAGGTGGACGCCAATTTTGTCATGACCGGGGACGGCCGCTGGGTGGAAACCCAGTGCACCGCCGAAGGCAAGCCCTTCAGCCCCGAGGATTTCAGCCGGATGGCCACCCTGGCCCGCAAGGGGATCGACGAGCTCTTTACCTTATGGGTCCGCTGATGAGTTCCTCCCCCTATACCCTGCACAGACAGGCCAGCGACTGTGCCGCCCGGCGGGGCGAGGTCCGGACTCTGCACGGCACGGTGCAGACCCCGGTCTTCATGCCGGTGGGCACCCAGGCCACGGTCAAGGGCGTACTCCCGGAAAACCTTAAAGAGCTGGGCGCCCAAATTATCCTCGGCAACACCTACCATCTCTACATCCGGCCCGGCCATGAGCTGATCCGCAGCTTCGGCGGCCTGCACAACTTCATGCACTGGGACCGGCCCATCCTCACCGACAGCGGCGGCTTCCAGATCTTCAGCCTCAAGGATCTCACCAAGATCACCGAGGAGGGCGCCCGGTTCAAGTCGCACCTCGACGGCAGCAATCTTTTCTTAAGCCCCGAGGATGCCGTGGCGGTGCAGGAGGCGCTGGGCAGCGACATCATGATGTGTCTGGATACCTGCATCCCCTACCCCGCCACCCGCCAGGAGGCCATGGCCTCCACCGATCTCACCGGCCGCTGGGCCAAGCGTTCCCGCGCCGCCCATAAAGAGCGGGGCCAGCTCCTGTTCGGTATCATCCAGGGGGGGATGTACCCGGATCTCCGCGCCAGGGCGCTTGCCGAGCTGGTGGAGATCGGCTTTGACGGCTATGCCCTGGGCGGCTTGAGCGTGGGCGAGCCCGCCGAACTGATGTATGAAATCACCGAAGAGATCGCCGCCCTCATGCCCGCCGATCATCCCCGTTATCTCATGGGGGTGGGGACTCCGGAGAATCTGGTGGAGGCGGTTTTTCGCGGCATCGACATGTTCGACTGCGTCATGCCCACGCGCAACGCGAGAAACGGAATGCTCTTTACTTCAAGCGGCAGGCTTGTTATAAAAAATGCTCGCCATCAGGATGACCATCGGCCCGTGGATGAGGAATGCGACTGCTACACCTGTAGGAATTATTCCCGGGCTTATCTGCGGCATCTCTTCATGGCCAGGGAGATTCTCTCCTCGCAGCTGAACACCATCCACAACCTCCATTATTATGTGGGGCTCATGGCCAGGATGCGCAAGGCCATTGAAGAAGATCGTTTCCGCCAGTTCCGCCGGGAGTTTTATGCCAAGCGGACGGCAGAGTAATAAGGGTACCACGACGTTCGGTATCTTCATGTCAGTCACGACGTCGCATTGTTATCATGGTTTTTTAACTAGGGCTTAAATTGAATCGGAGGAGGTAGTTATGGTTGATGTAGCTTTTGCCGCGGACGCTGCGGCTGGTGCAGGTGGGGCGCAAGGGTTGATGAGCTTTCTGCCGCTTATTTTGATCTTTGTCGTCTTCTACTTTCTGTTGATCCGTCCCCAGCAGAAAAAAGCCAAGGCGCACCAGGAATTTATCGCCAATCTCAAGAAGGGCGACGAGGTTTTGACCAGCGGCGGCCTTCAGGGCAAGATCACCGGTCTGACCGACCAGGTGGCGACCCTTGAGATCGCCGAGAATGTGCGGGTGAAGATTGCCCGGCCCTATATCCTGGGCTCGTCGGCTTGCCTGGAAGGCGGCGAGAAAAAAGGCGGTCCGGCCTGCGCCATCGGAGTCGGCAGCAAGGGTTGTTGAGGGTGAGTTAGCCCTTCACCGGGTGTGAAGTGAAAGATGAGATTTTCGGCCTGCCTGGTTTTCCAGGCAGGCCTTTTTTGTGTGGCTTATGAGGGTAACTCTTAGTCCTTTTCGGCAGCCTCTCCGGTGCTCGGCTGAGTGCCAATGGATTTTCTCCCTCCCCCATTTGTCCTGCCGCGCCTCGCAGACGGGGGCTGAAAAGACGCGGGAACTGTTTGAGGGCGAAGCCCGAGTTTTTCCGCGTCCCGCTCCCGGCGAGAAGTAAGGGAAGCCCGCAGGGCCAGGACTGGCTGGGGTGCCTTTTTCTTGTTTCTTCTTTTGGGCACGCAAAAGAAGAAAGGATGCAACAGTAGGAAGGTCGTCGCCACGTTTACCCGTTCAGTCCCGCTCATGGCCCAGGCAATGATGCACCGTCTTGATACAGCGGTCCATCACCACCACCAAGCCTGCTGCCTTTGCGGTCCGGGCCGCCTCGGCGTGGACCACTCCTTCCTGCATCCAGACCCCCTTGGCTCCAATGGCAATGGCCTCGGCCACTATGGGGGGCACCTCCTCGGAGCGGCGGAAGATATTAACAATATCCACCTGGCATGGAATTGCGGTAAGGCTTGGGTAACAGGGCAGGTCAAGGATTTCCTCCTGTCCCGGATTGACCGGGATCACCGTGTAGCCTGCGGCCAGCAGATAACGGGCCACCATGTTGCTTGGCCGGGATTCTTTGGGGGAAAGGCCGACCACCGCGATGGTTTGGGCCGTGGCCAGCAGGTTTTTTATGGCCGGGAGATCGTCAAGGAGCATGCGGGTTCTCCGGATATGGGTTTATGGATCTGCAAATCTGCATGATAAAGCCGGGAAAAGGTATTATATTGTTTTTTCCCCGGCAGCACAGTTAAAAAAAGAGACGAAAGAGGCAGGGTATGTGTCAGATGAGCGTTGTTCTGGAGCAGGAAGGCAACGAGACGGTGGTGGCGGAAAACGCCTCATTTCTTGAGGTCGGTGAGGATGGCATCCGGATCAGCACCCTGTTTGAAGAGTCGCAATTCATCAAGGGGGCGGCGGTTCGGGCCATTGATTTTTTAAACGGCAGGGTAACAGTGATCCAGAAAGGAGATGAGGCCTGAGATGGACCAGAAAACGACGAAGGAAAAGTTGCAGATTCTTCTGCCCCACTGGATCGAGCACAACCACAACCACGAGGCCGAGTTCAAAAAATGGGCGGACCTGGTGCGGGACGAGGGGCAGGGCGGGTTGGCGGATCTTTTAGCCCAAGCCGTGGCCAGCATGGGGGAGACCGATGGCATTCTGCAAAAGGTGCTGGCTGAGATCGGCGGCCCAGGCGAAGGCCATTGCCACCATCATCACCACCATCACGACTGAGATTCTGGCCAAAGTTCTTCAAAGCTGATTCCCCCTCCCTTGATGGGAGGGGGGCAGGGGGTGGGTGAAGTTGCAGCCTGCCACGGTCGCTGTTCTCCCTCTCCCTAACCCTCCCCCGCCAGGGGGGAGGGAACTTTAACAGCTTTGCAAGAGGCTCGCCGGGGAGTCATTTCTCAAAGGAGCGCAGTCCGGCAAGGGCATGGTGCGACGGCGAGGCCAGGGTGCCCACCACCGTGACCAGCCAGAAGTATTCCGGCTCTGCCTCAATTTGTCCGCGCAGGCTCTCCCCCAGCCAGTGGGAATCTTCCAGCAGGCTGTAGAACTGGCTGTCGATGCCGAAAAAACCATCGAGCAGATGGGCCATGGTGTGGAAGATCTTGCTTTGAAAGCCCTGCGGCATGGCCAACAGATCGCCGAACTCCTTGGTGCCCGCCGCCCGTAACTCCCCGGTTAATCTTGCCAGAGTCTGGCGGTTGTCGGTCAGACCCTGCTCCAGGCTGGGCCAGAAGCGCGGGTCAGCCCCCGAAAAGGACTCTGTCGCCACAACCCGCACCGCATCGTAGTGCACCAGAGCGGTGCGGTCGAGAAAGCGCAGGACATGGGCCGCGCCTTTTGTCAGGTCCGGCTCCATGGTCAGGATTTTGTGGGTTACTTCCAGTTTCATTTTCTCCCTTTTTCGTAACTATCCAGCAGCACCGCATCTGCGTTGTTATCAGCCTGCTCATGGGCACCAGCACACTTCGCAGGCTTCTGCCTAGCAGCTACGGCACTGCTGAATAGTTACGGTTTTGGTTGTTTTTGTTCGTTTCCGGCCTTGAGCTGGATAGTTACCCTTTTTCAAGCGTATCAAAAATCGGCAGCCTGGCGATCTCCATGAAGCTCTGCACATGGTATTCCGCAGGCAGCACCGGGTTTTTGAAGGCGATGAGCCGCATGCCCAGGGCCTCGGTATGCGCCCGATCCACCATGGAGTCACCGATGTACACCGCCTCGTCCACCTGATAGCCGAAATGGGTGAGAATCTGCTCCAGGGCCTCGGGATGGGGCTTGGGATGGGACACGTCAAAGGCGGTGACCACCTTGTCGAACCGGTCCGCCAGCGCAAACATCTGCAGCACCGAGGCCATGGTGGAGGTGCGGTTGGTGCTGATCGCGGTTTTATAGTCGGGCCGGAGGAAATCGAGAAATTCGAGGAGATCCGGCTCCATGCGCATGTGTTGCAGGAAGGGAGTGTAATCAAGGGTCTGGCGGTAGGCTTCGGCCTGGGCCAGGTCCGCCGGGTAAGCGCGGAAGAGATGGCGGATGGAATCCATCACATGGTGCATGTGGACGTATTCCAGCTCCTCCTCGTCCATGGGCGGGCGATCGAAGACGGCGCGGATATGATTGTAGTAGACCCGGTTGGCGTTTTTGGAGTCGAACATCACGCCATCGCAGTCAAATACGACGAGTTTTAAGGGAGCCATGGTGAAGAATCCTTGCCATCCGGCCTGGTCCGCGCTATGTAAAATCCTTTACCAGGATGGGCGCATCGGGGCGGCAGGCGGATAAGGTTGTCTTGGGATGCTGCGCTGATTAGCCTCATCTTTACTGAATATCTTTGGCAGATGTCAAGCGGTTAACCGTGCGGGGTGGCCATGAAACAAAGCACCGATTTTTTAGTCATTGGCAGCGGTATCTCCGGGCTTTCCTTTGCCCTCAAGGCGGCGCGGCTGGGCCGGGTAACCATCGTCACCAAGAAGGCCAAGGTGGACACCGCCACCAACCTGGCCCAGGGCGGCATCGCCGCAGTACTCTCCCCGGATGATTCCTTTGCTCTGCACATCGAGGACACCCTGCGCTCCGGAGCCGGGCTCTGCCATGAGGAGATCGTCCAACTGGTGGTGGAGACCGGCCCGGCCCGCATCGAGGAATTGATCCGCCTCGGGGTCCAGTTCCAGAGCGAGGCTAACGACCCCAGCCACCTCGACCTGGGCAAGGAGGGCGGCCACTCGGCCCGCCGCATCGCCCACGCCATGGATCTAACGGGCCGCAAGATTGAGGAGGGGCTCCTGACCCAGGTGGCGGCCAACCCCAATATCACAGTGCTGGAAAACCATCTGGCCGTGGATCTTTTGGTAAGCTCCAAAACCGGCACTCCTTACCAGCCCCACGACAGCTTCAGCGACCAGTGTCTGGGCGCCTATGTCTTTGACCGGGAAACCGGCCGGATCGACACCTGGCAGGCCAAGGCCACGGTGCTCTGCACCGGCGGCACCGGCAAGGTCTATCTCTACACCACCAATCCCGATATCGCCACCGGCGACGGTATTGCCATGGCCTACCGAGCCGGGGCCAGGGTCGCCAACCTGGAGTTTGTCCAGTTCCACCCCACCTGTCTCTATCATCCCCAGGTGAAGAACTTCCTGATCTCCGAAGCGGTGCGTGGAGAAGGGGGGCGGCTCATCGACCAGCGCGGCAAACCCTTCATGCACAAGTATGACGCCCGGGGGGATCTGGCCACCCGCGACACGGTGGCCCGGGCCATTGACAGCGAGATGAAGGCGAGCGGCGACGATTGCGTCTATCTGGACATCACCCATCAGCCTGCGGAGTTTCTCAGAAACCGCTTTCCCACTATCTATAATAAATGCCTTTCCCTGGGGATCGACATGACCAGGGAGCCTATCCCGGTGGTACCCGCAGCCCACTACATGTGCGGTGGCGTGGTCACGGACCGGTGGGGCAGGAGCAACATCGAAGGTCTGTTCGCCTTTGGGGAAACCGCCTGCACCGGTCTGCACGGCGGCAACCGGCTGGCCAGCAACTCCCTCTTGGAGGCGATAGTCTTCGCCCATCAGGCCTTTCTCGAGTGTGAGCGGGAATGGCCCGGGCTGCGCGAAGCCGCGCTGCCGGAGGTGGCCGAGTGGTCGGCGGGAGCGGCTCAGCGCATCGAGGAGAATGTCCTGGTCAGCCATAACTGGGACCAGATCCGCCGGTTGATGTGGAACTATGTCGGTATCGTCCGCACCGAGAAGCGCCTTGCTCTGGTGCAGGAACGGCTCCGGGTCATCGCTGGCGAGGTGAACCAGCATTACCGCGACTACATCCTGACCCCGGACCTCATTGAGCTGCGCAACATCGCCCAGGTTGCCGAGCTTATCGTGCGCTGCGCCTGCATCCGCAAGGAATCCCGCGGCCTTCATTATCTGGTGGATTTTCCCCTTCCCGACGATGCCCACTGGAAAAAGGACACTATCATCCAGCGGCAGGACAGTGAGCCGTGCCAAGCAGCTGCCTCCAACTAGCAACTAGCCGGATAGCCGTTGTAATCTCTTCATCTCACCATCTTCTGGGTGCATAATCCGCCGCGAAGCGTAAGTTATTCATTAAGCGCTCTTGTCCCATATTTTCTTGATTTTCCGCGTAAAAAGCTCTATCAAACTTTTCTTTTTTGCTCCCCCCTTTTTTTCTTGCATGTATACTACCTGTGGTGCAATAATGTCTTCCTTGGCACAACATGTCGTGTTGTAAGCCCGGCTGAAGGGAAGATTGCAGTTAATTTCTTAATCATCGAAGAGAGGAGCAAGGGTATGGGAGTTGTGATGCCGCTCAAAGCAGAGGCCGTCCAGGCCAGAACCCAACGGGTAGTGAACGAAGACAGTACCGATATCGCCCTCTTTGTCCGCTCCTCCCAGGATGACATGACCGGCTGGAACCGGCAGCGCATCGTCGATGCCCTGCTGCGCGAGACCTTTATCGACCGCGACACCGCCGAGAAGATCAGCCGCGATATCGAGGTGACCATCCAGGCCGGCAAGGTGAAAACCATCACCGGCCCGCTGATCCGCGAGATGGTCAACGCCAAGCTCCTGGAGATGGGGCTGGAAGAGGCGCGGCGCATGCACACCCGCCTCGGGGTGCCGCTCTACGATGTGGACCAGCTCCTGGTCCAGCACAACAAGGAAAACGCCAATGTCCCCCACGGCCCGGAGGCCACCAACCTCACCCTGGCCGAGGGGATCAAGAAGGAGTACGCCCTGCTCCACGTCTTTACCCCGGACGTGGCGGACGCCCACCTAAGCGGCGACCTGCACCTCCATGACCTGGGCTTTATCGACCGGCCGTACTGTTCCGGTCAGTCCCTGGAATACATCAAGAAATTCGGCCTCAATCTGCCCCATGCCTTGTCCATGGCCAAGCCGGCCAAGCATGCCGAGGTGCTTCTCGCCCACATGGTCAAATTCGCCGCCTCCCTGCAGAGCCATTTTGCCGGGGCCATCGGCTGGGACGCGATCAACCTCTTCTACGCGCCTTATCTGGAGGAGCTTTCCGACGACGGGGTCAAGCAGCTGGCCCAGATGATGATCTACGAATTTTCCCAGCAGGCCGTGGCCAGAGGCGGGCAGGCGATCTTTTCCGACGTCAATATCTACTGGGAGGTGCCCAAGCATTTCGTGGACGTGCCTGCCATCGGGCCGGGCGGGGTCTACACCGGCAAGACCTACGGCGAGTATGAAAAGCAGGCGCAGCGCTTTGCCTGGGCCCTGTTCGAGGTCTATAAGGAGGGCGATGCCGCCGGCCGCCCCTTCTTCTTTCCCAAGCCGCTGGTGCATATCACCGAGAAGTTTTTCAAAACCGACGGCCATCTGGACTTTTTGCACCATATCTGCGAGGTGGCCTCGGTGAAGGGCAACACCTACTTCGTCTTTGACCGGGGCGACACGGCCAAGATCTCCGAATGCTGCCGCTTGAGCTTCAAGCTGGAGGCCTCGGACCTGGAAGACGCCAAGCAGCCCTGGAAGATGCGCTACTCGGCCCTGCAGAACGTCACCATCAACCTGCCGCGCCTTGCCTTCAAGGCCCAGGGCGATGACACCGTCCTGTTCCGGCTGCTCACCGAAAAGATCCAGCTGGCGGCCAAGGCCCACGAGCAGAAGAAGAAGTTCATCGAGCGCTTGATGAGCCTGGGCAAGGGCGGGCCTCTCTCCCTGCTGGCCATGGATCTGGACGGCGAGCCCTATCTCAAGCTGCACCGCTGCTCCTATCTCATCGGCATGGTGGGGCTCAACGAGCTGATCCGGGTCCATCTGGGCCAGGAACTGCACGATTCGGACGCCTCCATCAAGTTCGGGCTCAAGGTCATTGCCCACATGAACATCGTCTGCAACAAGCTGGCCGAGTCCCTGGACATGAAGTTCGTCCTGGAGCAGACCCCGGCCGAGTCCACCGCCTTCCGTTTTGCCAAACTGGATCTGGCCCATTTCACCGCCGAGGCGGAGAAGGTTGTCCAGGGCAACCGGGAAAAGGGTGAGGTCTACTACAGCAACTCCACTCTGTTTAACGTGGGCGCCATTATGAGTCCCATCGCCCGGGTTGAGAAGGAGGGGTTGTTTCATCCCCTTATCGAAGCGGGCTCCATCACCCATCTCTGGTTGGGCGAGGCTCAACCGGACAAGGAGGCCCTTGCCAGTTTCGTGATCAATGTCTTCAAGTACACCCAGAACGACCAGATCGCCTTTTCCCCGGAGTTCACCGCCTGCCTAGCCTGCGGGAAAACGAGCCGGGGATTGAGCGAGACCTGCCCCTACTGCCAGTCAAAAGAGGTGGACGGCATCACCCGGATCACCGGCTATTTCACCAAGATCTCGAGCTGGAACAAGGGCAAGCTCGGTGAGCTGCACGACCGCTACCGGAACATCAACCGGTTTAATAACTAAGGGAGGAGAACCTATGACACTGTTTACCACGGATGACTGCGTACTCTGCACCCAGCTGAAAAAGCAGTTTGATCTTGCCGCCATGGATGTGCAGGTGGAGGTGCTGGGCAACAACGACGCCGGAGCCCTGGCCCACCTTGCCTGGCACGGCCTGGTGGAAAAGGCGCGGAAAGCCCTGCCCATTCTGGTGCTGGACGATTCTTCCGCCCTGCAGGAGTTTGCCCACATCGAAAGCCAGCTGCTGGATCGCGCTGCCAGCCGTGGCATAGCGGCCAAACGGCACGGCAAGCAGGCCGCCGGCTGCGAAGCCGGCAGCTGCACCCTGCAATAGTCGTTATGAGCGCTGACCTGCCGCCGATAAAGGGGTTCCTTGAAACCTCCTTTATCGACTGGCCCGGCAAGCTGTGCGCCATCCTCTTTGTGGGCGGCTGCAACTTCCGTTGCCCCTTCTGCCACAATCACCCTTTGGTCCTCGCCCCGGAAGGCCTGGAGACCATTCCCTTCGCGGAGATCATGGGCCGTCTGGCCGCCCGGAAAAACTGGTTGGCCGGGGTCTGCATCTCCGGCGGAGAACCGACCCTCTCCCCGGGTCTTCCCGCCATGATCGCCCGGCTCAAGGCAGAGGGCTGGGCGATCAAGCTCGATACCAACGGCAGCAGGCCGGAGGTGCTGGCCCAGCTGCTTGCGGACAAGCTTCTCGACATGGTGGCCATGGATGTCAAAACGGTTTTGGTGCAGGACAAATACGAACGTTGCGCCGGAGGCCCGGTGGATTTGGGAGCGATTCAAAAAAGCATTGGCCTGTTGATTAACAGCGATATCTCCCTTGAGTTCCGCATGACCATTGCGCCAGGTCTGCACACGGAAGAAGACATTATTGCCTGGAATCAGCAGTTTGACAGTTCCAGATCCCGCCTCACCCTGCAAAATTTCAAGCCCCTGACTACCCTGGATGTTCGCTTTGAAAAAGAGCAGGTTTTTGCTCCGGAAATATTTTCCCGCCTGGTTGGCATGATCGTTTGAGACGATCGAGGTTGCATAAAAAATATTGTTAAATCAATGGTTTTATCCTGACCGCTGGGGCTGAAAAAAATAAAAGCCTCTGCTTGACAAAGGGAAAAGCATATAGTAATAAGTGATATCTTTAATCAGCCAATACGTTACATTTCACAATAATTTAGTTAAATTTTTACTGAAGGAGAATAAATATGCCTACAATCGAGCATAATGGTTCAAGCTTCACTGTCGACGAAGACGGCTTCCTCACCGGAAACATGGATGCGTGGAACGAGAACTGGGTTGACTACGTCAAGAGTGTTGAGGGCATCACCGAGATGACCGACGAGCATCGCAAGGTTATCGATATCCTCCGCGATTACTACAAGAAGAACGGTATCGCTCCCATGGTTCGTATCCTTTCCAAGACCACCGGCTTCCCGCTGAAGCGGATTTACGAGTTGTTCCCTTCTGGTCCCGGCAAGGGCGCCTGCAAAATGGCTGGTCTGCCGAAGCCGACTGGTTGTGTGTAATTACCACACCAGTCGATTCGTTCAGGGTTGAATGAAAAAAGGAGAAGGCATTTGCCTTCTCCTTTTTTTTGTCTTTTTCCGGCGCAAAATTCCAAACTTCCAGCCCAGCTTAGGCGGACAAGGGGAAAATACCCCAGCCTCTCAAAAAAGCATTTCCAGGAAATGGTTGTGATACTCGGAAAGATCCTGGTTGCACTCGCCGCAAAAGAATTTGATCTCTCCCAGAACCTGTGACTCGTCGCTTTCCTGGACAAAGCTGCCATCTGCATTCTGGATATAGCGGGTGGTCAGGACAACCTCGTCGGCTATTTCAAAGAAATCGGTATCGTTGCCACAGTGCGGGCAACGGATGCGCGCCCGGCTTTTTGGCGGAACCCTGCGGGGGGGGGCCATTTCGGTTTCCATGCCATTCCTCGTCAGAAAAAAGGGAGCGGTTCCCTTGATGATAAAGGGGGGAATTCTACGGCAGATGGCGAAAAATGTCAATTAAGATGGCTGCGGGAAGCGATCGGGGCCGCGGTCTATTAATAGCGGATGGCAAAGGCGGTCTTGTCGCCCAAGGGCTGTTCCTCTGTCACCAGCACCCGCCGGACCTTGGCTTGGGGCGAGCCAAGGTGGAGCCAGGTAATCATTTGCGCAACATTTTCTGCATCGCCCTCCAGCACGGCCTCGACCGTGCCGTCCGCTCGGTTTCGCACCCAGCCGCTCAATCCAAGGCGTCTGGCTTCTTTATGGGTATAATCACGAAAAAAGACGCCTTGCACCACTCCCTCAACTCTGGCCACTACTCTTTTTTTTGCCATACTGCTCCCGCGGTGCTTTGCTCGGTGAGCCGAGCGTGATCAGCGGCTGATAAGCCGCAGAAATTCGTCCTCGGTGATCACCGGCAGGCCTAATTCCCGGGCTTTTGTCAGCTTGCTGCCGGGGCTGTCTCCCAAAACCACATGGGTAACCCTGCGGCTGATGCCCGAGGCTACCTGGCCGCCCAGCTCTTTTATTCTGGCCTTGGCTTCATGCCGGGAAAGGTGGGCAAGTCCGCCGGTGAAAAGAAAGACGCTGCCGGCCAGGGCGCCACCACCCTCCAGCGCCTGTTTCTCCTCCTGAACGCGGACCCCCAACGCCTCAAGCCGGGCCAGCATCTCCCGCACTGCTGGATCCTGAAAATAATCAACCAGACTGGTGGCCGCCTGTTCGCCAATGCCTTCGAGGTGTAAAAAATCGGCTTCGCCGGCCAGCAAAAGGCGGGGAAGGGAAGCGAAATGGTGGGCGAGAAGCTGGGCGGTTACTTCGCCCACATGCCGGATGCCGAGGGCGGCAAGAAATTTGGCCAGGCTGGGGGTTCGGCTGGCCGCAATGGCGCGCAGCGCATTGGCCGCCGACTTTTCGCCCCAGCCGTCCAGGGCGGCAAGATTTTCGCCCTTAAGCTGGTAGATATCCTGGATATCCTGGATGAGCCCCTGGCTGACAAGCTGTTGCACCGCTTTTTTCCCAAGCCCCTCGATGTCCATGCCGCTTTTGCCGGCAAAGTGGATCAATCCCCGCACCCGTTGGGCAGGGCATTCGGGATTGGGGCAGCGGGTTATCGCCTCCTGTCCGGCCCGAACCAGCGGAAAGCCGCATTCGGGGCAGGCCGCGGGCATGCAGATGGGCTGCTCCTGGCCAGTCCGATTTTCGAGGATCGGTTTGATCACTTCGGGGATAACATCGCCTGCCCGCTGGACCAGAACGGTGTCGCCGAGCATCAACCCCTTCCGGCGCAGCTCGTCCTCGTTGTGCAGGGTGGCCCGGCTCACCGTGACCCCGCCGACCTGCACCGGCTCAAGGATGGCCACCGGGGTGATCGCCCCGGTCCGTCCGACGCCGAACTCCACCGCCCGCAGCCGGGTGGTGGCCTGGGAGGCGGGAAACTTGGCGGCAATAGCCCAGCGCGGGCTGCGGGCCTTGGCGCCCAAGCGCTCCTGCAGGGCAAAATCGTTGACCTTGATCACCATCCCGTCGATATCATAGGCCAGCGTCGACCGTTGCTCATGGAGCCGGGTGAACTGGCTGATCGCCTCCGCGATGTTGTGGCAGAGACGGACCAGGGGATTGACCTTGAAGCCGAGGCTGCCGAGGTATTTGAGCAGCTCCTGTTGATTGGTACAGGGCAGGGCGGTCGGATCGCTTACCCCGTATACGTAAAAATCTAGGGGGCGAGTCGCGGTTATTTTTGGGTCAAGTTGGCGCAGGGAACCGGCCGCGGCATTCCTGGGGTTGGCAAAAAGGGATTCTCCACCCTTGCCGCGTTCGTCGTTGAGTCTTTTAAAATCCGCCAGGCCGATAAAGACCTCGCCCCGCACTTCAAGGCGCTTCGGAGCATCTTCCCCCTTCCGGGTCAAAAGGTGAAGGGGGATGGCCGGTATGGTTTTCAGGTTTTTGCTGATATCCTCCCCGACCAGGCCATCCCCCCGGGTGGAGCCGAGGGTGAACACCCCCTCTTCGTAGACGAGTTCAACGGCCAGCCCGTCGAGCTTCGGTTCGGTCACATAGGTGATCGGCGCCCGGCTCTGTAAAAACCGGAAGAGACGCTCTTCGAAATCCACCAGCTCATCGGCGGCAAAGGCGTTTTCCAGGCTCAACATGGGCACGGTGTGGGGAACCGTGGTAAACTGGGCAAGCGGCGCCCCGCCCACCCGCTGCGTCGGGGAATCGGCGGTGATCAGCTCGGGATGCTGCTGCTCCAGCGCCACCAGTTCCTGGAAAAGGCGGTCGTACTCCGCATCGGCGAGGGTAGGGTCATCCAGCACGTAATAGCGGTGGGCATGGTGTTGCAGCTCCCGGCGCAGGGCCTGCAGGCGGGACAGGATTCTGTCTTTGCCTTGGTTCAGCAGGGAGAGCTGGTTCATCAGGCAGGTTTCTTGAGAAGCTTGCCGCCCTTGGCGATGTTGTCGTACGGATCTTCATCCACGAAGATCAGGATGGAATCCTCCGGTTTTTTGGTCACCTCGGCGATCACTCTGGTCACTCCGGCGCACATCTCCTCTTTCTGCTCCCTGCTCAGCGTGCCCGCTAGGCGGATGTTTACATACGGCATGGCGATACCTCTTTTTTTTGTAAGCGGTCACAGGGCACCGCATCTTGCGGCGATCGGCCCGGCTCACGTACCTGGTGTACGCATCGCCGTCCCGCTTATAGCTGAGCTGGGCAGCTTATCTGCCCTAGCGAAACATATACCCTCTGGGTGCGCCGCAACCTGCACCACCCTGTGGCCGCTCACCGCGTGAGCGGTTACCTTTTTTTGTGCTGGCTGCTCCCCGGCCGAAGAAATATTATGCCAATATACCGCACAAGTCATAAAAAATGAAGAAAGAGAAAGGGGCATTTGGGGCAGTCGCATTTTTTAGGAGCCGTTATGAGATAACTTCTGCAATTTTGATTGTGCCATTACGGCTCCTTATTGCCGTCCACGTCAACCAGATGAAGATGTTATTTTGCGACAACGGCTTAAAGGTACGGCCAAGAAAAACTTCCATTTTTTCACAATCATTACTAAATTTAAGGTTAAACGAGGGGAAAAAAATGACGCCACTGATACTTGTGACCAACGATGACGGGGTTCGTGCTCCTGGGCTGGCAATTCTTGCTCGGGCTTTGCAGGCCATCGGCCAGACCGTGATTGTCGCTCCGGATCAGGACAACAGCGCGGCCAGCCACTCGCTTACCATGAAACGGCCCCTCAGGGTGAAAAATCTTGGCCAGGATCGCTATTCCGTGGACGGCACCCCCACCGATTGTGTGACTCTGGCCCTGGGCAAGATTCTGCCGCAAAAGCCCAAGCTGGTTGTTTCCGGCATCAATCCCGGGCCAAACCTGGGCGACGATGTCAGCTATTCCGGCACGGTTTCCGCCGCCGTGGAAGGCACCATGCTCGGCGTACCCTCCCTGGCGGTTTCGCTGGCCGGGGAAGAGCCCTTTTGTTTTGAAACCGCGGCCGCCTTTGCCGTGACCCTGGCCCGAACCATCCTCGATAAGGGATTGCCCAAGGATACCCTCCTTAATCTAAATGTTCCCAACCGCAGACCGGAAAAAATAATGGGAGTTCGTTTTACCAGGCAGGGACGGCGGGTCTATGACGGGGCGATCAAGGAAACCTTTGATCCGTGGGGGCGCCGGCATTACTGGATCGGCGGCGGCACCCCGTTCTGGGACGAGGGCGAAGACACCGATGCCCAGGCCATTGTTGCAGGGTATGCCTCCATCACTCCGCTACATCTTGACCTGACCAACCACGCGGCGTTGAGCATGCTCCGCACGGAGTGGCAGCTGAGTCTCTTGCCCTGACTTCAATTTTTTTGGAAGCAGCAGTGGGCGTTATAGTCTGCCGAAAAGATCAGGTGGAGATGGGAAAGGGGGTATCCTTTTCCACCAAGGCGGAAAAAGCTAGTGCCGTGATCGGCTGACTGAAGAGAAAGCCCTGAATTTCCGTGCAGTTGAGCCGGACGAGAAAATCAAGCTGTGCGACATTTTCGACACCTTCAGCCACCACATCCAGATGCAGGGCCTGGGCCATGGCGATGATGGTGGAAGCAATGGCCGCACTGTTCGGTTCGGCGGGCAATTCCTTGACAAAGGAGCGGTCAATCTTCAGGGTGTTGAGGGGTAATTTACGGAGAAAATGGAGAGAGGAGTAGCCGGTGCCGAAATCATCGAGCCCCAGGCGAATTCCCGCAGCCTTTAGTTCGAACAGCTTCGCCATGGCTGCCTCCTCGTTGAACATCACCGCGCTTTCCGTGATCTCCAGCTCAAGCCGCGAAGGGTGCAAGCCGGTTTCCTGCAAGATATTCGTGATGGTTTGCACCAGATTTTCCTGCATGAACTGGCGCGGAGAGAGATTCACCGAGACCACCAACGCCGGGCTTTTCTCAAGCCAGAGCCTGGTCTCCCTACAGGCTTGCCGCAGCACATACTCGCCGATGGGGATGATCAGGCCGGTCTCCTCGGCAAGGGGGATGAAGTCAAGGGGGGAAATAAGCCGACCGTTCCCGCTCTGCCAGCGGACCAGGGCCTCCATCCCCACCATGCGGCCGGTGGCGCTGGCCACTTTCGGTTGGTAATAAACAATAAACTCATTGCGGTCCAAGGCTTTGCGCAGGCTGTTTTCAAGGGAAAGGCGGTGCACCACCTTGGCATTCATGGCCGTGGTGAAGAGCTGGTACTTGTTTTTCCCCTCCTCCTTGGCCCGGTACATGGCAAGTTCGGCGTTTTTCAGCAGGGTATCGGCATCGTCGCCGTCGCCGGGGAAAAAAGTAATGCCGATGGTCACCGTGACAAAGGTTTCATAGATGGCCAGGTTGAAGGGCTCGGCAAACAGGGCAATCGCCTTTTCCGCCATGCGCACGGCCTCTTGTTCATCCTCGCACTGCTCGATAAGAATGGCAAAATCATCGCCGCCGAGATGGCCTACGGTATGAGAGGGATCGATCCCATCCTTCAGCCGCTCGGCAACCTGCTGCAGCAGAACATCACCGATGTTGTGCCCCAGGCTGTCATTGATATGCTTGAAATTATCCAGGTCGAGCACCAGAACCGCCACCTTCTTGTGCAGACGCTGAGCCTGGTTGATGGCCACATGAAAACGGTCGAGCATCAGCAGCCGGTTTGGCAGGCCGGTAAGGGCATCGTGGAAGGCGTGGAAATGGAGCTGATCCTCGTAGCTGCGGATTTCACTCATGTCGTGGAATACGGCTACATGGTGGGTGACTTGGCCGTATTCGTCGGTTATCGCGGTGATGGTGAGCCTTTCCGGATAAACTTCGCCGTTTTTCCGCCGGTTCCAGATCTCGCCCTCCCATTTTTTTTCGGCCATCAGGGTGCTCCACATGGCCTGGTAGAATTCCTCGTTATGACGGTCAGATTTGAGGATGCTTGGCCTTCGGCCTATGGCTTCCTCTTCACTGTAGCCGGTGATATGGGTAAAGGCCTGGTTGACAGATTGAATCACCCCCTTGGCGTCGGTGATGGTGATCCCCTCGATGCTGCTGTCAAACACCTTGGCGGCCATGGCTAACTGTTCTTCTTTTTTCTTGATGAGGGTAATGTCCTGCACTGTGCCGAACATGCGGCCTGGTTTGCCGTCCTCGGCGAGGGTGATTTCTCCTTCTCCCTGGATTATGCGGGTAGTGCCGTCGGGACGAATAATGCGATGGGAAAGGCTGTAGCGAGTGTTGGTTGCCAGGGCGGTCTGGAGCGCAGCCTTGACGGTTTCCCTGTCGTCGGGATGGACCAGGCTCAAAAAATATTCAAAGGTGGCAGGCTTCTCGCTGGGAGTGGTGCCAAAAATGTTAAACACCTCATTGGAGCGGGTGATGCGGTTGTGGCGCACATCCCAGTCCCAGTAGCCAAGTTGGGCGATTTGCTGGGCTTTGGCCAGATTGGCCTCGCTGGCCAGCAGACGGTCCCCGGCCTGTTGCCGTTCGATGAGCAGGGCCAGAGTGTTGGCGATGCTCTCCAGGAATTTTTGCTCGCTTTCGCCACCGGGATGTCCGATTTCTGCGTAGAGCATCAGCAGGCCCAGCAGTTGGTTGTTCCGGACAATGGGAACGATGTAGTGGCCATGATCTTCCAAACCCGCATAGCGGAAGGCTTCCGTCTCGGGGAGATGCGGGGCGAAGAGGAACCGTTGCTCCTCGGCGGCCTTGCCGCACAGGCATTCGCCAAAGCGGATGCTGCCGCACTGTTGCAACAGGGAGGGGGCCATGTTCTTGTGCACGAAGAGGGTCAGTGTTTTGGGCTTAGTTTTGTCCGTCAGAAAAATCCCCCCTTTCGCTGCAAGCGGTAGCCAAGGGATCTCGACGATAAGGTCCAGAGCCGCGGAAAGCTGGGAGGCAAGAGAGGTGTCGTTGAAACTGATCCAGAGAAGACTATCGATGATCTCCTGCTGGCGGCGGAGTTGTTGGAGCTTCTCTGCATTCGCAAGAATCAGAGGATCGGTGCTGGAGAGGTGGATTTCAGCATGCAACAGCCGCGGGGTGCTTCCTGGCACCATGGCCAGGCGGAGTTGGGCCGCATTGTTGCCGGGCAGGGGACAGGAGAAAATTTCTTTCGCCCCGGCCAGAAAAGCGCGGATCGTTTCATTTTGTGTCCCGTTTTCTTCCTCGGCGCGAAAAAGGGCGGTAACATTATCGCCGGTCTGCCCGCCGCGCAGGTGCAGACGCCGTAACGCTTCAGACCACGCGCCATTGCAGGCCGTGATGTCGCCGTTCCCTTCAAGAATCGCGAGGGGAAAGGAGATGGAAGCAAGGAGGCTGCCAAGATCTGGGGGAATCGTCATGTGGAGGCCTTTGGAATAAACAAATTCTCCGCAAGGAAGAGTCATAGCATGGTGGAAATATAGCACAGCCTCGTTGGAACAAAAAGAGGAAACGGCGTCTGCGTTCAAGAAAAAGGGTTGTATTAGAATTTAATAATTAGTAATAATTACCACTTATTCTTTAATTAACGTTCTTTAATTAGGAGGTTCCATGAAAGCACCTGCACCGTTTCTCTATACCGCCAATGAGCTTTTTGACTGGATCAGCGGCGGGCCGGATTTTATCCTGCTTGATGTCCGCAATGAAAAGGATTTCGCCAACTGGAGTATTGAGGGGCCGGAGTTTTTTCCCTACATCAACATCCCCTACTTTAATTTCATGGAGGACGTGCAGGGTAGTCTTGCCCGTATCCCCAAGGGAGAGAAAATCAGGATAGTCTGTGCCAAGGAGGGCTCGGCAAAATATGTTGCCGAGCTCCTCTGCCAGAATGGTTTCAGCGATGTCGGCTATCTTCAGCAAGGTATTGTCAACTGGGGAAACGCCCTGGTGCCAAAGAAGGTGACCGGGGAACAAGAAGAATATGCTCTGTACCAGTTTATCCGTCCAGGGAAGGCCTCATGCAGCTACCTGCTTATTTATCAGCAGGAGGCCATGGTTTTTGATCCTTCAAGGAATATCGAGGCATACCAGTCGGTTGCTCACCAGCATGGAAGCAGAATCGTAAAAAGTTTCGAAACGCACCGGCAAGCTGACTATATTTCCGGCAGTCCGCAGCTTGCCGAGGGAAAAGAGTGTACGGTCATGGTGAACAGCCTTGATTTTGAAGGAGCGGCCTTCCCCTGCGAGCACGTCGCCCATGATGCGGTGTTTACTTTTGCCAAACAGGGACCGGAAGTCCGCGCCCTGCATACGCCAGGTCATACCATGGGCAGCACCTCCTATCTTATTGACGGTAAATACCTCCTGAGCGGGGACACCATTTTCATCAATACCGCCGGTCGTCCTGACCTGGGCGGCAAATGGGAGGAATGGGCGCGGGAGCTTTATCTTAGCCTGATGCTGCGTCTACGGGAGCTCGATGACGAAGTGCTGGTTCTGCCCGGCCATTATACCAGCTGGAGTGAGGCCAATTGTAACGGGATTTTTTTAGAAAAACTTGGTAAACTCAGGGAAAACGTCACCGCCTTCCGGCTGCCCAATGAAAAGAAGTTTGCCGAATTCATTCAGGATAATATGCGACCGCAGCCGGGAGTATATGCGGAAATTCGCAGAGTAAACGGCGGGTGGCTCAAGGTGAGCCAGGCGGAGGCCGACACCATGGATCTGGGCAAGAATGAGTGCGGAGCGAGCAACTACGGCAAGGTTGGGGTCAGTGCCGAAGTGCAGCGCTGCGCGGTTTAGGAATTTTGGGCCCCGCCGCATAACAACCGCCGGGGCGGATAGATGACAGGTACAGCATTCTGCCTGCCTCATAAAAAAACAGTAACCATTCACCGGGGCGGTCGCCAAAGTACCAAAACCACAGGACTGTTTTCGTTCAGCAGTGGTGCAGATTTGGACAAGCGGACCGGTGCTGCGTACCCCGTGTACGTAAGCCGGGCCGATCGCCCGAAGATGTGGTGCTGCTGAAGCGATTACAAAAAACAGGGGAGAGCGCGGATGGATATGAAGCAGTGGTCGTTACGGGGAAAAATTGTTTTGGCCGGCGTTTTTTTGCCCGCGGTTCTCCTGTTGATCCTTTTTCGCCTCTATGTCTCCGAAGCAAAGGAGAAAACCCTTCAGTCCTACGCGGACAAAGCCAGGGCCATCTGCTTGACCGCCGAGTCGACCAGGGATGAGATGGAAAGCAAATGGCAGATGGGGCTTTTTACGGCTGAACAACTTCGTGATCTGGCGGAGGCAGGCCAGAAAGAGAAAGCCCTGGCCATGGTCCCGGTGGTTTCCGCCTGGAATGCGGCAATGCGCAAAGCCCAGGAGGGTGGTTATACATTCAAGGTTCCCAAGCATTCTCCGCGAAATCCGAAAAATGAACCAGACGCTCTTGAAACCAAGGCCCTTAAGCTGATGGAGGAGAAAAATCTACCGGAATACTACGAGATAGATCCAGCGCTCAATGCGGTGCGTTATTTCCGGCCGGTTCGTCTTACGGAAACATGCCTGCTCTGCCATGGCGACCCCAAGAATTCCCAGGCGCTCTGGGGAAATGCGCAAGGTGTTGATCCCACCGGCAGTACCATGGAAAACTGGAAGGTGGGGGAAATCCACGGAGCTTTTGAGGTTATTCAGTCTTTGGAGCAGGCGGATAAACAGCTGAGCGCTTCCTTGACAAAAGGCTGGCAGCTGGTGGTATTCGGTCTTATTGGCATGGCAATTTTCTTCGCCACCCTGGTAATCCGTATTGTCGCAAACTCGGTAATTAAGCCCATCAGTCTGATTATTCGCGATTTGACCAGGAGTTCGGACAACCTGCTTGATGCGGCCGGGCAAGTGTCAAACTCCAGCCACGAGCTGGCCGATGGCGCCGCCCGGCAAGCAGCCAGCCTGGAAGAGACTTCTTCGTCGTTGGAAGAGGTCTCTTCCATGAGCAAGCAAAATGCTGAAAATGTCACCCAGACCAGCAGGATGGCGGAAGAGGCGAGAAACTCGGCTGAGGTTGCCCAAACCAGGATGGTACGGATGACCGACGCCATAGACAGCATAAAAAAATCGGCGGATCAGACGGCGATCATCATGAAGACCATTGACGAGATCGCCTTTCAGACCAATTTGCTGGCCTTGAATGCCGCCGTTGAAGCGGCCAGGGCCGGTGTGGCCGGCGCCGGTTTTGCCGTTGTGGCGTCGGAGGTGCGATCCCTGGCTCTGCGCAGCGCCGAGGCGGCCAAGCAGACGGCTCAGCTTATTGAGGAATCCCAGAAGAATGCCGGCAATGGCGTGGAAGCAGCGGCGGAAGTTAAGGAAATTCTTGGCAAGATTGTTGATGGAGTAAAAAAAGTAAGCAGTCTTGCCAGGGAAATCACCGTGGCCAGCGATGAGCAGACCCTTGGCGTAACGCAAATTAATCTCGCCGTTTCCGAGGTGGATCAGGTGACCCAGGCCAGCGCTGCTATCGCTGAAGAGGCGGCCTCGGCAAGCGAGAAGCTTTCGGGCCAGGCAGAGGAGCTCAATGGGCTGGTGCAAGCTTTGGCCGAAATTGTGGGGGTGAAGAGTGTGGCCACTCAAAACTCCGGAAGACGTCTAGAGCGCCCGGCTCTACCGAAAAAGCCAGGGAGTCCTTCTGCCGCACAGCCAAGAAAAAAATTGGCTGCGGCACGGCCTGAAGCGGTGCTGTCCCAAGCGGAACAGGTCATCCCCTTTGAGGATGAAAAATTTGAAGATTTTTAGTCGGTGAAAAATATTTTCCTGCAGAACATAACCGGGAAGACAGGCCATGCGCCGGTCTTCCCGGCTTCTCGCCCGTTTCCTTTCTCATGAAAATCAAGAAAAAAATCTCGCCGGTTCCGGTTAAAGCTCTTCTTGTCCTGAGCGGATCAGAGGACATTGTTTGAGAAACACCTGGTTGCTCTCCTGGTGAATTTCCTGCAGGAGTTGGTCAGGGTTATAAAGAAATTCCTCAGCCCGCTTGCGGGGGTCAAAAAATTCCTTGTTGAACGGTTCAATGAGGTTCAGATGTTCCCACCTGGTCACATAATATTCAATAAGCGCAGGAAGTTCGGTGAAGATCGTCGCCTCCGGATCGGGATCGACAAAGCTTGATTGGCGCAATTTGGCGGCGGCCAGGGTTTGGGTCTCATAGAAATTTTTTAAAAACATCAGTTCAGCCGGCATGCGGGCGTCAATGCCCAGCCTGGTTATCAGCCTTACCAGGCGGGCCATGACTCCCATGCCGAATTGGGCCACGGGAAAAGGCAGGTAGATCTCCCGCGGGGTTTTCAGCTCCAGGTAGGACTTGATGGTAAGGATGAGCTGGGCCAGGGACACGGGATTGGGATCGACAAAGTTGTAGATCTGGCCGGAAAACTCTGGCCGTTTGTCCAGGACATGGGCGATGAAATAGGGCAGCTTCCGGGCATTGGAATAGGAGTGCAGAGCTTCCTGTCTGGTAAAGAGCACCGGCATGGAACGATCGACAATGGCGAAAAACAACCGGTGAAAGCCCTGGATTTTGTGGTCGTGGGCGCCATAGACGATGCCCAGCCGGATCGTGGTGTAATCAAGGCCTCTGGTCCGGCCCAGATGTTCAAGGGTCAATTCGGTCATGAGTTTGGCTTTGGTGTAGTTGGGCAGGTCCGGACGCAGGGAAAGACGGTTTTTTTCGTCCAGATTCCGGCCAGTCGGCATGACCGCGGCCGAACTGAGGTGGATATAGGGGATGCCAAGCTCCAAGGCGGCGGTGGCCAGATAAACCGTGCCTTGATAGTTTATCTCGTAGGCAAGCTGCGGGTCACTGTCGATGGCGGCAATGGCGCAGTTGATGATAAAGGCTGGTTTGGCCCTTTCAAAATAGCGGCGGATGTCGTCCGGGTCGCGCAGGCTGAGTTTTTTGCTATTGGGGGCAAGGACGTTGAACCTGCCCATGGCCTGGGTCTTGAAATAATACACCAGGGCGCCCCCGATCAGGCCTGAGCCGCCGAGGAGTACCCCTGTTTTTTCCGCTATGGATGGCGTCATGTAAGCCTTTGTGAGGATGGTCTTATTGATAAAGTCCGCCGTTCTTGCCAGGGATTTTTTCAGTGACAAGGGTAACGAGACACGGTACTTAATTTGTAACTTGTGACTGTTCAGTAGCGAAACGGCGCTACTGAACAGTTAAGTTTTTTTATTTTCGGCGCCAAACTGGGTAGTTTCTTTTAATTTAAGAGTAGCAACAAGGGCCGGGACAGTCAACAGGAAGCGCGTCCGGCCTGTGGTGCTTGAGAGGAAGGGATGACGGTTTATAAACGCCAGGAAGTGCATGCCATGCTCAAGGGGGTAGAGCGCGGACAGATGGCGCCGGTTTATCTGCTGTTCGGCCAACGCTATCTATGTCAGGAGATCGCCAACGATCTGGTTTGCCGGCTGCTGCCCGATGAGGCCCGCCGGCAAAGCAGCCTCAAGGTCATTGACGGCGATCAGGAAGAGGTGGGCGCCACGGTCAACCTGCTCAAAACCTACAGCCTGTTCGGCACCCGGCAGGTTATCCGGGTGATGGACTCCCAGATTCTTTACTCCAAGGTTGTGGCCGGTGCCCTGTGGGACAAGGCGCGCAAGGGTTGGGAAGGAAAAGAACCGAAAAAGGCTCTGCGTTTTCTGAGCCAGATGCTGGCCCTGGCCGAGCTTGTCCCGGCGGATTGGGAGAAAGAGGATCTGGCTGCCTGCTCGCCCGGCCGCTGGCAGGAGTTGTTCGGTTTTGCCAAACCAGATGATCTTGCCTGGGTGCAGGAGGTATGCGCGGCAAGTGAAGGGGCTTTTGCCGCGACCGCGCCCAAGGGTGAGGGGGCGGAACTGTTGCTGGGTGCCCTGGAGACGGGGATTCCGCCGGGCAACATCCTGATTTTGCTGGCCGAGGCGGTGGACAAGCGCAAGAAGCTTTTCAAGTATCTGGAAAAAAACTGCGTGGTTGTCGATCTTTCCGTGGACAGCGGAGCCAGTTCCGCGGCGCGCAAGGATCAGGACGTCCTGCTTAAGGATATTGTTCAGCACACTCTGGCCCGCTTGGGCAAGAGGTTGGAGCCGCGGGCCTTGCCGGTGCTGCTGGAACGGGTAGGCTTTCAGCCGGTGGCCGTGGCCATGGAGGCGGAGAAATTGGCTCTGTTCGTGGGCGAGGCCGAAACCATCACCATGGACGATCTCAACGCCATGGTCGGCCGGACCAGGGAAGAGGCGCTGTACGAGCTGACCGAGGCTTTTGGCAATCATGACCTGGCCGCTTCATTAACCATCTCCCGGAGGTTGCAGGAAAACGGGGTGCATCCGCTCATCGTGGTGGCGGGGTTGCGTAATTTTTTGCGCAAGCTGCTGCTGGTGCGCGCCATTATCGAGCATCCTTCCTTCGTATATTCCGAGGGGGTTTCCTTCCCCGCCTTCCAGAAAGGGCTTCTGCCGAAGCTGCAAGAGACTTTGGGCCAGAAGGAGAAGGCGTTGGCTGGTCATCCTTTTGCCGTATACAAGAGTTTTCAACAGGCTGAGCGTTTTACCCTGGCGGCCTTGAAACAGGCGAGGATCGACCTGCTGGCGGCGGAATTTCGTCTGAAGGGCTCCGGGCTGCCGGAATATCTGATTTTGGACAATTTTCTTTTTTCTGTCCTGCAAGCTTCGGAACGGGCCAGGAAAACCGCTGTGGCCGGATAGGTCTTCTCTTTAAAAAGATGTGCGGCGGATGTGCGAAGCAAAAAAAGATGATTATTGTTATCAAAAAGAAATGGCTTTGGTAACTATCCAGCTCATGCCGGAAATGATTGATTGAAGGGAGCAGAGGAAGAATGGGTGTTACTGGCAGGGAGAGGGAAGGTTCGGTTGTCAGCGAAAAAAAACAGCAAACCAGGCACCCTTCCATGTATAAAGTGTTACTGCATAATGATGACTATACCACCATGGATTTTGTGGTGATGGTGCTGGAAACGATATTTCATAAAAATATGGAAGAGGCCACCAGGATCATGCTCAATGTCCATGAGCAGGGCCGGGGGGTAGCAGGGGTATATACGCGCGATGTGGCGGAAACCAAGGTGATCATGGTGTCAGATCTGGCCCGCAAGAACGAATACCCTTTGAGATGTTCCCTGGAAAAGGCATAGTAATTATCCAGTGCAAGGCCGGAAACGAACCAAAACAACCCAAGCCGTAACTATTCAGGAGTGCCCCAGGTTGCGGTTAGCGGGACGGCGAAGCGTACCTCGGGTACGTGAGACGGCCTGATCGCCGCAAGATGGGGTGCTCCTGAATAGTTACAAGGCATAACGGGTTTCCCGTGAGGAGCGCGAGATGATAAATGCAAAGTTGGAAATAGCCCTGGTGCGAGCCATCCGGGAGGCAAAGATCCGTCGGCACGAACATGTCACGGTGGAGCATATCCTTTACGGCCTGCTGGATGACGAGCTGGCCGCCAGAGCCATTGTGGTCTGTGGCGGCGATCCAGAGGGGATGAAGAAAAGGCTGGAGGAGTTTTTCGCCTCCAATCTGCCCATGGTCAAGGAGGGCCTGCCCCACGACCCCGTTCAGACCCTCGGCTTCAACCGGGTCTTGCAGCGGGCCATTGCCCATGTCCAGAGCTGCGGCAAAAAAGAGGTGGATGCCGGGGATGTCCTGGCCGCCATCTTTGCCGAGGCCGAGTCTTTCGCCGTGTATTTCCTCCATTCCGAGGGAATCAGCAAGCTGGATGTGACCGAATATCTTTCCCATGGCCTGGAAAAGGAAGAAACACCCCAGGAGGAAAAGAAGGCGGACGAGAAGGAGCCGGAAAAAACCAAGGAACACGAGGCTCTGGAAAAATATACCATCAACTTCAGCGAGCGGGCCGCCCAAGGGTTGATTGATCCCCTGATCGGCCGGGCTCCTGAATTGAAGCGGGTGATGCAGACCCTGTGCCGTCGGCGCAAGAACAATCCCTTGCTGGTAGGCGAACCGGGGGTCGGAAAGACCGCCATTGCCGAAGGGTTGGCCCTGCACGTGCATGAAGGCAAGGTGCCGGATCTCTTGCAGGGGGTGGAGATTCGCCTTCTCGATATGGGCGGGTTGCTGTCCGGCACCAAGTACCGGGGCGATTTCGAACAACGCCTTAAGGCGGTTATCTCCGCGGTGGAACAGGAACCGCATGTTATTCTCTTCATTGACGAGATCCATACCATTGTCGGGGCCGGCGCCACCAGCGGCGGCAGCATGGATGCCTCCAATCTGCTGAAACCCGCCCTGCAGGCCGGGACGCTGCGCTGCATCGGCTCGACTACCTACGAGGAATACAAGAACTACATCGAAAAGGACCGCGCCCTGTCCAGGCGCTTTCAGAAAATCGACGTCGAGGAGCCGAGCGTTGCCGAGACCTGCGCTATTCTGCGAGGGTTGCTGCCTCGCTACGAAGCGCATCACGGCATCACCTACTCGGCCTCCGCGGTAAAGGCCACGGCGGAGCTGGCCAGCCGTTACATCAGCGACCGTTTTCTGCCGGACAAGGCTATCGACGTTCTGGACGAGATCGGCGCCGCCTTCCGTCTGGCCGCGGGCCCAACGGACAAGCGGCGGACGGTGACGGTGCGCGATGTGGAAAAAGTGGTCTCCCGCCTGGCCCGGATCCCGGCGCGAAGCCTCAGCGGCTCCGATCTGAGCCATCTCCGGGAGCTGGACCAGGTGCTGAAAAGGTCCATCTTCGGGCAGGATCAGGCGATCAGCGCCTTGGTCACGGCGGTGAAGCGTTCCCGGGCCGGACTGAAGCAGACGGAAGGGCCCACCGGCTCCTTCCTCTTTGCCGGCCCCACCGGGGTCGGCAAGACCGAGGTGGCCAAGCAGCTGGCCGCAGCGATGTCCGTGCATTTTGAGCGCTTCGATATGAGCGAGTACATGGAAAAACATGCGGTTTCCCGGCTAATCGGTGCGCCCCCCGGCTATGTGGGCTTTGATCAGGGCGGGCTTTTGACCGATGCCATCCGCAAGCATCCCTACAGCGTGCTCCTGCTCGACGAGATCGAAAAGGCCCACCCCGACCTGTTCAGCATCCTCCTCCAGGTCATGGATCACTCGACCTTGACCGACAATACCGGGCGCAAGGCGGATTTTCGCAATGTGATCCTGATCATGACCACCAATGCCGGAGCCCGCGAGTTGAGCGAACGGACCATCGGCTTTACCGGGAACAGCACGGGCAAAAACGACCGCGCCTTGAAAAATCTCTTCTCCCCTGAGTTCAGGAACCGGCTGGATGCGACCATCACCTTCAATTCTCTGGATGCGCGGCTCATGGAACGAATTGTGGACAAGATGATCGCGGAGCTGCAAACTCAGCTGGCGGAACGCAAGGTGACGATCAGCCTCAGTCCCGGCGCCCGGACCTGGCTGGCGGCCAAGGGGTACGCCCCGGAATTCGGGGCGCGGCCGCTGAGAAGGCTTATCCTGCAGGAGGTTGGGGATGCCTTGACCGAAGAGTTGCTCTTTGGTCGATTGGTCAAGGGGGGCAGGGTGCGGATCGGGGTCAAGGCCAACACTCTTACCTACCTTTACGAGGGAAAGGGCAAGGAAGCGAATAACGAGATTCTCCGAAAGGTTGGCGGTGGAAAATAATATGAACTTTTTTTCAGGGTAGTTGTCCTGAAGAAAGATGGTTGGCGCATGGCAGAGAGGCTGTGGTGCGTTTTTTATATCCTGATGAATGAACGATGGAGGAGTGTTGAGCGTATGGGTAAGACAATGAGATGGCGTAATTTTTTGGTAGGGGGATTGTGTCTGGCGACGCTAGTTGCCTGTAATAGTCAAAAGCCCGAGAACAAGGCGGCGGATAAGGCTGCGGTGGACGGCGGGAGCAAGCAGGTGGCCGCCGCACCCGGCTTCCCCATTCAGGGGAAGGCCAAGGAGGTACTTGAGGGTGGTGGTTATACTTATGTTCTTATTGGGGCCGAAAAGGGTGATACCTGGGTGGCGATGCCGGGAACCAAGATTGCGGTGGGCGATGCGTGTACTGTTGCCGAAGGGCAGCTCATGCAGAATTTCCCCAGCAAGAGCCTGAATCGCACCTTTGAGGAAATTATTTTTTCCTCTGGTCTTGCCGGCAAAGATGGTGCTGTTGCCGCAAATCCCGCAGCGGCTGACAAAAATTTTGGTGCAGCAATCCAGAAAGAAGGTGGCGCAGCGACCGCAGCAGCGGAGCCTGTCTCTCCGGGCAGCGCCAAGGCAGTGGTGCCTTTTGCGGATTTGAAGGTTGCCAAGGCCGCTGGCGGGAACGCTTATACCGTTGCGGATGTTTTCGGTAAAGCCGCCAGCCTTAACGGCAAAAAGGTGAAAATCAAGGCCCAGGTGGTCAAGTTCTCTCCGCAGATCATGGGGAAAAACTGGCTGCATCTGCAGGATGGCACCGGTGATTCTTCTAAGAGTACTCATGATCTGGTGGTGACCTCGGCTGGCAAGGCGGAAAAGGGCGATATCGTCACGGTGGAAGGCGTGCTTGCCGCGAACAAGGATTTTGGCGGCGGGTACATGTATGCGGTCATTGTTGAAGATGTGACCATCACCCGTTAACCGCCAACCATGCGGGACACTCCCCCCAAGACGGTCGCCATCGTCGGCCCGGGCGCTCTGGGCTGTCTGTTGGCGACCTTCCTTTGCCGGATCAGCGGAGAGAAAATCTGGGTGCTGGACCATAACAGCCAACGGGCTGCTCTGCTCCAGCACTCTGGTCTAACCCTTGATCTTGGTGGCCGTCGCGAACATTTTTCCATTCAGGCCACTACCGACCCCCAGCGGATCGGGCCGGTGGACCTGGTACTGCTCTGCGTCAAATCCCCGGCCCTTGGCCAAACCCTGCCCACCCTTCTTCCCCTGCTCATCGAAAACAGCCTGTTGCTTGCCTGGCAAAACGGCATCGCTCATCTGCCGGTTCTTTTGGGCGCAACGCTTCCCGTGCCTATGGGGCTGGCGGTTACCTCCCTGGGCGCCCATCTGCTCGGGCCGGGGCTGGTACGTTTCGGCGGGGCTGGGGTGACCAGTCTCGGTTTTCTTGGCGAAGCTTCGCCGCAGGCAAAGCTGGCCATGCAGAGGGCGGCAGAACTCTTCCGGATGGCGGGCCTGGATGTGCGGGTTGAGGCTGACATCCTGGCCAAGGCCTGGGATAAGCTGCTGGTTAATGTGGGAATCAACGCGCTCACCGCCATTTATCGCTGCAAGAACGGCGTTCTTTTGCAAAATACGGAGGCGCTTGGCTTGATGCGGGCGGCGGTGCTGGAAGCGGCCAGCATCGCCCAGGCCAAGGGTATCGCCATTGCTCCGGAGCCGGTGGCCAGGACCATTGCAGTCTGCCAGGCCACGGCAGATAATATTTCCTCCATGCTCCAGGATGTGCGGGGCAGGAGAAAAACCGAAATCGAGGCCATCAACGGCGCGGTGCTGACAGAAGCCATGCGGTTGGGGATTGCCGCGCCGGTTAACGCGGAACTTTTCGCCGCGGTAAAGGGCCTGGAAAAAGAATATCTGTCGGGATAAAGAAGGTCTTCCCTCGCCTTTCATAGGGATTATCGTTGACAACTCCCTGTATTTTAGTAAAAGTATCAAGTTTCGTGGCTGTCGCGCAGCCTGTTGTTCTCACCGAAAATCATGAGGAGTTGAAATGTCAAATTATCTCTTTACCTCGGAGTCTGTCTCAGAAGGCCATCCGGATAAGGTTGCCGACCAGATCTCAGACGCGATCCTCGACGCCATTCTCACCCAGGATAAAAAAGCCAGAGTTGCCTGTGAAACCCTGGTAACCACCGGTCTGGCCCTTATTGCCGGGGAAATCACCACTACGGCCTGGGTGGATATGCCCGCCGTGGTACGGGAGACGGTGCGGGAGATCGGTTACAATTCCTCCGAAATGGGCTTTGACTGGCAATCCTGCGCGGTGCTAACCAGCATCGGCAAGCAGTCGCCGGATATTGCCCAGGGCGTCAACGAAGGCTCCGGGCTTGATTTGGATCAGGGCGCCGGCGACCAGGGGTTGATGTTCGGCTTTGCCTGCAGCGAAACCAAGGTTCTGATGCCCATGCCCATCACCTATGCTCACAGGCTCATGAAGCGGCAGGCCGAGGTCCGCAAGGCAGGCCTGTTGCCCTGGTTGCGCCCCGATGCCAAAAGCCAGGTCACTATCGAATACGAAAACAAGAAGCCCAAGCGGGTCGAGGCGGTTGTCCTTTCAACCCAGCACTCCCCGGAGGTTGATTACGAAGATCTCAAGGAAGGGGTGATGGAGGAGATCATCAAGCGCATAATTCCCGCTGAGATGGTGGACAGCAACACCAAGTATTTCATCAATCCCACTGGGCGGTTCGTCATCGGCGGGCCGGTGGGCGACTGCGGCGTGACCGGCCGCAAGATCATCGTCGATACCTACGGGGGCATGGGTTCCCACGGCGGCGGTGCTTTTTCCGGCAAGGATCCTTCCAAGGTCGACCGCTCATCCTCCTACATGGGCCGCTATGTCGCCAAGAATCTGGTAGCCGCCGGAATCGCCACCGAGATCGAGGTGCAGATCGCCTATGCCATCGGCATTTCCAAGCCGGTCTCCATCAACGTCAACTCGTTTGGCACTAGCAAGATCAGCGATAAGCAGATCAGGGATCTCATTGACGCGCATTTTGACCTGCGTCCCAAGGCCATCATCCAGCACCTTGACCTCCTGCGGCCGATCTACAGAAAAACCGCCGCCTACGGCCATTTCGGCCGGGAGCGGGAAGAATTCACCTGGGAGCGAACCGACAAGGCAGAGGCCTTGCGGGATGCCGCCGGAATCAAATGTAAATAGTGTAACCGTTCACCGGGGCGGTCGCCAAAGTACCAAAACCGCGCCAAGTCTCAGTCAGGAGAAAATAACGATGAAGGCACCAGCAAAAAAAGCTCCAGCTCAAAAAGCCCCGGCCAAAAAACAGGCCGATTTCAAGGTCGCTGATCTGAGTCTGGCCGATTGGGGCCGCAAGGAAATCAGGATCGCGGAAACCGAGATGCCTGGGCTCATGGCCCTGCGCGAGGAGTTCGGCGTCAAGAAGCCCCTCAAAGGGGCGCGGATTTCCGGCAGCCTGCACATGACCATCCAGACCGCGGTGCTGATCGAGACCCTGGTTGCCCTGGGCGCCGAGGTGCGCTGGGCCTCCTGCAACATCTTCTCCACCCAGGATCATGCCGCCGCCGCCATTGCCGCGGCAGGCATTCCGGTCTATGCCTGGAAAGGAGAGAGCATCGAGGAGTACTGGTGGTGTACGGAAAAGGCTCTGACCTGGCCGGACGGCAACCCGCCCAACATGATCCTCGACGACGGCGGCGATGCCACCCTGCTGGTGCATAAGGGCGCCGAGTTCGAGAAGGGTGGCAAGGTGCCGGCGGCCAAGAAAAGCGACAATGAAGAGTGGCAGGCCGTGCTTGGGGTACTCAAGCAGGATTTTGCCGCGAATAACAAGAAATGGACCACTGCCGCCAAGGCCATCCGCGGAGTGACCGAGGAAACCACCACCGGGGTGCATCGCCTCTACCAGATGGAAAAGGCGGGCGGCCTGCTTTTCCCGGCCATGAACGTCAATGACTCGGTGACCAAGTCCAAGTTCGACAACCTCTACGGCTGCCGCGAATCGTTGATGGACGGGATCAAGCGCGCCACCGATGTGATGGTGGCCGGCAAGCTCGCGGTGGTTCTCGGCTACGGCGACGTGGGCAAGGGCTGCGCCCAGGCCTTCCGCGGGTTGGGCGCCCAGGTCTGGGTCACCGAAATCGACCCGATCTGCGCGCTTCAGGCGGCCATGGAAGGCTACCGGGTAATGACTATGGAAGAGGCCGCCTCCCAGGGAGACATCTTCGTCACCTGCACCGGCAACGAGAAGGTCATCAACCACGCGCACATGAAGGCCATGAAGGACGAGGCCATTGTCTGCAATATCGGCCACTTCGATTCGGAGATCGACGTTGCCTCGGTGCGCAAGTACACCTGGGAGAACATCAAGCCCCAGGTCGATCACATCGTTTTTCCCGACGGCAAGAAGATCACCATGCTGGCGGAAGGCCGACTGGTAAACCTGGGCTGCGCCACCGGCCACCCCAGCTTCGTGATGTCCGCCTCTTTCACCAATCAGGTGCTGGCCCAGATCGAGCTGTTCGCCAACGCCGAGAAGTATCTGAAAAAGGTCTATGTGCTGCCCAAGGTACTGGATGAGAAGGTTGCCCGCCTCCATCTCAAGAAGCTCGGGGTGCATCTCACCGAGCTTTCAAAGGTCCAGGCTGCCTATATCGATGTGCCGGTAGGCGGCCCTTACAAGGCAGATCATTACCGTTACTAAGCCACCGCTTTTCAGGAAACAAAAATGGCGCCTCCCGGCTGGGAAGGCGCCATTTTTGTTCCTTATTAGCGATAATCTTCCGCAATAAGCCCGTCATCCCCGAATGTTTTTATCGGGGATCCATGATTTCGGTCAGTCCCCCTGTCCCTACTACCATGGATTACGGCCTTCGCCGGACTCAGCTCCCGCCCAGGATCATCAGCTCAAGCGCTGCCAGTCCTTCGTTGTTCAGATCGCCGGTCACCATCCGCAGGCCGATCCCGGCAACCACCGCTTCGCTCTGGGCCCGCACCATCTCCCTTTCGCTTTCGGCCAGTCTGGCTCGGGCTTCAAGAACCTTAACCGTGTCCTGGAGGCCGGCGGCATGGGCTTTTTCCGTTGCTTCCACCAGAAGAGCGGCAGAAGTCCGGGCCTCGGCGTGGGCGGCAATCCGATCCAGAGCCAGACGGTAGCCCATCCAGTAGTTCTCGAGAGACTCGGCGGCAGTCTTGATCTGAAAGGATACCTCTTCCTTGGCCGCCGCGGCGGATAGGCGGGCTTCTTCCTCCCGGGAGGTGGCATAGCCGCCCTGGTAGAGAGGGATATTCAGTTCAAGCATCGCCCGGGCATCGTTGCGTCGGGTGGTTGATTCGCTGGAGTCGGAATCGCTGAAGGAAAGGCGGGCATCCAGTTTCGGGTAACGCTCGTTGCGCCGGATCCGCATGTCAGTCTGGGCCAGAGCGAGGCCGATCCCGGCCAATCTGACCTCGAGGCTGCCGGCCAGTCCTTGCCGCCAGGCATTCAGCTCTTCCTTTTCCACCACGGCGCTATCGGCCTTACGCCCGATAGCCGGAGTTTCGGCGGGCAATTCAGGTTCGGCCAGACCGGTCAGGTGACCCAGGGTGAGCAACGCCACTTGCAAGCGCTTGCCCTCGGCAAGCCACTCGGCCCGGGCCCGGTCGAACTCCACTCTGGCATCCAGGGCATCCATTTTGGTGGTGAGCCCTTGGGCCAGATAGCCATCAAGCTTTTCTCGCCGCTGACCCTGGGCCTCCATCCGGGTGCGGGCGAACTCCAGCCCTCTTCGGCTCAACAGGGCATCAAAATAAGCCTTGGCCAGCTCAGCGGCAAGCTTCTGTTCATCAATCTGCAACTGAACCCGGGACGCCTCCGCCTGGAGGGTGGCGTAATCGAGCTTGTTCCACAGCTCGGGCCGGAAAAGCGGCTGAAATAGATTAACAGCATATTGAAAGGTAGTCTCTTCAACCGGCTGGGTGAGATAGGATAGCTCGTAATGGGTTTTGGTGGTGGCGGAACTTGCGGAAATCTGGGGAAAAAGCTGGGCCTTGGCCTGTCGGGGCTGTTCCTGGCGAGCCATGGTCTGAAACCGGCGAGCCCGGATCTTGGGATCCTTGTCAAGCGCCAGTTCGAAAGCCTGGCCGAGCCTGAGGGGCTCGGCGGCAAGAGGAAGAGCGGTCAACAGGTTAAAAGCAAGCAGGATGGCACAAAGATACTTCGGCATCGAAAAAATCCTGTTGGACGGTATCGGGGCGGCGGAAAAGAAGTGAGCCCCGCCGCTACTTTTCCCGAAACGCATTGGTAAACATCTTGCTGAGCGGCTGAACCAGGTATTCCAGCATGGTCCGGCTCCCGGCCTTGATCATCACCTGAACCGGCATCCCGGGCACCAGGTCAAAGCGCAGCCTGGCCAGCTCCTTGATTCCGGACTCGGTGATATCGACCAGGGCCTCATAGTAGGGCATCCCGGTTCGCTGGTCAATGAAGCTGTCGGCCGAAACATGGCTGACTTTTCCGTCGATTGAATGCGGCACCTGAGTGTTGAAGGAGGAGAACTGGATTTCAGCATCCAGTCCGGTCTGCACCCGATCTATATCGTTGACGGCGAAGCGGACCTTGACCAGTAGCCGCTCATTGGCCGGCACCACTTCGAGCACCGTTTTGCCGGGCTGAATAACTCCGCCCAGGGTATGAACATCAAGGCCGACGACCACCCCGGCCACCGGCGCTTTAAGATCGGTTTTGGTCAGGGCATCGCGAAGGGTCAGAACCCGGGAGCGGGACTCGCTCAACTTGACCTGAACCTCCCGGAGAGAAGTGGCAACCTCCCGCTCGAATTCTCGATCTTTCTGGAGGATCTCCGAATCGGTCTGGTTGATCACCAGTTCCAATCTGGCAATCTCGGCGGTGGAAGAGGCGATTTCCCCTTCGAGCCTGGCCTTTTCCTTTTTGAGCTCCCGCAGCCGCATCTTGTCGGTGAGCTGCTGGTCAAAAAGAATCTGCCATTCGGCAATCTCTTCGGCAAACATGGCCAGGCGGCTGCGGGAGCTGTCGATCACGGCCCGAACCCCGCTGATCTGTCTGGAAATCTGGTCTTTCCGCTGCTCGAGAATTTGCCGCTGGCCGCTTCGTTCACGCTGGCGGGCGAGAAAAAGATCGTCCTGGCCGGCAGTCAATTCCGCCTTGAGGGAGTGATTTTCGATGGCGAGAAACTCAGGGCTGTAAATGACCCTTTGCTTACGGTCCCGCTCGGCAAGCAGGCGGCTTTCCTGGGCAAGAAATTCGGCATACAAAGGCAGGGCCGCGTCGAATTGGGCCGTGAGCTGGGTGTTGTCAAGGCGGATCAGAGTCTGGCCGACGGCAACCGCATCGCCGTCCTTAACCAGGATTGCTTCCACCTGACCACCCTGGAGATGCTGGACGCTTTTCCGGTAAGCTTCGACCACCAGCATTCCCTGGCTGATCACCGCGCTGCTCAAAGGGGCGACCGCCGCCCAGATCCCGAAAATCCCGAAAACCACCACGAGTACCAGCAGCCCGAAGCGCCGGACTCCCATGTCGCCGCTCTCCGGGGGGCTGAGGACCGGTTTGTCGGCCGCAGCCTCCTCTGCTTCTTCCAAATCGCCTGCGGCCGAAGCGTCATTCCAGGGCAGCTCCGCCTTCTCTTTGTCCGGTTCCGACTTCTGCTGTTGCGGATCAATACTCATGCCTGTTTCTCCGCTTTTTGGGTCACCTGGAGCTGCCCCGGCTGCGGACCCTGGGCAGCTGCTTGCTGGGCCTGCTTCAGGGCAGTCAGCACTTCATCTCGGGGGCCAAAAGCCTGCAATTGGCCGGCAACCAAGAGAGCGATCTTATCGACCACGCTCAGGATCCCCGGCCGGTGGGAGATGATCAACACGGTGGCGCCTCTGGCCTTAAGCCGGGTCACCGCCGAAACCAGGGCCTTCTCGCCCTGCTCATCCAGATTGGAGTTGGGCTCGTCCAGGACGATGAAAACCGGTTCGCCGTAAAGGGCTCTGGCCAAGGCAATCCGCTGACGCTGCCCGGCGGAAAGACTGACCCCGCCAGGCCCGATCATGGAATCGTAGCCTTGGGGCAACTGAAGAATCATCTCGTGAACCCCGGCAAGATTCGCGGTCTCTACTACCTTGGCCGGGTCGGCCTCGCCGAAGCGAGCGATATTTTCGACGATGGTTCCCTCGAATAGTTCGATGTCCTGGGGCAAATAGCCGACGTAACGGCCCAATTCCTCGCTGTCCCAGTGTTCGATGTCCGCCTTGTCGATCCGGACCTTGCCGGTGAGCAGCGGCCAGACTCCGAGCAAAGCCCGGGCCAGGGTTGATTTGCCGGAGGCGCTGGGACCGATCAGGGCCACCACTTCGCCGGGGGCGATGTTCAGGTTGATCCCCTTGAGGACCGGCTGGCTGGCCAGAGGTGGGGTTACATAGAGGTTGGTCACCTCAATGGCTCCCTTGGGAGCAGGCAGCGGCATCGGTTTTTCCTGGTCGGGAAACTGCTCGAGGAGCTGGTCAAGCCGATGATAGGCGGCGCGGGCCTCAACAAAGCCCCGCCAGCCGTTGGTCAGCATATCGATGGGCGCCAGGGCCCGGCCCATGATGATCGACCCGGCGATCATCATTCCGGGATTCAGTTCGTTGATCACAGCCAGATAGCCGCCCAGTCCCAGAATCATCGACTGGAGGGTGACCCGCAGGGTTTTGCTCAGGTTGGCCCAAACCCCGGCGGTATCGCTGGCCTTGGTCTGACTGGCCAGGAAATTCCAGTACTTCGCCTGCCAGCGCCGGCGGATCCCTTCCCGCATCCCCATGGCCTGAACCACCTCGGCATTGCGCAGGCTGGAGCCGACGTAGTTGATCGAGTCGCGGCTCAGGGCATTGGCCCGGCCCAACTCCTTCTTGGTTCCTTTTTCGTTCAGAACGGTAATGGCTGTGAGAAGCAGGGCGGCGCCGATGGCAAAGCAGCCGAACCAAAAATGGAAGAGAAAGAGGACGCCGATGTAGATCGGCATCCAGGGTGCGTCGAAAAAGGCAAAGGGGCCGGGGCCGGTGAGAAACTGGCGGAGGCTGGTGAGATCGGCCAGCGGCTGGGCGGTGGCCCGGCCCGGCTGACGGTTGGCCAGGGCAAAGACCACATCGAACAAACGGTTGCTGAGCTTGGAATCCAGCTTGTTGCCGGCCCGCACCAGAATCCGCGAGCGGGCATTCTCCAGCAGCCCCATGGTAATGAATAAGACCAGGACGATCACGGTGAGCATCGCCAGGGTCTGCACGCTGCGGCTGGACATGACCCGGCCGTAAAGCTGGAGCATGTAGATGGTCGGCACCAGCATCAGCAGATTGATGAACAGGCTGAAGAAGGCTGCGTAGGCAAAGGAATTCCGGCAGGCGGCGAGGGCCTCGCGGAGTTCAGAACGCTTGGTCGAGTTGTCCGGATTTTTATTTTTCTGTAACATGGGGCACGATGCTACCACCGGGGAGGTCTTAATGCAATGTTAAAATTGCATCCTGAATTCCCTGTTTTAGCGGCCCGCAATTTAGACTTTTACTAATTTTTTCAGTATAATAAGAATGATTTCCTGATAAATATTTTCGTTCCGGGGGAATGGCCAGGCAAGGTTTGCCGGAACGAAACGGCGCTTTCGAATGGAGGCTTTTCCGAAGAGGCCCGGCAGGGCAAAATCATTTAAGCGCCCGCAACCCATTTTTATTGATTTCTCTTGCTTGATACGCTAATTTGACCCCTTTATCTGCGGTAGAAAACGTGCGCGTTAAGCGTGACAACGAAAAAAGGCAATATGCGAGTCCTTCATGTATTCAAATGGTATTACTGCGATTCCAGGGGGGGAACTGAAAAGGCCATTCAGCAACTGGCAGCCTCTTGCGCCAAAGAAGGGATAAAAAGCACCATACTCTGCATCGCCAGGGATGATTATGGCCAACAGTCAAGGCCGCGGGCCTTTTCCGCTGCTTACAGCAAAGGCGAGTATGGCGAGGCTATTTGCCGGTGCGCTCCCACGCTGCATTTTGATTCGATCACCTTAAGTGCGCGGATGGCTGGCGAATTTGCCCGGCAGTCCCGGAAGCATGACCTGATCCATTACCATTTCCCTTTTCCCCAGCAAGACATAATGCATCTTTTGCTTAATCCCCGCTGCCCAGCGCTGGTGACCTATCACAGCGATATAGTCCGACAGCGCTTTCTGTCCCGCCTGTATGCGCCGCTGATGAATTCATTCCTGGCTCGGATGGATGCGGTGGTTGCTTCTTCCGAAAATTACCTTGCTTCAAGCCCGGTATTGCAACGGTTCAGGGAAAAAACCGTGGTGATTCCTTATGGTCTGGAGGAAAAATCCTACCCCGACCCTTCCTTTAAAACGCAGCAGTTCTGGCGCGACAAGGTAGGGGAAGATTTTTTTCTGTTTGTCGGCGCCCTGAGATATTATAAAGGACTGGATATCCTGCTTAAGGCCGCAACCATGACCACCCGCAAGTTTGTGATCGTCGGGTCAGGCTTGCTGGAAAAAGCGTTGCGGGAGAAAGCGAGGGAACTGAGGCTGGATAATGTCCACTTTGTCGGCCAGGTCAGCGAAGAAGACAAGGTGGCGTTATTCCGGCTTTGTCTGGCGGTACTCTTCCCCTCCAACCAGCGTTCCGAGGCTTTCGGCTTCACCTTGCTGGAAGGAGCCATGTTCGGCAAACCGCTTATTTCCGCGGAAATAGGCACAGGCACCAGCTACATTAACAGAGAAGGGCAGACCGGCTTGGTGATTCCCGCAAACGATTCCCCGGCGTTGGCTGAAGCGGTGGAGAGATTGGCGGCGGATCGGGAATTGCGTGAACGGTTTGGCCGTAATGCCCGAGCGCGCTACCAGGAGCTTTTCACTGCCGACAGGTATGCGAAAAACCATAAGAATCTATATGAAAAACTGACGGCCTCGCGACCGAGATGAATAAAAACAAAAAAGCTCTGATTATCGGCATTTCCGGCCAGGACGGAGCCTACCTGACCAGGCTGCTTCTTGACAAGGGGTATGACGTGGTGGGCACCTCCCGCGACGCCCAGGCCTCCTCCTTCGCCAGCCTTGTCCGCCTGGGAGTGCGGGAGCAGGTTCGGGTGGAGAGCATGAGCCTGAACGATTTTCGCAGCGTTATTCAGGTGTTGAGCAAGGTTGAACCCGACGAGATCTACAATCTGGCCGGCCAGAGTTCCGTCGGGCTTTCCTTTGATCTGCCGGTGGAAACCTTTGAAAGCATCGGCATCGGCTGCCTTAATTTGCTTGAATCTCTGCGCTTTCTCAAGCTGCCTGCCCGGCTTTACAACGCCTCTTCCAGCGAATGCTTCGGCAACACCAACGGCCAGCCTGCCACCGAATCCACCCCGTTTCATCCCCGAAGCCCCTATGCCACGGCCAAGGCCGCGGCGTTCTGGCAGACCGCCAACTACCGCGAGGCTTACGGGCTGTTCGCCTGCTCCGGCATCCTCTTTAATCACGAGTCCCCTTTGCGGCCGGAACGGTTCGTCACCAGAAAAATCATCAAGGCGGTGGTGGAGATCTCGGCTGGGCGGGCTTCCCGACTCAGCCTCGGCAATATCGACATTCAGCGCGACTGGGGCTGGGCCCCGGAGTTTGTCGAGGGCATGTGGCTGATGCTGCAGCAGGATGAGCCGGACGACTATATCCTCGCCACCGGCCAGACCTTTGCCCTGCGGGAGTTTGTCGAATGCGCCTTTGCCTTGCGGGGGCTGGATTGGCAAAAGTACACGGTGTCTGATTCCGGACTTCTGCGGCCCACCGATATCCAGATTTCCAGGGCTGATCCCGGCAAGGCGGAGCAGCGCCTGGGTTGGCAGGCCAAGATCGCCATGCCCGAAGTGGTGCGGTTGATGGTCGAGGCCGAGCTGCTTCTGGCTGCCTCCTCTGGACAATAGGCATGGCGACACAGCTTCGGCCATGAATATTCTTGTCAATGCCCGGCCTTTGACCAGCGTACTGACCGGCATAGCCAGATACGTTCGCAATTTATATACCTGCCTGGAAAAAGAGCAGGCAGTGCGGATCGGCTATTTTAACGGCCGGGAGGCCGTTGCGGCCATGCCCGCCCAGAATAGTGGCGCCACGAGCACACTGAGTCGCGAACGCCTGCGGCGGCAGCCAGGCGGGGTTGTCTGCGCCGCGCGGATTGCCCACTGGCTTTGGTTTGAACATTGTCTGCGCCGGGAGATTTGCCGGGGGAGCGGGTACAATATCTATCACGAGACAGGTTTTTTCCCTTCGAACACTGGGGGAAGATTGCCGGTGGTCCATACGGTGTACGACCTCTCCCTGCGGCGTCATGCCCACACGCACCCACGGGAGCGGGTCTGCTTTTACGAGTTTTTTATCAAGCGCCGTTTGGCGCAGGCCGCCCATATCCTGACTATCTCCAACTTTGTCAGAGAGGAAATCATGGACGAATTCCATCTTCCCCCCGGCATGGTAAGCGCGGTTCATCTGGCTCCCGATCCGCATTTTTTCCCCAGATCGGCGGCGGATCAGGAAGAGACCCGTCGCCGGCTGGCTCTGCCTGCCGCTTATTTCCTTTTTGTCGGCACCCTGGAGCCCCGCAAGAATCTCGGCCTGCTCATCGAGGCCCTGGCGATCTGCCGCCATGATCTTCCCGTGGTTCTGGCCGGCTGGTCCGGCTGGGGAGAGAAGGATTGGCTGGAGAAACTTCGGCGGCTGGGGCTTGAACGCCGGGTGATTCTTGCCGGCCATGTCGGCGAAGAAGATCTGGCCCGTCTTTACTCCGGGGCCGTGGCCATGGTTTATCCCAGTCTCTACGAGGGGTTCGGTCTGCCGATTCTTGAGGCCATGGCTTGCGGCTGTCCCGTGGTTTGCAGCAACTCCTCCTGTCTGCCTGAAACGGCGGGGGACGCGGCCCTGCTGGTTGATCCCCGCGAGCCGGAAGAGCTGGCGGCAGTCCTGGACAAGCTGGTGGAAAATGATATGTTGCAACAGGAAATGTCGGAGCGTGGCTACAAACGGGCAGCGATGTTTACCTGGGAGCAGACCGCCAGGCAGACCTTGGATGTTTTTGCAATCGCAGGTGGGTAACTGTCCAGCTGCACCGCATCTGCGTTGTTATCAGCCTGCTCATGTGCAATAGCACACGTCGCAGGCTTCTGCCTATCAGCTGCGGCACAGCTGAACAGTTACGGTTAGGTGGTTTTTGACCATTTTCGGCATTAAGCTGGATAGTTACGCAGGTGGTGCATAATGTACACTCTTTTTCTGGGGGCGTGGCGGTACCGGCAGTTCATCCGCTCTTCCGTGCGCCTCGATCTTACCAGCCGTTTTACCCGTAGCAAGTTGGGAGGGTTCTGGGTAGTTATTCACCCTTTGACCCAGGTATTGATTTATGCCCTGGTCCTCTCCGGGGTGTTGTCCGCAAAAATGCCGGGGATCAACAACCGGTATGCCTATGCTATTTACCTCTGCGCCGGCCAGGTGGCCTGGAGCCTGTTTGCGGAAGTCATCACCCGTTCCCTTACCGTTTTCATTGATAATGCCAATCTGCTCAAGAAGATCTCTTTTCCGCGGATCACTCTTCCCTTGATTCTGATAGGCTCGGCGCTGCTTAACAACCTTTTCCTTCTCACCGCTGTTTTTGTGGTTTTCGCCGTTCTGGGCCACATGCCCGGCGGGGCGGTGGCATGTCTTCCTCTCCTGATCGTCATCACCCTTGCTTTCGCGGTTGGTCTCGGCCTGGTGCTTGGGGTGCTTAATGTTTTCTTCCGCGACCTGGGGCAGGTTGTTCCCATCATGCTGCAGATTCTTTTCTGGTTTACCCCTATTGTCTATCCGGCGACGATTATCCCGGAGGCCCTGCGCGAATGGCTGGCCTTCAATCCGGTGTATCCGCTGGTGGCCGCCTATCAGGAGGTTCTGGTCTATGGCCGCTTTCCTGCGCCGACCCCTTTGTTGGCGGTGTTTGCCTTTTCCTTGCTGATGCTGGCCTTTGGTTTGACCTTGTTCCGCCGGGCCAGCGCCGACATGATGGATGTGTTGTGATGGTAAACGATCAAGGGGCAACCCCACAAAGGTCAAATAACCACGGAACAAGCGGTCACAGGGTGCCGCAGGTTGCGGCAAGCGGGACGGAGATGCGTACTTTTGTACGTGAGCCGGACCGATCGCCGCAAGATGTGGTGCCCTGTGATCGCTTCCCTGTGATGGCCGCGCCTGTCTTGAGCCTTCAGGGGATCGGCAAGTCATATCGGGACTATGCCTCCTTTGCACGGCGGTTTTGCGGCTGGTTTGGTTTGTCCGCCGGATCTTTTCAAGAGAATTGGGTGCTCCGCGGGATCACCTTCGATGTTTCGCCGGGGGAGGCGGTGGGGATAGCCGGCCGCAACGGCGCCGGCAAAAGTACTCTGCTCAAGATGATTACCGGTACGCTTGCCGCCACTGAAGGCAGTTTTGTGGTGCGGGGCAGGATCAGCGCGATCCTGGAGCTGGGCATGGGCTTTCATCCGGAATTTACCGGGCGGCAGAATGCCATGCACGCCTGCGGACTTATGGGCTACGAGCCGGCGCGGATTCTCGCCCTCATGCCGCAAATCGAGGATTTTGCCGAAATCGGTGAATACTTTGAGCAACCGGTGCGCACCTATTCCAGCGGCATGCAGATGCGCCTCGCCTTCAGCGTAGCCACCGCTTCCCGCCCGGAAATCCTGATTGTCGATGAAGCCCTTTCCGTGGGGGATGCCTATTTTCAGCACAAAAGTTTTGCGCAGATTCGCAAATTTCAGGCGCAAGGCACTACGCTGCTCATCGTTTCCCATGACCGGGGCGCGATTCTTTCCCTCTGCGACCGGGTAGTTTTGCTGGAAAAGGGGCATTTGCTCATGGACGGGCCGCCCCCGGCAGTGATGGATTATTATAATGCCCTCATTGCGGAACAGGAATGTTCGACTATTATGCAAAACCAGGGGCTGGACGCTTGCGTGCGGACCACCTCCGGGACCGGGGAAGCCGTTTTTGAGGAAATTCTTTTCCTGGACGAGCAAGGTAATCCCGTTGAGACGATTGAGGCCGGAAGCGTTGTGACTCTGCGGCTGCGGGTCAGGGTTATCAACGCAATTCCGGAGTTGAATATCGGTTGCATGATCCAGGATCGCCTGGGGCGCACCATATTCGGCACCAATACCCATTATCTGAAAAGAACGCTCCATGACGTGTCCGCGGGTCAGCAGCTGGTGTACGCGTTTACCTTTGCCGCCGATCTGGGGCCGGGCAGCTATGCGCTTACCGTTGCTGCCCATGCGGGCAGCGCCCATCTGCAAAGAAACTACGAGTGGCGGGATCTTGCCCTGATTTTTGAGGTAGTGAACACAACCCATCCTGAATTTATCGGCTGCAATTGGCTTCAGGCGACTCTTTCCATTGAGCAGGATAATGGATAATTTTTACGAGCAGTTTGCCTCCCGCTTCCGCGGTTCCCGGGAAGATATCGAAAAACGCCAGGCCGTCTACCTGCCATTGCTTGCTTCGCTTCGCGCGCTTTTTCCCGACGGCGCGCTGCTCGATCTCGGTTGTGGCCGGGGCGAATGGCTGGAGTTGGCTTCAGCGGCCGGATGGCGGGCGATCGGAGTCGATGCCGATGCCGGGATGCTGAAACATGCCGCGGCTTCCGGCCTTGATGTCCGCCAGGGCGAGGTTCTCGGCTTTCTGCGGGAGCTGCCGGATGCGTCCTTTTCGGCCGTTACCGGTTTTCATCTGGCGGAACACCTCCCTTTTGACGAGCTGCGGGACTTTGTCCGCGAGACTCATCGGATCTTGCAGCCCGGCGGCATCTTGATCCTGGAAACCCCTAATCCGGAAAATCTTACCGTCGGCGCCTGTTCGTTTTACTCTGATCCCACCCACCGGGTGCCGCTTACGCCGGAATTGCTCCACTTTCTCGTTGCCGGCAGCGGTTTTCCCGAGTGCCGTATTCTGCGGCTTAACGAGCTGCCGGTCGGCAAGCTGCCCGCGGACTTTTCCCTGGTCGGGGTTCTGTACGGCGTAAGTCCTGATTTCGCGGTGATCGGGCAAAAAGGAATCGACCCGTCATTCAGCGCGGCTCTAGCCTGGCCGTCCGAAGCAATGGGCGGGTCTCTTTTGCAGATGGCCGCCTCCTTTGACCAGGGGCTGCATCTGCGGCTAGACGGCATGCAGGCCTCTCTGGCTCTCCAGGCCAACCTGGGCGAGGAGCTCAAGGGGCGCCAGCAGGTGAGTCATGCCTTTCTTGCCGCACAGATCAGCCGGGTCGAGGATCTGGTCAGGATTTCCCGGCAGGAGAGCCATACCGCTCTTGCCGGGCAGATCAGCCGGGTCGAGGATCTGGTCAGGATTTCCCGGCAGGAGAGCGATACCGCTCTTGCCGGGCAGATCAGCCGGGTTGAGGATCTGGTCAGTGTTTCCCGGCAGGAGAGCGATACCGCGCTTGCCGTACAGATCAGCCGGGTCGAGGAGCTGGTCAGGATTTCCCGGCAGGAGAGCGATACCGCTCTTGCCGGGCAGATCAGCCGGGTCGAGGATCTGGTCAGGCTTTACCAGCAGGAGCTGCAGGCGGTCTATGCCAGCCGCAGTTGGCGCTATACCGCGCCATCCCGCTGGCTTGGCGCTTGGGTCCGGACCCTGCTCAAGATATTGAAAAAGCTGTGCATCGAGATCGGCCGGCCATCTGTTTTGCCGCGATCCATTATGCTTTGGGGGAATGATCATTGTCCATGGCTTAAGGGGAAAGCGCAGTGGTTTCTGGATCGACACCCGCAGCTCAAGGGGAGATTGAAGCGCTGGTTGCGTGAGGATAACCGGCCCGAGGAGAGTCCCAGGGTAAATCAGCCTGTTACGGAAGGCGATTTATCTCCGCAAACGGCAAGGATTATGGCGGATATCCTGCATGAACAGGAGCAACGGAAGAAAGGCGACAAGGATAAGGAGGCGGAGTTGTCTGGGCCGGAGAAGGACGGATGAAGATCGTCATCGATTTGCAGGCTTGTCAGACGGCCAGCCGTTTCCGGGGGATGGGCAGATATTCGCTGGCTCTGGCGCAAGCCATGGCCCGTAAGCCGCGCGGTCATGAACTATGGCTCGCGCTCTCCGGAGCATTGCCGGAGGCAATCGACCATATTCGGGAATCATTTGCCGGTCTTATCCCGAAGGAGCATATTGTTTCCTTTGCCGTCCCCGGCCCGGTGGCGGGGAATATTCTCCCGCCAAGCCACCGGGTCCGGGTTGCCGAGTTGACCCGGGAGGTATTTCTGGCTGACCTCAAACCTGACTTTATTCATGTTTCCAGCATGTTTGAGGGTTGGGTGGATGATGCGGTTACTTCGCTGGGCCGCTTGCCTTTTTCCATCCCCAGCGCGGTTACCTTCTACGATCTCATCCCTCTGCGCCACCCCGAAACCTATTTGCATGATCCGGCAATGCGGGCTTGGTATCAGCGAAAAATCGCTTCTCTCCGCCGGGCGGATTTGCTGCTCGCCATCTCAGCGCATGCAAAAAGCGAGGCGGTTGCAGAGCTTGGCATTCAGGAGGACGCAGTCGTCAATATCTCCGCCGCTGCCGAGCCATGCTTCAAGAGGCTCGCTCTTTCGCCGGAGAGCGAGCGCCTGATCCGGGCGCGTTACCAGGTGGCCAAGCCATTTGTGATGTATGCCGGAGGCTTCGACGCCCGGAAAAACATCGACTCTTTGCTTACCGCCTTCAGCCGTCTTGATCAGCAAACCATCGCCTCCCATCAATTGCTTATTGTCGGCAAGAGCGGGGCGGACAGCCAGGCGCATCTGACGCGCTTGGCCCGTCAATGCGGCCTGGCGGAAGATAAGGTGATTTTTACCGGCTATGTGGATGATCTCGATCTTGTCGCCCTTTATAATCTCTGCGCTCTTTTTGTCCTTCCCTCCCTGCACGAGGGCTTTGGCTTGCCGGCCCTGGAGGCCATGGCGTGCGGGGCCGCAGTAATCGGCGCCGACCGGACCAGCATTCCGGAAGTGCTTGGCCTGCGGGAGGCTTTGTTTGATCCCTTCCAGGTGCCGGCCATCACCGCAAAGTTGTCCGAAGCGCTCAACGATCCGGATCTCCGGCAAAGGCTGCGTGAACACGGAGGGAGGCAGGCCGGGGAATTTTCCTGGGAACGCTCCGCGCAATCAGCCCTTGCGGCCATGGAGGCTGTTTTCGAGAAGAGGCAGCCTTTGTCAGGGCGGTCTCAAAATGACCTGCCGGCGGCAAAAAAACGCCAGCCCCTGGCCTATGTTTCCCCGCTTCCCCCGGCAAAAACGGGAATAGCCGACTACAGCGCCGAACTTCTCCCGGCCCTGGCGGAATTTTACGCGATCACCCTGATTGATGAAGACCCGGAAGCGGTGCTGCCGGAGCTCCGCAAGCTGTATCCGGTGCGCAGTGCCGACTGGTTCGCAGACCATGCCGCCGATTTTCCCCGCATCCTCTATCAGTTCGGAAACTCGCCGTTTCATAAGAGAATGTTTGCTCTCCTGGCCCGTCATCCTGGCACGGTTGTCCTGCATGATTTCTTTTTGAGCAGCGTTGTCCACTGGATGGAGAGTGCCGGCCATTACGGAGATTTTTTCAGCAAGGCCCTGTTTGCCGGGCATGGCTATGCGGCTCTGGCCGAGGAATCAACTTGCACCCCTCAGGCTGCTGTCCTGAAATATCCCTGTAATTATGAGGTGTTGACCGAAGCGGCAGGAGTCATCGTCCATTCCGGGCACGCCCGCGACCTTACCGCCTGCTGGTATGGTCAGGCCGCCCTTGACGAAATGCGGGTTATCCCCCAGGTCAGGGAAATCCCGCAAGCTCTGAGCAGAGAACAGGCCCGGGCTCGCCTGGGTCTTGCTGATGATCTTTTTCTGCTTTGCAGTTTCGGCCAGTTGGCCCCGGTCAAGCTCAACCACCGCCTGATCGAGGCCTGGCTTGGCAGCTGCCTGGGGGCCGACCCCAAATGCCGCCTGCTTTTCGTTGGCCAGCATGCCGATCCTGACTACAGCCGGATCATCGAGCGGGCAATGGCCAACCAGGCTGCGCCGGGCAATATAGCGATTACCGGTTTTGTTACCCCGGAGCTTTTTCGCGACTATCTGGCGGCGGCCGACGCCGCGGTACAGTTGCGCTCCGGTAGCAGGGGAGAAACTTCCCGGGCGGTTCTTGATTGCCTGGCCCATGGCCTGCCGCTGATTATCAACGCCCACGGCGCCATGGCGGAATGGCCCGAGGACATTCTGATCAAGCTGGCCGACGATTTTGCGCCCCGGGCTTTAAGCGAGGCTCTCGATCGGTTGGCGGCGGACGCCTTTCTGCGCCGCACTCTTTCGCAAAAAGCCGTAGCCCATGTCCGCGCCCAGCATGATCCCAAACTGGTGGCGGCCGCTTTCTTTGCCGCCATCGAGGATTTTGCCGCCACCTCGCGCCGAGCCCACTATCGGGCTTTGCTTCCGGCCCTGGCCAGGGAGCTGGAGGCGGACCCCGAATCCTGCCCGGACCTGCCGGCGACGACGGCGGCATGTCTCGCCCATAACCGGCGGGACGGGATGCCCCGGCAACTGCTGGTGGATGTTTCCAACCTTGTCCGGGAAGACCTGCGCACCGGTATTGAAAGAGTGACAAGGGCCATCCTCCTTCAGCTCCTGTGCAACCCGCCGCAGGGCTTCAGGATAGAGCCGGTCTTTGCCGATAACGGGCAGTACCGTTATGCCCACCGTTTCAGCCGACAGTTGCTCGGCATATCTGCGCCGGTTCCCGTTGACCTGCCCATTGATTTCCGGCAGGGGGATCTGTTTCTTGGCCTTGACCTGGCCATTGAGAAGATCATCGCCAATGAGCGCGGCCTGACCCGGATGCAAGACCTTGGGGTGGAGTTGTTTTTTGTGGTTTACGATCTGCTGCCGGTTTCCTTGCCGGGTTGCTTTCCCGATTTTGTGGGCAGGATATTTCCGCAATGGCTCAGTGCCGTGGCGCACCTCTCTACCGGCCTGCTCTGCATCTCCCGGTCGGTGGCCGACGAGCTTGCGGAGTGGCTGGGGCAACATCCCATCCCGGGCCGGCAGCCGCCGGCGGTGGGTTTTTTTCATCTGGGGGCTGATCTGGAAAAAAGCCAGCCCAGCGATGGTCTTCCCCCCGAGGCCGGGGCCGTGCTCCGCCGAATCAAGGCCCTTCCCACTCTGCTGATGGTCGGCACCATCGAGCCGCGCAAGGGGCACCGCCAGGCGCTCGCCGCCTGCGAGCAACTGTGGGCCGAGGGCCTGGAGGTGAATCTGGTCATGGTCGGCAAAATGGGCTGGATGATGGAAGATCTGGCTGAAACCCTGGCCGCTCATCCCGAATTAAACCGCCGCCTGTTCTGGCTGAGCGGCATTAGCGACGAATACCTTGCCCGGCTGTATGCCGCCTCCGCCGCTCTGCTCGCCGCCTCGGAGGGGGAAGGCTTCGGTCTGCCGCTGATCGAGGCGGCCCGCCATCATCTGCCCATCCTGGCCCGTGATCTTCCGGTATTTCGGGAGGTGGCCGGAGAGTTCGCCACTTATTTTGCGGGAAACAGTGCGGCAGCATTGGCGTTGGCGATCAAAAACTGGCTTGCCGGATACCAGGCCGGCTCGTACCGGAAATCGGACGAGATGGAGTGGCTGAAGTGGGAGGAAAGCGCCGCCCAGCTGGTGGCCGCACTATTAGCCATGAAGCGAACCCCGCCATTGGGAGCTTTTTGCAGTAAGGCTCAAACTTTTAAGTAACTTCGCCGCAGGAAGTTCCCTGTCGGAGAAGGTTTTCGCGGTTTCGGCTGCGTTGTCCCGTCCAGGGACGGGCGGGACAGCAGACGCCTCGGAGGCAGACAGGAGGTCTGCCGAGACTGAGCGAAAACATTCTCCGACAGGGAGCGATTACTCGCCGATAAATACCAAAGAGGCACTATGGAAAAGAATATCAAGATCGGGGACAAAACCTATCGGGTGGCCTCGGACGACAATTATCTGGCGGCGATGGGCGACAATTTCGAGCCGCATATGGTGCGCCTGTTCCGCGCTCTCATTGGCCGGGATGAAGTGGTAGCGGATATCGGAGCGAATATCGGGCTGACCGCCCTGTTGTTCTCTTCGCTGGCCCGCAAGGTTTATGCGTTTGAACCGAGTCCTTCCACCTACGAGATCCTGAGGGGAAATCTTGCCCGGGCAGGCGTAAGCAACGTGGAAGCAATTAATCTTGGCCTTGGCCACCAGGCCGAAGCGCTGACGATTACCTTCGCCGGAAACAACCGTTCCGGTGGCTATGTCAGCGACAAAATCAGGCCGGAGATCGGGCATGTCACCGAAGAAATTCGCCTTGATACTATCGACCATTATTTCGCCGCCTGCGAAAGTGTTCCAAGTTTCCTGAAAATCGATGTTGAAGGCTTCGAGCAGAACGTAATCAAGGGGGGAAGTCTCTTCCTCCAAAAGAACATGCCCACCGTGGTGCTGGAGATGAATCACTTTTGCCTGGATGTCCTGCAGAGAATCACGGTCCCGGACTTTTTGGATTTCATGCGTTCAGTCTTCCCTTGCCTGTATGCCATAGATACCGACAACGCGACCATCGTTGATCTGCATGATGCGGAGCGGGCATATTTTGTCATGCACGAGCATGTAGTCCGGCAGAGGTTCCCGAATCTGGTCGGCGGCTATAACCCGCAAATCAAGACGAAGCTGGACGCGCTGGCGGCCTCATCCACGAAAGCGATGAATGCGTTAATCAGTATCGAGTCCGGGGCGCCTCGCCGCCTGCTGGCCAGATTGTTAAGCAAGGCCACCGGGAAAACAGGACAAGGCAAGCCGTTCCAGACGCCGGTGGTTGCCAGGCCGAACGGCGCTCTTCGGGCCGATTTAATCCCTGCCTGCGTATCGGCCGGCGAAGTTTTTGAAATTCCACTCCGCCTGAGCAACAAAGGGACAGAGGCTTGGCACGGTTATGGCTCCCAGCCGGTCGTCCTCTCCTACCACTGGCAAAACCTCGATGGCGGTTATCTGATCTATGACGGGGTGCGAACCGGGCTGCAGAGTAAAGTCGTGCGTCCCGGCAAGTCGGTGCAAGAGAAGGTCAGCGTCGTTGCCCCAAGCGAAAAAGGCAATTTCAATCTGATCCTGACGGTTGTGCAGGAAGGGGTGGGTTGGTTCGAGAATAAAGGCTTCACCTGCGCCAACGGCACGGTGGCGGTGGTCTAATACGCTTACAACGGGAGATTGACTTTGCGTGTCGCCAACTTTTCAGTTTCCGTTAAAGACAAATTTATCTGGTTGTTCACCGCGGCGGTCAGCCTTTTTGGGCTTGTGTTCGTCTATCGGCGAGGGCTGGATATTAACTGGGATCTGCTCAACTACCACTACTCTACCGGCTATTCCCTGCTGCAGGGCAGCTATCTCCATGATCTTGCCCCTGCCGGCTTGCAATCATTTCTGAATCCCGTCCCCAATATCCTCGTTTTTCTTGCCCTGTCGAAACTGGCCTTTCCGGCAAGCGCCTGGGCCATCGCGCTGGTACAACTGCTTTCGCTGCCCATTCTGGTGCTGATTGCCCGGCAGCTTGGCCGCGACCTCGGCCTGGCAAAGGCCGGGGCGGCTGAGTTTCTGGCGTTGGTTTTGTGCCTGCTGGCCCCGCTGTGGTGGAGTGAGCTGGGAACCTCGTTTACCGATTCGACGACCACCCCCCTTGTCCTGGCAGGGCTTTATCTTGGTTTGCGAGGCGTCGTTCGGGGAGAGAAGGGTGGCAAAATCTTACTTTTGTCCGGGATACTGTTCGGCCTTGCGACCGGACTCAAGCTTACCCATGCCCCCCTGGCGCTTGGCTTTTTTGTCGCCCTGCTCGGTGTTTCGCGCGATTACCGCCGGGCGCAGACCATCCGCCTGCTGCTGAGCTTCTCAACCGGGATACTCCTTGGTTTTGCCGTTACCGCCTGGTGGAATATCTATCTTTTTCATAACTGGGGCAGCCCGTTTTTCCCTTTATACAACGCCTGGCTCAAGTCGCCTTATGCCGATCTGATCAACAACAATTTTTGCGGCCCCCACTGGCAGTTCAACTCAGGTGCGGATTTCGCCCGGTATATCTGGGCGGCCACCAGGGGGACGGCCCAGACGTCCGAAGTGCCTTTCGCCGACGCCCGGCTGCTTGTCTTTCTCGCTTTGACCATCGCAGTCCTGGCCGTAAGAAAGAACCGCACCTCCTCCGGCAGGGTCTCGCTGTTTTTTCTGCTGTTTCTGGGGAGCGGGTTCTTCCTCTGGGCGGTGGTGTTCGCCTATCAACGCTACCTGATCCCCATGGAAGTCCTGTTCGGCTTCGGGATCTGGCTTTTGCTGTCACGACTCACCGGCAACCCCAATCGGGTGGCCTTACTGCTTGCCGGGTGTCTGCTTGCTACCGCCGCCTTAATGAAAGTGCCGAACTGGGGCCATCTCCCGGTTGGCGTTAAAGCACCAGCGAACCATTTTGGCCTGCAATTACCCCCGGCTGCTTCCGCCACGCCGGCGCGCTACCTGGTTGCTGGTCGCCCGATCAGCTATATTTTACCCTTCCTGCACCCGGATAGCCGTTTTTACGGGTTGGGGTTTTCCACCCAGGTCGATGAATTAATTCGCCGCACGGTTGCTCAAAACGAGCCCCTGCCGCTCCGGATTCTCGCCGGCCAGGCCGATGCCGCGACTATCTGGAATATCCTGGCGCCGTTCGGATTCGCCCCCCCCAAAAACCGGTTGTCATGCGCGCATTTCCGGACGAATATCGACAAGTATGTGCTCTGCGAGATTCAAGGCGAGAGCAGAGAGGAATCTTTTGCCCCGGTCGAAATCGATTTTCAGGACAGCAAACAGCTGTTGCCGCCCTCGGTGTTGGGAGTCAACGGATTGAGCGCCCAGGAACCTTGGGGCCGCTGGTCGGATGGCGATGAAGTGGAGATCCGCTTTGCCAATTGCCTGCCTGAAGGCCCGCTGAAAATCGACCTGCGCGGCCACGCCTTTGGCCCCAATGTCGGCAAGCCGGTAAAGGTGACCATTGGCCAGAGCCAGACTTCGCTGGTTTTTGGAGAAGACGATCGCGACCTGACCGCCACCCTGGAGAATAACCAGCAATGCCAGACCTCGCTTTCGATACGGGTGCCGGAGAAAGTTTCTCCTTCGGCGCTGGGGATTAACCCCGACAGCCGGACTTTGGGCCTCGGCCTGGTGCGGCTGGGAATCGGCCCGGCAAGGTAGCATTTGCCAACGGCTTGTCATTCTAGTGTCTGTCCGGAAACGAGCAATTTCGTTCGAGTGCAAGGCGCGAGGAAGACGAAAAGGCGGAGCGTACACGCGGTACGTGAGCATTTTTCGGCGACTGAGCAACGCGGCAATCGGGCGAAAGGGCCGTTTTCGGATGGGCACTAATGGAAAGGGACTGCGTATGAACTCTTCCGGGCAAATTAAGGCCCCGCTCACCGTGGCCGTCGTGCTTCCTGCTTACAACGAAGAACTCACGATCGAGGCGACGATCCGCGCTTTCCATCACGCTCTGCCTGAGGCGGCGATCTGGGTAATCAACAACCGCTCCACCGACACCACCGAGGCTGGGGCGCGCGCCGCCCTGGCCTCGCTGGGGTGTGGTGGCGGGGTGCTGAACGAGCCCCGGAAAGGCAAGGGCAATGCGGTCAGGCGCGCCTTTCTGGAACTCGAGGCGGATATTTATGTGCTGGCCGATGCGGATCTGACCTACCCGGCCGAACGCGTCCGCGAGCTGATGGCGCCGGTCATCGAGGGATGTGCCGACATGGTGGTCGGAGATCGTCACAGTGCGGGGCACTATGCCGCAGAGAACAAGCGCCCCCTGCATGGTTTCGGCAATCATCTCGTGCGCCGGCTGGTCAATCGCCTGTTCAACGCCGAACTGGCCGACATCATGAGCGGTTATCGGGTGTTCAGCCGTCGCTTCGTCAAGAACTACCCCATTCTGGTCGAGGGGTTCGAGATCGAAACCGATCTGACCCTGCATGCGCTCGACAAACGGTTCCGGATCGTCGAGATCCCGGTGGAGTACCGCGACAGGCCGGAAGGCAGCAGCTCCAAGCTCAACACCGTCAGCGATGGGGCAAGGGTGCTGTTCGTGATCATCCAGATTCTCCGTTACTACCGGCCCAGGGTTTTTTTTGGCGCTCTGTCATTTCTGTTCGGCCTGGCCGGTTTGTTCGCCGCCATCCCGGTGATTCAGGATTGGCTCTATTATCAATATATCTATCATGTGCCGTTGGCCATCCTGGCTACCGGGCTTGAGATTGTCGCGGTAACGACGCTGGGGGTAGGCGTGATCCTGGACTCGATTGTCTATCAGCAGCGTCTCGAGTACGAGCGGCATCTGCTGAACTTCACCGCTTCCAAGTAGCAACTCAACTTTAGGGAGTAAACTTGGGACTGTCCCGAATGGCGCTAGTTTAAGGACGGAGGTCAGCAAAACCGGGACTGTCCCCGGCCCCATCGGGGGCTGTCCCAGGCTTTGCGAGTTGGAGCCACAGCAGTTGCAAAAAGCCTAAAACTCAGGCTGTTGCGGCGTCGGCCACCATGGTTGCCTCAAACTCGCTCCTACCCCAGTGCTGCCATGTTAATTGCTCAACAAGGAATAAAATGTTTGCCTATACCGGAACAGAAAATCTGGAAGTCATGGCCGAGGCCGTGAACTACAATCGTTTCCTGGTTACCCTCATCCAAAACGAGGTTCGGCTCGGCGAAAAGGTGGTTGACTTCGGCGCGGGCATCGGCACTTTTGCCAGGGCGGTCGCGGGGGATGGTCACCAGGTTCACTGTATCGAGCCGGACCCCGGCCAGCTCGCCCGGATTTCCGCCGCAGGCTTGCCGGCTTCGCCTGACCTCGCCTGCCTGCAGGACGGGAGTGTCGATCTGCTTTACACCTTTAATGTGTTGGAGCATATTGAGGACGATGTGGCCGCCCTGCGAATCTGCCATAAAAAAATCAAGCCCGGCGGCCGGATCATGATCTATGTTCCCGCCTTTCCGATTCTCTATTCCAGCATGGATAAAAAAGTCGGCCACTTCCGGCGCTATACCCGCGCCACCCTGGCGGCAAGAGTCCGGGCTGCCGGCTTTGAGGTCACAAGGAGCGAATATGTTGACAGCGCAGGTTTTCTCGCCTCTCTGCTTTTCAAGGCTTTCGGAAACGACAGCGGCGCCATCAATCGCGGGGCCTTGCTGGTATATGATCGCCGGGTGTTTCCCCTTAGCCGTCTGGCGGACAGGCTGTGCCGCCGGGCCTTCGGGAAGAATGTATGCTTAGTCGCTCGCCGGCCGGAGGCATGAAGCGCCGCAGGGTGAACAGGGCAGGGCAGGGGGGCATGTGGCTGGAATCGCCCGCCGCCCCGCCGCCGGTGCGGCATGGCGCCCTGCGTTTCGCGCTGGCCATGGCCGTGGCGATGAGCCATATGGGCTTCCAGCCCGGCGGGTTCAATCCCGGGGTCATGGCGGTAATGGTTTTTTATCTGCTGGCCGGCATGGTCGCCGACAAACTTCTCTCCCTGCCCGCCTTTGCCTCCCCAGTCCCTTACTGGGTCAACCGCCTGCGCCGGATCGCGCCGCTCTATCTTTTCAGTCTCGCCGTGGCTGCGGTCGCCTGGGGTTGCGGGGCCAGCTCCATTTTTCTCGCCAGGGATCCCGGCCCCGTCGACATTCTGGCGAATCTTACCGTCATCCCCCTGGCCTATTATATGTATACCGGTCAGGATGCCTTCACTCTGATCCCCCCCGCCTGGTCCCTGGGGGTGGAGTTGCAGTTTTATCTCCTGGCGCCCTTGCTCCTGACGCGGCCCAGGATGTTGCGCTGGCTGCTGTGGTCCAGCTTTGTCGTCTTCCTCTTTGCGGTGGTGGGAAAACTGCATACCGATCATTTCGGTTACCGCCTGCTCCCCGGAGTTCTCTTCGTCTTTCTTGGCGGGGTGCTGCTGAACCGCGGCCGCCATGGAGATGCCTTTGCCAGGCGGACTCTGCTTCTCCTCTGGCTGGGGCTCGCCTTTATGGCTATGTGGGTTGTCAGCTACGGGCAACGAGTTCCCTACAACTATGAAATGCTGGCCGCGCTGCTGGCCGGCGGGCCGCTGCTTTTTTTCTTTTCCTCGTCCCTGCCTTACAGGGTGGATCGTTTTCTCGGCGCGCTTTCCTACGGGGTTTTTCTCTTGCATTTCCCTGCGTTATGGTTCGTCAGCTTGACAGGTTGCCGATATTCTCTTCTTGCCTCACTTATTTTGTCAGTCGTCCTCGCCATTTTCGGCCATTTTTTGGTCGAGGGTCCCGCCCGCGATTTCCCGCGATACGCAAGGGAGGTAAGTTCCCGTCTTTCGTCTAAAATTTTTTCAGGAAAAGATGAATTTTTGAAAAAATAAATTGACGGTATTTTTTTTCCTTGATAGAAGGAACTACGTTGTAACTTAAGTGAGAAAAGGATCTTCAGGTCTATGGCGCAAAATGCTTAACAGCTCATAATGATTAACAACTTAAAAAACAGGAGACGAGAGTCATCGGACTTTGGTATTTCTATGCCTGAAAATGGCGCAATTGTACGTGTTTAGAAAGCTTTAGCGGGAATAACGCAAGAAAATATGTGAGAGTCCAATCACAATTCTTAAGGAGAATGAGAAAATGGCGACTGCAACATTGACTGATCAGATCACTGCTCTTTACGTGGTATATTACAACCGGACACCTGATGAGGCAGGTTTTAATTTCTGGTACAGCGCTATCAGTTCAGGGGCAAAATCCCTCAACGATATTTCAGCCGCCTTTGCCACCCATCCACAGTTTGTTATTGAATTCGGCGGCCTGACCAACCAGGCCTTCGTGGAAAAGCTCTACACCAACATGCTCGGCAATGCCGGTGACGCGGGCGGTGTCGCTTTCTGGACCGCCGCCCTGGACAGCGGCATGAGCAAGTCCGATCTGGTCACCGACTTCGTCCAGTCGGTGCTTGAGACGGATCTTGACGCACTTCTTGCCGCCGACCAAATCAACCAGGCAGAATTCGATGCCGCCGTGATTCGGCAGGATACCCTGGCAAACAAGGTGATTGTTGCCGAAAACTTTTTTCAAACCCTCGGGGAGATTACCAACCCCACCTACGGCACGGTGGAAAACCCGCTGCCTCTTTCTTCCGATCCGGCCTACATCGCCTCGCAGAGGATTCTCGCCGGAGTGACCAACGATAGCGCCACCGTCGATGCCGCCCTGGCGATCATCGCCCAGGCCGACGCCGCCGCCGGCCGCAATCCCGCCCTGGAGGTAATCAACGGCATCTCCAGCTATAACACCTTAACCCTGCAAGAAGTGGCCGGCGGCACGACTCCGGTTCTTCTGACCTCGGTGGACAACAACGGCTGCACCGTTGAAAGTGGCGCCCCGACAACCACCGTGCTGGCTGACCGGATCGTCGCCAACAGTCTCGATCTCCTGGACAACGCCTACATCGATGGCGGCACCGGCTACAATGTGGTCGAGGTCGACGCGATCGGCGCCAACGCCCATCCCACCGCGCTCCTGAACATCCAGGAAGTCCGGGTTCAGAATATGCCCAACACCATGCAGTTCGCCAGCATGTCCGAAGTGATCCAGTTTCCGGCCGACACGGTCGAAGGTGGCGTTACCACCAAGGGCACGGTGGAGATTACCGATCTGACCCTCACCATCACCAATACCGACGGCTATCAGTTCACCGTGGTCGTTCCTCCCGGCATCTATACCGCTGCTGAGCTGGCCGCGGCGATCAACCTGGTCAGTGGCCAGCAGATTGCCGCAGTGGTCGGCGCCGAGCCGGGCACCAATGCCGATGCCGCCCAGGCAGTGGCCGACGCCGCTCAGGCCGTGGCCGATGACGCCAAGGCTGCCTACAATACCGCCAAAGCTGTGGCCACCGCCGCCGAAGAGGCCTGGCTTGTTGCCCAGGACGACAACTATGTCAAGCAGGCGACCGCCGCTGCCGCCCGGGCCGCTGCCGATGCGGCTGAAGATGCCGCCGAAGCGGCACAGGCCACCGCCTCTGCGGCAAAAACCACCTCCGACACCCTTTCGGGTGCAGCGTCTGAGGCGCGTATTCTTGCCGATAACTCTTGGGCCACTGATTTTGCCGAGGCCAATGCTGAGGCTGCTGCCGCACAGGCAGCCTTTACCGCAGCCCAGGCCGCTCTTGCATCGGCTCAGGCTGCCGTGCTGGCAGCTCTGCCGGACAACACGGCGGTTGCAAATGCCCAAGCTGGCTTGACCGCAGCGCAATCTGCCCTGGCCGCGGCGGTCAACGCCGAGAGCCAGGCGGAAACCGATGTCCAGGTGGCGGTTGCCGCCCTGGCCGCCGCAGAGCAGGATTCCGCCGCTGAAATGGATCCGCAACTGGCGGAGAATGTCGTAACAACCCAGGCAGCCCTCGCTGAAGCGCGGGGAGAAACCGTTACCGCGCAAGCAGGAGTTGCAACTGCCCAGGGTACGCTGACCACGGCCCTGATTGCCGCCGCCGTTGACCAGGATGACCTGGACGAAGCCGTTGCGGTACTGGGAGCTGCTCAGGCGGCTGCTGGTGATGCGCAAGATGCATTTGAAGATGCCCTGACTACGGTCCAAAGCATACACAACGATGCTGAAGATCTGGAAGCCACCGCTGATGCCGCCGAACTCGCCGCCGCCAACGCTGCCGGGGTGTATCAGGCTGCGCATGCCGCTGCTCTTGCCGCCCAGGAAGTTTTTGAGGCGGCAAATCTTACGGCCCTGTCGGCCGAGACCGCCGCGGCTGTTGCTTACGCCCTCGCTTGCGGGGGTGATATCGTTGATTATACAGAGTGTGGCTTGACGCCGGAACAGGAACAACTTATTTCAAGCGGCGGACTCAATGCCGCCTGGGAAGCAGCCAAGGACGCATCGGCTGCCGCCAAGGCCGCTTCCGACGACGCCCAGGACATCGCCGATCAAATAGCTGCCCTGGCCGATGCCGCTGCCGGTGAAGGCAACGTGGTCATCACGACCAACGACAACACCGCCCATGAAATCGCGTTCGGCGGCACAGCTGATATCGCTGACTTCGACCTGGACGACATCCCCGGTCAACTGACCTATGTCGGTCAACCCTCCGACACCGAGAGAACCCTCGACCTCAGCCACGCTTACGATCTTGAAAAACTGGTGGTCACCGAAGGCGCCGACGTCACTAACTACCTCAGCCTCGGCATGGGTTCCCTCAATGTCACCGGCATCCGCGGCGACGCCACCATCCGCCTCGAAGGCGGTTTCACCCAGGAAGTCAACCTCCAGTTCAGCGAGGGAGTCGGCGGGACCAACGGCGAGGTCGACATCGAGTTGATGATCGGCGACAACTCCTCTTCCGGCGCGATTCTTAACATCGCTCACAACTCCTCCGCGCTGCATCTTGATTCCCAGGGGGTTTCCAATGTGATCACCGCCGGCAACCTGGGCGGCAATCTCGGCAACCTGCGGATCACCGGCACCGGCGCTCTGGTTATCGAAAACGATCTTGATTTCAGCTTTACCGACGGCACTGCCGGCGTTCCCGCTACCATCGATGCCAGCGGCAACACCGGCGGCGTCTCCCTGGTGCTCACCGACAGCACCGCGGTCAAGTTCATCGGCTCCAACTCCGAGGTTAACGGCGACAATTTCACTGCCACCGAGTGCGAAGCCGTCGCCATTATTTCCACCAACGGCCTCCTCAACCACTTTGTCACCGATGACAGTGATATTGTCACGATCACCAGCCTGGGTGGGGCCGATGTCATTTCCGCCTTAAACGGCGAGATGGCAATCATCGACGCCGCCGGCGGCAACAACTGGATTAACGCAGACGGCAGGGCGGATGTCACCATAACCACCACCGACGGCAACGATACGATCAACGCAAGTTCCACAAGTACCGGCGACCTAGATCCTGTCATAAATCTGGTTGAAAAAGTCGTGGTCAACGCCGGCGCCGGCAACAACTCCATCACCGCCAACGGCCTTGACAGCAGCAACAAAACCCAGAAAGTCAGCATCACCACCCTGGACGGCAACGACACTATTTCCGCCACCTACGGCGCCTCGGTCACCGTCAATGCGGCCGGCGGCAGCAACAGGATCACCACCAACTACAGCGATACGGTGAAAGTTACCACCCTGGACGGCAACGACACCATCAGCTCAACCAACGGCGCCACGGTCACCATCGACGCGGCGGGCGGCGACAACACCGTTATTGCCACCGGCGTAAAGTCCGTGGTCAAGACCGTGGTCATCACCACCACCGGCGGCAACGATCTCATCACCGCCGACCTTTCTGACGGCAGCGGCTACTCTGAGCCTCCCGACCTCTGCGCCGCCGACCAGTCGATCACCATCAACGCCGGGGCCGGTAACAACCGGATCTGCGCCGATAATTACGAACTTGCCACCATCACCACCCTGGATGGCAACGACACCATCGAGGCCAGTGGTTCCACGGTGATCATCGTCAACGCGGCCGGCGGCAACAACAATATCCTCGCCGACGACAGCGGCACCGCCACCATCACCACCACCGACGGCAACGACATCATCCAGGCCAGCCACGGCGGGGACATCACCATCAATGCCGGAGAGGGCGGCAACGCCATCACCGCCGAATATACCAGCTCCTCCCTTAACATCGCCACCGGCGCCGGCGATGATGTCATCATTGCCAATTATTCCAGCAATGTCACCATCGAGGCCGGCGACGGCGCCAATGTGATTGAGGTGAACCAGGCCAATGCCTCCGGCTCATCCAGCTATTTCGGCACCGCTCAGGTGGATATCACCACCGGGAACGGCAACGATACGATCAGCGCCTTGCGCAACGATTCCGTCACCATCGACGCAGGCGAAGGCAACAACACCATCACCGTAAACGCCTACTGCATCGACATCACCACTTCCACCGGCAATGACACCATCGTCGTCTCCGGACTGGACACCGAAGTCCCCGGCACCCTTGACTCTCAAATTTTTGCCGGCAGCCCAGGCGCCCTGCTGAACATCAACGTCGGCACCGGCAACAACACCATCACCCTCGGCAGCAATCTCCAGATCGGCTCGGGTACCGTAGGATACGGCATAACCGCGCTGGAAGGCTCCAGCATCACCGGCTCCAACATCACCCTGCTGGTGGAATACGCCAGCGACCTGCGGGCCGCTGATCTGACCGGCATCACCAGGGTTATCCTCGACGACAACGGCACCGCCGGTAATTCGGTAGAGCCGGAAACCATGCTGACCCTGACCGACGACCAGTTTCTGGCCATCGGCGCCGAGAACTTCAGCGTTGAGGGCTCGATCTTCAACACCCACTCATATGTGAAGATCATCGTGCAGGATTCCACCTCCCTCACCGCGCTGGACGTGGCTAACCTGCCGAGCAACATCGATCTGTTCCTTGAGATCAACGACGGCGCCACCCTGACCATGACCGCCCAGCAGCTCCATGAGCGGGTTGCCGGCCTGGGCGTGACCGTGGCCGATGACGGGGTAAGTGATTTGGCCCGCGGTAAGGTAGTTATCCAGAATGCCGGCCTCGTGTTCGATCCGTGGAATATCGACGATGTGATAGCCGACGACGGCATCAATTACGGTGACGCAGACTACACCGGCGGCTCGCTGTCTGCCGACTTCTCCACTGAAAACACCCAGATTCAGCGCACCCCCACCGCCTCCGGCTACAACCGGCCGGAAGACGAGCCCAACCAGGACGTGATCACCATCGACTCCGGCAGCACGGTTCTGACCCAGGGCGCCTTCAGCACCCCGTGGTCCAACCTGGAGATTATCGGCAATGCCGATGTCGTCTTCACCGGCGCCATTGACCTTGGCGACGATTTTGTTGTGGATTTCTCCGGCCTGAACGCCGAAGTGGTCAACTTCACCCTGGCCAACTTCCAGGATGTCAAGCAGATCCGCGGCAACGGCATGGAAGCAACCGTCTATGTCAAG
>Ga0172380_10000705_pt1 | contig 61982 bp, 55 predicted proteins | sample Leawe162metaG_FD_119747 | JGI IMG/M metagenome (GOLD analysis project Ga0172380, IMG submission 119747) | Leachate microbial communities from a municipal landfill in Southern Ontario, Canada - Leachate well 162 metaG | ecosystem: Engineered > Solid waste > Landfill > Unclassified | place... | reverse complement strand
GCGAGGTACTGCGCCATTTATGCGAGGAATTGAATGCCACCATGACCCGGTTTCCTGGCACATCCATGCGCCTGGTCTACGAATTGGTGTCATGATAAATTCTTCCGAAATCAGGTGGTCTGACGTTCAACGATACCGGCATTGACCCTGATACGCTCTATACCGCTCGCGATAGCGTTATAGAAAGGTTCCGGCGGAACATTCGGGCGGAGCGCGTGGACGCCCGACTGGACTCGGCATTCGGATTGGTGCTCTACGCACTCAGCGTCCTTGAAGAGATTGGGATGCACCGCATCCACACGAGGATCGTTGGCGCTGTTGCGCTCAGATCTTTAGCGGAGGTCTGCATAACATTTCGGTACCTCGCGCACACTGATTCGCCTACGATGTGGCAATCGTACCGTGTCTATGGAGCGGGTCAGGCGAAATTAGCTTTTTTGAAGACGCAGCAGGGGTACGGGGACCTGCCGAACTTTCTTGACGAGTCGACACTACACGCGATAGCCAACGAAGATACATGGCAAGAATATGTGGACATAGATGTTGGCCATTGGGCGAGCAGTAACTTACGAAAATTAGCAACAGACTGTGGCGCCAAGGACCTCTATGACAAGTACTACGACTGGTCTTCCGGCTTCATCCATGGGAATTGGGCTGCAGTACGCGACACGAATTTTGTGAGCTGCCATAATCCGCTCCATCGATTGCACCGTATACCAAGAGTGGCTCACCGAAGTTTGAACTCAGTGGAGCCAGATGCAATCAGATTGGCCAATGACATGATCGCCGTCCTGGAAAAGCTCTTCCCCGGCGACGAGAAAATTCCTCGCGTTGCTATAACGGGGCGGGAGGCCAGCCCTACAGCAGCCAACCCCGGGCTGGAGACAGACGCGCCGCACTCTTGATCGCTGTCATGGGTTGAAAACGGACGCTGAATAAAGCTTCAAGCAAATGCTGCAAACCATGCCAACGCAGCGGATCGTATAAGCGCGCGTCCACTGATTGGCCACTTTCAATCCCTAAGATTGCCACATCGAATATCTGAAAAATTCGAATTACCTCAGCAAAAGCTGTCTACTGTAAACATTCCGGAGACCATTTCGTTATGAGTGCAAAATTGACCGGGGTTACGGGTAACAAGAATGCCTGCGGGGAATAGTTTTTTTGGCAACAAAAAAAGGGACCAGGAAAAAACCTGAGTCCCTTGTGTTTTTAATGGTGGGCGAGATGAGATTCGAACTCACGGCCTTTGGCTTCGGAGGCCAACGCTCTATCCAGCTGAGCTACCCGCCCACAGATCATATCAACATCCATTTACCATGAATCACCCGGACCGTAAAGATTTTTGTCCTGGCAAACGGCGGTCTCGTATGGAAAAGTTACCATACAGTGTTCAGGACCCCGGCTTTCGCCGGGGTGACGTCATCTTGCAAGAGCCTCTCTCGAATAACCTAAATAAATGTTTTGCTTGCGGACATGCCGCAGGCAATATCGGCAGAGTTACCCCTGCGGTGACCAATCAACCGGTTACACAGGATAACCCGCCGAAATCCTGACCAGTATCCGCAGTCTGAAAAACAAAGGAATATCGCAGCGCCCAATACAGGGAAAAACAATCTATTACATAGGCAGAATATCTTGACAGCACGATTTCCCATAGGCTACCTTAACCGACAATAGTAGCCTTGCCAGAGAGGTTACTCATACCAAAGGAGAACACCCGCAGGATTCTCAGCACCATAGGATCCCAACAACGCATGCACCTTTTTGAATCCTTGAAATTGACTGCCAGAACAAAGGCGATTCTGCTCGTCACCTCGATCATCACTGCCCTTGCGCTGTTCTACTCCCTCCACCAGGTGGCAAATTACAACAAGCAGATTGCTTCCTATATTGTGGAGGAGAAGAAGGATTTTCAGCAGATTTTCACCTCCGCCCAGAATTTCTATTTTTCCATTTACAATAACTGGCTCATCAACTTTATCGAAAGCAACCCCGAAAATATCAAGGCGTTTGCCGAGCGGGACAGGGAGAAACTCTACAGGCTTACCCGCCCCATGTACGATTCCCTGAAAAAATCCTACCCGTATATCTTTGTCATGCATTTTCACCTGCCAGACGGGCAGGCATTTCTGCGCATGCATAAACCTGACTTCTATGGCGATGACCTGCGGCAGATACGACCCGCTATTCAGGAAGTAAATAATACCTGCAAGCCTCTTTTTGGTTATGAGATCGGGGTATATGGCGCCTTTTACCGCATCATCCGCCCGGTTTTCCATGGGGGAAGGTATGTGGGAGCGCTGGAGATCGGCATCAGGACGGAAGAGATCGTCGATGAACTGCGCCGGGCAACAGACAAGCAGACATCCGCCTTTTTCGCCAACAGCTTCTGGCAGAAGGCATCCGAGAACAAGCAAAACCATAAAATTTTCGGGATGCATACCCTGGTGGAAGACAAGCCGCTTATCGGGGAAATTCTCCCCGCAGACTTCAAGTTCGACAAGTCGGCGGAACAGATCGCCCACCACGGGCGCACTTACCTGATCCATATCCTGGAAGGGTTTAAAAACTGCGCCCAGGAGCCCATCGGCGGCATCATCGCCATGCAGGATATTTCGCCGCAGATCGCGGAGAAAAAGCATTTCATCCTCTATTCTCTGCTGATCAGTGCAGGTTTAGGCGCCCTGTGCATCCTGTTTCTCTCTTTCAGTTTCCGGAACCTGATCGGCAATCTGGAAAAATCAAAAGAGATGCAGGGTCTGCTGATTAACGAACTTAACCGGGAAATCGCGGGCCGGGCAGAGACGGAAAAGGCCCTGAGCATGAGTGAAACAAGTCATCGCCGTATTCTCAACAGCTTGCCGGACAACATCTTCCTGATTAACCTGGATTTTATCATCACCTGGGCCAACGAAACAGCCCTTAAACTGGCACCTGATTTTATCGGCGCCCCCTGCGACTATTGCCGAAAATCCGATGATTTTTCCCGCGAGAACTGCCTGTGCCGGAAATCGTTTACCAGCAAATCCACCCAGCGGGCGACCATCCACCTTCCCGCCACCGATGAAGGCCGGCCGGAAAAATACTTTGAATTCATTGCCATTCCCCAACTCAAGGATCAGGAACAGCTGACCGGGTCCCTGGTGGTCATGCGAGACATCACCCAGCGGATCAAAACCGACCAGCAGGTCGAAAAGCTGAACCGCCAGAACCGGCTGCTCCTGGAGTCCGCCGGCGAAGGAATCTATGGGGTCGACATCAAGGGCAGGACCACCTTCATGAACCCTGCCGCCGTCAGAATGACCGGCTTTACGGAAGCGGAAATGCTCGGCCGCAATCAGCATGAACTCCTCCATCATACCAGGGCTGACGGCAACGGGTACCCTGTCTGCGACTGCCCGGTCCATGCCACGCTTTCCACCAAAAAAACCCATATGGTCATTGATGAGGTCTTCTGGAAAAAAGACGGCGGCAGCTTTCCGGTTGAATATGTGGTGACGCCTGTCATGGAAGATGAGGAGGTCATCGGGGCGGTGGTGCTGTTTAATGACATCACCTCCCGGAAAACCCTGGAAAAGCAGCTGCTGCATGCCCAGAAGATGGAGGCGGTCGGTCGCCTGACCAGCGGCATCGCCCATGACTTCAATAATCTGCTCACCACTATTCTCGGCTACAGCGAACTGCTGCTCCTGCAGCTCGACAAAGACGATCCGGGGCGGGACAAGATACAGATGATCAACCAGGCCGGCAGGATGGCCGCCGGCCTCACCCGCCAGCTGCTCACCTTCAGCCGCAAACAGATTCTGGAGATCAAGACCATCAATCTCAACTCGGTCATCGACCGGCTGACAAAGATGCTGAAGAGACTGATCGGTGAAAATATTATCCTTGATATCAGGTATTACTCTCCCGAATGCCACATCCAGGCGGATGCGGGTCAATGCGAACAGGTTATCATGAACCTGGCCATTAATGCCAAGGACGCCATGCCCAAGGGCGGGCAGCTGCGCATCAGTTCCGAAGTGGTTCGTCTGGAGGCGGAAAAACACACCGGTTTCGATGATATTCTGTCGGGTTCCTATGTGCTGCTGCAGATAAGCGATACGGGCGAGGGCATGACCGAGGAAACCCAGAAGCTGATTTTCGAACCGTTTTTCACCACCAAGGAACAGGGCAAGGGAACCGGCCTTGGTCTGGCCACCGTTTACGGCATCATCAAACAGCACAACGGATTTATTTCGGTGACCAGCGCGCCGGGGCAGGGCACCACCTTTGCCATCTACTTCCCTTTGTCAGACGCCAGGCCGTCCCAGGAGACCATTATGACCGGCGATATCCTGCCCAGAGGAAGCGAAACAATCCTGGTGGTTGACGATACCCCCTCCATCCGGCAATTTATCCGCGACGCGCTTGATCCGCTGGGATACAAGATCCTGGAAGCTCCCAATGGTGAAGAGGCCCTTAAATATCATGATGCGGGCGGCGGCAAAACCATCGACCTGCTGCTCACCGATATGGTCATGCCTGGCCTGAGCGGCAAGGAACTGGCCCGGGCCATGCAGCCCTCCCACCGGGCGATGAGAACCTTATACATGTCAGGCCACATCAGCTCCGACCTTGGCGAAAATCAGACAGCCGCCGCCGGCATGAACTTCATCACCAAACCTCTTTCAGCGCGGGAAATCGCCCTCAAGGTCAGAAATATCCTCGACAGCGGCGCGGCATAAGGGGTCCGCCGCACTTCCTTGTTTTTGCCCTGGGGCCTCCGCCGGCAGAATCGTCTCCCCGCCGCCCCAGTCAAACGTCATCAAGATCCCCCCTGCCGGCGATTTTCCCCGCAGGGTAACTGAACACCAGGTGCTGCCGGCCCTTCTGCATGCGCAGGCCCCGGGAGAAATGCAGCCGCGCCCCGGTTTCTCCGTGCGCTGCCACCTGCAGAATCTGGGCAATTTTCTTAAACTGCGGCCTGCTCTGCAGAGTGATAAATACCTTTTCCGCCATCCGCCTCTGCAAGGCCCGGTCGAGGGCGAGAAACGCCGCCAGGTCAACCGAGACAGCGGGCAACCCATCCCCGGCAGGCGCGGGCAATACCGTGACTATCCGTTCCCAGTAGCTTGCGGTTAATGCCGTAAGAACCATCTCTTCATCCTGCAGCACCGTTGCCGTTTGCCGCAGGACCTCCGAGATGTTGGGATTAAATTCCCGCAGATAGGGGATGAGATCAAGCCGCACCCGGTTTCGCAGATACTCGCGCTGCAGATTTGAGCTGTCAATGAGAAAGGGGATATGCCTTTCAGCGAGATAGGTCAGCAGCTGTTCCTTGGCCGTGGTGAGAAAGGGGCGGATGATTTTGCCGTCGCGCATCATCTTCATGCCGGCCAACCCGGTTCTGCCGGTGCCCCGGATAAGCCGCAGCAGCACCTCTTCGGCCTGATCGTCCGCCGTGTGGGCCACGGCAATTTTTCCCGCCAGAAACTTTTCCGCCACCCGGTCGAAAAATTCATAGCGCAGTTCCCGGGCCGCATGTTCGATGGAAATTTTTCTTTTTGCCACCTCCCCGTGCACGTCGATCCGGCAGGTGGCAAAGGATGCCCCCAGAGAACGGGCCAGCCGTTCCACAAGCCGTCCCTCCTGCTCCGCCTCTTCCGGACGCAGCTGATGATTGACGTACACGGCAATGATCCGGATACCCAAGGTGGGCGCCAGGGCCGCGAGCACATGCAGCAGGGCCATGGAGTCCGGCCCGCCGGAAACCCCGGCAACCACCCCCTCTCCCGGGGAAACAAGGCCCGCTGTCCTGATGACCGCAAGTATTTCTTTTTCCAGTGGATGCATGGTTATAATTGACAATTCTTCATTGATAATTGATAATTAACGGATAAACTTTTACCGTGTCGAGTTTTGCCCCAAGGTATTGAGTGTTACTCTAGCGCATTTGTTCATGGTTTCCGGATTTAAACATTTTTCGTGCGGAAATATCCACTTAAGACTGCTCCATCAGACAAAACCGTAACAAATTTGAGCGGAAACAACGGATCAATAAACATCTTTTCCCACGAAGTTACAAGAAGACAACTGCGCCGGCACTTACAACTCCAGACCTTGGGATGCGAAACTCCACCCCGCGGTTGCCCAACCATACCATGCAAATCAAAGCCAAAGAGATAAGAATATGAGAGTACGCAAAGCAGTGATTCCCGTTGCAGGTCTTGGTACCCGTTTTCTGCCGGCCAGCAAGGCCATCCCCAAAGAGATGCTCACCGTGGTTGACCGGCCCACCATCCAGTACATTGTCGAAGAGGCGGTCGCCTCGGGCATCGAAGAGGTCATCCTCATCACCAGTGAGGGCAAAGCCGCCATAGAAAACCATTTTGACTACAACTATCATCTCGACAAGATCTTGGACGAAAAGAAGAAAACCAAGCTGGCCGAAGAGATGCGCCATTTGTCAAATCTTATTGATATTGTTTCCGTCCGCCAGAAAAAGCCCCTGGGCCTGGGCCATGCCATCTGGACCGCCAGAAACGTCGTGGGGGATGAACCGTTTGTCGTTCTGCTCGGCGATGACCTGGTGCTCAGCGAACCGCCATGCACCAAACAGATGATCGACCTGTTCAATGATGTGCAGGAATCCGTGGTGGCCGTGCAGCGGGTGCCCATGGAGGAGACATTCCAGTACGGCATCGTCGAAGGGAAACATGAAAGCAATCGAGTCATCAAAGTCGACCGCATGATGGAAAAACCGGCGCCCGGCACGACCATGTCGGACCTGGCCATTATCGGCCGCTATATCCTGCAGCCCGACATCTTTGACCTGCTGGAGAAGACCACTCCGGGGCATGGCGGTGAGATCCAGCTCACCGACGCCCTGCTGGCGCTGTCCAACAAAAGAGGAATGTATGCCTTTGAGTTTGACGGCACCCGTTTTGACGCCGGAGACAAAATGGGCTATCTCAAGGCAATCGTCGCCTTTGCCCTGCGCCATCCGGATCTCTGCGAAGATTTCAGCGAACATTTAAAGGAAGTCGCCTCCCACCTATGATCCACCTGGAAGTAGCGGTGGCTGCCCCGTTCGCCGAAACCCTCACCTACGGGTTTCCGGCTGCAGAGGCAGCCCGGCTGCAACCGGGGATGCGATTGCTGGTTCCCCTGGGGCGAAGACAGGCCACCGGGTACCTGCTGGCCGTAAGGCCTGCTGAGAACACCGCTTTCCGCATCAAGCCGGTGACCGGGCTCCTGGACAACAAACCCCTTTTCCCGGCCGGCATGATCCCCTTTTTCCGCTGGATCGCCGCCTACTACCGCTATCCCCTGGGAGAAGTGATTAAAATCGCTCTGCCAGGCGGCCTGACCCAGCAGAGTGAACGCCATGTGGGCCTTACCGAGGCAGGCAGGGCGGTGCTGGCCGATTTTCTTGCCGCCCACGGCACGGGCGCCCCGGCCTGGCTGGCCGAACTGGCTGCCAGACAAACCCTTTCCCCGGCCCGGGTCCGCCTCATCTGGGGCTCGCGCAAATGGCGCAAACTGCTCGAATCATGGCAAGATGCAGGCGCCGTCACCATCAGCGAAACCGTCAGCGAGGCCCGCAGCAAGGCCAGAACCGAGATATGCGCGGGGCTGATTCATGAGGCCCCACCCCTTGTTGATTTTCGCCTGAAAGCAGCCGAAAAAAAGGCCATGGCCCTGCTGCTGGAGCTGCTCGCCAATCGCCTGCCCCCGCTTGTGCCGGTAAAGGAACTGAACCACAGCTACAGCGGGGCGGGCAAGGCGCTGAAATCCCTGGCGGCCAAGGGTCTTGTTTTTCTCCAGGAACAGCAACTTATCCGCGATCCTTTCGGCGAAGAACCGCCCTTTTTCCCGGAACCTCCCCGCCTTTCCACCGACCAGGAGAAGGTGCTGGCCGAACTGCTGCCGGCCATTGACCGGAAATCATTTGCCCCCTTTCTGCTTTTCGGGGTGACGGGCAGCGGCAAAACGGAAATTTATCTGCAGGCGGCCCGCCGGACACTTGCCGCAAACCGGAGCGTGCTGGTGCTGGTGCCGGAGATTGCCCTGGCCAGCCAGCTCGAGGCCCATTTCTTCTCCCGCTTCGGCAGGACCGTGGCCCTGCTGCACAGCGGACTCAGCCAGGGGGAACGCTTTGACCAGTGGCACCAGATCATGGAGGGTGAGGCAAAGATTGTCATCGGCGCCCGCTCCGCCATCTTTGCCCCGCTCACCGATCCGGGCCTCATCATTGTCGATGAAGAGCATGACAGCGCCTACAAACAGGAAGACACCTTGCGCTACCAGGCCCGGGACCTGGCGGTGCTGCGGGGAAAACTGCAGAGCTGCCCGGTGCTGCTCGGCTCGGCCACCCCCTCGCTGACCACCTTTCACCACGCCGCCACCGGCAAGTACCAGCTGCTCACCCTGCCAAAGCGTATCGAAAACAGGCCCCTGCCGCAAGTGACCATTGTCGACCTGCGCCTGACCCGCAAGGAAGCAAACGGCCACCCTTTTTTCTCCCGGCTGCTTCTGGAGTCCATCAAGGATAATCTCGACCAGGGGGATCAGAGCATCATCTTTTTAAACCGGCGCGGTTACGCCAATCTCGTCATCTGTGACGATTGCGGCGATCCGGTCAAATGCCCGCACTGCGATATTTCCCTCACCCTGCATAAGAGCGAAAAAATCCTCTCCTGCCATTACTGCGGCTTTCAGGCCAGAAGCCCCATTATCTGCCCCACCTGCCGCTCCGCCAGAGTAAAGGAAATCGGCTTCGGCACGGAACGGGTGGAGGAGGCGCTCCGAGAGCTTTTCCCCCAGGCCCGTATTGCCCGGCTCGATCGTGACACCACATCGAACCGCAAAGAATTTCTCAAAATCCTCAAGTCGGTCCACCAGCAGGAGACCGACATCCTGGTGGGCACCCAGATGATCGCCAAAGGCCATCACTTCCCCCATGTCACCCTGGTAGGGGTCATCTGGGCCGATGCCGGGCTGGGAATGCCCGACTTCAAGGCAGGGGAGCGCACCTTTCAGCTCATCTCCCAGGTGACGGGCCGGGCGGGACGGGGCGACAAGCCGGGCCGCGTCATCATCCAGACCCACCAGCCCGACCACTACTCCATTACCAACGCCGAGAATCACGATTACCGCGGTTTTTACGAAAAAGAGCTGAAGTTGCGGCAGGCCCTGCAGTACCCTCCTTTTTCCCGGCTTATCAACCTGCGTTTTTCCGGAGACAGTGAGGAACTTGTCCGCACCGCGGCAACCCTCACCACCCAACAGGCGCGGCAGCTGGCAGATACTCTCCGGGTCACCCTGCTGGGGCCCGCGGCAGCGCCTCTGGCCAGGATCAAAGACAAATACCGCTGGCAGCTCCTGGTGAAGGGGGCGGACAGCAGCTCTCTGCACACATTGTGCGACAGTCTTGCCGGTCAACCCGTTCCCGCGGTTCGCAGCTCAAAAGTTACAATGGTGGTGGACGTAGACCCTGAAAGCATGTTATAAATGCCAAGCAATTTACTGCCCGGCCGCCAAAGCTGCCCGGCAATTATTTTTTTGAAGCCCCTGGTATTTTCTGCTAAAAATTACTCCCGTCAATTACAGCCCACAGTCAATCTTTCATTTAAACCCAAACGATAACAATAAATATGCATGCCTCTTTTGCTCCCTCACGTCTTATCCTTCTGCCCCTGCTCATTATTGTCTGTTTTCTTGCCGGCTGTTCCGAGGACCAAAAGGAGACCGGGCAACCCGCCCCTACCCCGCAAAAATCCCTATTTACCCAGCAACCTTCCGCTCCTTTCCGCTCCATTACGGTTGCCGAGGCAAAGGAACTGATCGCGAAACGGCCGGACATGGTCATTCTGGACATCCGCACCCCCGAGGAACTCAGGGAAGGCGCCATTGCTGGCTCCACCCTGGTGCCGTTCTGGGCCATCATGCAGAACAAACTGAAACTGCCGAAAGAGACCCCGATCATGCTGGTCTGCGCGGTGGGAGGCCGGAGTTTTGCGGCTGGCCAGATGCTGGTGAAATACGGTTACCGGGAAGTTTACAATGTCAGCGGCGGACTTGTTGCCTGGAAGGAAGCGGGGCTGCCGGTGAAGTACTAAAAAAAATCGGACGGCAGAGGCTGGTCTGCGCCCATAGCCGCTTATACCTTCAAGACAAAAAAAAGCCCCCGCATCCATAAAGGATGGCAGGGGCTTTTTTCTTGGAGGAAAACTTGATGAATTCGTAAAAACTGAAAATTAACCACAGAGAGCACAAAGCCCACAGAGATAACTTGCTGAAAATAAAAATATTTTCTCTGCTATCTCTGTGTGCTCCGTGGTAAAAAAAAAGACTTTTTACGAGTTCATCAAAACTTAAAGGTCAGCATGGCATCAACCAGGACCCTGTCATCAAGCAAGGTCTCCTCATTATCCGTCAGCGGGAACTCATAGGCCGCGCCGACGTCAAACCACGAGGTGATACGGAAGCGGGCGCCAATGGCCATGGTTACCAGGTCCTTGTTGTCGCCGTTGTTTTCGCCGCCGAGATTGATGATATCACAGGGATTGAAGGTGGCAATCGCCGCCACCAGATCCTCCTGATCGCCGCTGGCCGCAAAATCCGCCAGGTCTCTGTCACCGGAGCTCAGCACATGGAAGTGATTGAGTTCCACCAGGGGTCTGAACCAGTCGGTCACGGCATAGCTCACATCCCATGAATCATAGAGCATGGTGTTTTCTTCATCCGAGTCAAGCGGCAGGACCAGACCCACCGTGCCGGAAAACTGCAGTTTGTCCCAACCCTTGAGAAAGAGAATGGCCGGGGCCAGATTGCCGCTGCCGTTGCCCTGGTAGACCTCGCTGTCGCCGCTGGTGCTTTCGTAGACAAGGCGGCCGCTCATGATGAAATCCTGGGCCGGATTATAGATAAAGGAATACTGGAGGCCTGCGGCGATATCCGCCCAACCGCTGTGGTCATCCAGGGTGTTGTCCGGCTCACAGTCCACATAGCCGTCCTTTACCGCCACCAGCGAAAGGCGTTCATTAAAGGCGTAACTGAACTGCAGGGCCGCACCCCGCACCTCGCCGCCAAGATCTACCTTGGTTTTGGTGCCGCCGATATCCACACTGATCCTGTCCGGCAGGGACTGGGTAAAAAGAATGGGACGCACCATCGTTACATTGCGGGCATCGCCATTATACACGGGGTTGCTCACAGGCATCTGAAAGCGATCAAAATCATCCGCTGCCGCCATCTGCGGCAGGGAAAACGCCAAAAACAGCAGGGTCCCTGCACTGCAAGCTGTAGCTGCCAATTTTTTCCTCATGGTTTCACCTTTCTCATATTGCGTTGATAATGCCCGTTTTGCAGCCCTCCGCTGCAAACCGTCACTGCAAAAACCAACTGAAATCGTCCCTGTTGCGACAAATTTTTTTCCCATGCCACTTCATAACCACCACCAAGTGGTTAATTTCTCCGGACGCTTGACCCCGGCGGTGCCCGTGCTTATACATAATAATTATTACCAATAATAAAGCGCATTATAGGTAAAAGTACCTAATAATATTGCACCCGCACAACGTCGTCAAGGGCAAATTTGGCAATCTCGGTTTATTTTTACAAATAACTCCGCTAAAATAACGAAAATATCTGGCAAAAATACTACAATAGCGCACAGTTGGTTGAAATGGCACAACACGACAACACGGGCAAGATAAAAAACAGAGCGCCCAGCGCTCTTCATTTTCGTAAGTTTTTTGTTTTTCCCTAGTTCTCGTGGTAAAAAAAAGTTACATTTGCTATAGAGTCAGTCAGAAATTAAAATCAAAAACAGCAACTTCCGATAAAAATGGCTATACGAGAGATCATAAAATATCCCCATCCGCTGCTGCGCAAAAAGGCCAGCTTGATAACCGAATTCAATGCCGAACTCAAACAGCTGGTGGCAGACATGGCGGAAACCATGTACGCGGCCCCGGGAGTGGGACTGGCGGCGAATCAGATAGGCGTGCTGCTGCAGCTTGTGGTGATCGATGTCAGCCCCAAAGAGGAAAAAAACAAACTGATCCCGCTGATAAACCCTGAAATCCTGGAAGGCGAGGGATCGGTGATTGACGAGGAAGGCTGCCTGAGTGTGGTTGATTATGCCGCCAATGTGGAACGCTTTTCCCATATTAAGGTACGGGCCAGGGATCTTGAGGGCAGGGAAATCGCCTTTGAGGCGGATGGCTGGTTTGCCAGGGTAATCCAGCACGAGGTCGATCACCTGGACGGCAAGCTCTTTATCGACCATCTCAGCTCCCTGAAGCGGGCTCTGTACAAGAAAAAGCGCAAGAAACAGCTCATCATGGAAGAACAGGAACGGGCTGAGAAAGATGATAAATAAGATCAATCGCATCATCTTCATGGGTACGCCGGACTTTGCCGTTCCCAGCCTGCAGGCCCTGCTTGACCACCAGGAAAATGTGGTGGCTGCGGTGACCCAGCCGGACCGGCCCAAGGGCAGGGGGAGAAAACTCACCCCTCCTCCGGTCAAGGTCCTGGCCGAAAATGCCGGAATTCCCGTGCTGCAGCCCACCAAAATCAAAACCGAAGAATACCTTGACACCATCCGGGAACTCGCACCTGACCTGATCATCGTCACGGCCTACGGCAGGATTCTGCCCGGACCGCTTCTGCGCCTGCCGCCCTTGGGCACGATCAATGTGCATGGCTCCCTGCTGCCCAGATATCGCGGCGCCGCGCCCGTCCAGCGGTCCATCCTGCACGGGGACAGGGAAACAGGCATCACCATCATGCAGATGGATGAAGGCATGGATACCGGCGACATTCTCCTGCAGGACAGTCTGCCCATCACAGCGGATGACACCTCGGCCACCCTGGCCGCCAAAATGTCCAGGCTCGGCGGCAGGCTGCTGATCGAGGCCCTCGAACTGCTGCGCAGAGACCAACTGCCGCCCACCCGGCAGGACAATCATCTGGCCACCGAGGCCCCGCCGCTCAGTAAAGAGGAGGCGGAAATCGACTGGACCAGATCCGCCTTTGCCATCAGCTGCCAGATCCGCGGTCTTGATCCATGGCCCCTGGCCCACACCGAGCATGAAGGGCAGCGGCTGCGCCTCTTCAGCCCGTCCGTCATCCCCGGAGAGCCCATGGAACCCCCCGGCACCCTGTGCCGCATAGACCGGGACGGCATGATGATCGCCGCCGGCCACGATTATCTGCTTATCCGTGAGGTGCAGCGGGAAGGGGCCAACCGCATGCCCGTGCAGGCCTTTCTGCAGGGCAGGCCGCTCAAAACCGGCACACGGTTCGGCGCCAAATGATCATTGCCTATGCAGACGCCTTTTCCGGCATCAGCGGCGACATGTTCCTCGGCGCCCTGCTTGATGCCGGGCTGCCCGGCGAAATCCTGACAAAAGAGCTGGCCGGCCTCGCCCTGGGCGGCTATCAGCTGCAGGCAGCCAAAACAGAACAGCACGGCCTTGCCGCCACAAGAATCAACATCACCATCGCCCACGACCACCATCACCGCACCTTCCGCACCATTAAAGACCTGCTGGGAAAAAGCACACTGGCGCCTGGGGTAAAGGAAAAAGCCCTGGCCATCTTCAGCGCCCTGGCCCAGGCGGAGGCCCAGGTGCACGGCTGCCCGCCTGACGAGGTGCACTTCCATGAGGTGGGCGCGATTGATGCCATCATCGACATTGTCGGGGCGGCCATCGGGCTGCATTATTTCGGCGTCGAGCAGCTCATCGCCTCTCCCCTGCCCCTGTCCCGGGGCTGGGTGGAATGCGCCCACGGTACGCTTCCCCTGCCGGCGCCCGCGGTCTGCGAGCTGGTCAAAGGCATGCCGGTTTATGGCACGGATCTGGCCCAGGAACTGGTCACCCCCACCGGGGCGGCCATCCTCAAGGGATGCTGCCGCTCCTTTGGCCCCTTCCCGCCCATGACCATCGAAAAGGTGGGATATGGGGCGGGCAGCCGTCAGCTGGCCGACCATCGCCCTAACCTGCTGCGGCTGGTCATCGGCACCTCCGCCCAGGTCGCGGAAACCCAGGAGGTGGAGGTTATTGAAACCCATCTTGACGACTGGCAGCCGGAAGGTTTCCCCTTTCTCAGCGAGCAGCTTTTTGCCAAAGGCGCCCTTGACGTTGCCGTCATCCCCATGCAGATGAAAAAAGGCCGTCCCGGTTTTCTGCTGCGGGTGGTGGCCGAGCCGGCCACTGCCTGGGAACTCAAGCGCTGCATCCTGTCGGAAAGTTCAGCCATCGGCCTGCGCTTTCACCGGGAGGGCCGCTGGACCCTGCCCAGGGAGACAGGGACCGTAGCCACCAGTCTTGGGCCAGTCGCGGTAAAAAAGGTGCAGACCCCGGCCGGGGACGTCCTGTACCCGGAATATGAGGATTGCCGCCGGCTGGCGCTGGAAAAAAAGATCCCCTTACAGCAGGTGTACCGGGAAGTCGGGCGGGCGCCCGTGGAAAATTTCAGAATAGAGCATCATGGATAAACTGATCATGGCCATTGCCTCGGGTTGCTACACCGGCTACCTGCCCATCGCGCCCGGCACCTGGGGCACCCTGGTCGCCTTTCCGCTCCACCTCCTGCTCATCCGCCTTTCCCAGGGCGGTTATTATGCGAGCCTGGGCCTCATCTTCGGCGTGGCCGTGCTGACTGCCGGCAGTGCGGAAAAGATCCTTGACCGGGGCGATCCTGGCATTGTGGTCATCGATGAAATCATCGGCATGCTCATCGGCCTGATCGGTGCGCCGCTGAAGGCGCTCCCCCTGATCCTGGCCTTCTTCCTGTTCCGTTTTTTCGACATCGTCAAACCGTTTCCCGCCAGCTGGGCGGATGCCCACCTGCACGGCGGGCTGGGGGTTGTGCTGGATGACGTGATAGCGGGCCTCTATACCCTGCTCGTTATGCAGCTGCTCAAGACCTGGCTGAACTGGTAGCCGCCCTGCCGGATTTTCCTGCTCCTCGCGTCACAATGGCTTCCCGCATGCTGCCGTTTCAGCCCAGGGTCAGAAAAGCAGAGTGAAACAATCCGCTATTTATTTTGAGAAACAACATGGGGAAAAAACTTCTTTGGACAAACCCATCAGCCATGATATCTTTTCGTTAGGGAAATCTTCAGTCATTTTCTAGAGGCTCTTTGTTGCCCATTTTTTTCAACCTACCTCATTGCTTTAGTGAGCGAAAAAACAATACCCCTCATTCAGCAGAAAACTGACCCCTCTGGTTGCCGGCGAAAAGGCCTGGTCTAAACTGAATAAGGCGGCCGAACTTGGGAAAAATATCCTTTCGGCAGTGGCCTTTCCAGAAAAATGCTGCAGAGGTAACTTCGTGCATAAAGTTCTGATCGTAGAAAATAATCCAATCATCACCAAACTCCTCTCCCATTTCTTTGCGGCCGAAGGTTGTGACATCCGTGTCGCGGAGGATGGGCTGCAGGCAATAATCACCTTGGACACCTTTGTCCCTGATATCCTCTGCACGGATATCATCATGCCAAACATCAGCGGCGATCAGCTCTGCCAAATCATCAGACAAGCCCCACAATTCAAGGACATTTTTATTGTTGTCTATTCAGCAATCGTCTTGGAAGATGAAAAAAATCTTTTCGCCATGGAAGCAGATCTCTATATCGCTAAGGGTTCTGCCGTCAGTATCAAGCAACACGTCCGCTATGTGATTGACCAATTCAATAGCGGAAAACGGAGAGAGGACATCGTTTGCGGGGTTGAAGGGCTGTATCCTCGGGAAATCACCAAAGAGCTGCTTCTGTCTAAAAAACACGCCCAGGCAATCTTTGAGAATCTCGCCGAGGCAGTGATCGAGATGGACCATACCGGCCAGATTATCCAGGCCAACCAGGCTGCGCAGGTCTTGCTGTCCCGTGATCTCTTGACACTCCTGTCAAGTCGATTGATAGACCATCTTGCCGGACCGGACGTCAATCTGATTCAACAATGGTTCGCGCGGGTATCCAATGGCCAATCCCCTCGCTTTCAGTCCAGCTCTGAAAATCCTCTGTTGATCGGAAAACGTCAGATCCTCCTTAATCTTGTCCGAGTTGTCGAAAAGAAGACATTTTTCATCATTGCCATTCTGCAGGATATTACCTCGCTTAAAGAGACGGAAGCACAGCTTACAAAAACTATAAATGACTTAAGAGCTGTTATAGAATTAAAAACCGTCGTCCAGGGACTTTTGTTCCTCGATTCCAACCTCCGATATCGTAACGCCAACCCGACCTTTCGGAATATGTTCGGCCTCTCAGATGAATTGATCGCCCAAAAACCGACTTTCCGCGAGGTGATCAGCTTCAATCGGCATAACGGAATCTATGATGTACCGGAAGAGGAATTCGACGCATACCTGGACTGTCGCGAGATGGAGGTCAGGAGGGGAGGCTGCGGACCGGAAGAATTCCGCCGCAAGGACGGTTTCGTCTATCAATATCAATGCGTCGTTCTGCCTGACAACGGCAGAATGCTGACCTATTTCGATATCACCAGACATAAGAAGACCGAGGCTGAACTGGCCAAAGCCCTCTCCATGGTCTCCGATCTGGCTAACCGGGACGCGTTGACGGGCCTGCCCAATATGAGATTATTCCAGGAACGCTTTTTGTCCACCATCTCGATATCCAAACGGAAGGGCTGGAAGGCAGCGGTCATGTTCCTTGACCTGGACAATTTTAAAAACGTCAATGACTCCTTAGGCCATGAAGCGGGCGACAAGGTTTTAAAAATGGTGGCCCAGCGACTTTTGCAAACCGTCAGAGAGGCCGACACGGTGGCTCGAATCGGCGGGGATGAATTCCTGGTCATCCAGACCGAGGTCAATGACAAGGCAGCGGCTGCCCATATGGCCGGCAAGATCGTACAACAGCTTGCCGCCCCGTTTAATCTGGATGGAAATGAGATTATAATTGGGGCCAGCATCGGCATTGCTATGTATCCCACCCATGGGGACAATAGCGAGGATTTGATCAGGAAGGCTGACAATGCGATGTACAAGACAAAAACTCTCGACAAACGGGGCTATACCTTTGCCCCTGATGCATGAAGGGCTTTTCCCGGCAAAGCCTTGTTTCATTGAGGCAGCGGCAACAAGGAAGCCTGATATTCAGATAACCTGATCGCGGCGGATTTCACATTGATATCGTCCGGATTTCGCTGGAAAAAAGGCAATACCCGTTACCGCCATCCTGTTTGGCCTGGTACATGGCAATATCGGCATTCTTGAGCAGGTCTTCGGCCGACTGGGCGTCCAGGGGATAGATGGCAATGCCGATACTGGCTGAGGCGAAGATTTCTTTTCCTTCGTGGGTAACCGGCTCGGTAAAGGCGGCCAGGATACGCCTGGCCGTATTGACGGCATCCCGGGGCTGATTGAGGTGGTCGAGAATGACGGCGAATTCGTCTCCTCCGATACGCGCCACGGTGTCACCCCCCCGCACGCAACCACTGAGCGATTTGGCTACGGCTTTGAGCAGCGCGTCACCTGAGGCGTGCCCAAGGGTGTCGTTGATTGCTTTGAAGCGGTCAAGATCAACAAACATCAATCCCGCCTGGTGGTTTTCACGATTCGCCTGCTTCAGGGTATGCTGCAACCGGTCATGAAAGGTCAGGCGGTTGGGCAGGCCGGTCAGGAAATCATACAGGGCCATCTGTTCAAGCTTGCGTTCCGCTATCTTACGCTCGGTGATATCCTTGGCCACATAGACCAGCCCCTGGGTCGCACTTTCGCCGTCCTGGAGCCGGGAGGTGGACAGCAGCACCGGAATTTCCCGCCCATCCCGGGTGCGGAAGGATTTTTCCGCATTGCGGCACAGGTGCGCCGCAAAATCAAGGGCATCGGCAGAGCCGGAGCCTGAAGCGGTGCCGGGAAACTCCACCAGAACCATGCTGATATGCCGGCCCACCAATTCCTCCTGGTGATAGCCGAGCAGATCAAGGGTGGCCCGGTTGACATTGCGGATGAGAAAGTCGCCGGAGGTTACGATGAGGCTGTCGTTCATGTTGTGCAGAATGCTTTCAACATAGGCTTTCGAGACCGTGGTGTTAACCAGGTCCTTGGTCATAGTGATAATCGCCGCTCCCAGCTCGCCGATATCATCGCCTTCATCCATAACCTCCAGGGCGGGAAAACGGCGCTGTCCCCGGCCGAAGGCCCGCACTGCCTCCTTGATCTGGGCCAGGGGATTGATCAGGGTTCGCTTGGCCGCCCAGTTTACCACCAGCGACATGAAGACCAGCAGGCCGATGAAAAAACCGGTGAGCAGGCGATTGTTCCGGCTGGTCATATCCATCAGGGTGGTGACGTTGCGCCGGAAGGATTCACGGTAGAAGCCGGCAAAATATTCGAGATCGTTCCGGATGCCGTTCTGCGACCCGGCCAGTTGCTGCAGAGCGGCGACGTGCCCGTCAGGGTCATCGCCCCGGGCCAGGACGGGATACAGCGCCATGGCCTGCCCGGAATAGGCACGGTAGTTTTCTTCCAGCGCCAGCAGGGCTTCATTTCTGTCAGGAGGCAGATTGGGCCGGATGCGGCTGGTTGCGATAATCTCCTTGATGCTTGCCAGGATTTTCGGGGAGAGTCCATTGGCCTTATCCGCGGCCTCGGGCTGCCCGAACAGAAAGCTGTCCTTGTACAAATTCTTCTGCACGACAAACTGGTTCAGCAGTTCATTGCTGCGCATGGCCTGGCAGAAATCCAGATCCCGGATATGGATGAGGTGGATTTTGAGCTGATCGTTGGAGTACAGGGCAAAACCTGTTGCCACGATAAACCCGGCAAAGGCCACGTTGACACAGAGCCAGATTTTTTTACGAATGGTGTTGGTCAGCCGCACTGAGTATTTATCTCTTTATTTTAACTCAATTTTTTTGACAGTGGCATCAAGCTGGCGAATATCGATATAGCCAATCATCTTAGGGTTGGCGGCCACCGCCGCTTTCACCGCCTGATCGCCTGGTTGTTGCTTCGGCGGGATGCCGGTGCCGGAAAAAAGCGCCAGTTTCCAGTACATTTCAAACTGCCGCGGTGATTTGTGCAGAATGGCGCGAACAAAATCCCGATGGACTTCACCGTCCGCCTGCAGAACCAGGTCAATACTCTGCCCATCGGTCCAGAATGTTTTCCGGCCCAGAAAAATCTTTTTAACTTCATCCCTGTCCAGGGTTGCAACCTGATTTTCCTTGTTGACCACCACCGCGAAGTCGGCTGCCGCAACCGTAGCGGGCAGCAGCAGAAGGAAGATCAAGACCAAGCGGTTTGGCAGCAGCACCATGCACCTTCCTAAAAGTTGAATGAAGTCTTGAGGACGAAATAATTCCAGTCCCTCTCGACCCCCTCCGGATTAAAAATCGGCAGTTGCAGCGCGGCCCCGTCAACCATATGGTACTCGGCCTTGACCAGCCACTGGCTGTTGATCTCCCAGTGCAGGCCCACACCCAGATCTTTACGCCAGCCGAGAAAATCCGGCTGGCCCTGGGCGACAAAACTGCTGCCGTCGTGATCGTCCTTGTCCGCATAAAAAACGTCGTACAGCAGCGATGCCCCAAACCGGTCCAAAAAGTGATAGCACAGCTGGACATAGCCCCCCTGGGAACGGCCGTCGGGGATATCAGTCCCCAAAACCTCCCGGTCGCCGGTCTGCTCTGTGTATTCGGCGGCCACCGTCCATTTTTGCATGGAATATTCCATGGACAGGACCACAAAGTCTTTCATGGTACCCTGGGCCTCGCCCTGGGCCGCACCCACATCAAAATCAAAATCTGTCTTCCCGGCAAAATACGATACGCCGAACCGCAACCCCTCAAGCGGCGGGGTGTAAACCAGGGAGCCGCCGTACACATACCGGTTGTCGGCCTCGAAATCGGCAACCGCACCGAGATTTCTCATTCGGGCGGTTCTGCTTGCCAGTTGCTCCAACCCCCGCGCCTGCCCCGAATCCTCGCGGAAGTCAACTTGGCCATAATAGGCCTGATATTCGAGATCACCGTTTTCCCCCAGGGAGAAATTACCATAAAGGCTGCCGCCCACCGCAGCGACAACAAGGGTCCGCTTGTTTTCATCGTAGATGCTCTGCGGCAAAAAGACCATGGGCCGCAAAAAGTCGGAGTCGCGGCCCTGATTGTATAAACCGATGGGCAGCTTCACCTTGCCCAACCGCATACCGAGCCAGTCATGCCAGCGGTAATCCGCCACGGCCCAGTCGATCAGAATATCGTTGTTCCCCTCTGCGCCGACATCCCGGGAAAGCAGCTGCAGGCCGAGACGAAAGTTGTCAGTCACGGCCGAGTTGAAGGTCAAGGCGAATTCGTTCAACTGGAAGGAACCATCCTGGGAATCGCCGAGATAGTTGTTGCCGGAACTTTTTATGTAGCCTTGGGATAAAAAACCGTTGATACTGAGACGTTCACCGAGATCAAAAGCTTGGCAGGGACCAATCGCGGCCAGAGAGACCAGCCCGATCAGCATGATGTAAAAAGCGCTCAGTGACCCTTTCATATTCCCTCAATCGGACTCAAAAAGTACCTAAGGTACTTAAAATACTTCAAGTGTCTAAAGTTATGGTACTTTCTGATCAGATAAACCCTTTCACTGATTAAGTACTTTAGGTTTTTAGGCACTTTAAGTACTCAAACCGGTAACCGGCCAGCATCCTGGGTAGCGGTTTAACTCATTGAAATTACGCCATAACATCAGGAGTTCTGAACTCAGGAGCCGTTACGAAATAACTTGTACAATTCTCCCATCTCAAAGAACCTGCAGCGCCGCGCCAATCTCCTCCTGCAGGCCGGCAATGACCGAGAGCGGATCTGCGGCGCGGGTAATGGGCCGGCCCACCACCACGTAATCCGCCCCATTGGCAATGGCCTTGCGGGCGGTCATGATGCGGGTCTGGTCATCGCTGCCGTCATCAACATTGGCGCCCGGCCGGATGCCGGGGGTGACGATCAGCAGTTTATCGCCGAGCCCCTGGCGCAGCCTGGCCGCCTCCAGACCGGAGGAGACCACCCCGTCGCAGCCCAGCTCCAGGGCCCGCTTGGCCCGGAAGTACACCAGGTCCTCGATGCTGCCGGTCAGGCCCATGGCCCGCATGTCCTCTTCGCCGAAACTGGTCAGCACGGTCACCGCCAGAATTTTCAGCGCGCTGTCGTTGCCGCTTCTGGCGGCAAGGGAAGCGCGGATAATCGGGTCATTGCCGTGCACGGTGGCAAAACTCACGCCCCGGTCCTGCAGCTGCATCATGGCAAGCCTCACGGTTTCCGGGATATCGAAGAATTTGAGATCAACCATCACCTTGTGGCCCCGGTCGATAATCCAGTCCACCACATCAAACCAGCCCGCCAGAAAGAGCTGCAGCCCCACCTTGTAAAACTTTATTTTCCCCTCTGTTTTCCTGACCCATTCCTTTGCCGCATCAGGCTCGGAGACATCAAGGGCCAGAATGATCCGCTCGTCCAAAGGGATATTTTTATTGTTCATTTTCCACCCGGCTAAAATTAAAAATTGATAAATGAGGTTTGACCGTTATAATACCCGAAAACCGGCCGAACCGGAAATTGGAAATTCAAATAATACGGACAGGACTCCACCCCACTCACCCTAACAGGGATATGACTTCATGAGCTCAACGCTGCGCCCGGACAACTATGCCCGCCACACCCTGGAACGCTATACAGGTTCTCCGATCAAGGAATTCTGTTCCCACATCCTCATCTGCAACTTTCACCGCTATATCAGATCCTTTGCCAAATCCACCGGCAAACCGATTCTCTCCAACAACTGGAGTGTCGTACATGACCATGACACCGATATCTCCATTATCAACTACGGGGTTGGTTCACCTTCCGCCGGCATTATCATGCATTGCCTCTCCTTTCTCGATGAGCTGAAATGCGTGCTCATGCTGGGCATGTGCGGCGGCATCGACGATTCCCTGGCCATCGGCGATCTGCTGCTGCCCACGGCCAGCATCCGCGACGAGGGCACCAGCGCCCACTATCTGCCCAAGGACGTTCCCGCCCTGCCCACCTTCGGCCTGAACCGGGTAGCGGAAGAGGTCATCATGCAGGAGGTCAACAAGCTGCCGAAATCCGGCATCATGCATACCACGGACTACCGCATGTGGGAATTTGACCGGGAGTTCATCGACTATATCCTCAAACACCGCATCATTGCCATTGATATGGAGATCGCCACCATCTTCTCCGTCGGCTACGCCTTGAATGTCCCCACCGCAGCCCTCATGCTCGTCTCGGACCTCCCCCTGAAAAAAGGGGGCATCAAAAGCAAGGACAGTGCCTCGGAAATCTTTGAGACTTACACGGAACAGCATCTGGACATCGGCATCAAAATCATCCAGGAAGTAAAAAGACAGAAATATCCCATCAGGTAACCCCATGCACTGCGTCGATTTCCATGCCCATGCCTTCCCGGATGAACTGGCGGCAACAACCATCCCCTTCCTGGAACAGAAGGGCTCGGTGCGCGCCGCCCTGGACGGCCGGGTGAGCTCCCTGCTCGCCTCCATGGACAGCGCCGCCATAGCCAAAAGCGTTGTCTGCTCCATCGCCACCCGGCCCAAACAGTTCCGCGCCATTCTCGACTGGTCGCGCTCCATCCGCAGCGAACGGATCATTCCCTTCCCCTCCTTTCATCCGGCATCGCCCCAGGCCCTGGAGGAGATTGCCGAGATCCACCGGCAGGGTTTTCAAGGCATCAAGCTGCACCCCTACTACCAGGATTTTTTCCTGGACGAACAACGGCTGCTGCCCCTTTTTGAACGGATCAGCGAGCTCGGCCTGATCTTGGTCATGCATACCGGATTTGACATCGGTTTTCCCCGGCAACCGCGGGTTGACCCGGCAAAAATCGCCTCGCTGCTGCGGCAGCTGCCGGAACTGAAATTCATCGCCACCCATCTCGGTTCCTGGCAGCAATGGCCGGAGGTGCAGGAAGAACTGGTCGGCACCAATGTCTATTTCGACATCGCCTTTTCCCTGGAATATCTCCCCAGGGAGATGGCCCGGGAGATTATCCTTTCCCATGGGCCGGACCGGGTCCTCTTCGGCTCGGATTCCCCCTGGGCGGCCCAGCAGAACACCATCAGGCTCCTGCAGAGTCTGGAGCTGGGGCCGGAAAGAGAGGAGCTGATCCTGGGGGGAAACGCGGAAAAACTGCTTGGTTTGGCTGGTGGATGACTGGTACGGGGGCGGTTGGCGCACCGCTCCGGCAATGGGGCTGTGGGGACTGCGGTTAAATCCTTACTCCTGAATCTCTTTCCTTGCCATTCTCCTCCTCACTCCTTACTTCTGACTTCTTACTTCTGACTTCTCACTTCTTTTCATTTCACATCACTGACCACCCGACCGCCGACCCGGTAGGCGCCGCTTGCCAGGTTATAGCTCATACCGGTGCCCCGCACCGTGAAATCCTTGCTCTTGAAAAAGATGTCGGCCGCGGTTTTTATCGTTTTGTAGGGAATCAGATAACGCAGCGCATCGGCCCGCAGCTCATACCTGTTTTTGACAATAACCGCGACATCCTCCACAATGGTCAGGATCTGCTTGTCACCATCATAAGAACCCTCGCCCCCGGTGATGTGCGCCCGCTCCCTGCCCTGATCAAACAGCAGGGCATCAACCTTGCTCAGCAGCAGCGAATCCATGCCCCGGCGGCCGCTCTGCACCCTGGCGGCATGCAGCACCAGATCGGCCTGGCCGTTTTCATAGCGGCTCAGCTGCACATCGGTCAGGACAAAACTTTTATCCGGGACCGAGTTGCCGGTTTTCACCTTGAGATTTCCATGGGGTGAAAGAAATTCTTCCACCCCCGGTTTCCAGACCGGGCTGGTCAAAAGCAGCGCCAGAGGAATCATCCACAGCAGATTACGGGAACCGGAAAGCAGCATGATCAGACCCAATTAGGAATTTTGTCACTCTCCCGAAATCAGGAGACAGGAGACAGCAGTCAGAAGAAAAAAGCCGGGGAGTAACACGCCAGCCAGGGAATTTCCTCTGTGCCTGCCGGATTCTGTCTCCAGTCTTCTGTCTCCTGAGGAGTCACGGAATATCTTCATACTTCAAGCACGGAAGCGGGGGTCTTCTTTGCCGGGGCGGAAATCAACCCAGATACTTGCCAAGCAGCTCGCCGTAAAGCCCCTTGGCATCAAGGATCAGGTCACACACCTCGCGGACCGCGCCGTTGCCGCCGGGACGCCGGGCAACATAATCGACCGCCTCGATGACCTCGGGCACGGCATCCGCCACGGTGGCGGAAAAACCCACCCTGGTCAGCAGGGCCAGATCGAGCCAGTCGTCCCCCATATAGGCCACCTGCTGGGGAGCAAGCTGCATTTCGGCGATAATCTCTTCAAATACCGCAACCTTATTGCGTTTCCCCTGATAAACCCTGGTGAGATTCAGATCCTGGGCCCGCCGGTTCAGGGCCTTTGAACTGCGCGCCGTGATGAGGCCTATTTCCACCTCGGCCTGGCGCAGCAGATTCATGCCGAAACCGTCCCGGGAATTAAAGGTCTTCATCTCGCTGCCCTCATCGGTGTAGGAAATAGAGCCGTTGGTCAACACGCCGTCCACATCCAGCAGCAGCAGCTTCACCTCCTTGGCCTTGGGCAGGCATTTACGCCAGGCATAGCCTTTTTGCTGATTTTCCGCACGGCTGGCGGCCTTTTGCAAAAGGGCCCGGGTGAACTCGCAGTCGCCGGGATAAACCCCGTCTTTGGCGGGAGATGGGCAGGAGTCGTCATCAATCATGGGCAATAGAAACCATAGAGTTACTGTTTATCGGTGCCGTCATGCCAGCATGGTTCCAGGGCCGGCATCCGGCGGAGGACCCGGATTCCTTCCGGACTTGATCCGGGATCTAGCATAATGCCGGATGTTTCAAGATTTAGCCATGAGCGAGATGCCACCGGCCAGCTTATGGAACGCCACAATGGTGGTGAGCAGGGATTCAAGCTGGTCAAGGGGCAGGGAATTGGGACCGTCGCACAAGGCCTTTTCCGGCTCGGGATGGACCTCCATGAACAGCCCGTCCACCCCGGCCGCCACCGCGGCCCGGGTCAGCGGGGCGATGAACTGGCGCTGCCCCCCGGAACTGCCCCCGGCGCCGCCCGGCAGCTGCACACTGTGGGTGGCGTCATAGATCACCGGACACCCCAGGGAACGCATGATGGGCAGGGAGCGCATATCCACCACCAGATTATTATAGCCCAGGGTGGTTCCCCGCTCGGTCAGCAGAATATTGGGGTTGCCGCTCTCCCTGATCTTAGCCACCGCATGCTCCATATCCCAGGGGGCCATGAACTGCCCCTTTTTGACGTTCACCACCTTGCCGGTGCGGGCCGCGGCCACCAGCAGATCGGTCTGCCGGCACAAAAAGGCCGGGATCTGCAGGATATCCAGCACCTGGGAAGCCTGCTCAACCTGGGCGACATCATGCACATCGGAAATGACGGGGATCTGAAACTCTTGGCGGATGGCGGCCAGCATCCGCAGCCCCTCGTGCAGACCCGGTCCGCGATAGGAGGCGAGCGAGGTGCGGTTGGCCTTGTCGAACGAGGCCTTGAAGACAAAAGAGATGCCCAGCCGGCCGGCAACCTCCTTGACATGGGAGGCAATGCAACGGGCGATCTCCTCGGACTCGAGCACGCATGGCCCGGCAATGAGCAGCAGAGGATGGCCGGGGCCGATGGAGAAAAAATCCTTGACCACTACGCTGTCGATCATTTTTTCTCCATCCGGGTTTTGAAGGTTTCCGGCTCACGGGAATGGAAGGTGGCTTCCCGCCAGTCAACCACCTTAGTGACGCAGCGCTGCCGCAGGGATTCCTCGAAACTGACCATGCCCAGATTTTTCCCCTTACGGATCTCGTCAATGATCTGGTTTTCCTTTGACTGCCGGATCAAACTGGCAATCGACGGGGTATTCATGAGAATCTCCATCACCGAGGCAACCCCTTTGCCGTCCGCGGTGGGGATCAGCACCTGATTGATCACCCCCAGCAGCGAGTTGGAAAGCTGCATGCGGATGAAATCCTGCTCATCCGAGGCAAACTCGGCAATAATCCTGGTGATAACCGCCGAGGCGGTTCTGGCGTGCAGGGTGCCCAGCACCAGATGCCCGGTTTCCGCCGCCTTCAGGGCAATCCTGATGGTGGCCACGTCACGCATTTCACCCACCACGATCACATCGGGATCATGGCGCATGGCGCAGCGCACCCCATCGGCAAAGGTGAAGACATCCACGCCGATCTCCCGCTGGGAAACATTGCAGAGTTTATGCGCGTGGACAATTTCAATCGGGTCTTCAATGGTGATGATGTTCTTGCTGCAGTTGGCATTGATGTGGTCGAGAAGGGTGGCCATGGTGGTGGTCTTACCGCTGCCCGTGGGGCCGGTGATGATAAACAGCCCGCGCTCACGCACCATGGCGGTGCGCACCTCCTGCGGGATCTGCAGCTCATCGAGGCTGAACATGGCATTGCGGAAATGGCGCATGACCATGCCGATGCCGCCCCGCTGCCGGAATACGGCGATGCGGAAACGGTTTCCCCCGAAATCATACCCGAAATCAGTGTTGCCGCTTTTGGAAAGCTCCACCATGCAGCGGGGCGGAGTCAGGGCCCGCATGGCCCGTTCGATATCATCGGCGGTCAGCGGGTCTGCCTGCATGCGCACCATTTTGCCGCCGATCCTGAGAGTCGGGGGGATACCCTCGGACAGATGAATATCATTGGCATTATGGCATATGGCTACTTTAAAGAGCTTTTCAACCATAGACACTCCTCAACTCTCGCTATGACTCAATTTTTCGGCAGAAACCGCAATCAGCAGCACATCAGATTTTTCCTGGAAAACTCCAGCGCCGCCTTGATGAAATCGCGGAATAACGGATGGGGGGCCATGGGTTTGGACTGAAACTCGGGATGGAACTGGCAGCCGAGAAACCAGGGATGATCGGCAAGCTCCACAATTTCCACCAGGGTATTATCCGGGGAGGTGCCGCTGATGATCAGACCTTTTTCCTCCAGCTCTTCCCGGAAGGCGCAGTTGAATTCATAACGGTGGCGGTGGCGCTCATTGATATTTTCCTCCTGATAGGCGGCAAAGGCCAGGGTGCCCTGCCTCAGGTCGCAGGGATAGCTGCCGAGCCGCAGGGTGCCGCCCATGTCGGAAGATTCATCGCGCACCTGTTTCTGGTTGGTGCGGTGATCAAACCACTCCTTCATCAGATAGATCACGGGATGCAGGGTGTCGGCGGTGAATTCATTACTGTTGGCGTCCTTCATGCCGCAAAGCCTGGCAAATTCGATGACCGCCAGCTGCATGCCCAGACAGATGCCGAAATACGGGATCTTGTTTTCCCGGGCATAGGTGATACCCCGGATCTTGCCGTCCACCCCGCGCCGGCCGAAACCGCCGGGCACCAGGATGCCGTGGCAGCCGGCGAGCAGTTCCTTGGCGGGTTTCGTCTCCAGGTCCTCGGCATTGACGTAACGCAGCTCCACCTGGGTGTCGTTGGCCACCCCGCCGTGCACCAGGGCCTCATGCAGGCTCTTGTAGGATTCCTTCAGATCAACATATTTGCCGATGATGCCGATCAACACCCGGTGGGCCGGATTCTTGATTTTGCGGATCAGTTCCTCCCACGGCTCAATACGCGGCGCACCGGTCCACACATTCAGCAGTTCAAGGATCTTGTTATCCAGCCCTTCCCGGTGGAAACAGAGGGGGACCTCGTAGATGCTCTCCACATCCTGGGCGGTGATGACCGCATCGATGGGCACATTGCAGAACAGGGAAATTTTCCCTTTCAGCTCGCGGGAAAGCAGGGTTTCGGTGCGGCAGAGCAGGATATCGGGCTGGATGCCAATGGCCCGCAGCTCCTTGACGCTGTGCTGGGTGGGTTTGGTTTTGACCTCGCCGGCGGCCTTGAGATACGGCACCCAGGTGACATGGATGAACAGGGAATTTTCCCGGCCCACATCCAGGCGGAACTGGCGGATCGCCTCCAGGAAGGGCAGGCCCTCGATGTCGCCGATGGTGCCGCCGATCTCGACAATGGCCACATCGGCGTCGCCGTCCAGCTGATTGATGGCATTCTTGATCTCATCGGTGATATGGGGAATGACCTGCACCGTGCCGCCCAGATACTTGCCCTGGCGCTCCTTGGTGATCACCGAGTGGTAGATGCGGCCGGAGGTGTAATTATGCCGCTGCCCCAGCTTGGCCGAGGTGTAACGTTCATAATGGCCCAGGTCGAGATCGGTCTCGGCGCCGTCATCGGTCACATACACCTCGCCGTGCTGGAACGGATTCATGGTGCCCGGATCGACATTAATGTAGGGATCGAGCTTCTGCATGGTGATGGTGAGCCCGCGGCTCTCCAGCAGGGCGCCGATGGAGGCAGCGGCCAGCCCTTTTCCCAGAGAGGAAAGAACACCGCCGGTAATAAATATAAACTTGGTCTTGGGGGGTTGTTTTGTTGTTTTCATGAAGGTCACTATATAGCAACTGCCTGCTATTTTCCAATAAAAAAAGTTGCCGGAAAACAAGAAAACAGGCAACAAATTTGTAGGAAAAATCACTATTTTCCCTGATTACCAGGTAATGCAACGGGCGGCATGGAGAAAGGCCGTTGCCAGGCCAAATCGCAACAGCCGCAGCCTTTATTTTTCCCGACCCTGCAGCCTGATCGATGCATCCCTCCGCCCTCTGCCGGGATCAGGTTGTCTGAGGTTATAGTTTTTCTGCCGCCCGGCCCAACTGAAAAATAATGGTAATCAGAATTTTTTTGCACTCTTTACGCATTTCGGGTTATCTGTTGTCATGATCCTGCGTCTACTTTTCTGCATACTCATCATCTGCACCGGTTGCAGCAGGGATGAGCCCGAGGAGCAAAAACCGCCGCCCGCTGCGGCCCCAGCCGCGGTACGGGACTATTCCTGCCGGGACTGCCATCCGGTTGAGCTGGACGCCCGGCATGCCGGCATCATTTGCACCGACTGCCATAAGGGCAGCGCCAGGGCCTCCTCAAAGGAAGCGGCCCATGCCAACCTGCAAAAACAGCCGGCCCATCCCCTGCTGCTTGAGCGGACCTGCGGCACCTGCCATGAAAAGCAGCTCGCTAAGGTGCGGAACTCGCTGCATTTCACCCTGAAAAAGGAGGTCAATGCCGTGCGCCGCGCCTTTGGCGCCGGGCACGACCTGGCATCACTGGTGGAGATCCCCCAGCACGAGGAAATCGGCAGCCCGCTTGACCTGGTGGATGATCTGCTCAGACGCCGCTGCCTGCGCTGCCACCTCTATTACAGCGGGGACAACTATCCGGAAACCCGCCACGGCACCGGATGCGCGGCCTGCCATCTGGAGTTTGCCCAGGGCAAGCCGGTATCCCATGCCTTCAGCAAATCCCCGTCTGACCGCCAGTGCCTGCATTGCCACTACGGCAATTTTGTCGGCGCTGATTACGTGGGCCGCTTTGAACACGACTATCACTGGGATTACCGCACCCCCTACCCCAAGGAGGGTGAGGCCCAGCGGCCATACGGGGTGGAATTTCACCAGCTTTCCCGCGATGTGCACCGCCAGGCCGGACTTGCCTGCATCGACTGTCATAGCGGAGCGGAGCTGATGGGGGACGGCCAGGCGGCTATCACCTGCGCCTCCTGCCACCTGTGGCGGCAGGGCGACAAAATCCCCCTAGACAACCTTGCGGCCCAGGGCGGCTCCCTGGTGCTGACCGGCCGCCTCAGCGGCAAGACCCTCACGGTGCCCCCTCTGCGCCATCCGGCCCACGCCACGTACCGCAACAAGGCCGACTGCGCGGTGTGCCATGCCCAATGGACCTTCACCGATGAGGGCACCCACCTCTTCCGCATTGACACCGATGAGTTCACCCCCTGGGCCGCCCTGTATGTCCAGGAAAGTTCCGAGGTGGAAGAGCAGGTGACCACCTCACTGTACGGCAACGACTCCTATGAATATGTCTTCATGAGCGACAAGATCACGGGTGAACTCTATTCCGGCCTGTGGATGAAAGGCTATGAAATGCGGCGCTGGGAGTTCCCCATTATCTGCAAAGACGATCAGGACATGCTGCACATCTGCCGCCCCCTGCTCGATCTGCATCTCACCTTTGTCAACGAAAAAGATGAACTGGTCTTTGATGGCCTTACCCCGGACCGCGGACCGGCCATGGGCCTTGTGCCCTACACCCCGCATACCATCGGCAAGGCCGGCGCCTTTTTCAAGGGCAGGCTCCAGGAAAACCTTGAGCTGCTCAAGGAACCGCTCAATCTGGCAAAAGATCAGCAGTTAAACAAGAAACCATGAAGATATTTTTCATCCCTCTCCTTTTTGTCCTGCTGCTGCTCCACGGCTGCGCCACCAAAACCACGCCGCCGCCACCCCCTGCCACGCCCGGCATGCCCGGCGTCATCCCGCCCACCCAGCGGCCCTATAAGATCATGGGCAAGACCTACTACCCCCTGCCGAGCTCCGAAGGTTATGTGGAAAAGGGCGTTGCCTCCTGGTACGGCAAACAGTTCCATGGCCGCAAAACCTCCAACGGCGAGGTATATGACATGTATGAGGAGACGGCGGCCCACAAGACCCTGCCCATGAATACCCAGGTGCTGGTGCAAAACCTGGAGAACGGCAAGGAGATGGTGGTCAGGGTCAATGACCGGGGTCCCTTTGTCAAAGACAGGATCATTGACCTCAGCCTGACCGCGGCCCGCAAACTGGGCATTGTCGACCATGGCACGGCAACGGTCAAAGTGACCGCCCTGGGCGAGGCAAAAACCTACCGCCAGGGCAACCTGGAGGTCGCCCGTTTTCTGCCCCACCAGAATCTCCAGCAGGGTGATTTCTATGTGCAGATCGGCTCCTTCACCAACCAAAATAACGCCCTGCGCCTGCAGGATAAAATGCAAAAACAGGGCAACAGTGCCGTCATCACCCAGTTCGGCCGGGGCGACCGCCGCTTTTACCGGGTGCAGGTCCAGGCCGGCTCGACGCTGACCATGGCCAGGAACATGGAAAAGGAATTCAACGGCAACGGCTATCCCGACGCCTTTGTAGTGGCCCGCTGAGCGGTTTTCCGGTTCTGACTCCTGACTCCTGACCTCTGACCTCTTATGACCCTCTTATGACCCGTGACATCATTCATCTGGACCTGGACGCCTTTTATGCCTCGGTTGAGGTGCTGGATAACCCGGAACTACGGGGCCTGCCGGTGATTGTCGGCGGCAGCTCCGACCGGGGGGTGGTGTGCGCCGCCTCCTATGAGGCCAGGGCTTTCGGGGTGCATTCCGCCCTGGCCATCGCCATTGCCCGCAGGCGCTGCCCGCAAGGAATTTTCCGGCCGGTGCGCATGTCACGCTACGCGGAGGTGTCGGAGCAGGTCATGGCCATCTTCCGCCATTACACACCCAGGGTGGAGCAGGTCTCGGTGGATGAGGCCTTTCTCGATGTCACCGGCTGCCAGGGCCTTTTCGGCTCCGCGGTGGAGATTGCCGCTCTGATCCGCAGGCGGGTGAGAGCGGAGATCGGGCTGACAATTTCGGCCGGGGTGGCCGGCTGCAAGCTGGTGGCCAAGATCGCCTCGGACCTCAACAAACCGGACGGCCTGACCGTGGTGCCCCATGGCCGGGAGGCGGAATTTCTCGCGCCCCTGCCCATCAAGCGCCTGTGGGGGGTGGGCAAAAAAACCCTGCCGGCCCTCAGTCTGCTCGGCGTGCAGACCATCAATGATCTCACCCGTTTCTCCCTTGATTTTCTTGAGAAAAAATTCGGCAAACATGGCCGGCACATGTATTTCTGCGCCAGGGGCATTGATGATCGCCAGGTGGAGTGCGGCCACTGCACCAAATCCATCGGCAACGAGGAGACCTTTGACCGGGACGTGACGGATCTCCGGCAGATCAGAAAAGAGCTGCTGCGCCTGGCCGTCAAGGTGGGGGAACGGCTGCGCCGTCACCACTTCAGCGGCCGGGCCGTTACCCTGAAAGTCAAGTACCATGATTTCATCAGGGTCAGCCGCTCGCTGACCCTGAACCAGCCGACCAACGACTCCCGCGAGCTTTTTCAGGCCGCGCTCAGCCTCCTGCCCAAGACCCTGGCCGGCAGCAAACCGGTGCGCCTGGTGGGTATTGCCGTGGACAAACTGCAGGAAGATTCCCTGCCCCGCCAGCTTGACCTGTTCGGCGGCAAAAAAACGGACCGCCAGGAATTAAACAAGGCCCTTGACCGGATCAATACCCGCTTCGGCTCCCATACCATCAAACCGGCAACCCTCACCGACGAGTCAACCGACTCCTGAAGCGCAGGCAGGTGAACTTCCGGCGCCGTGGAGCGGTTCGCGAACCGCCCTACAAAAACTGCCCCGACCTCCGAGGCAACCCCACCGAACATAAACTCACCCCACCAGTATCAGAAACAGCCGGTGCGGATAAACTTCAGCACCAGGTCCGCCACCCGTTGGTTATGGTGGATGTCCAGATGGTTGTAAGGAAGAGTAACAAACTCCTTCTGCCCGGCAAAAGAAACGGAGTCCACCGCCACCCGGCCGTCGCTTGCGTACTTAAAAAATCGGCCGAACAGGATATTGTCCCGATTGCCGGCGATCACCCCGATCTCCGGCGGCGGCTGGTTGCGGGGCGGGTCAATGAGCAGCCGGCCCGGCAGAAAGGACTGGATGGGTTTAAAGATCCCCAGGGAGAACCGGCAATATTTTTCCGCCAGTTCGGCAAGGTAGGTGCCCTTGTTCGGGGTGCCGATCAACACGCAGCGGCCCAGCCCGGCCACCTGATGGCGGGCCAGATACTGCCGGATGATCAGGCCGCCCATGCTGTGGCCGACAAAATGAATGCGCTGCCAGTGCCGGGGCTGCTGCTGCAGTTTTTCCGCCAACTGCGTCGTGCACTGGTCAAGGGAGCTGAAGAAGGTGGGCAGGGTGGGCCGGAAGATGGCATAGCCGTTTTTTTGAAAATAGCGGGCAAGATATGCCATGTCCCGCCTGGTGCGGAAAAAGCCGTGCACCAGCACGATCAGTTCATTTTGCCTTTCCATGGGTTCTCACCCCTCAGCCAGGCCAGCTAACCAGCCGGATTTTCACTTGCTGATTTCCTTGACGCGCCCCACTGCCCCGCTGGCCAGCCGAACCTTGATGCCATGGGGATGGGTGGGTGATCTGGTCAGAATGTCCTGCACGATCCCTTCGGTCAGCCGGCCTGTGCCCTGATCCTGCTTTAAGACGATCAACACCCGGAGCCCTTTTGTTATCTCGCTGCGCTGCGGAACGGCGGTTTTGGGCTTTACGTTTTCAGTGGTCATAACATCCTCTCCTGCCTGTAGGCTTTTGGGTTGCCCGGGCGGGCTATTTCATCACTCCGGCAATCTGTCGGCATTTGCCAACACCTTGCGGCAAAAGGGCTGGCCGGGGAAAATAGTATGGCGGTTTCCATGTAAATGAACTTGCACCGGCCCTGCCGACATATTATAAACCATGTAAAATGTTCCCCTTTCACGAATCCCACATTAAAGGAGTAAGAGTATGCAGCGACGGTTCATAAAATCCATCAGTTTTTTTCTCATTTTTTCCTTCCTGTTGCTTGATTTTACCGTGCAGAAGGCCAAAGCCGGGATGATCGACACCGGCAGCATCGTCACCCTGGCCAAACAGGAAAACGACCGGGCCCGCGTCATGGCCTTTCTGGACCGGCAGGACGTGCAGCAGGTCATGGAGCAGCAGGGCGTTGCCGCCGAGGAGGCCAAGCAGCGAGTTGCCGTGCTGTCCGATGACGAGGTGCGGCAGATCGCCCAGGCCATGGATCAGCTGCCCGCCGGTGGTGACGGCTTAGGCGTGATTATCGGCGCCGCGGTGCTGATCTTCATCATTCTGCTCATCACCGACATCGCCGGGCTGACCCACGTCTTTTCCTTTGTCGATCACCGCAGATAACCGCCATGGACGCCATTCTTCACGCCGGCGGCAGAAAGGCTGCCGGCCTGCTGCTCTTCTTCTGTGTGCTGGCGCTCAGCGGCTGCGGCGGACTGACCGGCAAACCCTCGCCATGGCGGGATGAGGCGCCGCAGCAGGTGACCATCGCCGAGGTGCCCTTCTTTGCCCAGCAGGAATATCAGTGCGGCCCGGCGGCCCTGGCCATGGCCCTGGGCTGGAGCGGCGTGTCGCTCACCCCGGAGGAACTTGGTGCCGAGGTGTATACCCCGGGCCGGGAGGGCAGCCTGCAATCCGCCCTGGTCGGCGCGGCGCGCCGCCATGGCCGGGTGGCCTATCCCATCTCCGGCCTGGATGCCCTGATGGCGGAGCTTGCCGCCAACCACCCGGCCATCGTGCTGGTCAATCTGAGCTTTGACTGGTACCCCAAATGGCATTACGCCGTGGCAGTGGGCTACGACCAGCCGGCCGCTGAAGTCATCCTGCATTCCGGAGTTCAGGCCGGCGAGCGGCTTTCCCTGCGGGTGTTCAACAATATCTGGGAACGCAGCGACTATTGGGGGCTCCTGGTCCTGCCGCCCGGCGAACTGCCCGCCACCGTCCGCGAGGATGCCTGGATTGAGGCGGTGCTCGGCCTGGAACGGGCGGGCCAAAATGAGGCCGCGATCAGCGCCTATGAGACGTCCCTCAAGCGCTGGCCGGAAAATTTCTCCGCCTGGATCGGGCTGGGCAACTGCCGTTACCGGGCAGATGACCTGACCGCAGCGGCCCAGGCCTTCGGGCAGGCGGTCCGGCTCGATCCCAAGTCAGGCCCGGCCTTGAATAATCTGGCCTATGTCCTCTGGAAACAGGGGCGGCGGGAAGAGGCCCTTAAGCTCGCCAGACAGGCGGTGGCGCTCGGCGGGCCGCTGCAGGAAAAATTCCAGAAGACCCTGACCGAAATCGAGAACAACCCCGGCCCAGCCACCCCGCCGCGGCCAGGGAAAGGCGCGGTGGTCAGATAAGAGGGGGCTGCGCCGTATCGATCAGCTCCTTCTTTCTGGGCAACGGCAGCTTCTTTAACTGATATTCCCGTTTTGCCGCGGCTGACCGCGAGTCAGCCGGCTCCGCGTAGACCAGCCTCACCGGCCGGCGGGAACGGGTATATCTGGCCCCGCCCCTGGTCGAATTATGCTCACTGATGCGCCGGGAAAGGTTTTTGGCAATGCCGGTGTAATAGGTGCCGTCCCCGCAGCAGACGATATAGACATGCCAACTGTTTTCTTCTGTTTTCATTGTTTTCCCCCCGGCTCCCGCCGTCCGGCGCCGCAGCGCCAGCACTGGCTGAACTGCCCCTCGATCTCTTCATGGCAGTCCGGGCATTGCCAGGGGGCGGCCTGGGTGTTTTCCGCGCCCAGGATCTCCTCAACCAGCTGCCGGCACTGCTCATACCGGCGGTCATCAATTATCCACAGCTCAGGCCAGCATTCAATGGGCGGCAGCTCGCCGGCGGCGGCGGAGAGGAACTGATTCCTGATCACGGTGCGGATGCCGTGGCTGTCAAGCACATCCTTTACCAGGCCGACCATGGTGATATTGGCTGCGCTGTATACTTTTTTCACCGATCAAATCCTTTTCCGGCTGGTCGCGTCCGGCAGTCCGGGCGCACCCCTCAACCGGCCTGCTGCGCCCTGGCCTGCAATTTTGTCTCGATCAGCTGTTTATGGGTCAGGCGCAGGAGATTAGCCAGTTTATGGGCAAAATAATCTTCGTGCTCCTCCAGCCGGCCATCGGCAAAAATAATGCGCCAGACCGCCTCCATCAGCGCCATCTTCTCCGCCTGGGAGTAATGCTGGTTCATCTGGTTGGTGAACTGCCAGAGATCAAAGGCCTTTTCCCGTTCCGCCCCGGCCAGCGCGAGCAGTTCCTCCACATATTCCGGGGCAAGATTGAATTCAGACCGCAGGGTATTGACCACATTGGCCATTTCCTCCTCAGTGCACTCATCGTCAATATAGGCGGTCTCAAGCAGCAGGACCCCGGCGGCAAGACGGATTTTGTCCTGCCTCCCTCTTCCCGGTTTCGCCGGGGCGGGGTTGCTGCTGATAATTTTTTTAATCAGATCAAACATGCTTCACCTTCAGGTTATCCGTTTCGTTTTTTTCTGCCGGCAGCTTCCGGTGGGGAATCCGCCCGCTGAGCCGCTGTAACAAAATAAGGTCGTCATCCGGATGGTCAAAACGGCACTCTTTTCAGTCCCCCCTTGAGGGGTATAAAGAGCCGTAACGAAATGGTCAAGAAAGCAGCGGTTCTTTCGTAGCGGCTCCTAAGTTTTTCCCCACCATAATGCCTGATATCCCGGAAGGAAACAATAATTTTGACCACAATGGTGCGTGGGCCAGGGGGGAAGCATTCGCCCGCTCTTACCACTGCAGCCTGCGTTCTGAGACGAACTCCCTCTTTTCCCCGCTAACCGGGTCACGGAAACGCACCATCTCGGCCAGCAGCTGCAGGGGCCGGTCGAAATCATCCCCGGTTTCCGGCTGCAGTTCAGGATAAAACCTGTCGTTGATGATGCCAAAACCCAGACTGCTCATATGCACCCGCAGCTGATGTTTCTTGCCTGTTTCCGGCCGCAGGGCAAAGCGTCCCCGGTCTTCCCGTCTTTCCAGGAGCCTGATCCGTGAGCAGCTGTTCACCCGGCCCGGGGCGGTTTGCATTCTGAACCAGGGATGGCCCGCCACCAGGCGGTTTGCCACGCACCACTCACTCTGCGGCGGGGCCTCGCGGCAGACGGCCACGGCCTGATAGATTTTCTCCACCAGGCCGTGCAGGAAAAGATCATGGTAAAGCCCCCTGGTTTCGGGGTTAACCGAAAACAGGACAATCCCCGCGGTTTCCCGGTCGATTCGGTGCAGCGGCACCAGATCGCTGTTGCCCGTTTTCTTTTTCAGCCGGTGCAGCAGACATTCGTTCACATAGGGGCCGGCGGGAATGACCGGCAGGAAATGCGGCTTGCAGGCCACCAGCAGCTCATCATTTTGCAAGATAATTTTTTCGGCAAAGGGGATGACCGGCTCCCTGGCCACCTCCCGGAAATAGCGAATTTCTTTGCCGGGGACATACTGGGTTTCCAGGGTGAGCGGCCTGCCCTCGCGGTCAAGAACCCGGCCTTCGGCCAGGCGCCGCTCCCAACTTTCCCGGCTCACCCCCGGAAACCTCAGCTGCAGAAAATCCAGCAGGGACGGGTAGGGTTTTGCCCGGTGCGGCAGGGTGACGGTGGAAAAATAATCGCTCAGAGTCATAGGCAGGCTTTCTGCGGCAGGTGAGGTTCAGGGCAGCGGCTTTTTGGTTTCTCAGCCATCAATCCTATTGCCCGCCCAACCTTTAATCAAGTTTTTTCTCACCCGGCTTCGGCACCGGGGCGCGATCATGCAAAGCGGTTGTATTGCTTTGATGTTTTGGCTATACTCTGGACGAAATTGGTCAACAGGGGCCTTTTCCTGCCGGAAGGCGAATTCCGGCCACGCAAATCCCTCGGTATCGGCAGCCATGCAGGATAAATCATTCATACATCAGTGCCTGTTCAACGCACTTGACGGGGTGCAGGACGGTCTTTCCCGGTTTTCCGGCCCCAGCCGGGTCGCCCTGCTCTATGCCATCGGTCCCCAGGACCCGATCCAGGTGGTCGATCCCCAGAACCTGCTGCAGGGACATGAACCCAAATTAAAAGAGCTCTTTCTCGACTCGGATGACTGGCGCTCCGGGCCGGCCAATCCCTCCAGGATAGACGGCTTCAAACAGTTTCATGCGGTAAAGAATCTTGATCTGGCGGGCCTTATTTCCTACGGAGCCCGTTCCAATATTATCTTTTACCAGATATGGTTCACCGAGCACCATCCGGACATGTGTTCCATCGGGCCCACCGAATGCTGGCTGGAACATGCGGCCTGGCTGCTGGCCCATGACCTGGGCACGGACAGTAATCTCTATACCCGCACCACCGGCTACGTGCTGCGCGGCTACGCCAGCCATGCCGTGCGGGATTTCATGGTGGATGAAATGAATATTTTCCTCGGCTGGGATACCTACATCCGCATCTACCCCATTCTCGATGCCGTACTGGGCATCTCGGAAACCAGGGAAGAAGGGGCCTGGCCCCGGGGCAAGCTGGTTTTTGTCGAACCGCATGCCGTGCAGCAAATGGACTTCATGGTGCAGTTCCCCCACGAAAGCCGCCCTCTGCTCAGCAATTTCAAGCATGTGCGCAAAATTCTCCAGGCCGTGGAAAATTCCGATCGCCGGCTGGTTTCCAACGGCCAGCATATCGTCGGCATTACCAGCGCCGCCCTGCCCGCCTTCCATATCATCGCCGATTTCCGCCGGGGTTACGGTTTTCTCAACTTAAACGACAAGCCCGTGTGCAGTTTTTTCAACGGCAACTTTCACTCCACCACCCACAAGGCCAAACTGGTGCAGCTGGAGGAACTGCTGCTGGAAACCTCCCTGGAACTGACCTGCACCCATCACCTGTTTCAAATCATCTCCGCCCTGGTCCACAGCGCTGAAACGGAAAAACACGGCTGCACCCTGGTGCTTGACCTCAACCCCCGGCCCATCGAGATTTCCGGCCAGCGCCTGGAGCACCCCCTGGACCTGCGCCAGCCTTCTATTCTGGAACTGGCCAAGTCCCTGGCCAAGGTTGACGGCGCCCTGCACATCGGCACGGATATGCGCCTGCACTCCTTTGCCTGCCTGCTTGACGGACGCACCGTGCCCGGCGAGGACCGAGCCCGGGGGGCACGCTATAACTCGGCCCTGCGTTTCAGCTCGGAACACCGCGATATCATCGTGGTCGTGGTATCATCCGACCGGCCGGTTTCCATCATCAAGGAGGGCGTTGAGGTGAGCGCCCAATGCCAGTTGAAGCCGGTGGCCCGGTATATCGCCTCGCCGCCCACCCTGACGGCCTGGCTGGCCGGAAAGTAAGGGGCCGCCCAGCCGCTGCCCAATCGCCCCTCACGGCAAGCAATCGCCTCGGCCGCCCCTCCCGCCCCTCACGGTAAAGGCCCTTCCGCCATGACCAGCTTACGCCTCAAACTCTTGCCAGGCTTGGGATTTCCCCTATTTCGCAGATAAAAAAAATACTGTTTATCATCTTTGCATTTGACAAATAAACGATATCATCTGAACATATACCAAGCCCCGATGCATTGACTTTGCAGCTTTCTCAGCCATTCCGTTACGGTTCTTTATACCCCTCAAGGGGGGACTGAAAAGAGTGCCGTTTTGATCAGCCAGTTGAAGACATTTTTAAGGAGACGCGAAGATGAGAAGGCATGACCCAAACGGGATATCCCGTCGGCACTTTCTGAAGAATGTTGCAGGCACTCTGTCCGGATTGGCGGCGGCAGCTTTGGTTCCGGGCCTGCCCTTTGCCGGGGCTCCAGCCGCCGCCTCTGATATTGTTGCCCCGCTGATCACGGTTGAACAACAGCCCCTGCTCCGGGTGCTCCGCTGGGGAGGCTTTCTCACAAGCGACGAGGAGATCTGGCTGGCGAACACGCGGCGCTGGGAAAAATTGACCGGCGGCCGGGTCATTACCGACATCGTCCCCTTCCAGGACGTGCGGCCCAATGCCGCCATGGAAGCCACCCTCGGCACCGGCCACGATATCGTGGTCGGCTGGTTCGACGACCCCCATCTCTATCCCGATAAGCTGCTGGATCTGACCGACCTGGCCGAATACCTGGGCAGCAGATACGGCGGCTGGTATCCGATATGTGAGACCTACGGCCGGGATGCGCAAAACAAACAATGGATCGCCCTGCCGGTGGGATGTTCCGGCCAGTGCATCAACTACCGCTTGAGCTGGGTTCGTGAGGCAGGGTTTGCCTCCATGCCCACTGATATCAACGGCTTTCTCAGGTGCTGCAAGGCGCTCAAGGCCAAAGGCCACCCCACCGGCTTTGCCCTGGGCCACGCCGTGGCCGACGCCAATGCCTGGTGCCACTGGTGGCTGTGGTCCTTCGGCGGCAAGGCGGTTGAAGCCGATGGCCGGACCATTGCCATCAACACCCCGGAAACCCTGCTGGCCCTGGAAAACGCCCGGGAACTCTTTGCCACCATGATCGCCGGAGTGGATACCTGGCTTGATCCCCACAACAACCGGGAATTTCTGGCCGGCAATATTTCAGTCACCAACAACGGCAGCAGTATCGCCTACGCCGCCCAAGGAAAATATCCGGACATTGACGCCGACCTGGCTGTCATCAATTTCCCCATCGGGCCGCTGGGCAGCCCGGCCGAACTCTCCGCCCTGAGCCAGGCCTTTATTTTCAAACACAGCCTCATGCCCAATGCGGCCAGGCACTACCTCCGGTTCTTGTTTGAGGAAGAGCAGTATGGCAGCTGGATAAGCGGTTCGTGGGGTTATATCAGCCAGAGCCTGAAAAAGTTTTATGATGCGCCTGGCTGGGGGCAGAACCCGAAAATCACCCCCTACCGGGAATGCATCAAACGCATGCGCTCCAACGGTTTTGCCGGCCCGCTGGGCACGGCGTCGGCCGCCGCCATGAGTGAATTCGTCATCGTTGACATGATCAATGATGTCTGCACCGGCAATAAGAGCCCCCGGGCCGCTGCCCTGCGGGCGGAAAAAAGGCTCAGCCGGCTGTATGTGTAGCCGGCCGGAAGGAAAGAGGGCGCAGCTCGTGGCAAGAGAAAAAAAACATTGGCTTTCCCGCCGGGATTTTCTCAAGACATCGGCAGCGGGCCTGGCCGGCGCCGGCCTGAGCTGTGGGACCTCCGCCCTGTTCCGCTGCAACCCGGCCCTGGCGGCGGAAATCCAGGCCCCCCGCTTTGAACTGGAACCACAGCCGGTGCTCAAGGTGCTGCGCTGGATGGGGTTTGTCAAGAGTGATGAGGAGATCTGGCGGATCAATACCAAGAAATGGGAGATCGCCACCGGCGGCAGGGTGATCACCGATTTCATCCAGTGGGGCGATGTCCGTTCCACCGCCGCCATGGAATCGCTGCTGGGCGCGGGCCATGATATCGTCTTCGGCTGGTTTGACGACCCCCACCTTTATCCGGACCGGCTGCTTGATGTCAGCGAGGTGGCCGAGTATCTGGGCGGCAAATACGGCGGCTGGTATCCGGTCTGCGAGGTCTATGGCCGGAATGCGCAAAACAGACAGTGGATCGCCCTGCCCCTGGGCAGCGCCGGCATCTGCCTGAACTACCGCAAAAGCCAGGTGCAGGAAGCCGGCTTTGCCAGGGTGCCCGATGATGTGGCGGGATTTCTCCGCTGCTGCAAGGCGCTCAAGGCCAAAGGCCACCCCACCGGCTTCGCCCTGGGCCATGCCGTGGGCGACGCCAACGCCTGGACCCACTGGTGGTTATGGTCCTTCGGCGGCAAGGCGGTGGAAGCGGACGGCAGGACCATTGCCATCAACAGCAGGGAGACCGGCGAGGCCCTGGAGGCGGCGCGCGAGTTCCATGACACCATGATCCCCGGGGTGGAGAACTGGCTTGATCCCCACAACAACCAGGCCTTTCTGGCCGGACAGATCTCGCTCACCGCCAACGGCAACAGTATCTTTTTTGCCTCCATGCAGAATTTCCCGGAGATCAACCAAGACCTGCTGACCATGAATTTCCCCATCGGTCCGCTGGGCGTGCCCAGCGAACTCTCCCTGTTCAGTCTGGGCTTTATTTTCAAGCATACTTTGGTTCCCAACGCCGCGAAACATTATCTGCAGTTCCTCTTCGAGGAGCCGCGTTACGGAGCATGGGAACGCGGCACCTGGGGTTTTGTCACCCCCACCCTGAAAGCATATTATGATATGGCGGCCTGGCACAAGGACCCGCGCATCACCCCTTACCGGGAATGCACGGGACGCATGCTGTGGAACGGCTACGCAGGCCCCCTGGGTGCGGCATCGGCCGCCGCCATGAGTGAATTCATCATTGTGGATATGTTCGCCGACGCCTGCACCGGCGGCAAGACGGGCAAAGCCGCCATGCTGGCTGCCGAAAAAAGGCTGGCCCGGCTCTACCGCGGCTGACGGACATCGGCACGAAAATTCGGTGCTGAAATTTATTACGGGTTCATTCATGTTTCGTAAAACAAGCATCCAAAAAATAACCTTTCTCAGCTTTCTGGTGATCATTTTCCTGTTCACCATCTGCCTGAGCGGTGGCTGGCTTTACGAAACATACCGGCATTCCGCCACCGACTCCAGCAGCTATGAAAATGAGTATCTCCGGGATCGCCAATGGGTGATCCGCAATGAGGCGGAAAAAATCATCCAGCTCATTGACTTTCTGCGAAGCCAGAGAGAAAAAGAAGTCCGGGACACCCTGCGTGAACGGGTCCTGCAGGCCTATACCACCGCCCTGCACACCTATCAGCAAAACAAGGACAAACTGCCGCTGCCGGAGATCAAACAGCTCGTCATCACCACCTTGCGGACCACCCGTTTTGATAACGGTCTGGGCTATTATTTCGCCACCACCGGCCAGGGGGGAGACGAGATCATTGCCGCCAGCCCGGAACTGGCCGGCCGGCAGCTGACCAATGTGACCAGCAGTTCCAGCGCAGCCGCGGTGCGGAGCATGGTGGCCATGGTGACCGCCGATGCAGAGGCCTTTTACCAGTATCCGGCCCCCGCCCCCCATGCTGGTGAGCAGCCCCGGACCAAACTGGCCTTTATCAAGTATTGCGAACCATTCGGCTGGTATATCGGCACGGCTGTCTACAAGGACGACATGACCCGCGAGGTGCAGAAGAAGACCCTGGATTATCTGTACCGCATGCAGCAGGGTATCGGCAGCATCGCCCTGTTCCGCGAAGACGGCATCGCCCTGTTCCATTCCAGAAAGGAAAACATCGGCCGCAACATGTTTGCCTACACGGACGACAAGGGAATTGAGGTTTACCGGCAGCTCCTCCATGTGGCGCTGGGCCCCGAAGGCGGCTTTATCTCCTCGGCCTGGGAGGATGCCGCCACCCAGGAGGTGGAGCCGAAGATCGCCTACGCCCGTTCTTATCCGGACTGGCAGTGGATTGTTGCCATTGACACCAATACCGCTGACATTCTCAGCGCTCTCCGGCAAAAGAAGCTGCTGCTGAAGCGGGAGGTCAACGGCTACATCATCAAGGTCCTCATTCTGCTGGTCGGCTTTGTCGGCTTTATCATTTTCCTGTCCCACTACCTTTCAGGCAGGCTTGACCAGGAATTTCAGGCATTCACCGCGTTTTTTGAGGATGCCGCCTCCGGTTACCGGGAGATTGACCGGAAAAGCCTGACCATCCGGGAATTCAGAAATCTGGCCGAGTCGGCTAACCGCATGATCCGTGACCGCCGGAAAAACGAAGAGGAGATGCTGCGGCTGCGCGCCATGCTCAGCAACATCGTCAATTCCATGCCTTCGATTCTGGTCGGCGTGGATCAGGACGGCAAGGTCCTCCAATGGAATCACGAGGCGGAAAAACAGACCGGGATCGCCTCAGCTGCGGCACTGGGCTGCCCCCTGGCCGAGGTATTGCCGCAACTGGCCGGCCAGAAGGAAAACATCAACAGAGCCATTGCCGACCGGCAGCCCAAAAAGACGAGAAGCGCGGTGGACCAGCGTGACGGCAGGACACACTATGCCGATATCGTTGTCTATCCGCTCATCGGTGAGGCAGTGGCCGGCGCCGCGGTCATCCGTATCGATGACGTCACCGACCAGGTGGATGCCGAGATGGAGAGGAGCAAACTGGTCAACCAGCTCCAGCACTCCCAGAAAATGGAGGCCATCGGCACCCTGGCCAGCGGCATCGCCCATGATTTCAACAACATCCTCACCCCCATTCTGGGCTATGCGGATATGATCAAAAATGAAACCCCGGCGGGAAGCCATGTTTGCGCCTATCTCACCGCGGTGCTGAACGCCGGCAACCGGGCCAAGGATCTGGTCAGCCAGATCCTTGCCTTCAGCCGTCAGAAGGAACAGGACCGCCAGCCGGTGCAGATCCACCTGATTGTCAAGGAGGCCCTGAAACTCCTGCGGGCCAGCATCCCCAGCACCATTGACATCAAGACCGGCATCGACTCCGAGTGTTGCCGGGTGCTGGCCGACCCCAGCCAGATCCACCAGATCGTCATGAATCTCTGCACCAACTCCTACCACGCCATGCGCGCCACCGGAGGGGTGCTGACGATCAGCATGGCCGGGCTGGATATCGGGCCGGAGGCTGCCAAAGATATTTCGCCGGAACTGGTCCCCGGCCCCTATGTGCATCTGGAAATCAGCGACACCGGCCACGGTATGGATCAGATGACCCTGGAGCGGATATTTGAACCTTACTTCACCACCAAAAAGGAGGGAGAGGGCACCGGGCTGGGACTTTCCGTGGTGCACAATATCGTCATAAACCATGGCGGCCATATCACGGCAGCCAGTGAACTCGGCCGGGGGGCAACCTTTCATGTGTATCTGCCCCGCCTCCCGCAGGCCGGCGCTCCGGCCGTCCAGGCCGTCGAATCCCTGCCCGCAGGCACGGAAAGGATTCTGGTGGTGGATGATGAAGAGATCATTACGCGGATGGAGGAGCTGATGCTGACCGATCTCGGCTATCAGGTCACCGCCCTGCAGGACAGCGAAAAGGCCTTGCAAACCTTCATCGCCGGGCCGGATGATTTCGATCTCATCATCACCGACATGACCATGCCCCGCCTGACCGGCCTGGAATTAGCCAGGGGCATTCTGGCGATTAGACCGGACATGCCCATTATCATGTGCACCGGCTTCAGTGAGCTGGTCAATGAGGAGCAGGCCAAGGCCCAGGGCATCAGGGAATTTCTCATGAAGCCCGTGATGAAAAGAGATATGTCCCAGGCAATACGCCAGGCCCTGGATAGCGGGCAGAATGGAAAAAGCGCCTAAAGCACGTGAAGTGCGTTCAACTACTTAAAGTTGCGGCACTTTCTAATCAGACAACTCCCTTTTCCCTTTCGCCATTGCCCAGCCGGGTCAACAGACACCAGGCGGCATACCGCAAGCCGCCAGACCTGCCTGAAACCCCTGGAGCCCGTTTGTCAGCACCGTTTACCCGTGCAGCGAAAAAAACTTGTGCTCCCTGACCGCCATGGTATATCTGCGGGAGATAAAAAATTGTCTGCAAACGCGGGACATCCTCCGCGTTTTTCCTGCAAATCAAGCATTGATTCATGGGGTGGTGCATGAAACCGCTCATCGACACCCAGGAGTTTCTTTCCCTCTCCTCCTTTCTCAACTATCAGCTGGCCGGGGAACCGGTCAACTGGCGGGGGATACTGAACCTGGTAACGGGAAATCATCTGGCGCTGGACGCCGTTTCCCAGGGGTTTCTCATGGAGGCCCTGGAATATCTCGGCGAGGCCTACGGCAACCAGAAACGCTGGCTTGGCCCCCTGGCCATCCTCCATCCCATCCGGGCCTCCGCCCTGCTGGCCAGAGCCCAGGAAAGGCCCGGCACCCTGGATCTGCTCACCGCCCTGCTGCACGACAAGTCAGAGGATCTGACCCCGGATAAATACAGTCCCGAGACCTGGCGCAGGCTCGACGACAGATACCGCCGGCTCCTGGAGAAGATCGACTCCCAGGCCAACTGGTTTCTCAATGAACGCATTGCCTTTCTCACCAAACCCAAGGGCCAGAAATACACGGAATATCTCGGCCGGCTGCTGACCCAGGCAAAGATCACCCCGGAGCTTGCGGTGATCAAGCTGGCGGACCGGCTGGACAACACCCTGGATCTGCGCATCGACCTGCAGGATTTCACCGACCGGGCCCGCTCCTTTCAGGTCATCTTTGATATCCTGTTCGTCAATTCCTACAAAGGGCTGCACCTCAGCCAGTCCCATCCCTCTGCCAGCAGAATCAACGGCGCCAGACGTCTTTTCCAGCTCTATAAAAACGTGGTTTTCTTAACCATGCTGCGGGCGGAGAAGCTTGTCCTGGGCGTGGCGGCGCAGAAACTTTTCTATTCCCTGGCCGTGGCAAGCATCAGGGAGGCCCAGACCATCATGCTGCATATCTTCGCCTACCATCTGACCTCGCCCGCCGACCAGCGCGCCCTGCTGCTGGAAGCCATGGAGTATTCCCACACCGGCGGCTGCGACAGCATCAGGGACAAAGGGCCGTCCGTGCTCGACGGCCTTTTCCGGCGGCATTTTGTCTATGACAATAAGGAGATGAAAAAGAAAGGCCTGGATGACCTCTACCACGACAAAAGACTGATGGGCCTGGTGGCGGTCACCTTCCTGATTATTTTTGCCAACTTCATCAACAGTGAAGAGTATGTGGTCAAAGGCATCTCGGCGGCCGGCATCATTGCTCAGGACTGAGGCTCGCCGCGGTGAGATGACTCTGCCCGGTCAGGGGAATGGAGATGAGCCGGATCAGCTCGCGGTCCGGTCCGGCTCATCCCGCAACCAGGGGAAGAAATCGTTCAAACGTTCATGGAGGCCGGGGAATTGCCCCTTGAGCCAGGCGCTCAGCCGGTTCAGCAGAGTTTGGCGGCTCTCCGCAATGGGCACGGCCTTGCCTGCCAGCTGCAGCTCCAGCCGGTCCGCCCGTTTGTCCGGCGCCGGGTGGCTGGACAGGAAGGAATGGTCATTGCCGAGAGCGGCAAGCTTTCGCAGGGCGGTCACGGCATCACGCGTTTCATAGCCTTTGCCTTGGAGAAACGCCAGGCCGTAGTCGTCCGCCTCTTTCTCCTCCAGCTGGGAGAACTGGGCCGTCATCAGCAGTTCGGAAAAGGCGCCCAGCTGCGAACGGGCAAGCTCGCCCACCGCGCTGTTCAACGAGGCGATTCCCTTGCGCATGGCGCTGGCCGCATAGGCCAGCTGGATTTTTTTGCGGATATGGTTGCCGGCCACATGTCCCATCTCATGGCCGATGACAAAATGCAGTTCGCCGTCGTCCAGCAGGTCCATGAGCCCGCTGTAAATGCGGATGGTGCCGTCGGCCATGGCAAAGGCGTTGACCTCCTCGGCCAGATACACCTTATAATTGAACCGGAGCGCGCCTTCCTGCCGGTGTTCGCCCACCAGCTTCTGCAGCCGGCGGGCGTATGGGTCGCCTGCCCCGGCAAGCCTGTGCCCGTTGTCGGCAAACTGCGCCGACTGCAGGGCCAGCTCCTGCACGGCCTTATCCGACAGGGTAACCGCCCTGGCGGCATCGAGGCCCGCCTCGGCCGCCATCCTGACATCGGTATCCTCGCAGCCCGCCAGCCCCAGACAGAGACAGCAGAGCAGGGTTAATGTTTGCAGCATGAATTTTTCCATCGTGGCCGGTTCTCAGGTATGGTTATCAGCAGGTGAGATGGAAACCGGCGGCAACCTGGTATCCGGCGGCAGCCAGACGGTTAAATGTCTCCACCGCATTGTCCGTGGGTTCCGCCACCAGCTCAATGCCCCGCTCCTGCAGTTCCGCGGCCAGTTCCCCGCTGACCCGCATGAGCCCTGGTTTTCCTTTGCCGATGACCAGATAGTGGGGTTTGGCGGCCAGGATGTCCGCCACATCATCCACCTCCACCACATGTCCTGCCTTGCGCCACCAGTCCGCCACCACCCTGTTGTTGATGATTTTCAGATCAGCGCTGTATACGTTGCCGGAGATCACGATCCTGCCAAACGAGTAGTGTTCAATCATTGCCATCACCCTGTTTCAGATTTTTTTCCAGGCCAGACGCCGCACACGCCATAAACCTGAGGGGCGCGGGACCTAGCCGTCACAGCTGCTGCAGATAATCGGTGCCGTTCAGCTGCCGCATCTGGGTGGCGATCCACCGTCTTCTCGCCAGGACATAGGCCGACGGCTTTCTCGCCTTGAGCACCTTCGGGTTGGGAAGCACCGCGGCCAGCAGGGCGGCATCCCACTTGGTCAGCTCACTGGGCGGCTTGCCGAAAAAGCTCTCCGCCGCGGCATGTGCGCCGTAGATGCCGTCGCCGAATTCCGCGATATTGACATAGACCTCAAGAATCCTTTTTTTCGGCCACAGCCATTCCAGCAGCACGGTAAAATAGGCCTCCAGCCCCTTGCGCGCATAACTCTTGCCCGGCCACAGGAAAAGATTCTTGGCCACCTGCTGGCTGATGGTGCTCGCCCCCCGCAGACGGCCGCCCTTCCGGTTTTTTTCCAGGGCCTTGCCGATGGAGTCAAAATCAAAACCGGCATGCCGGGAAAATTTCTGGTCCTCCGCGGCAACCACGGCCAGGGGCAGGTGGGGCGAAATATCCTCCCAGTCGACCCAGTGATAGCTGATCCGCCGGCTGGAGTCACTGCCGAGGAGCTGCGCCAGGTGTCCCTCCGCCATGAAGGCGCTGGTGGGCGGCGCAACCCAGCGCAGCATCAGGACCAGGGCAACCGACAGGACGACCGCAGCCAGAAGCAGGCGGCCGGCAAAAATCAGCAGTCCGGCCGGCCGGCTCCGGGCGGCATGTCTCCTGCCCGGGCGGGCCCGCGAAAATAAAGATCCGACAGCAGTATCCTCCTACCTCATTCTCAACGCCAACGCCTGCAATAGAAATAACTCAACTTTCTGACTTGATCTATTTTGTCGAAATAACAATATTTTTGTGACATAGTTGCTGCTCTGATCTCCGTCATGGGAATTCAGGAGACATGTTACCGCAACTCAGAAAGTTGAAGAAATAACAATAGCGTTTTATCCATGGCTGCGCCCGCCCGGCAGTGGCTCCAGAGGGTCATGACGCGGTTATTGATAAAACGCTATTTTATGAATCTTGACTTTTAAAAAAACCGATTTTTTTTGCGGTCATGCCGATCAAAGAACCGGAGAGCCTGGGGAGGGCGCGTCAAACCTGACTGCCCTCCTGGGCCGCGTCTCCCAGCGGCAGGGCCTCGATGGCCTCCCGCATGCTCCGCAGGTCAGTGAAAAACTGATCGCTTTTATCAATGATCATCTGCCGGGGAAAGCTCTGATAATATTCAATACCCTTGAGCAGATTTTCCTTTATCTCCTGCAGGTAAGCCGGGGCGCGGGTGACGAGTCCCGAGGCGATTTTGTCCATTTCACCCCGGAGATAATCGATAAAAATGCCGATCTCCCGGACAAACATGTGGGGCCGTTCCGGCCTGGCCAGCAGGGAGATTCTGCCGTAAATATGGCCCACCATCTCTTCCAGGGTGGCAACCTTGCCGAAATTGACAATGTTGGGTCCGCAGCAGATAGCGGGGGTGGCAGTGGGATCGATACCCGTGGGCAAGGTAATGCAGCCGGCCAGATCATGGCAGATACAGGATTTGACCATCACCCCTTCCCGCATCTTTTCAAGCAGCGGCAACGGGTACCCCTCCTCCGGCAGCTTGGCCAGCTTCTTTTTCTGGTAGGCCCGGGAAGCGAGACAGATGGGCCGCTCAGTGAATTCCGTATTGATGGAGATATGGCCTTTGGGGCAGGCGGAACCGGGCTTGCCCTCGCTGATCCGTCGGCGCCGCGCCTCCTCACTGGCTGAGGTGCGCAGATTCCAGAACGGCACGCCCAGGGGTGAACTGTCGCTGAGATAGACATCCTCGCTGGTGGCATCGAGTAGTTTCCGCACATGGGCAGCATCAATATTGACGATCTCGGGAACGAGCAGAAAAGGCGTGCCCCAGCCTGTGCCGTCGACCTTGTAGTGGTTGAGCAGCAGCTGGTCTTCGGCCGCGGTGCCGATGCCGCCCTGCACGGTAATGCGCACCTCCCGGGGATTGCTGCCGGCCGGCCGGCCCAGCCCGGCAATGGCCTTGGCGTAAACCAGGTGCAATTTTTCGACAAGTTCCTTCTTTTTCAGTTTGAACTCCTCGAGGATTGGTCCGAGCAGAAAACCTTTGGAGGCAAAGGCATGGCCCCCGCAGTTCAGACCGGACTCCACCCGGAATTCGGATACCCACATCCCCTGCTTGGCCAGGAATTTACCCTGGATTTCCGCCGAACGGTAATCGCTCACCTTGAGCACGATCTTTTTTTTGCTGATGCCGTTTTGGTCCGGGAAAAAATCGTCAAAAGAGGCGAGGTAACTGTAGAGATGTTTATTGATGCCGGCTGAAAAAACAATGGCGGAACTGACCGTGCTCAGGGCATAGCCCCGCAGGGCCGCCATGGCATCGGAGAATTCCGGCCCCAGGGCCTTGCCTTGGCGGTAATTGACCCGGTCAAGCTTGGTCATGATATTGACGTCAATGGTGCCGGGCACGGCATGCCCGCGCAGCTCCTGCTGCAGCCTGGCCTTCTCCGCGGCATCGCCGGTGGCCAGCATGGCCAGGTAATCCTGTTTGATGGCCGCGCCCTCGGGCAGCATTTCGTAGTAGCGGGTGATGTCGCTGCCCGGCGAGAATGGCGCGGCCTGCAGCTCCCGCACCTGGCGTTCGATTAAGCGGTCCAGCAGATTGAGATAGGCGGTGATGCGCCGGGCCCGGGCATCTTCCTGCCGGCTGGAGATCTCCTCGTAGGGTTCTCCGGCCTTCTCGCAATGGTATTTCCGCATCTGTTCAATCAGCAGATCATCGACCAGGGAGACGACCGAGCTGATGCCGTATTTTGCCACCCGTAAGGCGGTATCGATGGTAAACCCCGTACCCATCACCGGGATGTGAAATGTATGCGCACTCCTGAAAACTGAACTTGCCATGTCCCTTGCAACGATCCCCGCATGAAAAATTAAAGTGTTTACGCGTAAGTCCCCGCGGGACTCGATCATATAGAGATGATGATGCGATAAAATAAGGAATAAATCAATAGCAGGTTGGACCGGAAATCTCAAAGAAAATATGCACCAAAGGGGCGGATTATTTCCTGCCGGAGGCGCTAACCTGCCTTTTTTATCTATTTTTGCCGTTTTGGCCGGCCCCCGCCGGGGCATCGCTCCAGAGCTGATTGAGCGGCGGGCTTTTACTCTGCCGCAGGCACTGCAAAGGCGGAGGAGCCTCTGATCAGGCCGACGGCGGTCAGGGTCAGCGCCAGCACCAGAATGCCGATGAACAAAAAAGACCAGCGCAGACCGAGAAGATCCGTGGTGAACCCAGCCCCCAGGGAACCGCAGAAGACGCCGACGCTCATGGCCAGGCTGAAAATACCCATCATGGTGCCCTGGCCGTACCGGCGGCCCTCCTCCATGGCATAGGCGCCGAGGGTCGGCCAGATCATCGCCTCGCCCATGCCGAGCAGGATAAACAGCCCCAGCAGCCACCAGAAGCTGCCAGCCAGCGGGACCAGACACATCACCGCACTGATGACCAGGCAGCCGGTCAGCAGGAGTCCGCTCTTGTCGCGGCGGTCGGCCATTCTGCCGAAGGGGGTCTGCAGCAGGGCATTGACCAGGGTGCGGCAGGCGATGACCAGGCCGATCTCCATGCCGCTTGACTGAAACCACTGGTGCATGAGCAGGGGCAGAAAGGCCATGGTCGGCACCATGATGATCATGGTGGCCATCCTGGCCAGCAGAATCCCGCCGGTTCGCCGCCGGCTGAGCATGCTGCCCAGCGCCTCGAAGATGCCCATGCGGCGGACCCCGCGATCCTTGCGCTCCGGCACCCGCAGCTGGAAAAGCACCAGCAGCAGGGCCAGGCAGCTCAGGCCGGCCATGGCGTAAAAGGCGGACGCCATGCCCCACAGATCAGTGAAAAAACCGCCCAGCAGCGGTCCGCTGCCGATGCCGGTAAAAATGGCGATATTCAGCATCCCCATATAGCGTCCCTCCTGGCCCACCGGCGCCATGTCGCTGACACAGGCCATGGCAACCGGCACGATCATGGCCGAGCCCACGCCGTGAAAGGCCCGGATGACGATCAGATTGAGCACCGAGGTGGCCCCGGGCATGGCCAGGCCCACCAGGGCATAAACCAGCAGACCGCAGACCAGAAACCCCTTCCTGCCCCAGCGGTCGGAAAGATTGCCGACAATGGGCTGGAAGATGCCGCGGCTGATGGAAAAGGCGGCGATGATCAGACCGAGCGCCAGTCCTCCCGCCCCGAGGCTGGCGGCAAAGACCGGCATGACCGGCACGATGATGCCGATGCCGAGCAGCGCGATAAAAATCGATAAAAGAAGGGTAACGAGCAAACGGCCTTGCATGGTGGAAATTGTCCTTTTCCCAGATCCGCTATGACCGGGGCCACTGGCCGGGAAAGAGCTTTGCGTCCCTGGGCAAAAAAAATCCAGGGGAAGCGCAGTAAAAGGGATAGCTTTGGGCAAATGAGGCGAGATGACGGCAGGGGCTTATCAACCTGCGGGTTTGCCAAAAATAACACATTCCGGCCGAAACCTCGATCATTAGTCTCAAGGCTGAAACAAAAAAAGATTGCCGCTGTCTGATGAGTTACACGGGCCCAGGCGCATCAACCGCTTTGCTCATTTTTTTGCCGGTTACAATTTCCCTTTCGCCCCAGGAACTGTTACAGTTGCCTGTCCCCGGCCCATCGTTTTTCATGCCCCATTTGCGAAGGGCCAACAAGGTCGCACAACCCACGGAGAGAGATATTCCATGACAACGCTGCACCCCAAAAATTCCATGCTCTGCCCCAACTGCCGGCGCCTGATCAGCCGTGACGAGAGGGTTTGCCCCTATTGCGGCACGAGCAGGCCCGGTTCCTGGTGGAAAAACAATCGTTTCACCGGGGGCTTTACCGATGAACAGCGGATCATCAGCCTGATCACCTACGCCAATATCGGCATGTATATCCTTTCCCTGCTGCTCAATCCGCGCAACGCAGGGCTGGCCGTCAACCCCTTCGACTTTCTGTCGCCCAGCAACAAAAGCCTGCTCATCCTCGGCTCCACCGGCACCGTGGCCATTGGCCAGCTGCACCGCTGGTGGACCCTGGTGGCGGCAAATTACCTGCACGGCAGCCTGCTGCATATCGTCTTCAACCTCATTGCCTTGCGGCAGATAGCCCCGCTGGTCATCAATGAATACGGCAGCTATCGCATGTTTATCATCTATACCCTGGGGGGTGCTGCCGGTTTTTTTCTCTCTTATCTGGCCGGCATTCACTTCACCATCGGCGCCTCCGCCGCGGTGTGCAGCCTGATCGGCGCCATGCTTTACTACGGCAAAAGCCGGGGCGGGACTTACGGCCGTAATATCTACAGCCAGATCGGGGCCTGGGCGGTCAGTATCTTTGTTTTCGGGCTGATGGTGCCGGGCATTAATAACTGGGGACACGGCGGCGGCATGGCAGCCGGGGCTCTGCTGGCCTTTGTTTTAGGCTATCAGGAGAAAAAACGGGAAAACATCAGCCATAAATACCTGGCCATCGGCTGCGCGGCGCTCACGGCGGTGATACTGGCCTGGGCCGCCTTAAACGGTATCCTCTTCCTGCTGCTGGCCTGACGGGCCGGGGCAGGGTCAGTGGGCGGTGCGTACCGGCAGGGCCCGCATGCTGCTGGAGGTCGATTTCGCAAAGGTGTTGATTTCACCGGTCATGAAAAAGATGGTCCGCGCCCGGCTGCGCCGCGTATCCGAAGTCCACGGGCAGCAGCCGGTGAGGGTGATGGGCTGGAAGGCTTTAAAACGGTTGGTCGAGCCCTGATCAAAAAGGGTATCCAGTTCGGCCAGGGTCGGCATCCGCCAGTCAGTATGGCCGCCGCCCGTATAACTTTCACAGTAGAATTTCGCCTGCTCCCAGGTGATATCCTCACCATTATCCGTTGCCGCCCACATGAGGCCGGTACCGTGGTCAAGCACGGCATCATCGCCGACCGGCTCAAACCGGGGGGCCTGCATCTGGGCCCAGGCCCCACTCCGCAAAGAAAACAAGGCAAACAGACATGTTGCCATGACGATAAACAGGCGACATGATTTTCCCATGGTTATCCCCCTCCGTAGCTGTGCATGCAGTTTGCCGGCTCGCCCGACCCTTTGCCGCATCCACTAATTTGCGTTCAAATGTGAAAAAAGTCAAGTCCGTACCTGCCCGCCAATGGCCTGTTGGCCCAATCTGCGCGCCAGGTCCCGCGCCGCAAAGGCCCTCCGGGTTCGCAAAAAATTATCCTCGGGAAGCGGGCCTGAGGTACCCCGGGATGGCGGCTCCGTGCTTTCCGTATTTTTTCACCCGCTGCCTGATGAATAATTACCTGCAGAAAATTTCTCTTCCCTTCTCCCTAAAATAATCTTAAAATCGTTTTTTGTAAAAATTGCGCATCTGCAGCGAAAACTCCGCAGATGGTTTTTTTATTCTTCACCCTTACGGGCTCCTGCGGTGATCGCCTGGCTGCTGCCGCGGCCGGTGCCCCCTGATATGGACGATGCCCCTTCATTTCCTTTCATGACCTCCACATTCCTGCAGCGCATATTCCGCTATCTTCCCTGGCTGATCGGGCCTCTTTACTGCGGTGTTCTCGCCCTCTGCATGGGCCAGGACGCCAACTGGGACCTGCGCAATTATCATTTTTACAATGCCTATGCCTTTCTGCACCATCGCCTGGATTATGACGTGGCGCCGGCCCAGGTGGCGACATTCTACAACCCGCTGCTCTATGTCCCCTTTTATGAAGCGGTGCGGCTGCTGCCGCCCATGCTGGTCGGCTTCCTGCTCGGCGCGCTGCAGGGGCTCAACTTCCCGCTGCTGCTGGCCATCGCCCGCCATGTCCTGGGAAATACCCCGGCTAACCCCTGGTGGCGGGGTTTCCTCATTGCCCTGCTCGGCATCCTGGGCGCCGGCACGATCTCGGAGCTGGGCACCATGTTCGGCGACAACCTGACCAGCCTGCTGGTCCTGGGCGGGCTCTGGATGCTGCTGGCCAATTTCCCCAGGCTGACTGACCGGCGGATGATTAAGGCACTGCTGCCCGTCATCGCCGCAGGTGTCATGGTTGGCCTGGCCGCCGGGCTGAAACAGCCGGCCGCCGTCTTCGCCATGGGCTGGTGTGTGGCCCTGCTTTTCCTGCCTCTGCCGGTCGGAAAGCGGCTCGGACTGGCCTTTATTTTCGGAGTGGGGGTGCTGGCCGGCATTGCCGCCACTGGCGGCTACTGGCTCTATGAGATGTGGAGCCGCTACGGCAATCCGCTGTTTCCCTATTTCAATCATGTCTTCCAGTCGCCCATGGCATCCCTGGCCGATTACCGGGACGCCCGTTTTCTGCCGCGCAGCCTGCTGGACGCCCTGCTCTTCCCCTTTATCATCGCCCAGGACCCCTTCCGCACCGCGGAAACCCCCTTCCGCGACCTGCGCCTGCCGCTGTTCATGGTGCTGCTGGTGGTGAGCGGGCTGTCGGTTCTGGGGGCAAAGATGAGGGTCCGATTGTCACCGGCGGCGGCACCGGTCCGCCCCGCTTCTTTAGAGGGGCACAAAAAACGCTTTCTGCTGATCGGCAGTCTGGTCGCCTATGCGGTGTGGCTCAAGCTTTTCGCCATCTACCGCTATCTGCTGCCCCTGGAGATGCTGGCCCCGCTGGGCATCTGGCTGCTGATCGACACCCTGCCCTGGCGGATGCCGACCAAAAATTATGCGGCCATGGGCTGCATCCTCCTGCTGCTGGTCACCCTGCAGCCCGGCAACTGGGGCCGGGTTACCTGGGGGGATGAATATTTCGGCGTCACGCCGCCGCCGCTTGCCGACCCGGCCCATACCATGGTGCTGATGACCGGGGTCGATCCCATGGCCTATGTCATCCCCTTTTTCCCTGAACCGGTACGCTTTCTCCGCATTCAGAGTTACTTCACCGGTCCGTCCGACACGCCCAACGGCTTTGATCGCCGCATGCAGCAGCTGGTGGCCGATCATCGCGGTCCGCTTTACGTGCTGTACCGGTTTTATGAAGAAAACCAGAGCAGAGACGCCCTGCAGGCCTACGGACTGGCCATCGAATCCGGCAGTTGCCGGACGATCTTCCCGCATATCGAGAAATGCCTTAACTATCCGCTTATTTTCTGCGCCGTGGCGCCAAATAATACCGTAAACAAAAAGGAATAAACCTATGATGCAGGGGGTTTCCGCAGCTTTCTCCCAACGTATTGCCGTGCTTGTCCCGTGTTACAATGAGGAAAAAACCGTGGCCCAGGTGGTGCAGGACTTCCGAGCCGTGCTGCCCCAGGCCAAGGTCTACGTGTATGACAACAACTCGAAAGACCAGACCGTCCAGCGGGCTGCCGCGGCCGGGGCCATTGTCCGCACGGAAAAACACCAGGGCAAAGGCAACGTGATGCGCCGCATGTTCTCCGACATCGAGGCCGATATCTATGTGCTGGTTGACGGCGACAACACCTACCATGCCCCCAGCACCCCGGCCATGATCGAGCGGCTGCTCAGCGAGCAGCTGGACATGGTGGTCGGCTCCCGGCTCACCGCCCATGAAGGGGCGGCGTCCTTCCGCCGCGGCCACCAGTTGGGCAACAGGCTGCTCACCGGCTTCGTCTCCCTGCTGTTCGGCCGCAGCCTGACCGACATGCTGTCCGGCTTCCGCGTCATGTCCCGCCGCTTTGTCAAATCCTTCCCGGCCCTGTCCAAGGGATTCGAGACCGAGACCGAGCTCACGGTGCACGCCCTGGAACTGCGGATGCCCATCACCGAAATCGTCACCCCGTACGGCTCCAGGCCAGTGGGCTCGGAAAGCAAGCTGAACACCTACCGGGACGGCTTCCGCATCCTGCTGACCATCATCAACCTCTTCAAGGAGGAGCGGCCCCTGGCCTTCTTCACCATCCTCTTCGCCCTGCTGGCCAGCTTCTCGGTCATTCTCGCCGTGCCGCTGTTCATCACCTACGCGGAGACCGGCCTGGTGCCCCGCTTTCCCACCGCCCTGCTGGCCACCGGCACCATGCTGCTCGCCTTTCTCAGCCTGACCTGCGGCCTTATCCTCGACACCGTCACCCATGGCCGCCGGGAGCTGAAACGCCTGAGCTATCTCTCCATTGCCGCGCCCGGGCATGAATGATGCCGGCAGGGGCAACAGCATGGTGAGGGAATTCTGCAAATTCTCCCTGGTGGGCACCCTGGGCTTTGTGGTGGACGCCGCCAGCCTGCAGCTCCTGGTTAGCCTGGCCGGCATCAACCCTTACCTGAGCCGGCTCTTTTCCTATCTGCTGGCCGCCACCACCACCTGGTGGCTCAATCGGCGCTTCACCTTTGCCGCCTGCAACGACACCTGCTGGAAGGGCCAGTGGCTGCGCTATCTGGTGGTCAATGCGGCGGGCGGCGGGGTCAATTACGGGGTCTACGCCCTCTGCCTCTTCCTGTCGGTGCTGGTCCGGCAGCACCTCTACCTGGGGGTGGCGGCCGGCTCCATCGCCGGGCTGGCGGTCAACTTCACCGCCTCCCGCTATCTGGTTTTCAAGGTTCGCAAGGCGGCCTGATTTTCCCGGCCCGCCTGATAAGGGCTGCCCATTTCCCTCATTCCAGGTTATACTGGCCCCATGGTGAAACCCTCTGTTGCACTTTGCCGATATTGCCAGGGCGGCCCGGTGAAAAAGCAGCCATTGCTCCTCTCTCTGCTGCTGGCCGCGGTCCTGTTATGCAGCGAGATTGAGGCTCATGCGGTCCTTGCTGCCGATCTCTCCGGCGCAAATTCGCCTCTCACCGCATCCGCCCCGGGCTTTGCCGACAAAAGGCAAGCGGCCGTCGGCGGCCCGGCAATGGATACCACCTTTCATATCCCCCTGCTTGGCGACCGCGACGCCGGCAGCTACTCTTTACCAGTGCTGGGCGCGATCCTCGGGCTGGTGGACGGTTTCAACCCCTGCGCCATGTGGGTGCTGGTTTATCTCATCTCGCTGATCATGGGCCTTAACGACCGCAAAAAGATCTGGCTGCTGGTCGGCTCCTTCCTCATGGCCTCAGGGGTGCTCTATTTTCTCTTCATGACCGCCTGGCTGAATGCCTTTCTCTTCATCGGCTACCTCCGGCCGCTCACCCTGCTCATCGGGCTTTTTGCCCTGTGGACCGGGATCAAAAACATCCGCGAGTTCATCGTGACCCGCGGCGCGGTGGCCTGCAAGGTAACGGACGGCGCGGCAAAACAGAAAACCATGGGCAGAATCCGGCAGCTGGTCGCCTCGCCGCTCACTCTCGCCAGCATCTTCGGCATCATCGCCCTGGCCTTTGCCGTAAACTCCATCGAGTTCCTCTGCTCGGCCGGCATTCCCGCCATCTTCACCCATGTGCTGGCCATCAGCGCCAAGAGCAGCCTGCAGTATTACGCCTATATCCTGCTCTATGTCTTTTTCTTCATGCTCGACGACCTGCTCATCTTCACCAGCGCCGTTTTCGCGGTCAACTCCTCTTGCGGCGAGAAATACACCAGGCACTGCAAGGCATTGGGGGGCATCATCATGGTCGTGCTGGGGGTGCTGCTGACCTTCTTTCCGGACATGCTGCGCTAAAAAAAATTGCGAGGCATGGCGATTATCAGTTGCTTCCATCCCTTTGCGCCGGTGCAATGCAGGGCAACCAAGTCCTTATTGCATTATCACCTTGCCTGACGACATCCGGATGGAGTAAAAAATAAATGAAGAAGATACCTATAATCAATCCGCCCTTTACGCGGCTTCAAGAGAGGATACAATGAAGAAAAATCAGGCACTGAAAATTCTTAACCCCGCCATCGGCCTGCTTGTCCTGAACCAGGCCATTTCCAGCTCATTGCATGACTTTATACCCAAGGAAGTCTTTGAAATCTTTCATGAAGGAGGAGGCGTGCTCCTGGCCTCGGGGGCGGTACTGCATCTCTACTTCAACTGGAGTTGGGTGCAGGCCACCTATCTGAACAAAAAGGGGCCGGGGGCGTCGTAGGTAGCAGATGGGTGGCAATGCAATTTGGGCTTTCAGGAGGGGAACACCGGGTAGGGGCTTGTTTCTCAAGTCGCCCCGCCTCTGCTCAGGGCAAAACCATTAAACGCTCACTTCTCCAGATTCTGACGATGCGAACCTTGCCCGGTTCCCGGCGATAAACAATCCGCAAAGGCGGCCGAATTAACTCACGCAAATCCTGCAGATCAAATTCAGGGACGATGCGCCCCATATCCGGATGATCAGCAAGCAACTCAATATCCTTGATGACATCCGCCGCAATCCGCTCTCCCGCCTGGGGAGCCTGCTGGCCTCGGTAATAATCGAGAATTTCTTCCAAATCCCCAAGCGCGGAACCGGCAAAAGAAATCGTGACCCCGGCTGACATGCTACTTGATTTTCAAACGTTTTTTCACTTCGGCAAGGCTCAGTTCCCGGCCTTCCTCTAAATCCACCATGCCGTGCACAACAGCTTTCATAAAGGCCTGCCGTTCAACATCTGCTTCAAAATCCTGCAGCGATTGCACCACCGCGACTCCCCTGCCCCTGCTGGTCAACACCGCCGGCCGGTGTGTTTCCTGAACCTGATTGACAATCTTGCCGGGATTCACTTTCAGTACGCTGAGCGGGACAATGTCTTCAGAGAATTTAATATTCATGGGGCCTCCTTATAAAAAAAACCTGTAAACAGGTTTAAATATAGCACCTGTTTACAGGTCAGTCAACTTCGGGAAGAGATCTTCCAGGTCCCCGGCAATCCTGCATCTGCCTGGATGATGCAAACCTGTATCAGAAAGAGAAAGTTTCAGGAGGATGAGTCAACATAGCTGGAAATATCATAAGTTTTTTGCAGGAGGGTTGCCCCAACTTTTGGGGGAAATTTTTGCGGATTGCCTGATATTTACGGCTTAAATGCTTTCAACTGCAGATCTTTTATCGCCTTGAAGTGCTTTTCATTGCTTGAAGCAAGAATCATATTATTTTCCACTGCCGTTGCGGCTATTATTGCGTCACCGGCCCGAAGATGAGAGGACAAGGTATATTCTTCGACGTAAATAGAAGCGCGATGACCAATGTTTTCCGTCAATGGCAGCACGATAAACCCGAATGATGACAAGAAATCTTTCACATATTTGTGCTGGGTCTTATTCTTTGCACACTGCAGGAGTTCCATGTAAGTCTGGATGGAGAGATATTTTTCCTCCGCCTTTTCCATCAGCTTTGCGGCCTTTTCGTTGCCTCTCTGCGTCCAGATGAAAATATCCGTGTCAAATATCATCGTATCTGGGCTTCCGCAAATCATTAAGCTCATCCAACACTGCTTTGTCAGTGTCTAGGGAGGACATGCCAAAAAACGGATGGTCAGTGATTTTCAGATGTTTTTTCTGCGTCGATGGCACCAGGACCCCTTTCTCCTTGCCACGGTAAAAGACCGTCACCTTTTCATTGCGGTCAAGGGCTTTGAGCACATCGTTCATTTTGTATCGTAAATCAACCACGGTAGCTTTCATAGGGAACCTCTTTTTGAAATGTATAATCAAACTATACATTCAAGGCCAGACAATTTCAAGAGTGTTCTGGGTCAAATTTTTTCACAGAGCGGAAGAAATTATCCGGACTAAGCATTTGCGCTTAGGTCAGGGCTAAAGCGATATTCTTCAAATTCAGAGCCACTCATTTCGACCTTGAATGAGGAATTCGTTAAAAGTCTATTTCCACCACGGAGCTCACAGAGGTCACAGAAAAAATATTTTTAATTACAATTAGTTATCTCTGTGGCCTCTGTGCTCTCTGTGGTTAATTTTCAGTTTTCCCGAGTCCATCTTAATTGGCCTTTGAAAAAACCAGCGCCGGCTCAGCCATCTGCGGCAGCCCCTGTTCCCTTACCACAGCCGGCTGGGCCGTGGCCTCGATCTCCCGGGCCGGTTTTTTCTCACAGAAGGTGACAGGTTCCGGGGTCCAGCCCTGGGCCAGCCGTTTTTCCTCCCGGTGCATGGCAAAATGGATATAGCGGCCCACAGTCGGGGCATAAAGCCTGGTCTGCCAGCCAAAGGTCTGGTAGAGCTGCTTGAGCAGCAGGCGCAGTTTGGCCGCAAGGGCCGGGTTGCTGTTGCTGTACCATTTCCCCATGGCCCAGACCGCGGCGGCATAGGTGGTGCGCAGCGGCTGCATTTCCTCGGCATAGCGCCGCTGGATGCGGCTGTCCTGGTGGTCCCTGTAACGCAGCCAGCCCTGCAGCATGGTCTTGATCAGGCGATAGAGGCTCGGGCCGTTCTCGTCGAAATCACGCCGGAAAGCCTGCTGGATAAGTTCTTCCTCCTGATGATCAGGAATGTGCGGGTGGCGGTGATTAAAGCGGTACTGGCCGTGGCTGTCGGCATGGGCCATTGCCGCTTCCGGCAGCAGCAGCTCCTTCTCCTGCAGCTCCCGGTGCAGCGGCGTGCCGGGCAGGGCGGTATAAAGCATGAACTGGTGGAAATCCGTGTTATGGCTGACCGCGTGATCAATGACCTGGCCAATATTTCCCATGGTGTGGTTTTCCAGGCCGATGATGGAAGAACCGAGCACCCGGATGCCATGGGACTGCAGTTCTTTGACCAGGGCCAGGGTATCGATGCCGTTCAGTTTCCGGTATCTGCTTTTTTTGCCCTCCAGACCCATCCACACCCAGGAGACCCCGAGGCCGACCAGCTGCTCCATGCTGTATGATCGCAGCACCCGGGCGGAACTGAAAATGTACAGCGACCAGCTCTTGTTGTGCTGCTGCACCAGCTCCAGCAGCCTGAGCGCCCTTTTACGGTGCAGGAGAAAATTCTCATCCATCATAAAAAAGGAACTGACCTGGAGCTTTTCCGCAAGCTCGCACATAACCGCAAAGAGTTCGTCACCGGTCTCATAAAAGTTGATGAAATGGCCCTTGCCGCCAAAGAGATGGGAGGTTGAGCAGAAATTACAGCCCATGGGACAGCCCACCGAGGGCACGACAATGGCCGCGGTATCACCCGGTTTTTGGGTCAGGTTATGACCCAGGATCCTGGTGCCGTGGGCCGAGAGAACCTGGGGATGGCGAATGGGCCTGGTCTCGTCCTGGCCAAGAAAACGGCGGAACCAGCCGATGCCGTCGCCCCTGACAATGTGATCGGCGGAGATCCGCTCAGCCAGATCCGGCAGGTTGGCCACATGGCCGCCGATGACAATTGTTGCCCTGGGCAGATAGCTGCGCACCAGTTCGCACATCTTCTTGACCTT
>Ga0172380_10000704_pt1 | contig 61996 bp, 62 predicted proteins | sample Leawe162metaG_FD_119747 | JGI IMG/M metagenome (GOLD analysis project Ga0172380, IMG submission 119747) | Leachate microbial communities from a municipal landfill in Southern Ontario, Canada - Leachate well 162 metaG | ecosystem: Engineered > Solid waste > Landfill > Unclassified | place... | reverse complement strand
CGACCACTTCGCGCTGCCCGGTTTCCAGCTGCAGGAGATAGACACGCGGCTGGTTGCCCTCGAAGGACATGTAGGTGACTTCCTGACGGCTCGGGGAGAATCGCGGCGTCAGAACGATGTCGTTCGTATTGGTCAGCATGCGGACGTTCTCGCCATCCTGGTCCATGATGGCGAGCTGACGCTTGCGGTCAGCCTTCGAACCGCTTTCCGAGACGAAGACGACGCGGGTGTCGAAATAGCCCTTTTCGCCGGTGATGCGCTCATAGATGGCGTCGGCGATGATATGGGCCACGCGACGCCAGTTCTCCGGCTGCGTGAAGAACTGCTGGCCGGTCATCTGCTGGCCGGCAAAGGTATCCCAGAGGCGGAATTCGGCGCGCAGACGGCCGTCCCCTTCCTTGCTGATACGCCCGACGACGAGGGCCTGCGCGTTCACAACCTTCCAGTCCTCGAAGCGGGGCGGCTGATCGGGATTGGAGATCTTCTCGATGAATGCAGCGCGGTTGACCGGAGCGAAAAGGCCTGAGCGCTTCAGGTCGGCTTCGATCACGGCGGAAATCCTGGCCCCGATGTCGTCGGAAGAGACGAAATCGCTGATCGCGATCGGGAGCGGCTCGACGTTGCCCTTGTTGATATTGATCTCGACTACCGCGCTTGCCGGTGTCGCAAAGGCGCCGGTCAGCCCGGCTATGACGATCAGGAGACGGAAGAAGGAGCGTTTTCTCATAAGGAACAAGCCTTTCAGCTCTACAGCAGTTCGCTGGGGTCGAAATTGACGATCACCTCTTCCCAGGCGTCATATTTATCCCTGGGGAGGTTCTTGAAGGGGGAGGACTTTAGAACCGCGCGCCGCGCGCCGCCCATCAGCACCTGCTGTGCGGAAGGCGAACCGCCGCTGGCTGTAACTTCCGGATCGCCGACGATGGCGCCGGATTCATCGAGGCGGAACTTCACCTGGATACGAACGTCGGTCGCGTCCGCCATACCTGGAATAATCGACCAGTTGTTCTGGATCTGGCCGCGCAGCGCATCCATCTCGCTCTGGCTTAGCTTCGTGCCGCTCGTAGTTTTCTTGCCTCCGAGGGCGGCCTCGTCGGTCGTACGCTTGGCGCCGCCACCGGCTGCGTCAGTCTTGTTGAGAAGAGCCGCCACTTCGTCGGCATTGAAGTCGCTTTCCTTGGTCGACTTCGACTTGGCCGTCTCCTCGGTCTTCGTATCCTGCTTGCGATCCGGGGCCTTGGCCGCCTGGGCTTCGGCCGGCTTGGTCTCTGCGGGCTTAGTCTCGGCTGGCTTCGGTTTCGGCTTGGCGACCGGCACGGGCACGTTTTCGGGGAGGGGGATTTCCTCCGGTGCGGCCTCCTGCGGCGGTGCCTCGGGCGTTGCCTGCGGTGTGGGCTCGGGCTTTGCCTTGGGGGCCGGTTCGGCCTTGGCCACCTCGGTCGATGGAGCGGCGGAGGTCTCTTCCTTGATGATCTGCTTGATATCGTTTGATACGGTATCCTTGGTCGGCTGGACCTTCTCGACCTTTTCCGGCGCTGCCGCCACTTCCGTCTGCTGCGGCTTCTTTTCCGGCGTCGGCGGCGACTTCAGATCGATTTCGTTGTCGCCGACGTTTTCGGCGTTGTCGACCGGGGTCGGCTTCTTGGTGGGGACGGGGGCGGCCTTCTCGCGCACGGGCGCGTTCTTGTCGCCTTGCTGGATCTGCGTCATTTCCTCGATCGGAATGATGTCGACGGGGAGCGCTTCCACATCAGCGACGTCGAACGAGGCGGGGGCGCCAAGGGACAGCAGCGCCCAGGCGAGCGCCACGCCATGCAGTATAGCCGATGTGACGAGACTGCCCTTCATCGCGTCTGATCACTTATCCTGTTCTTGCAGTGTCACCAGGCCGATATTCTTGAACCCGGCAGAGGAAATTCGGGCCATGACCTTCATGACGGTCCCGTAGGCCGCAGCCGTGTCGCCGCGCACATAGATGCGCTCGTTGTATCCCGTGGTGGCGATCGCCTCGAGTTTGGCAACAACCTCGTCAATGGCGATCGGGGTTTCCTGCAGATAGATTTCGCCGGCCGGATTGACGGAGATGGTGATCGGCTGGGTATCGGCATTCATCGCCTTTGCCTGGGTCTCGGGCAGGTCGATGGGAACGCCCACCGTCATCATCGGCGCGGCCACCATGAAGATGATCAGGAGAACCAGCATGACGTCGACCAGCGGGGTCACGTTGATTTCGCTCATCGGCGCGCGTTTGCCGCTGCCGCGACGCGATCCGCGACGGCCTCCGCCGCCTCCGCCATTCGATCCAACAGACATTGCCATCAATTCGTCTCCATTGCCGACTCGTTTTACTGTGCGGCCTGACGCGGCTGCAGCTTCTCATCGATCTGGCGCGAAAGAATGGCGGAAAACTCGTCGGCGAAGCCTTCCATGCGGGCCGTCAGCTTCCCTGCTTCGCCCGAGAACTTGTTGTAGGCGATAACCGCGGGGATAGCCGCAACCAGACCGATGGCGGTCGCCAGAAGCGCTTCGGCGATACCGGGAGCGACGACCGCAAGGTTGGTGGATTTCGAGCCGGCGATCGCCTGGAACGAGGTCATGATGCCGACCACCGTACCGAAAAGGCCGACGAAGGGGGCGGAGGAGCCGATGGTCGCGAGAGATCCGAGCCGGCCTTCCAGCTGCTCCGACTCGCGGGCGAGCGTTACGTCCATGGCCCGGTCGATACGCATCTGCAAACCAATCGGGGAGCGGGCGCCACGTTCGAAAGACTTCTTCCACTCGCGCATCGCCGCGACGAAGATCGCACTGAGGCCGGTATTGTTGCGCTCGGCAAGGGTCCGGTAGAGTTCCTCGAGCGATTGCCCGGACCAGAAGACCTGTTCGAACTGGTCGAACTGGCGCCGGGCCTTGGCGTAGCTCATGATCTTGTCGATGACGATCGCCCACGTCCAGACCGATGCCGCGATCAGTCCGAGCATGACGAGCTTCACGACAAAGCCTGCTTCGATGAACAGCGACCAAAGGCTCACGTCGGTCGTTGCGGCCAATCCTACTTGTTCCATTGCTCTCTTGTCCCCGAAATCCAAACGCCCGGCGCAAGACCGGGCGGTTCAAGAATGCTTCTGTAAAAGAAATATCCGGTCGCCATCCGCTTCAAGCTCCCAGAGTGCCTTTTTGCGTTCAATTTTGGTCAAACGAAGGCGTGCACCGCACAAATCCTCATAATGCCAGTAAGACATCATTATGGTTAAGAGAGCGTTAGGGCCGATCGACTTTCAGGTGGCGCTGGAGTTCAGGAATTGCTGCGCAAGCCCTTCCGGAAGTCGGCGTGGACGACCGCTGCGGTTGACAACCGCAATTACGACTCTGGCAGCGATCAGTTGAGTCCCGTCACGAAGGATCTCCTGTTCAAGCACCATCTTGGCGCCGCCGGCCCTGGTCGTTTTCGTCACGATTTCGAGAATGTCGTCCATGCGCGCCGGACTCCTGAAGTCGATTTCCATCTTGTGAACCACGAAGACCAACCCCTCTTCATCGATGCCGAGCAGGGCACTCTGCTCCACGCCGAGACATCTGAGATAGTCCGTGCGACCACGCTCCAGAAAATGAAGATAGCGGGCGTGGTAGACGAGGCCGGAGAAATCGGTGTCTTCATAATAGACTCGCTGGTGCAGCCTGTGGCCATTGTCCGAAAGCTCGCCGCAAATAGAAATCTGCTTGTTTTTCATTTGGTTATCCTTTGCGATTGCACGGCAGGCCAGGGATAAAGGAGACCCGCTACGCCACCATTGTAGTTCTGTCACAAATCGGCATTATCAGAATTCGAGCTTTACTGGCACAGGAGACGATTCCATGAAAATAGCAGTTATGGGTGGTGACGGATTTGTCGGATGGCCCACATCGCTGCATCTTTCCGATGCCGGTCACGATGTTCATATCCTCGACAATCTGTCCCGGCGGTGGATCGATACCGAACTCGGCGTGCAATCGCTGACGCCGATGGATTCGATCCAGGAGCGTACCCGTATCTGGCATGCCGAAACCGGAAGGCGCATCCATTTTCACCTGATCGATCTGGCCAAGGACTATGAGCTGCTCAAGAACTGGCTGGCGGAGTACCGCCCGGATGCCATCATCCATTTTGCCGAACAGCGCGCCGCTCCCTATTCCATGAAGAGCGATCGCCACAAGAACTACACGGTCAACAACAACGTCAATGCGACCCATAATCTGCTGAACGCGCTGGTCGAACTCAATCTCGATTCGCATCTTGTTCATCTCGGAACCATGGGCGTTTATGGCTATTCGACGGTCGGTGCCGCGATTCCAGAGGGCTATCTTCCGGTCGGCATCGAGACGATGCAGGGCGAAACGGTTTCCCAGGAGATCCTCTATCCGTCGAATCCCGGCTCGATCTACCACATGACGAAGTGCCTGGATCAGCTTCTGTTCCAGTTCTACGCCAAGAATGACGGTTTGCGGATCACCGACCTGCATCAGGGCATCGTCTGGGGTACCCATACAGAGCAGACCCGCCGTCATCCCCAGCTCGTCAACCGTTTCGACTACGACGGCGACTACGGCACGGTTCTCAACCGCTTCCTGATACAGGCGGCGATCGGCTATCCGCTGACCGTTCACGGGACCGGCGGTCAGACGCGCGCCTTCATCCACATTCAGGATTCCGTACGCTGCATCGAGATCGCGCTCAACAATCCTCCGGCCCGCGGTTCCCGTGTCGAAATCTTCAACCAGATGACCGAGACCCACAGAGTGCGTGATCTTGCCGAGATGATCGCCAAGATGTCCGGTGCGGAGATCGCGTGGCTTCCCAATCCGCGCAAGGAGGCGCCCGAAAACGACCTGATCGTCAAGAACGAGAAATTCCTCGGCCTCGGCCTCGCTCCGACGACGCTCGAGGGTGGTTTGCTGGAGGAGATCGTCGATGTGGCCAAGAAGTTCGCCTATCGCGTCGACCGTTCGCGCGTCCCGGCGGTATCGGCGTGGACCAAGGATATCGCCAAGACGATCAATCGCGACCCGGAAGGCAAGAAGCTGAAATCCGTGTCATGATGATGGGGAGTGAAATGTTGCGGGGCATTCGCCCCGCCACGACGGCCGGCTCCCGGGATGCCTATGTGACGCTCGTCACCAATGCCGACTATGCCATGGGGGCAACGGCTCTCGCCCGCTCGATCGGCCTCACCGGCAGTCACGCGGATATCGTCGTGCTGTTTACCGGCGGGGTCGATATGGAGGCACTGGATCCACTCACCGCTCTCGGATGCCGGATGGTGGAAGTCGAGCATCTCCCGTTGTCGGAGGAATTCAATCAGCGGCATGCGCGGGGCAATCTCCACGCGACTGCCCCCTTCACCAAGGGGCGCAAGCCCGCGTTTCATTCGCCGCTCGACAATTTCTGCAAGCTCCGGCTCTGGCAACTGATCGACTACAAAGCCTGCATTTTCATCGATGCCGACGCAATCGTGCTGAAGAATATCGACAAGTTGTTCGACTATCCGGAATTTTCCGCCGCGCCCAATGTCTATGAGAGCCTTGCCGATTTCCATAGGCTAAATTCCGGCGTGTTCGTCGCGCAACCCTCGCTTGCCACCTTCGAGGCGATGCTGAAAACGCTCGACCAGCCGGGTGTGTTCTGGCGGCGTACGGACCAGACATTCCTCGAAAGCTTCTTTCCCGACTGGCATGGCCTGCCGGTCTTCATGAACATGCTGCAATATGTGTGGTTCAATCTGCCCGAGCTGTGGGAGTGGAAGAACGTCTCCGTGCTTCACTACCAATACGAGAAGCCCTGGGAGACCGATCACCCGAAGGCCGCGGCGCTGAAGCCGCTGATCGACCTCTGGCAGGCCTATTACTCCGGGGAGGGCATTCCCGATATCGACGCGCTTGCCAACCCCGCCAGGACGGAGGCTGCATGAAGGTCCTCGTATCCGGCGGAGCCGGCCTCGTCGGTCGCTATATCGTCGAGGGACTGCTTGCCGCCGGTTACGCGGTCACGATTGGCGGAAGGCGCGAACCGCCACCGCAGTCTTTCTCCCTTCCTGTTGGCTTTGCTCCTCTGGTCCTCGATCCGGATGTGGATCAGAGCGACGCCTTCGACGATGCCTATTTCTTCGTGCACGCGGCTTTCAATCATCTGCCGGGGATGTATCGCGGCGGGGAAGGCGACGATCCGGCTGCTTTCCGTCGCCTCAACCTCGATGGAACCGCAAAGCTTTTCGAAACGGCCAAGCGGACAGGGGTTCGGCGTTGCGTGTTTCTCTCAAGCCGCGCCGTCTATGACGGCCAGGAGGCGGACTGCTCCCTTTCGGAGGACCTGCGCCTCTCACCGGATACGCTCTATGGCGAAATCAAGCTGATGGGCGAACAGGTTTTGGCCGATCTCTCCTCGCCCGGTTTCGCGGGGGCGAGCCTCCGACTGACCGGCGTTTACGGCAATCTGCGGCCGAACAAATGGGACGGCCTGTTTGCTGACTATCTCGCTGGTCTTCCAGTCGCCCCGCGCGCAGGTACGGAGGTGCATGGCCGCGACGTCGGCCAGGCCGTCAGGCTGATGCTTGAAGCAGAGTCTTCGAAGGTGAGTGGTCAATCCTTCAACGTCTCCGACATCGTGACCGACAGACGGGAGATCCTCTCCACTTACCAGCGGGCGACAGGCTGCCGGCATCCGCTGCCGGACCCGGCGGACAGGAGTGTGGTTGCCGAAATGGCAACAGACAAGATCCGCGCGCTGGGATGGAAGCCGGGCGGACGGGCCCTGCTCGAGGATACGATAAGGTGTCTGGCTGAGAACTGAGTGCCCGCAGAGACGCGGCAGCTCAGCGCATCAGATCGGCTTCCGACCAGCCGAAGACGGCGATTTCCTCGGCTCTGGCGGCCGCATCGTCGGCCACTATGAACTCATCTAGTTGCGGCGGCCTCACGCTCGTTCCTGCCAACATCGCATGCACCTGACCGCGATGATGCGTCTGGTGCTGGAATAAATGGCTCAGAATGTCGTCCCTGCGGTCCAGCTGAATGCGGTTGCCGCGATGGACCTGAACTGTCTCGGTTAGGTTTTCACCGGCCAGCCGGTCGCAAAGTGCCAGCAAGCGGATATCGACGCTCTTCTGGGCCTGCGTCAGCTCCGCCAGATAGGGAAAGGGCTCCTCGACTTCCCAGGCCTTCGGTCCGAGCGTTCCGCCCTCCAGCGCATCGACATAAAACCAGTCGACGATCAGAATGTGGTTAAGCGTCGCCCTGATCGACGGGAAAAAGCTCGTACGCGGCGCTTCGAATTCGCCGGGCTGGAGGAGCGCGCAGGCCGCATGCAGCCGATGATTGGCCAAGGCATTGTTGCGGGCGAGCTTGCGAAAGACGCGGGTGGAGTCCGGCAAGCTACCCATCTTCCTAGTCGTCCTCAAACGTCAGGCGGAACTGCGCCGCTTCCAGGTCCTTCGGCGGCTGAAGGCCCAGATGTTTCCACGCATTGGCGGTCAAAATGCGTCCGCGCGGCGTGCGCTGGATGAAACCCTGCTGGATCATATAGGGCTCGATGATGTCCTCGATTGCGTCGCGCGGCTCGGACAACCCGGCGGCGATCGTCTCGATGCCGACCGGGCCACCGCCGAAATTCATCGCAATCATGGTGAGATAGCGTTTGTCGAGTTGGTCGAGACCCATGTTGTCGACCAGCAGTCGGGTCAGCGCCTCGTCGGCGATTTCGCGGGTGACGGCATCGGCACGGGCGACCTCGGTGAAATCGCGTACCCGGCGGAGCAGCCTGCCGGCGATGCGTGGCGTGCCACGGGCGCGCCTGGCAATCTCGCGCGCACCTTCATCGGTCATGCCGAGGCCCATCAGGCGGGCGCCGCGCCGAACGATCAGTTCCAGTTCCTCGACGGTGTAAAAATTCAGCCGCACAGGAATGCCGAAGCGGTCGCGCAGCGGCGTGGTCAGCAGCCCAAGACGGGTGGTCGCGGCGACGAGAGTGAATTTCGACAGGTCAATCTTGACCGAGCGGGCAGCCGGGCCCTCGCCGATGATCAGATCGAGCTGGAAATCCTCCATGGCAGGGTAGAGGATTTCCTCGACCGCCGGGTTCAACCGGTGAATTTCATCGATGAACAGGACGTCGCGCTCTTCGAGATTGGTGAGAAGGGCGGCGAGGTCGCCAGCCTTGGCGATCACCGGGCCGGAGGTCGAGCGGAAGTTGACGCCGAGTTCCTTGGCCATGATCTGGGCGAGCGTCGTCTTTCCAAGCCCCGGCGGCCCGACGAAGAGCACATGATCGAGCGCTTCGCCGCGATTTTTCGCGGCCTCGATGAAGATCTTCAGGTTGGCGCGAGCTTCGGCCTGGCCGGTGAACTCGTCGAGCGACTGCGGACGCAGCGTGGCGTCGATGTCCTCGCCGCGCTTGTCCGGCGAAATCAGGCGATCGGCTTCACTCATCAGGCATGTTCCGTTTCGACGGCAATAGCGGCAGCGGGGCCTGCCGGCCCCGATTGCCTTTGAACAGATTTAACACAACGGGTAAAGGCGCTGAAGGCGGCAATCACCGCGACAATTCCTTTAATCCGAGCCGGATCAGCTTGGCGCTGTCGGCACCTTCTCCACCATTTTTCAATGCTGCGGAAATGGCATTGGCCGCCTGTTCGCGCGAGTAGCCGAGATTGGTCAGCGCTGAAACGGCATCGGCGACCGGCCCTGGAGCGACGCCTTCGCCAAGTTCCTGCTTCAGTCCGATCGTGCCCGACGCTTCACCCGCGAAGGCGGGCGCCTTGTTCTTCAGTTCGGTGACGATGCGCACGGCGACCTTGGGGCCGACGCCCGGTGCCCGGGATACGGATGTCTTGTCCTGAAGCGCGATGGCGTTGGCGAGTTCCGACGGCGTCAGCGTCGAGAGAACGGCGAGCGCCACCTTGGCGCCCACGCCCTGGACACTCTGCAGCAGGTTGAACCATTCGCGCTCCAGCGCCGTCATGAAGCCGAAAAGCTTCAACTGGTCCTCGCGGACGTAAGTCTCGATGAATAACACCACCGCCTCGCCGGCTGAGCCGAGCTTCGACAAGGTGCGCGAGGAGCAGAAGGCGACGTAACAGACGCCATGAACATCGACGAGAACATGGTCGTCGCCGATTTCCTCGATGGTACCTTTGAGCTTGCCGATCATGAGGAGTGTCCGTCAGGGGTGAGTATTGAGGGAGATGATATCAGGAAGACGTCAGCCGGTCGCCAGCACCTTGCGCATCCGGTCGCCGCCACGATTGTGGGCATGACAGATAGCGATGGCCAGTGCGTCGGCCGCGTCGTTGCCCTTGAATTCGGCCTTGGGCATCAGGATTTTCAGCATCATGTGTATCTGCTGCTTTTCGCCGTGGCCGACGCCGATCACCGACTTCTTCACCGCGTTCGGGGCGTATTCGGCAACCGGCAGCCCGGCGCGGGCCGGCACCAGCATGGCGATGCCACGGGCCTGCCCGAGCTTGAGGGTCGCAACCGCATCCTTGTTGACGAAGGTCTGTTCGACGGCTGCTTCATGCGGCTGATAGCTGTGGACGACGTCGGCGAGGCCGTCATGCAATTGGCAAAGGCGCGAGGCGAGATCCATGTCGCCGTCCGACATTACCGTGCCGGAGGCGACGAAGCGCAGGGAATTTCCGAGCGTCTCGATAACACCCCAGCCAGTGCGCCTGAGGCCCGGATCGATGCCGATAATGCGAATCGCGTTTTGCATGGCTAAATCTATTCCTCTTTCCATCCGATGTGCCAGCAAAATGTGAACAAAACAAAAACATCGTAGCGTTTGCCCCATCCCGCGATAGGCAGGATTTCGCACTGGTAATCAGTTCGCACCTTTCTACATAGAGTACTCCAATGACCTGGCCACGAGACCGAAGGACTGCTCCATGATACCGTTTTCGATCCTTGATCTGTCTCCGATTGCCGAAGGTCATACCGTGGGTGAGGCGCTTGAGGCGTCCCGGTTGATGGCGAGGAAAGCGGAAGCCTGCGGCTACAACCGGTTCTGGCTCGCCGAGCATCACGGCATGCCCGGGATTGCGAGTGCGGCAACCTCCGTCGTTATCGCGCATGTGGGGGCGGCAACGTCGAGAATTCGCGTCGGTTCGGGTGGCGTCATGCTGCCCAATCATTCGCCACTCGTGATTGCCGAGCAGTTGGGCACGCTGGAAGCGCTCTTTCCGGGCCGCGTCGACCTGGGCCTCGGCCGGGCTCCGGGAACCGACATGCGCACAGCGCGGGCGCTTCGGCGCAATCTCGACGCGGGCGCTGAGAGCTTCCCGCATGATGTCATCGAGTTGCAGCGCCTGCTTGGCGCGCCCGGGGAGGATCAGTCCATTCTCGCGATTCCGGGAACGAACAGCAACGTGCCGATCTGGCTGCTCGGTTCCAGCCTCTACAGCGCCCATCTCGCTGCCGCACTGGGACTGCCATATGCATTCGCTTCGCATTTCGCGCCGGATGCACTGATGGAGGCGATTTCCATCTATCGCGAGCGCTTCCAGCCTTCCGCTCAACTCGACAGGCCCTATGTCATGGTCGGCGTGATGGGGGTTGCGGCGGATACCGATGCCGAAGCGCAACATATGTTCACCTCGTCGCAGCAGCAGTTCATCAATCTGCGCCGCAATGTCCGCCGGCCCTTCCCGAGACCGGTCGATAGTATGGAGGGTGTATGGACGGATATCGAGCGGATCGGTGTCGAACACACACTACGCTATGCCGTGGTGGGCTCCGCGCAGACAGCCAGCGAGAAGCTTGAAGGTTTTCTGAAGGCCACCGCCGCGGACGAACTGATCATTTCCATGCCGATCCACGAAATAGACGCGCGGCTCCGGTCCGTTGAAATTTTCAGCGGTCTTGCGAATCTGATGCGCGCCGCCCACTGAGGCTCGGCCCGCGCCAAAGCGCTAAAATGGCAAGTTTTGTGTTGTTTCTACGCCTATCATGCACGTATCGCTAGATATGGCCGCCGATTTTAACCCCGACTTAAACAAAGGTTTCCAAAGGTATTCTGTCTACTCGGCAGGAGTCTGCTTTTTGGGGAGGTCGAGACTTTCCGCCGGACAGATCAATATGGGGAATTGCGCAGCTCTTTCCGGAAGGCGCGCATGCGTAAAAGCGAGATATAGTGATGTTCAGTCGGTTCAATTCACTCTCTTCCAAGGTGATCGGCATATTTCTTCTTTTGACTGCGTTGTCGGTCGGCATCTTGAATGTGCTTGCCTATTTCACGTCAAGCAGCATCTTCGAGCGACAAATGTATCGCTCGATGGAGAGCACGCTGACCTTTCGCGGCGACATGCTGACGGAACAACTGACTCAGCTGGAAAACCAGGCGACCTCGATTGCGAAGATCGAAAGCCTGCAGCAGTCGCTGACATCGCTGAAAAGCGGGTGGAACACAATCGTCAAGAATTCGGGCGACGCGCGGGCCGAGCTGCAGGATGTCTTCGTCGCGAAGAACCCCAACCCTGCAGATGAACGAGAAAAGCTTTTGAAGCCGGAAGGTCCGAGCGGCTTTTATTATTCCGCCCACGAGAAGACGCAGTCCGAGGTCGCTGGCTATCTTAGGGACACGCAGTTTCGCGACCTGCTGATTGCCGACCAGAGCGGCAATATCGTCTATTCCTACAAGAAGGACAGGACGTTTGCGGAAAACGTCACCACCGGCCCTCTTGTGGACTCGGGGATCGGGCGCGCGTTTTCAAGCAGTGCCGAAGCGGCCGCCGGGGCGGTCGACGATGCTGCGCCGACCCGTTTCTCCGGCTTGACGATCGGCCCGGATCCCGCGTCGCCGGAAATCTATTTTGCCGTACCCGTGGTCAAGTTCGGTGCCTTCAAGGGAACAATTCTTTTCCAGCTCAAACAAGGCGCCGTTTCCGGCATTCTCTCCAAGGGTATCGACGGCAACAGCAGCGAGCAGTCGGCGATCCTCTCGGAGAACGGAACCGGGATCAGCCTCGGCGCAGACGGCCGTCTCGTCGATATTTCCGCGGCCCCATTCAATTTCGCTTCGGACGCCCGGCAGAGCAAGGATACGGTCATTTCCGACTTCCAGCGTGGCGAGAGCAATGCCCGGGCATATGGGCGCCCGGTGTCCTTCGGGGACCATGACTTCCTGGTCGTTGAGAGCCTCGAGTTGTCCGAACTCAATGCCGGCTCTCTCGAGATCGCTGGGATACTGACTGTGATCGCGCTCGCCGCCTTGTCTGTCATGGCCGTTGCCACCGGCATTCTGACCCGCCGGCTCTTCGCGCCGCTGGCAGAGCTTTCGTCGGTGACCGGGGACGTCGCGAACGGCAAGTTGGACCATGTTGTCGGCAATCAGGAGCGCAAGGACGAAATCGGTTCCATGGCGCGTTCGCTCGAGCGGTTCCGCGCAGCCCTGATCGAGCAGCGGCGACTTGAAGCCCTCAATGAGGAAAACCGTGAAAAGTCGGAGGCGGAAAGACGCCAGCGGCTCGCCGAGAGGGATGCGGAAGCTCGCTCGCTGCAGTCTGTCGTCACGGCGCTCGACGAAGGTCTGGATCGTCTTGCAGGAGGCGATCTCGCCTTTGAGATCACCCAGGCTTTCCCGCAGGAGCTCGAAGGCTTGCGGCTGAATTTCAACAAGGCGCTTTCGACGCTCAGCCAGACGCTTTCGGCAATCGGTGGAAACTCCGTCGCCGTGCGCGAGGGTTCGGAAGAAATGCGCGCCGGCGCCGACCAGCTTGCCGCCCGCACTGAACGCCAGGCGGCGGCGATCACGGAAACGGCAAGCGCCATCAAGGCGATCACCGATGCGGTCAAAACCCAGATCGCGCGGGCAGAGGATGCCGGACGGATATCCCGCAATGCCAAGGATGATACCGAACAGTCCGGCCACATCATGCGTGAGACGATCGCCGCGATGGAAGCGATCAAGGCCTCGTCACAGCAGATCAACCAGATCATCGGCGTGATCGACGAAATTGCCTTCCAAACCAATCTCCTGGCGTTGAATGCCGGCGTCGAAGCCGCCCGCGCCGGCGAGAGCGGCAAGGGCTTTGCAGTCGTGGCACAGGAAGTGCGTGAACTGGCGCAGCGCTCATCGGCCGCCGCGAAGGAAATCGCTGGTCTTCTTGCCAAATCGACGGGTGAGGTGGCAACCGGCGTGTCGTTGGTCGAAAAGGCCGGGACGGCGCTCAACGGGATCGGCGCCCATGTATTGGCCATCAACGGCCAGATCGGCGAGATCATGGAATCCACCCGCGAGGAAGCTCAAACCCTTGTCGAGATCAACAGCTCGGTCGGACAAATCGATGTGATGACCCAGCAAAATGCCGCAATGGTCGAGGAAACCACCGCAGCAATCCATCGTCTTGCGTCCGAGGCGGTAGAGATGGATCAGAGGCTCGGTCAGTTCACGCTCGCACAAACCGGCCTCGCTCCCGTAGCGGCCGGGGGAACGGCCGCACAATTCAGGCGGGCAAGCTGACTCCGCGTTCGCACTCCGTATCATCCTGATCAGTTCTCAAGCGCGGATTGCCGGCCCTTGTGGCCGGCAATTCTCTTCTGATTCGGCAGAAAGGCGCTTGCGAATATCAGCGAGATCTTAACAAATACAGTTAAAGAACAAGCTTAATCGGATGTTAACCCCATTCTGACAAGCTCCATCAAGCACCGGCTCATGATCCATCATTGATGGCCTCGACCGGAAGTGCGCGCGTGGAGTTACGGACATGAAGAGACTATTGATTGGCATGGCAGCGATACTTCTTGGAAGTACGTCCACCTACTCTGCGGACCTCTACTATGAGCCGCCGCCGGTAGATCCGCCCTTCTGTGCCGGATGCTATTTGCGCGGACATCTAGGGATGAGCAACCAGCGCTTTTCCGGGCTTCACCACGAGCTGTTCAGCGCCGTCGAAATCCATGAATTTCTGGACAAGGGTGGCTTCAACAGCGCGCCTTTGGCAGGGCTCGGCTTTGGCTACCAGTTCAACAATTATCTGCGTGCGGACGCATTCGTCGAATATCGCGGCAAGGCGGACTTCTCGGCCCTTGATCGTTACGGTCACACGGAAGCGACGGGTACCGTCTGGGACGGAACCAACGACTATGACGGTGCCAAATCCGAATGGCTGATCATGGCCAATGCCTATGTCGATCTCGGTGAGTGGCATGGAATCACGCCGTATATCGGCGCCGGTCTCGGCGCTTCACGCAATACGATCTCCGGTTTCCGTGACATCAATGTTCCGACCCAGGGTGTTGCCTACGGCGCCACTGCGTCGACCTGGAATCTTGCCTGGGCGCTTCATGCAGGTCTTGCTTTCAAGGCCAGCGATCGTCTGACTGTCGACCTCGGCTATACCTTTGTAGACCTCGGGGATGCAAAGACAGGCAGGCTGAGGTCATATGACGGCACGGTCGACAACGCACCGATGACGTTCAAGAACATCACCTCGCACGACATCAAGCTCGGGGTTCGCTATTCCCTCCAGTAGTCGGACAATTCCGGCCACGCAAACGCTTCTTCGGGGTCACCTTCGGGTGGCCCCGTTGCGTTCAGGCGCGTGCCCGCGTGGTTAACGAACATGCTTAACCACGGGTTAACCTGTCCTCGGCATAGTTGCCGGCATGATGATCATGCGGGCTTTCGCATTGCCCGATCAGGAAGACGCAATGAAGCCGGCCAATATCTTGCTCGCCACCGTCGCATGCCTTGCCGCCATTGGCGACCGAGCACTCGCAGCGGATGAGTCACTTCTCGCCGACGCGCCGGAGGTGACGATTACGGGTGACGCCTCGCGGGCCGGGTGGTATGTCCGCGGCGATCTCGGTTATTCTCCCTGGAACGAGAACCAAGCGCCTTCCTACAGCCTCAATGATGCCGGCGGAGCGCCGCTTGCGTTCGGTGCCTTCGACAATGCCCGTTTCTCCAAACCCTTTTCGGGCGCACTGGGGATCGGCTATCAATTCAACGATCTGCTGCGGGCTGACCTGACGGGCGAGTTCTTCCGGGGAGATTTTTCCGGCACGGCGCGCTCGGCGCAACCGTGCTCGCCCGCCGCGCCGGTGGGAACCGGCTGCTCCTATGCGGGACAAGCCGATTTCCGCGCCTATGGTCTGATGGCCAACGGCTATATCGATCTCGCAAATCTTGCCGGCTTCACGCCCTATATCGGCGCAGGCGCTGGCGCGACCCACGTTTCTTGGGGAACCTTTACCACCAACCCCAACTGCGCCGACGGCGCCGGCGCCTGCGGAGGCGCGACCTTCGCCGACGAACGCTATAGCGGCGAGGACGGCTGGCGCTTTACCTACGCCCTGATGGCTGGCGTGAGCTACAGCGTCAGCGACCGGGTGAAGCTCGATGTCGGCTATCGCTTTTCCGACATCGCCGGCGGGGCGATGTTCTCCGGCGGCAGCTCGGGCGATGACGCCGGTCTCAGACGTCACGAATTCCGCGCCGGTGTGCGCGTGAGCTTCTGGTAAACCGCCTTTTTTCCATCGCAGCACGGATATTGCCGGACCGCGCGCCGGCGACGTGCGACGTTTTGACAGCAACGGTTGCGGCAAAAATTTTCCGGATCGCGACACAAAGCGCTTGACTGGAAAAGGGCGGAGGACTAACGACGACGGCGGGACACCTCTCCCCAACGAGAGGCTAATTACCTGGAAGGGTATCTATATGGCTGATATCGTCGCCCCCGCCGCGCGTCCGGCGAATGCTAACTTTTCTTCTGGCCCCTGCTCGAAGCGCCCTGGTTGGTCGCTCGATGCGCTTTCCGATGCCCCGCTCGGTCGCTCTCACCGCGCCAAGGTCGGCAAGGCAAAGCTGAAGCAGGCCATTGATCTCACCCGCGAAATCCTGAACGTGCCGGCGGACTACCGCATCGGCATCGTGCCCGCCTCCGACACTGGCGCCGTCGAAATGGCGCTCTGGTCGCTGCTCGGTGAGCGCGGCGTCGACATGCTCGCCTGGGAAAGCTTCGGCGCCGGCTGGGTCACCGACGTGGTCAAACAGCTGAAGCTTCAGGACGTCCGCAAGTTCGAAGCGGCCTACGGCGAGCTTCCCGACCTTTCCGCCGTCGATTTCGACCGCGACGTCGTCTTCACCTGGAACGGCACCACCTCGGGCGTGCGCGTGCCGAACGCCGATTTCATCCCGGCGGACCGCAAGGGCCTGACGATCTGCGATGCCACCTCGGCGGCGTTCGCGCAGAACCTCGACTTCGCCAAGCTCGATGTCGTCACCTTCTCCTGGCAGAAGGTGCTGGGCGGGGAGGGCGGCCACGGCATGCTCATCCTCTCGCCGCGCGCCGTCGCACGGCTGGAAAGCTACACGCCGGCCTGGCCGCTGCCGAAGATCTTCCGGCTGACCAAGGGCGGCAAGCTGATCGAGGGCATCTTCACCGGCGAGACCATCAACACGCCGTCGATGCTCTGCGTCGAGGATTATATCGACGCGCTCCTCTGGGCCAAATCGATCGGCGGCCTCGAAGGCCTGATGGCCCGTGCCGACGCCAATTCAAAGGTGATCGCCGACTTCGTCGCTGCGAACGACTGGATCGCCAACCTCGCCAAGGACCCGGCGACGGCTTCCAACACCTCCGTCTGCCTGACGATCATCGACAAGGACGTGGCCGCGCTCGACGCCGACGCGCAAGCCGCCTTCGCCAAGGGCATCGTCAACCTGCTCGACAAACAAGGCGTCGCCTTCGACATCGGCGCCTATCGCGACGCCCCGTCGGGCCTCAGGATCTGGGCCGGCGCCACCATCGAGAAGGCCGACATGGAAGCGCTGATGCCCTGGCTCGCCTGGGCCTATCAGACGCAGAAGGCGACGCTTTCCAAGGCTGCGGCCTGAGACAAGTCCGGCTCCGCCGACAAGGCGAAGCCGCATCCCCTTACCAGACACGAACCCTTTGAAGGAGGCCTCCCATGGCACCTCGCGTTCTCGTATCCGACGAACTGTCGGAAACCGCCGTCCAGATTTTCCGTGACCGCGGCGTCGAAGTCGATTTCCAGCCGAAGCTCGGCAAGGACAAGGAAAAGCTCATCGAGATCATCGGCAATTATGATGGTCTCGCCATCCGCTCCGCCACCAAAGCGACGGAAAAGCTGATCGCCGCCGCCACCAATCTCAAGGTCATCGGCCGCGCCGGCATCGGCGTCGACAATGTCGACATCCCGGCCGCCTCGCGTCGCGGTATCATCGTCATGAACACGCCGTTCGGCAACTCGATCACCACGGCCGAGCATGCCATCGCACTGATGTTTGCGGTCGCCCGCCAGATCCCGGCCGCCGACGCCTCGACCCAGGCGGGAAAGTGGGAAAAGTCGAAGTTCATGGGTGTCGAGATCACCGGCAAGACGCTCGGCGTGATCGGCGCCGGCAATATCGGCGGCATCGTCTGCAAGAAGGCGATCGGGCTCGGCATGCATGTGCTGGCCTATGACCCCTTCCTGTCGAAGGAACGCGCCGAGGAGATGGGCGTCACCAAGGTCGAGCTCGACGAGTTGCTCGCCCGTGCCGACTTCATCACCCTGCACGTGCCGATGACGGACAAGACCCGTGGCATCCTGGGCAAGGATGCGATCGCCAGGACCAAGCCCGGCGTGCGCATCATCAACTGCGCCCGCGGCGGCCTGGTCGACGAAGTGGCACTCGCGGAAGCGATCAAGTCCGGCCATGTCGCCGGCGCCGGCTTCGACGTCTTCGAGGTCGAACCCGCGACGGAAAGCCCGCTCTTCGGCCTGCCCAACGTCGTCTGCACCCCGCATCTCGGCGCCTCCACCACGGAAGCCCAGGAAAACGTCGCACTGCAGGTTGCCGAACAGATGTCGGACTATCTGATCAAGGGCGCAGTCTCCAACGCCATCAACATGCCGTCGATCACGGCGGAAGAGGCGCCGATCCTGAAGCCCTTCATCCGGTTGGCTGACGTGCTCGGCTCCTTTGCCGGTCAGGTCACGGAAAGCCCGATCAAGGAAATCGAGATCCTCTATGACGGCGTCACCGCGACAATGAATACCAAGGCGCTGACGAGTGCCTTGCTCGCGGGCCTCATCCGCAATCAGGTCTCCGACGTCAACATGGTTTCGGCTCCGATCATGATCAAGGAGAAGGGCATCGTGCTCTCCGAGGTCAAGCGCGACAAGACCGGCGTCTATGACGGCTACATCAAGCTGACGGTCACGACCGAGCGTCAGACCCGTTCGGTCGCCGGCACGGTCTTCTCCGACGGCAAGCCGCGTTTCATCCAGATCAAGGGCATCAACATGGATGCCGATGTCGGCGCGCACATGATCTACATCGCCAATACCGACGTTCCGGGCATGATCGGCTTCATGGGTACGACACTCGGTGACGCCGGAGTCAACATCGCCAATTTCCAGCTCGGCCGCGAGAAGGAAGGCGGGGATGCGATCGCGCTTCTCTATGTTGACGAGCCGGTCAAGCAGGACGTTCTCGACAAGTTGACGGCCCACCATGCGATCAAGCAGGCGAAGCCGTTGATCTTCAACGTCGACTGAGACAACCTCCCGACCCAGGACCAGCCCGGTGCGGAATTTCCGCGCCGGGCTTTTTTGCGTGCCCTTGCGATGCATGCCGGGAGTTGCCGCTGGTGGGACGTCGCAGCAAGCCGTCAAAAAAGTCCGCCCTGGACGGTGAAATCCCACGGAGGGACTTCAACTTCGCATGAAGAGACGCCATATGGGGACAGACACTGGATGCCTACTGCACTCCAGGCAAAGAAAAGCAGGAAAGATCGATGCGGCGCTACGGTAAGTTTTTCGGAATTCTGGCCATCGGGCTCGCGGCCATGCTGAGCGTGGCCGACATGGCGGAGGCGCGTCGCGCCGGAGGCTTCAGCAGTTTCGGCAGCCGCGGTACTCGTACCTTCCAGGCACCGGCGGCCACCCGGACCGCACCGACAACGGCGGCTCCGATCGAACGCACGATGACTCCACAGAGCCAGACCACACGACCGGCAGCCGCGCCGAACCAGACCGGACGCACCGGCGGCCTGTTCGGCGGGCTCGCCGGTGGCCTGATGGGCGGCCTTCTGATGGGTGGCCTCTTCGGCATGCTGATGGGCTCTGGCTTCGGCGGCGGCTTCGGCTTCCTCGGCCTCATCCTTCAGGGCGCCCTGATCTTCTTCCTCATCCGTTTCCTCATGCGCATGTTCGGCAATAGTGGCCAGACCGCCTTTTCGGGCGCCGGTGCGGCTGCCCGCAGCAATGCGGCCACGGGGCCGGGTTTTGATATTCCACGCATGGGTGGCAGTGCCGGGCTTGGCAGTTCCGCGGCCTCGCCGGTTTCGGCTTCCCGCGCGTCCGCCGGCTCCGCCGACGAGATCGGTGTCGGCCAGAAGGATCTCGACCGTTTCGAGGGCCTGCTCAAGGAAATGCAGAAGGCCTACGCCAACGAGGACTATGCCGCCTTGCGTCGCATCACGACGCCGGAGGCCATGTCCTATCTTGCCGAGGAACTGAGCGAGAACGCTACCAAGGGCGTCAAGAACGAGGTGCGCGATGTGCATCTGGTACAGGGCGATGTCGCGGAGAGCTGGCGCGAAGGTAATGTTGATTATGCCACGGTCGCCATGCGCTATGAAAGCGTCGATTATATCCGTGACCGGTCGTCGGATCGGGTCGTCAGCGGCGATCCCGACAATCTGACGGAAAGCGTGGAAATCTGGACCTTCGCCCGCAAACCGGGCAGCGAGTGGCAGATTTCCGCCATACAGTCGGCCGACGCCTCGGCCTGATATAAATAACTGATCCTGCATCGGCCCCCGCCAAACCGCCGGGCCGGTGCTTGTACCTTATGGGCAGCTCTGAAGCTGGCGGGCGTAGGTATAGGTGATTTCCGTGAAGCGCTTTGCGCCTTGCAGGGCTTCGCGATTGTTGCGCCAGCTGCCCTTTTCGTAGCCTGCGTGGCCCGAATGATAGGCCAGATAGAGCTGGTAGGGATCGTTCAGCGCGATGCCATTCTTGACGCTGCTCTGCTTGTGATACCAGCCGATGAAATCCATGGCGTCGGAAAAATCCGTGCGCCGCGCGCCGCCACGGCCAGTCTCCCGCTGGTAGCGTTCCCAGGTTCCGTCGAGCGCCTGTGAATAGCCATAGGCCGACGATTGCCGCTTCCAGGGGATGAAGCCGAGCAGCTTCGTGCGCGGCGGACGGGCATTCTTGCGGAAGCCAGATTCGGTGTAGATGGTCGCCATGAGAATGGGAACCGGCACGCCGTATTCGCGTTCGGTCTTCACGGCCGCACGCCGCCAGTTGTTGAACAGCCCATCACGCTGTTCGAAAATCGCGCAGGCATTTCGCGTCTCGCTCGGCGGTTTCGCACAAGCAGTCAATGCCAGCAGAAGGCCAACGATTAATACGCCACGCATCGCCAATCCTCACTTTGGATGGCGATGATATTAGGTAAAATTTAACGAAAAGTTTTCGCGTCTGGTTCCTGGAAGCCAGAATCGACGGTCGCCTCGTGGTGCTTGGTCGCTCTCCAGAGTCGGCGCGTTCCACGTTCAATCCTGTGTGACCCGTGAGCCTGACCAAGAGACAGAAGTAGAAAGCACCTGACAGCCAATGTCGGGTTGCTTCGCCGGTAATCCTGGATCGTTGACAGAGATCAATGCAGAGCTGCATATTTGCTCGCAGGATGCAATCTCAGGTGTTGTAAATGGGAGGATTTGATTATGTGCCGACCTGCATACATGAGTTTTCCTGCAACTCTAGTTGCCGCCACGGCCTTTCTGGCTGTTCCTGCCAACGCCGATCCGAAGCTGGTCAACCCTGAAAAGTACAACATCGAACTTTTTGCCGACCTGTCGTCACAGGAAGGTGCCCCAAAGGCTTTTCAGCTGACGATTGCGGACGGCAAGCGGAGCCTTCCTGCCGGCCTCTACGTAACCACCGGGCCGCTTAGTGGCACACATTCCGACCGCATCTTCCAAATTGAAGCACCGGACAAGATCAACGTATTCGCTTCTGGCCTGGAGAGCTCGGAAACGATGTTGGTCGCAGAAGGAAAATACGGCGAGGGTGTCCTTGTCTCTTCCCCGCTACTTCAGCAGATCATGCGTGTCCAGCCTGCAAGCGGACGCTTCGAAACCGCAAAATTCGGAACCAACAAGGTCTCGATTTTCGGGAACAGGAATACGTCCTTTGGCACAAAGCCGTTCGGCGTTGCCGTACTCAGCTATGGGCCAGAGGGGGACCTGTATGCTTCCGATTGGGCGGGTGGACGGATTTTGAAGATAGATCAGGACGGAAACGCGGAAGTCTTCGCGACGCTCCCTGCAAACAAGGCCGGAGACATGGTAGCCAAACAGGTCATGTCCGCGCGAGGGGTCCACAATGCGGACGGCTTCATCGTTTCGACATTCACCATACCTGATCGGGATATGCACGGGTTGGATACCGTTTATCTGATGTCCGCCGACGGCCGCGAGTTCACACCGCTGGTCGAAGGTCTGACGGGTATCCAGCTGCCTGCATACGGACCAGGAGGTGAGTTCGGAAGCGGACTCTATATTCCGACAATCGGATCAAGCAATGCAGCCGACGGCACAGTCTACTACCTTACAGAGGGCCGTGATCTTCAACCCTTCCTGGAGGGGATCGACGCGGTCCATGTGGCGTTCGACACCGAGAATCTTCTGGGCGGCGGAATGTTCGTATCGGATTTCAACAATGACCCAGACAATCCGGTCACCATGGCTGGCAAAATCTGGAGAATAACCTTGAAATAACAAGGGAAATGCATGTGCTTTGCCGAAGAGCGCAAACCAAACAGCGACAACTGAAAGAAAATGGTAGCGGGAGAGGGACTCGAACCCCCGACACGCGGATTATGATTCCGCTGCTCTAACCACCTGAGCTACCCCGCCAAAGGCACCGGTTGAAGCGGCATTCGAACCGCGCCCGGTGTCAGGATGAGCGGCTTATAAGGTGCCGCTCGTGCCGGTGTCAAGCACCGGATAATGTTTTGAAGCGCTTTTGACGTTCTCTTGTCCGCGGCGGTTTCGAGGGTGCGAAAAGCCACGTTCAATCGCCTTTGTCGGGCCCTTCAGGCGGCGACGGGGCTCGCCAGCAATGCCTTGAGCGAAGCCTCGGCATCCGGGGAGCGTTCTGAGCGCTCGATGAAGCCGCCGCCATAGACGCGGGCGTCCGGCCCAGGTGCAGAATAGAGAACGCAGGCCTGGCCCGGTGCGACGCCGGCTTCGCCGATCTCAAGATCGACATAGATACCCTTGTCGTCGGAGCGGAGCACCGCGGGCGCCGGCGGACGGGTCGAGCGGACCTTTGCGAAGCAATCAAAGCCGCCGGCGGCCTCTTCGTCCAGAGGGCGGTCGCCGAGCCAGTTGATGTCGCGCAGATAGACGCGGTGGGTTTCGAGCGCATCCTTCGGACCCACGATCACACGACGCGAGCGGGCATCGAGAAAGACGACATAGAGCGGTTCGCCGGTTGCGACACCCAGACCTTTGCGCTGGCCGATCGTATAGTGGAGGATGCCGTCATGATGGCCGAGCACGCGCCCATCCATATGGACGATATCGCCGCTCAGCGCTGAGTCGGGCCGAAGCTTGGTGATGATGTCCGCGTATTTTCCCTGCGGCACGAAGCAGATGTCCTGGCTGTCGGCCTTCTGGGCGACGACGAGACCCATATCTTCGGCCAGTTTGCGCGTTTCGGCCTTGGACAGTGCCCCGAGCGGGAAGCGCAGATAGTCGATCTGCTCCTGGGTGGTGGCGAACAGGAAGTAGCTCTGGTCGCGTTCGCTGTCGATCGGACGGAAGAGGGCGCGGTGGCCAGGATCGTTCGGCAGCGGTACCGACTTCGAGCGGATGTAGTGACCGGTCGCCAGCGCATCAGCGCCGAGTTCCCTGGCCGTGGCCAGAAGATCGGCGAACTTGACGGTCTGGTTGCAGGCGACGCAGGGGATAGGCGTTTCGCCGGCGACATAGCTTTCCATGAATGGATTGATCACCGTGTCGCGGAAGCGCTGTTCGTAGTCGAGAACGTAGTGGGGAATGCCGAGTGTTTCGCAGACGCGGCGCGCATCGTCGATATCTTGGCCCGCACAGCAGGAGCCCGCACGATGAACGGCGGCGCCGTGGTCGTAGAGCTGCAGCGTGATGCCAAGGACGTCATAGCCTTCGCGTTTCAGCAGGCCGGCCACGACAGAGGAATCGACCCCGCCCGACATGGCGACGACGACGCGCGTATCTTCCGGCTTCTTGTCAAAATCCAGCGTATTCACGGGCTTTTCCGCCAATCTGATGCGTTTCGCAGGCGAGGTTCGGGAAGCCCTGTCGCCATCACCAGCCTGCTGGCACGGGATCCGGGCAAATTGCAGTCCGTCGACTGATGAGGCCTCGACCTAATTGTTGACGGATATAGAAAGGAATGCCGCAACGCGCAAGGGGCGCTGATTCGCGACGCAGCCGAAGGAGGCAAGGTAACATGGCGAATGGACTGAGGCTCACGGTCGTCGAGGATGTCTTTCCAGTCGCCGGCTCGTTCACTATTTCGCGCGGCTCGCGCACCGAAATCCGGGTGGTGACCGTCACACTGTCCGATGGCATCCATGTCGGTCGAGGCGAATGCGTTCCCTATGCCCGCTACGGAGAAACGGTCGACGGGGTAATGGAAGCCATTCTCGGCACGGCGAATGATCTGCGCGATGGTCTCGACAGGCGGGGACTCCAGGCCCTTCTTGCCCCCGGTGCCGCCCGCAATGCGCTCGACTGCGCATTCTGGGATCTCGAGGCCAAGCGCGCCGGCAAGCCGGTTTGGCAACTCGCCGGCCTGTCAGCCCCGAAGCCGATCGAGACGGCCTTCACGCTCTCACTCGGGACACCGGAGAGCATGCGCGAGGCGGCGGCGAAGAACGCCGAGCGGCCGTTGCTCAAGGTCAAGCTTGGGACAGACGACGATCTCGGCCGCATCGAGGCCGTTCGGGCCGGAGCTCCGGAATCCCGCATCATCGTTGATGCCAATGAAGGCTGGACGGTCGAGCAATATCTGGCACTCGCGCCCGCACTCGTGCGGCTCGGCGTTGCGCTGGTCGAGCAGCCGCTGCCGGCAGGTCAAGATGAGGCTTTGAAGAAGATCGACCGCATCCTGCCGATCTGCGCCGACGAGAGCTGCCACGACCGCGCGTCGCTACCGCATCTCACCGGCAAGTACGATGCGATCAATATCAAGCTCGACAAGACCGGCGGGCTGACCGAGGCGCTCTTGGTGCGCGATGCGGCGATTGCCGCCGGCTTCGACACCATGGTTGGCTGCATGCTCGGCACGTCGCTTGCCATGGCGCCCGCCTTCCTGGTGGCGCAAGGGGCGGGCTTTGCCGATCTCGACGGCCCGCTGCTGCTCGCCGCTGACCGCGACCCGCCGATCCGCTACGAGGGCTCGGTCATGCAGTTGCCGGATCGGGCACTCTGGGGCTGAGGCGAGGGCAGGTCCGATTATTGCTTGCCGGCGGAATTCGGCGCGCCGTTGACTGCCAGCCAGATCACATGCCGCGCGCCGCGCTTTCTTCCCGCACGGACGTGTTCTTCCTTGACCGCAAAGCCGGTGGCCGACAAACGGCGCGTAAAACTTTGATCCGGACCGGAAGACCAGACGGCGAGTACCCCCTTGGGACGGAGCGCGGCCTTGGCCGAACGCAGGCCGGCATAGTCGTAGAGACTGTCATTGGCTGCGCGGGTGAGCCCCTCGGGGCCGTTGTCGACGTCGAGCAGGATCGCATCATAGCTGCGGCGAGACCTGTCAATCAGAGTCGCGACATCGCCCACATGCACCTTGACGCGCGGATCGTCGAGGCTTCCCTTGAAGACCTCCGCCATGGGGCCACGCGCCCAAGCGACAACTTCGGGTACGAGTTCGGCGACGGTCACCTGTGCGTCCTCGGGCAGGACGGCGAGCGCGGCGCGCAGTGTGAAGCCCATGCCGAGCCCGCCGATAAGGATATGCGGGCGTGCGCGCGGGGCGATCCTATCCCAGGCGAGTGATGCCAAAGCTTCCTCTGATCCGCTCAACCGGCTGTTCATCAACTCATTCGTGCCAAGCATGATCGAGAATTCGGTGCCGCGTTGCTTGAGCCGCAATTCGCCGCCTCCACCGGGGATCGGGGCGGAATCGAGCTGGGTCCAGGGGAGCATGGCGGTCTTTTCGAAAGTTGGGAAACTCGCGCCTCGTATCACAGTGGGGGAGTGAATTTCAATCAAGCGGTGCTTTTCGCCAGCGAGGCCTGCCGCCCCGCTTCTATCCGGCGATGACCAGTTCAGCCTCGTTTGCGACCGGCATGGCGACAATGTATTCAGGCGACCGCTCGCCGAATCTTCCCTGCCGCCCCAAGATGCGGGGGCTATTAGAGCCCGATGATGTCATGCCGCGCCGTGCGGGAAGAGGGTCTTTTCGGCCTTGGCGACCGTCGAACGCAGAAGGTCGAGGGTGCGCTGTTCGCCATCCCCATCAAGGCTGGGGGAAGGTGCAAAAATGGAGACGCCGGCGATCATTGCGCCGCCCGGAGCGAAAATCGGTACCGCGATGGCGCTGAGGCCCGCCTCCCGCTCTCCGCGATTGGTGGCGTAGCCGGCGCGACGAATGATCTCCATTTCCTTCAAGAAGGCGTCGCGATCGACGTGCGTGTTCTTTGAAAGCGGAACAAGCTGGTTGGCTTGCAGATAGCTCTCGACCGCCGGAGTGCCGGAATAGGCGAGCCAAAGCTTGCCGTTGGCGGTGGCATAGGCCTCCATTCGCGCTCCGACACGGGCGTTGAAAACGAAGGCATTGTCCGAGTGGGCTGCGGCGATGCAGGTGATCATGGTGCCGTCGAAGATGGTCGCCATTGCTCCTTCGCCGGATTCGGCCGCCAGAATGTTGATGAAGGGCTGCAACTGCGCCGCCAGTTGCCGGAAACTGCGTGCACGTTCCCCATATTCGATCAACTTGCTACCCAGCCGATATACGCCCCTGCGTGGGCTGACAAGCACGCCGAGACCGGACAGCGTTTTCAGGAAACGATGGGCCGTGATGGTATTGAGGCCCACGAGCGCCACGACATCGGCAGTGGTGATCTCCTCCCGCTGGCCGTCGAAGAGGTCAAGGATGGCGAAGGCCTTGACGATGGAGTTGTTGGTCGGAGTTGCCATTGTATCGCTCACGCTCATTTATTCATGCATTGGATGCAGCAATACCGCACACTTGACGACGCGTTTCAAGAATGTGATAGTTATTGAAATTTGCATTTCAAATAATGAAATGTCAAGTCGGTGGGGAGGGTCGAATTTTGGATGCTCGCAATGCCAGGCCGGGCGGAGTCAGCGCGGGAAGCGTGATCTTTAGCCGGCTTAAGGCGCTGGGTGTGGATTACGTCTTTGCCAATTCCGGCACCGACTTCCCGCCGATCATCGAGGGTTTGGCCGAGGCCGCGGCGTCGGGCATTGCCTTGCCCAAGGCGATCACCATTCCTCATGAGCACGCCGCGCTCGGCATGGCGCATGGCTATTATTTCATGAGCGGCAAGGCGCAGGCGGTGATGCTGCACACCAATGTCGGGCTGGCGAACGGTGCGATCGGGGCGATCAATGCCGCGACGGATCACGTTCCCATGGTGCTGATGTCGGGCCGCACGCCGACCATGGAAAAGGGCCGTTTCGGCGCCCGCACCGTGCCGATCGGCTGGGGCCAGGAGATGCGCGATCAGGCAGCGCTGGTTCGCGAAGCGGTCAAGTGGGACTACGAGCTTCGCTTCCCCGAGCAGATCGGCGAAATGCTCGACCGCGCGCATGCTATCGCCAATTCGACCCCGAAAGGGCCAGTCTATATCAGCCTGCCGCGTGAGGTCCTGTCCGAGAATATCGATAGCGGCAATATCGCAGCGACACCGTTGATGGCCGCCGCCGTCGCCGAGCCACCCGCCAACGCGATCGCCCAGGCGGCCGAGTGGCTTGTGAATGCCAGATCTCCGGTGATCTTCGTGCAGCGCGGTGCCGGCGACGCCGATGGTTTCGCCGCCCTGTCGGCCCTTGCCAATAACTATGCCATTCCGGTTGTCCACTATTGGACGACACAGATCGGTATTGCGACCGATCACCCGATGTTTGCCGGCGGAAATCCCGAGCCATGGATCTCGGAGGCCGATGCGATCCTGGTGATCGATGCGCTCGCACCCTGGGCGCCGGATGTCCACGTGCCACGCGCTGATGCCAGGATCATCCAACTCGGCCCGAACCCGCTGTTCAGCCGCTTCCCGGTCCGCAATTTCCGCTCTGACCTGTCGATCACGACGGAAACGTCCGACGGGATCGCAGCACTCCTTGGCGCGATGCGGCAGCTGGACGATCCGGATGCTGATGGCCGCCGTACCCGCAGGGCCTCCATCGAAGAAAAGACATGCGCTATCCGCGAGGCAGCAATCGTAGCGGCGGAACACGAGAACGGCCCGGTCATGAGCAAGGCCCATGTGTCCTGGTGCCTTTCCGAAGCGATTGCGAAGCATGAGGCCACGGTGCTTTCCGAGCTCGGCTGCCCGCTTGGGCCGATGACGCTGCGCACGCACAACAGCTGGTATCAGGAACCGCATTCCGGCGGTCTCGGCTGGTCGCTGCCCTGCGCCATGGGCATGAAGCTCGCACGGCCGGATCGGCTCGTAGTCGCCACATTAGGTGATGGCTCTTACATGTTCGCCAATCCCGTCGCCTGTCATCAGATCATGGAAGCCTACGACATTCCGGTGCTGATCGTGGTCCTCAATAATGCCGAATGGGGTGCCGTGCGCCAGTCGGTAACGATGCTCTATCCGGACGGCTACGCGGCTAAGGCGAACCAGATGCCGCTGACCGGGTTGTCGCCGAGCCCGGATTTCTGCAAGGTTGCGGAAGCCAGCAATGCCTGGGCTCGCAAGGTCACGGACCGGACGGAATTACCTACCATGATCGAGGCGGCGATCGCCGAGGTCATGGTGAACAAACGAACCGCGCTTCTCGATATCCGGGTGGCGTGAGCGAATATGCGCATCTCATGCCGGTCAACGGTTACATGAGCTTTTTGAGAGGGAGGAAAGTACCTATGAAATTCAGAAAAACCCTACTGCTGGCCGGTTTGGCGTCGATCGCCCTGTCGGCGTCGGCGATGGCACAGGAATTTACGCTGAAGCTGCATCATTTCCTGGGGCCGAAGTCGCCGGCTCAGACGCAGATGCTCGAGCCCTGGGCGAAAAGCATCGAGGAAGCCTCGGGTGGCAAGGTCAAGATCGAGATCTACCCGTCCATGTCGCTTGGTGGTGCTCCGCCGGAGCTCATCAGCCAGGTGCGCGACGGTGTCGTCGATCTCGTGTGGACGGTGAACGGCTATACGCCGGGCCTCTTCCCGCGCACCGAAGTCTTCGAACTGCCGTTCATCCACACCAATGACATTCGCGCCACAAACCTGGCCATGCGTGGCATGTTCGACGAATACCTGGCCGAAGAATACAAGGGCGTGAAGGTCATGTTCCTGCACACCCATGCCGGCCAGGCCATCCACATGGCCAAGGACGAAGTGCGCAAGCCAGCCGATCTCGCAGGCAAGAAGATGCGCATTCCGACCCGCACCGGCGCCTGGGTGATCGAGGCGCTCGGCGCCGCTCCGGCGGCCATGCCGGTTCCGGATATCCCGCAGGCCTTCTCCAAGGGCGTCGTCGACGGTGCGCTGATCCCCTGGGAAATCATACCGGCGCTGAAGCTGCAGGACCAGACCGAGTACCAGATCGAAGGTGTCGACAAGACCCGCCTGGGCACTACCATTTTCCAGGTCTCGATGAACCTCGACAAGTGGAACTCGCTGCCCGAAGACATCCAGAAGGCCTTCCTCGACAATTCCGGCGAGGAATGGGTGAAGAAGGCGGCCGATATCTGGCGCCAGATCGATGAAAACGGCATCAAGGTCGCCACCGATGCCGGCAACAAGCATATCCAGCTGACCCAGGAGGAAACCGACGCCTTCAAAACCGCGCTCGAACCGGTTGTCGACCGGTGGGTCAAGGAAGTCGACGGCAAGGGGATCGACGGTGCCGCTCTGGTTTCCAAGGCCCGCGAGCTCGTAGCGGCGAACGCGGCCAAGTAAGCGCGATGGACGCCACCACACAAAACGAGGGGAGGGGGAGGCCGAAAGGCCTCGCCCACCGCCTTATCGAGGCCTGGGCTCTTCTAGGCGGGGTCGTCATTCTCGCCGTCGTGGCGATCCAGAGCATCAGCGTCGTCACCGGCGCGTTCGGCCATCCGCTGCCGGGTGACTTCGAGCTGACCGAGCTCGGGGTCGCTGTCGGCGCCTTCGCATTCCTGCCCTATTGCCAGCTAACCGGCGCCAATGTCACGGCCGACATCTTTACCTCCGGGCTCGGCCGCCGCTGGCAGGCTGTCCTGGTATTCTTCTCCGCCATCATTGCCCTGGTGTTCTCGGTTGTAATGGCATGGCGGACATGGATCGGCACGCAGGACCAGTTCTCCTACGACTACCAGACTGCCATCCTGCAGATCCCGATCGGCTATGCCTTCGTGCCGATCGTCATTTCGCTGATTCTGGTCGCTGTGGCTGCATTCGCCACGCTGCTCGAGAGCTATCAGGATATCGCCCACCCCAGCAGGAATGTTTATCACTGATGGATCAAAGTCTTTTCCTCGGGCTGATCGGCCTCGCAGCCCTAATCTTTCTGATCGGCATCCGCGTTCCGATCGCCTATGCGATGATCGTCGTCGGCGCGGTCGGCACGATCGCCCTCAATGGCCCCGGTGTCTTTCTCAACCAGTTAAAGACGCTCGGCTTCAGCCAGTTCTCCAAATACGACATGTCGGTCATCCCGATGTTCGTGTTGATGGGCTATATCGCCACGCGGGCCGGTCTGTCCCAGGACCTGTTCCGCGCCGCAAATGCCTGGTTCGGCCGGATGCGCGGCGGTGTCGCCATGTCGGCGATCGCCGCCTGCGCCGGTTTCGGCGCAGTCTGTGGTTCATCGCTCGCCACCGCCACCACCATGGGCCAAGTCGCGCTGCCGGAACTGAAGCGCTACAAGTATTCCGGCTCGCTGGCGACGGGAACACTGGCGGCCGGCGGCCTGCTCGGCATTCTCATTCCGCCTTCGGTCGTGCTGGTCGTCTATGCGATCATCGTCGAGGCCAATATCGTCTCGATGTTCGCGGCCGCTCTCTTCCCCGGCCTGATCGCGGTTGCGCTGTTCATTTTGGTGATCGCCATCTATGTGCGTGTCGTTCCAGACGCCGGGCCCGCGGGTGACAAGCTGTCGCGCGCCGAATGGCTTTCTGCAACTTTCGGGGTCGTGCCGGTTCTTGCGATTTTCGTCATCGTCATCGGCGGCATCTATGTCGGTTTCTATAATCCGACCCCGGCCGCCGCCGTCGGCGTGGCGCTGGTCGCGATCTATGGATCTCTGAGGCGGGGCGTCGGCCTCAAGGACTATCGCTGGGCACTGCTCGAGACCGCCAAGACCACCGGCATGATCTACCTGATCCTGCTCGGCGCGGAACTCCTGAAGATCTTCATGTCGCGTGGCGGCGTTCCGCAGGCTGCGGCGGAGATGATGGTCAATTCCGGCTTGCCGCCGATGATCATTCTGATCCTTCTGCTGCTGGCGCTGATCATCCTCGGCTGCCTGATGGACTCGATGTCGATGATCCTTCTGGTCATGCCGTTCTTCTGGCCAGTGGTTAGCGAACTCGACTTCGGCATGGATCCGGAGGACGTGAAGATCTGGTTCGGCATTCTGTCGCTGATCGTTGTGGAGCTCGGGCTGATTACGCCACCCGTGGGCATGAACGTCTTCGTCATTAGTTCGCTCGCCAAGGACGTGCCGATGGGTCAGACCTTCAAGGGCGTCTTCCCGTTCTTCCTCGGCGAACTGGTCCGTCTGGCGCTGCTGATCGCCTTCCCGGCAATTTCGCTCTGGCTACCGCATATGATCTCGGGCTAAGCGACCAGTCGTTAGCCGAACGAAGAAGCCGCGCCGGAACCCGGCGCGGCTTCTTCGTTTCGAGATCCTGTACGTGCGTGTTCAGCTTGCCATAGCGCTGGGCACGTGGACATAGCTGCGGTCGAAATAGGCGAGCGCGTTGCCGCCAGTCCGCGTGCGCAGATTGACGACCCTACCAATGAAGATGTGATGCGTGCCGACCTTCTGAACATCTTCCAGTGCGCAATCGAAGGAAACGATGGCGTCCGCCAGCGCCTGGGTTCCACTGGCCAGCGGCACCCAATTGGCGGCTGCGTAGCGGGCCTCCATATCGGAGCAGGCACCCGCAAAGAGATTAGCCAGGTCCTGATGTTCGGAAGTCAGGACGTTGACGCAGAAGCGCTTGTTTTCGAGAAACATCGAAGTCTGGGTCGAGCGGCCGTTCATGCAGACAAGCAGCGTCGGCGGCTCGTCGGTCACGGAGCACATGGCGGTGGCGGTGAACCCGCCGCGTCCGGCGGGTCCGTTGGTGGTGACGATGTTGACGGGCGCGCAGACCCGCGCCATGGCATCGCGGAACTCGGACTTGGAAACGCTGTCAACCATCGCGATTTCCTCACTCGGCCGCGGCGCTGAGCGACGGTTCGTTGCCGATGGGCTCGAGCCAGGTGTTGCCGGTCCAGCCGTTCTCGTCGTAGTCGCTCATGCAGGTGTCTACGAGGGCTTCCATATCGCGCAGGATCGTGCCCTTTTCGGCACCTTTCAGCACCTGCAGGCGAACGTCTTCCGGCGTGCCGGCGTAGTTCAGCTCGTAGAGCGCGTGGCGGCCGCCGAATTCTGTGCCGGTCGCATCCCACAGGAGCTTCATGATTTTGATGCGCTCGATATGACCCATGTCGTTGGAGCCGCGAACATATTGTGCCAAATAGCGGTTGATCTCGGGATTGGCGAAGTCCTTGGCCGAGGACGGCAGGTAGATCAGGCCCGAAGCGATCGCGCGGCGGATCAGGTCGATGATGCGTGGATAGGCATCCGACATGAAGGCGCGGTAGCAGAGTGCCGCCTCAAGGTTCGGCAGCTTGGTGCCGTCCACCCAGTCGATCGGATTGCGGGCCATGGTATCCGAGAAGCTCTTGAACTTGTGGCGAAGCGCAATCACCTCGCCGAGCATGGCCTGGTTGCCGCGGAAGGCATCGCCGCCGGTTGCGCGCAACGCCTTGGCGAGCAGGCCGGCCAGGAACTCGAGCTTGACGACGAAGCGATTGCAGCCCTGGAAGCAATAGCCGTGCATGAACCCCGACATGACGGTGAAAGACAGAATGCGCTTGGCATCCTTGTAGATCAGCACATCCTCCCAAGGGATGAAGACATTGTCGAGCACCAGGATTGCGTCGTTCTCGTCGAAACGGGAAGACAGAGGGTAGTCGAAGGGCTGACCAAACCTGTTGGCGGCTTCTTCGTACGAGGTGCGGCAGAACATCTTGATGCCCGGAGCATTCATCGGCGCGATGAAGGTCAGCGACAGCGAGGGATCCTCGGTGACGGTCGCGGACGCCTGGGCAAGCAGGTTGTAATGCGTGAGCGCCGAGGAGGTCGCGACAACCTTTGCGCCCGAAACATAGATGCCGGCATCGGTTTCCTTCGTGACGTGCACGAAGACATCCTTAACATGTTCAGCAGGCTTGTGGCGGTCGATCGGCGGATTGACGATGGCGTGGTTGAGGAAGAGGGCGGCTTCCTGGGTGCGCTTGTGCCAGGTAATGGCATTGTCCTTGTAGGGACCGTACCAGTCGGCATTGGCCGAAAGGGTGTTCATCAGCGCCGCCTTGTAGTCGGCGGTGCGTCCCATCCAGCCGTAGGACATGCGGGCCCATTCGGTGATCGCCGCTTGCTGGCCGACCAGATCGTCGACGGAGCGGGCAATCTTGAAGAACTTGTGGGTATAGCCGCCATTGCCGGTATCGGTCGGCGTGGTCAATAGGTCCTTCTTCGCCGGATCGTGCAGGGCGTCATAGAGGCGCGCCAGCGAGCGGACCGAGTTGCGCATAGACGGATGGGTCGTGACGTCCTCGATGCGTTCGCCGTTGATGTAGACCTCGCGGCCATCGCGCAGCGAGGCGATGTATTCGGCACCGGTGAACGGGCGTTTCGGGTCGGCGCGGAAGTCTTCTGATTTCATGATGCTCCTCCATGAATTGCTGACCTGAGGTTATGCCTTGATCTTGTGGCGGCCCATGCACAGAATGGGAAAATCGATTGTACTTTTTTCGGCGGGGACCCGATGAGCGAGATACCGAACTATTTCATCTATGGTGAGACGCCCAGACCGCTCGACATCGGTTTCCTGCATGTCGAGCTTATATCGCAACGGCAACATATTCATCACGGCCGGGCCGAAGCGCACAAGCATGAGCAGATGGCGCAGGTGACGTTCTGGACCAAAGGGGGCGGAACCTACCTGATAGACGACAAGTCGTTGGATTTTTCCGCGCCGGCGGTCAGCTTCGTTCCCAGCAATGTGGTGCATGGCTTCGATGTCGGCGAGCAGTCGGACGCGGTCGTCGTATCGATCGCAGATGGCGTGCTGCCGCTGATTGCCGCGAGCACGCTTCTGCCTCTCGACAGACCGGTGATGCTGCGTTCCGATATGCGGAATCCGGCCTGGGAGAAGATGCGGGAACTGCTGCTGATGACGCATGCTGAATACCTGCTCGGGCAGTCTGGCATGGAAAAGATCATCCTTCCCCTGGTCTCTGCCGTACTCTCTTACATGGCGCGATTGTCGTCGCAGGCAGCGATCATGCGGTCGACGGCACCGATGGCGCTTGCCAGCGAGCTGAAGCGCCTGATCGACCTGCATTTCCGCGAGGACAGGACCGTCGGCGACTATACCACCATGCTCGGTACCACGCCGCACCTGCTGGCGAAGGCGGCGCTTGCCGGGCACGGCAAGGGCGTCAAGGAGTTGATCAGCGATCGCCGGCTGCTGGAGGCGAAGCGGTTGCTTCGCTTCACGGTGCGCACCGTCGAGGACATCGCCTACGAAACGGGATTCCGCGATCCCGCCTATTTCTCGCGTTTCTTCAAGCAGCGGACAGGGGAGCCGCCGGGCGCATGGCGTGACGCGCAATACGGAATTGCGGCTCCGGTGGACCTCTGAGAGTTCAGCCCAGGGATGGAAGTGAGGACTGGTTCACGGCGTCTTGACATTTTGCGGCCCTATATTTAACAAGTTAAATAATAGCTGTCGCGGGAGGAACGATGCCTCATCTAAGTCTGGAATATTCGGCCAATCTGGAAGGGAAGGCGGATATGGAGGCCGTCTGTGCGCGAGCGCATGAGGCGATCCTCTCGACCGGCATATTCGAGCTGGGCGCGCCACGCGTGCGCGCCTTTCCGGCGCCTCAATACGCGATTGCGGACCGTCATCCGGACAATGCCTTTCTCGACATGGTTTTTCGTATGGGGGCGGGGCGCAGCGAGGAAGACAAGAAGCGGACAGGTGATGCCATCATGGCGGCGGTCTCGGCGGAGCTCTCCGCACTTTTCGAGACGCCGCATTTCGCGCTTTCGCTGGAAATCCGGGAAGTCGATCCCGTTCTCAGCTGGAAAAAGAATGCCATTCACCCGCGGTTGCGGGGCAAGTAACAGGAAATGACGATGTCCAAGCTCGATGAGAATATCGCCAAGGCGCAGGGCTACCTCGCCCGTTTCAAGGCCGACGGCGTCTTGAACCATATCGCAGGCGAGGCCATTCCGGCTGCCGATGGGTCGACGTTCGAGGTCATTTCGCCAGTCGATCTGAAGCCGCTTGCCCAGGCCGCGCGTGGCAAGGTGGCGGATATCGATCGTGCCGCGAAGGCGGCAAAGGCGGCCTTCGCCGATTGGGCCGCCATGCCGGGTGATGCCCGCAAAAAGCTCCTGCACAAGATTGCCGATGCCATCGTCGCGCGAGCGGAGGAGATTGCCTTCGTCGAGTGCATGGATACAGGGCAGTCGCTGAAGTTCATGTCCAAGGCCGCATTGCGCGGCGCGGAAAACTTCCGTTTCTTCGCCGACAAGGCGCCGGAAGCCCGTGATGGCAAGGTGCTGCGCACCAGCGGCCAGACGAACATGACGACGCGCGTACCGATCGGCCCGGTCGGCGTTATCACGCCGTGGAATACGCCCTTCATGTTGTCGACCTGGAAGATCGCACCGGCGCTGGCTGCGGGCTGCACAGTGGTGCACAAGCCAGCCGAGTTCTCGCCGCTTTCGGCGCGGCTGCTGGTCGAGATCGCCGAGGAAGCCGGTCTGCCGAAGGGCGTATGGAATCTCGTCAACGGCCTCGGCGAAGAGGCCGGCAAGGCGCTGACCGAGCATCCCGACATCAAGGCGATCGGCTTCGTCGGCGAAAGCCGCACCGGTTCGATGATCATGCGGCAGGGCGCCGAGAGCCTGAAGCGCGTGCATTTCGAGCTTGGCGGCAAGAACCCTGTCGTCGTCTTCGCCGATGCCGATCTGGAGCGCGCGGCGGATGCCGCCGTCTTCATGATCTATTCGCTGAACGGCGAGCGCTGCACCTCGTCCTCGCGCCTGCTGGTCGAGGAGAGTATCTACGCCGAATTTACTGCCAAGGTGGCCGAAAAGGCCGAGCGCATCAAGGTCGGCCATCCGCTCGATCCGGAGACTGTCGTCGGTCCGCTGATCCATCCGGTGCATGAGAAGAAGGTGCTCGGATACATAGAGATCGCCAGGCAGGAGGGTGTAACAATTGCCGCCGGCGGTACGACGTTCAACGGTCCGGGCGGCGGCTGCTATGTCGCGCCGACGCTCTTCACCAATGCCAACAACCGCATGCGGATCGCGCAAGAGGAGATATTCGGGCCGGTCCTCACGGCGATCCCGTTCAAGGACGAGGCCGAGGCGCTGGCGCTCGCCAATGACGTCCAGTACGGCCTGACGGGTTATCTCTGGACCTCGGATGTCACGCGCGCCTTCCGTTTCTCTGACGCGCTCGAAGCCGGCATGATCTGGGTGAATTCGGAAAACGTCCGCCATCTGCCGACGCCGTTCGGCGGCGTCAAGAGCTCGGGCATCGGCCGCGACGGCGGCGACTGGTCCTTCGATTTCTACATGGAAACCAAAAATATAGCCTTTGCGACGGGCGCGCACGCGATCCCGAAGCTTGCTGGCTGACAGAATGCCTTGAAGCAAGCGGTCGCCTCGACCGGCTTTCGCCTGCGCATGAGAAAAACCCCTTTGAATGAGTTCCGTTTCGACGCTTCAAGCGGAAACGGAAAGGAGGAAGAACCAGATGCCGATACCGCAACCCAATCTCTATCCGTCGTTCAACGTCGTGCGCCTCAGCCATGTCGAATTCATCGTCACGGATCTCGCCGCAAGCCGCGCCTTCTACGTCGACACCCTCGGTCTGCAGGTGACGGATGAGGATTCCACAACGATCTACCTGCGTGCACTCGAAGAGCGTGGCCATCACTGCATGGTGTTGCGCAAGAGCGACAAGGCGGAAGTCGCCGCGCTGTCGCTCAAGGTCTATGCGGAGGAAGACCTCGACAAGGCCAAGGCCTTCTTCGACGCCAAGGGTCTTCCGGCCGGCTGGGTGCAGCGCCCTTATCAGGGCCGCACGCTGCGCGCCGTCGATATTTTCGGCACGCCGCTCGAATTCTATTTCAAGATGGAGCGGCTGGCGCCCATCCACCAGCAGTACAAGCTCTATCATGGCGTCAAGCCGCTTCGGATCGACCATTTCAACTGCTTCACGCCGGATGTCGATGCCTCGGTCGCCTTCTACAACGAGATGGGCTTCCGCGTCACCGAATACACGGAAGACGACGAGTCGAAGCGGCTCTGGGCCGCCTGGATGCACCGCAAGGGCGGCGTCCACGACATGGCCTTCACCAATGGTCTTGGACCGCGCCTGCACCACACCGCCTTCTGGGTGCCGACGCCGCTTAACATCATCGACCTGCTCGACCTGATGTCGACCACCGGCTATCTGAAGAACATCGAGCGCGGCCCAGGCCGTCACGGCATTTCGAATGCCTTCTTCCTCTATATCCTCGATCCGGATGGCCATCGCATCGAGATCTACTGCTCGGATTATCAGACGGTCGACCCGGATCTCGAACCGATCAAGTGGGATCTGAAAGACCCGCAGCGCCAGACGCTCTGGGGTGCGCCGGCGCCGCGTTCCTGGTTCGAGCATGGCAGCACCTTCACAGGCACGCCGGTCAGCGAGCCGATCCTGAAGGCCCAGCCGATCATAGCGCCGTGATGCCAACGGTTTGACCCCACCCCAACCCATTTGTGGGAAGGGTTGGGTGGGGCTCGAAAAGGAATGACAATGACGACCAAACTCGCAAGCTTCACCACCAACGGACGCGCCGCCTATGGCGCCATCATTGACGAGGGCGTGATCGACCTCAGTGCGCGGTTCGGCGACAGATGGCCGACGCTGAAACACGTGATCGAGGCTGGTGCGCTCAAGGCGCTCTGCGAGGAAGCGGCGCAACTGAAGGCTGATTTTCCGGTCTCCGACATTACCTATGAAATCCCGATCCTGGCTCCGGAAAAGATCATCTGCGTCGGCGTCAATTTCCCGGACCGTAACGCTGAATACAAGGATGGCCAGGAGGCACCGCCGAACCCTTCGCTGTTCATTCGCTTCCCGCGCTCCTTCACCGGCCATGACCAACCGCTCATTCGCCCGCCGGAAAGCGAGCAGCTCGATTACGAGGGCGAAATCGTCATCGTCATCGGCAAGGGTGGCCGGCGCATCGCCGAGACGGATGCGCTTTCTCACATCGCGGCGCTATCGCTCTGCAACGAAGGCACGATCCGCGACTGGGTACGCCATGCCAAGTTCAACGTCACCCAGGGCAAGAATTTCGACCGCTCCGGCTCGATCGGGCCGTGGCTTGTCCCGTTCACCGACGAGAGCCAGATTGCCGACATCCGGCTCGAGACACGGGTCAACGGCGAGGTTCGCCAGAGCGACCGCACGAGCCGGATGATCTTCTCCTTCAGAAAGATCATTGCCTATGTTTCGACGTTCACGACGCTCGTGCCGGGCGATATCATCGTTACCGGAACGCCGACCGGGGCGGGCGCACGTTTCGATCCGCCGGTCTGGCTGAAGCCGGGCGATGTGATCGAGGTCGAGGCCGACGGCATCGGCGTCTTACGCAACACAGTCAAGGACGAGGTTTGAGCCATGATGACGCCTGATCAGATCAAAGCGGCGGCGCGCAGCCTCGACACTGCCGAGAAGACCCGGCAGCAGATCGGGCTCCTGTCTCTTGCCTATCCGGGCATGACGATGGACAATGCCTACGCGGTGCAGGCCGCCTGGATCGCAATCAAGAAGGCGGCCGGGCGAAGATCGATCGGCTGGAAGATCGGACTGACCTCGAAGGCCATGCAATATGCGCTCAATATCGATATTCCCGATTCCGGCGTCCTGCTCGACGACATGCTGTTCGAGGATGGCGCAGTCATTCCCGATCACCGCTTCATCCAGCCGCGCATCGAGGCTGAAATCGCCTTCATCATGAAGAAGGACCTGAGCGGTCCGGGAACGACGGTTTATGACGTACTGGACGCCACCGACTATGTGACGCCGGCGCTCGAGATCCTCGACACCCGCATCCTGCGCGTCGATCCCGATACGATGAAGTCCCGCACCATCGTCGATACAATCTCCGACAATGCCGCCAATGCTGGAATCGTGCTCGGCGGTCGGGCGATGCGGCCGGATGACGTCGACATGCGCTGGATGGGAGCGATCGTTTCGCGCAATGCAGAGGTGGAAGAGACAGGGCTCGGTGCCGGCGTGCTCAATCATCCGGCCCGCGGCATTGCATGGCTTGCCAACCGTCTTCACCAGTACGACCAGAAGATCGAGGCGGGGCAAGTCGTGCTCGCCGGGTCGTTCATCCGTCCGGTCGAGGCACGTCACGGCGACACGATCACCAGCGACTTCGGCGCCTACGGTACCGTCAGCTGTTACTTTGCCTGAGGAGAAGCCCTTCATGCCCGCACCCGTGAATGCCTTCAAGGAAGCGCTCCTCGACGGAGAGACACTGTATGGCCTGTGGGTCGCGCTCGGCAGCCCCTTTTCCGCCGAACTCTGTGCCGGCGCCGGTTATGACTGGATCCTGATCGACGGCGAACACGGGCCGAACGACATTCCGGGCATCGCCGCGCAATTGCAGGCAGCGGCGCAAAAGCCGGCCCATCCAGTGGTGCGCATTCCAATCGGCGAGACCTGGATCGTCAAGCAGGCGCTCGACATCGGCGCGCAGACGCTGCTGATTCCGATGATCGAGACCGCTGACCAGGCAGAGAAGATGGTCAAGGCCTGCCGTTACCCGCCGCACGGCGTGCGTGGTGTCGGTGCGGCGCTGGCGCGCGCGTCCGATTTCGGCCGGATCACCGACTATCTCCACACGGCCAATCGTGAGATTTGCGTGCTTCTGCAGATCGAGAGCCGGGCGGGGCTCGCCAATCTCGAGGCAATCGCGAGCACCGAAGGGGTGGACGGTGTCTTCATCGGCCCGGCCGATCTTGCGGCCGACATGGGCTACCTCGGCAATCCCGGAGCGCCGGAGGTGGTCGCAGCTGTCGAGGACGCGATCAAGCGCATCAAGGTGCTTGGCAAGCCCGCCGGCATCATGAGCAGCGATCCGACAATGATCGAGCGTGCACTCGCGCTCGGCGCGGGCTTCGTCGCCGTGGGCAGCGATGTCGGTTTGTTGTCGAAGGCGGCATCGAGACTGCTTGCGGAGGTAAAGGGATAGTGGCCGTGCTTGCGGCCCGACGTATCTGTTTCTATACCAGCTAACCTAATCATCGGCCATGCAGCGGGCTGAGAACCGGGCTCCTTCGGGGCCGGCACAGGGACACAATGGCGGACAAACCGGTCGACCAGGAACAGGACAATCGACGAGAAAACGGCGCGGTTCCGCAGCGGCTGCGCCTTCGCCACTTTTCACGTTCCCTGCCGATGCTTCTGCTGCGCGCCCGCGAATCGGTCATGCGGCATTTTCGCAATTCGCTTCGGACATACGACATCACCGAGCAGCAATGGCGCATTCTCAGGGCGTTGATGACAGTGAAGGAAATTGAGGTCACGGAGCTGGCCCGGGCAACCTTTCTTCTCGGTCCCAGCCTTTCGCGCATTCTGAAGGATCTCGAGGGGCGCCAGCTGATCGAGCGCCATCAGGACGAGAACGACCTGCGCCGGGCGCGCATCACCATCAGCGCGGCGGGATTGGAACTGATCGAAAAGGTTTCGCCGCAGTCGGAAGAGATCTATGGCGAGATCACACGCGCCTTCGGCGCGGAGCGGATGCGCGAATTGCAGAAGCTGCTGGAAGACCTGGAAACGGTGATGACCGGCATCCAGCTGCCATCTGCCGCTGGCGAGGGCGAGCCAAGCGACGACATGCACGAATGAACTTTCATCGGTCGTGACGGCAAACGCACCAATCGGCTCGGTTCATTCCGCCGCGATAATGTGAAACTCGTGATGCCTCTCGGGGTGTTGCGTCTTGCCCATCAGGTAGATCAGGCAGCTCGTTCTCAGGAGTGAGGCGAAGTTGGAAACCGCGCCGTTGATCTCCAGCGCTTCGTCATAGAGTGTCGATAGGAAGCGCGAGGTCGACATCGACTGGCTGGCGGCGATCTCATCGATCAGATCCCAGAATGCCGCCTCGATCTGAATGCTGGTGGAATGGCCGGCAATGCGCACCGAGCGGTTGACGGCGCGGTAGCGGGCCGGATCCTGTCCTGCGAAGACCTCACACATGGCATGCTCCTCCGGCAATTCTTGTTTTGTCGGGCATTATGCTGCGCGGCGTGACGCCGGTCAATTTCGCAGATCGTGCCGGTATCTTGTTCGTGGCGGATAAAATGACCTTCGGATCGCTAAAATTGTCGGTGCGGTAGCCCGCTGCTACCCGATCTGCCAGCATCATAGGAAACTCTTCAGCATTCGATGATTTGCCTGAAACGAGGAGCATCCCTTGGCGAAAATGATCCATTCAATGATCCGGGTCCTGGAAGAAGCCCGATCGGTCGATTTCTACAGCAAGGCCTTCGGTCTCGACATTGCCGAACGGCTCGACTTCGACACCTTCACGCTCATCTATCTGAGCAATGCCGAAAGTGAATTCGAGCTGGAGCTGACCGTCAACAAGGGACGGGAGGAGGCCTATGAGCTCGGCACCGGCTATGGCCATCTCGCCGTCAGCGTCGCCGACCTCGATGCCGAGCATGGCCGCATCACCGCTCTCGGCCTCAACCCCGGCAAGATCGTCGAGTTCAACCGCGACGGTGCACTGCTCGCGCGCTTCTTCTTCATCACGGACCCCGACGGCTACAAGATCGAGGTCCTGCAGCGCCACGGGCGCTTCAAGTAAGGGCACGGTCCGGCGGGTTGGAGGACCCGGCGGGCGTTGCTGGTGCTCAACGCCATGCGGTCTTCAGCGCGCGGGCCTTGGCCTTCGTCTTGTCGATCGCATGGCGCAACCTGACTGTCGATTTCGGCGAAAGATGGTGTTGCACGGCCATGGAATGGCCGTGCCAGACAAAGCCGTTGCCAAACCAGGCCGCGAGCCAGAGGGCGGGCAGGGCGAAGTCGCGAAGCACGAGGGCGGCGGGTGTATGACGACCGAGCGGCCAGTGGAAGGCGCGAATAACAAGCAATTCGGCACTGTACCAAAGGATCGCATATAGAATGCCGACCCATGCAGGCCAGGCGCCAAGCCCGACTGCGAAGGCAGCTGCGATCATCGGAAAGGCGCCACCAACGAGGATCTCGGGCAGGAAGAAAAGCGGAAAGGAGACCCGCCTTAGCCGCGCCCAACGCAGCTGCCGGCGCCAGATCCCGGACCACGTTCTCCGGCCGAGCGGCTGGGGGAATGGTATATCGACCAGCCGGACGGAAAGACCCGCCTCCCGCACGATCTTGGTGGCCGCCGCATCTTCCGCGACTTCATCGGCCAGGCGCTGGAAGCCGCCGGCCGGATCGATAATGCTGCGGCGGAGCAACATGGTCTTGCCTTGTGCAAAGCCAATGCCGATCTCGTCAGCCAGCAATTGCCAGCGGGCCTGAAAACTGTTGAGCCAGGCGCTTTCCACCTCCGCGTAGAATCCTACCGGCTCCGCGCCGACCGGGGGCGAGCATACCAATCCCGTACCCGGGATCCATCGCGCGAAGAGACGTGTAAGGTAATCCCGCGGGGCGAGAACGTTGCTGTCGGCGATGACGATCCAGTCGTTGCGGGCCGCGTTCCAGCCCTTGACGAGATTGTTCAGCTTCGGATTGATGCTGACCGGCTCCTCGCCCACCAGGAGGCGAGCGGGAATTTCCGGATGGCTCGCGATCAGGCGTTGCGCTATGGCTGCGGCCGGATCATCCGCATCGGCGACACAGAAGATGATCTCGTATTCTGGCCAGTCGACAAGAAAGGCCGATTCAAGCGTTCGCTCGAGATTGTTCTCGATGCCGCAAATGGGGCGGAGAATCGTGACGGCAGGTCGCTCTTTTTGTGCGAACGACCCGGTGGAGCGAGTTCTCGTTCCCCGCCGGATGAGCCAGGCCACGCTGATGAGGTGGATAAGCAAGGTAGCAGCGCAGAATGCCGTCAGTATCAACATGGCAACGATCCTCTTACCATCCGACGCCTGATACTACCGGGTTGTGACAAATCTGCAAAACCCCTGTGCATCTCTTTTGACAGAATGGCTTGCGTGGTCAGAAGGCGCTTGTCCGAGAAATGGGCGGCGTATCTTCTGGCAACCTTCGCGCAATCATGCGGATTCGTTTTTGGTGCGGTGCAGGATCTTGAAGAGCCGCCATCCCAGAAAGACGGCGACGGCGCCGGCTGCGAGGAAACCGCTCGCGTCCCCCACGACTTCGGCAATTGCAAGGACATTGTCGCTGAAGGCTATTCCGAGCCCGACATGGATAGACACCCAGACCACTTCACCGACCACGCCGAAGATCGTAAAACGGGCCCAGGGAAAGCCGGTCGCCCCCGTTATCAGGTTTACATAGGGACCAAGCGGGCTGAAGAGCCAACGGGTCAGGAAGACACCAAGCCTTCCGTGGCGTTCTATCTCTTTCGTGGCCCGGTTCAGCGCGGCTTTGCGTCCCGGCCTGGAGGAAATCCGGGCGGTGACCGCCTGGCCCCCGAAGCGACCGATGAAGAAGCCCAACTGGTCGGCGCCGATGGACGAAATAAGGGCCGTGGCCAGGACGGGCGCCAATGCGAATTCGCCCGCGGCGGCGAATGAACCCATAAGCATCATCAAGACCGAAGCGGGCGCCGGCAAGCCGAGGCAACTCAAGCCCGTTATCAGGGCAAGAAACGGGAGGCCGTAGATCGGGGCGAGGGCGAGGATCGTCTCGGTCATTTGTCCGCGCCGTCCTTGCGTAGGCGCTCGATGGCCGCTTTGATCTCCGCCTGGAATTCAGCAGCCGTCATTCCCCTGTCGCGGGCCAGTGAATCGAGCGTCGGGCGTTTGCCCTTTTCCGGTGGCACAAGCCCCAGGGCATCTGCCAGGGCTTCGCGCGGTACATCGTAGGAGTGGGCGATATAACCGATGGTCATCCAGCCCTGGAGTGGTTGGTTGCGGTGGGCCGGGTCGCTCCAGTACAGCACGAAAAGAGTGAATCGGGCGGCAAAGAACAAGGTCAGCGCCGTCGCAAACACGAATGCCGTGAGCAGCAGACGGTGGCGGCGCCAGAGCATGACTATGGTTTTCATCTTCGTCTGACGCCTCGTGTCGGACGGGTCTTCATCCGGTTCGGCGGACTTGACTCCGTACCTGGTCCTCTTTCAATCATTCAAGGATCTAGACGCAAAGGTGCATGTCGGCAATGACGGGATCGGAAATCAGACTGGAAGAGAGCTGGAAAAGGGCCCTCGGACCCGAGTTTTCGAGCCCCTACATGCAGCAATTGCGCGAGTTCCTCGTGACCGAGAGGGCAAACGGAAAGCACATCTTTCCAAAAGGTGCGGAATATTTCCGGGCGCTGGACCTGACGCCGCTTGGGCGAGTGCGGGTCGTTATCCTAGGTCAGGATCCGTATCACGGAGCAGGGCAGGCCCACGGGCTCTGCTTCAGCGTGCGGCCGGGTGTGCGCGTGCCGCCGTCGCTTGTCAACATCTACAAGGAGCTCGAAAGTGATCTCGGCATACCACCCGCCCGCCATGGCTTTCTCGAAAGCTGGGCAAGGCAGGGTGTTCTGCTGCTCAACAGCGTACTGACCGTCGAGGAAGCCCGCGCCGCATCGCATCAGGGACGTGGCTGGGAGCGGTTCACCGATGCGGTCATCCGCGCCGTCAACGAGGAATGTCCGTCGGCGGTCTTCATGCTCTGGGGTTCCTATGCCCAGAAAAAGGCGGCCTTCGTCGACCGCGAGCGCCATCTGGTGCTGAAAGCGCCGCATCCTTCGCCGCTTTCGGCGCATAACGGTTTTTTTGGTTGCCGCCACTTTTCAAAGGCCAACGAATTTCTTCGATCACGCGGACTCGATCCGATCGACTGGCGGCTGCCCGCCGAACCGGGACTGTCGGGATAGACGGGTCGCTTCTGTTGTTCAGTAAATGCGAACAATGCGTTGTCCACACCGAGGCTGGTCGGTGGGTGGAAAAAGCCAAATATACGGCAAACAGGATGTCCCGCTCTCGAAAGGGACAGGAAGGATTTGCCATGCTGAACCAGATCAGGGGCTTGCACCACGTCACCTCGATGGCGGACGATGCTGAGACCAACAACAGCTTTTTCACTAAGACTCTCGGCCTTCGCAGGGTGAAGAAGACGGTCAATTTCGACGCGCCGGACGTCTATCACCTCTACTATGGCGACGAGATCGGAACGCCCGGCACGGTGATGACCTACTTTCCGTTCCCCCGGATGCAGCCCGGTCGTCCGGGGACGGGCGAGGTTGGGACCACGCAATTTTCAGTCCCGAAGGGATCGCTCGCCTATTGGGGCGAACGTCTCGCCAATCTCGGCGTCGACGGTCTGAAGACCGACGAGCAGTTTGGCGAGAAGCGCCTTCATTTTGCAGGCCCTGACGGCGACGGCTTTGCATTGGTCGAGGTTGCCGACGACCCGCGCACGCCCTGGCTCGGTGCCGGGATCGACGCGGACCACGCCATTCGCGGGTTCCACTCCGTATCCATGCGGCTCGATGATGACGCTTCGAGTGCCGAGCTTCTGAAATATATGGGCTACGAGGTCGTGGGCACTGACGGCGGCGTCAAGCGTCTCGCGATCCCGGGCGGCAACGGGGCGAACGTCATCGAGCTTCAAACCATGCCGAATGTCGCACGCGCCCGTAGCGGTGCCGGCTCGGTGCACCATGTCGCCTTCGCGGTGGAGAACCGCGAAAAGCAGCTCGAAGTCCGCAAGGCGCTGATGGATACCGGCTATCAGGTCACCCCGGTGATTGACCGCGACTATTTCTGGGCGATCTATTTTCGCACCCCTGGCGGCGTGCTCTTCGAAGTTGCCACCAACGAACCGGGCTTCGACCGCGACGAAGATACGGCGCATCTCGGCGAAGCTCTGAAACTGCCAAGCCAGCATGCACATCTGCGCCCGATGCTAGAACAGCATCTCGTGCCTCTCGACAACGCGTAAGGGCAGAGGAGAAAGAAGCAGTGGGCGATTCGACCTATCACTACCGGGTGCGCGAAGGCACGCCCGGCAAGCCGATCCTCTTCGTTTTTCACGGGACCGGCGGCGACGAGAACCAGTTCTTCGATCTCGCCGCCCGCCTGTTGCCGGAAGCGACGCTCGTCGCCCCGCGTGGAGATGTTTCGGAACATGGCGCGACGCGGTATTTCCTTCGGACCGGCGAGGGTGTCTACGACATGGCGGACCTGGCGCGGGCGACTGACAAGATGGCGACATTCGTCAAGCAACAGCGGGATCGCTTCGCAGCGTCTCCCGTTCTCGGGTTTGGTAATTCCAACGGCGCCAATATTCTCGCCAATGTGATGATCGAGCATGCGGATCTCTTCGATGGCGCCATGCTGCTGCATCCGTTGATCCCGTTCAAGCCGAAGGACAATGCCGGTCTCGCCGGTCGGAAAATCCTCATTACGGCCGGCGAGCGCGACCCAATCTGCCCGGCGCCCATGACGGTTGCCCTTTCAGACTATTTCGTCCGCCAGAAGGCCGATGTGACGCTCGAATGGCATTCCGGCGGGCACGACCTGCGCCAGAACGAGGTCGATGCAGCGCGCAAGATGGCCGGCACCTTCCTATGAGGCAACACCGAAACCGCGCACCGGAAAATATCCGGAAAAGAAATCGCTGCGAGCGCTTGCAGGCTGCTGTGGCCTGACAGATAGTGCGCCCCGAATTCGAGACTTTTCATTCGGAGAGCATTGCATGAACAATCATTTGAAATTCTACATCGACGGCCAGTGGGTCAATCCGGTCAAGCCCGCAGTGCTCGATGTTATCGACCCCTCGACGGAGGAGGCCTACACCCGGATCTCCGTAGGATCGTCCGAGGATGTGAACAGGGCAGTCGCCGCTGCCAAGGCCGCTTTCCCGGCCTTCTCCATATGGTCGAAGGAGGACCGGCTGAAGCTCCTGAGGCGTATCCTCGAAGTCTACAACGAGCGTTTTGAGGACATTGCGCATGCGGTCAGCCAGGAAATGGGCGCGCCGCTTGCCTTTGCCCGCGACAGCCAGGCCTGGGCCGGCCGCGCCCATATGGAAGCTACCATCGCCGCGCTCGAGACTTACGAATTCAGCCATCAGCGCGGCACGACCATGGTGGTCAAGGAACCGATCGGCGTCTGCGCGCTGATCACGCCGTGGAACTGGCCGCTCAACCAGATTGTCTGCAAGGTGGCGCCGGCCCTTGCAGCAGGCTGCACCGTGGTGCTGAAGCCCTCGGAGATCGCGCCGATCAGCGGCGTTATTTTCGCCGAGGTGATGGACGCAGCCGGCACGCCGAAGGGCGTCTTCAACATGGTTCAGGGCAATGGTCCGGATGTCGGTCAGGTGATGGCCGGCCACCCCGATGTCGACATGGTATCGTTTACCGGTTCGACCAGGGCCGGCATCATCGTCGCCAAGACCGCTGCCGATACCGTCAAGCGCGTAGCGCAGGAACTCGGCGGAAAATCGGCCAATATCATACTGCCCGATGCCGATCTCGAGCGCGCAGTGCGCAAGGGCGTTTCCGGCTGCTTCGGCAATTCCGGGCAGTCGTGCGATGCACCGACCCGCATGCTGGTGCCGGCCGATCGGCACGACGAGGCGCTCTCCATCGCCAAGACCGCGGCGGAGAAATTCGTGGTCGGCGATCCGCGCTCGGACGACACGATGCTTGGTCCGGTGGTCAGCCAGTTGCAGTTCGACAAGATCCAGCGGCTCATCGAAGCGGGCATCAAGGAGGGTGCGACGCTGGTGGCGGGCGGTCTCGGCCGGCCGGAAAACCTCAATCGCGGCTACTACGTCCGACCAACCGTATTCGGCAATGTCACCAACGATATGACCATCGCACGGGAAGAAATCTTCGGTCCGGTTCTCTCGATCCTGCCCTACAAGGACGAGGAAGAGGCGATCACGATCGCCAATGACACGGTCTACGGTCTTGCGGCCTATGTGCAGTCGCAAGATATCCAGCATGCCCGCAAGGTTGCGGCGCGCATGCGGGCGGGTTCCGTCTATCTCAACTATCCAGAATGGGACACGTTTGCGCCCTTCGGCGGCTATAAGCAGTCGGGCAACGGTCGCGAATATGCCGATTGGGGCATCCACGATTTCCTCGAAATCAAGGGTATCGTGGGCTACGAAGAATAAACCCGTGCTCAGGGGGCGGGGCGGTTCTGGGCTGCCCGGCTCCATCGCTCGAGGCCGTTGCGTTCTAGGCGTTGGCACGAGGTGCAGGCTTGCCGCGTTCGGCAATGGCGATGCCGCCGAGGACAAGGGCGAGCGCCACTATATGGAAGAGCTGAAGCGATTCGCCCAGAAGGGTGACGGAGAGCAGTGTTCCGAATACCGGGACGAGATTGATGAAGAGTCCGGCGCGATTGGCTCCGATTCCTTCCACGCCCTTGATGTAGAAGATCTGCGAGATCAGGGAAGGGAAAAGGCCGGCATAGGCGATGATAGCCCAGCCGGTCGCATCCGGCAGGATCAGGCTGTCGGTCGAAATTTCCCAGAAGACGAGCGGCAGCGCAGTCAGCGCCGCGCCGAGCGCGGGCCCAGCCATCAGGCTTTTCCAATGGACAGGCGGCTTCCAACGCAAGGCGACGGTATAGATCGCATAGGCAATCACGGCCATCAGCAGGAGCGCATCGCCGTAGTTGAGCGTCAGCGCCATCAGGGTGGCAAAATCCCCATGGGCAGCCGTCAGGGCAACGCCGACAAAGCTGATCAGAAAGCCGACGATCTGTACGAACGATATCGGAATGCGGAAGAGTGCGAAATTGATGATGAAGATCAGCACGGGAATACCGCCCTGCTCGATCGCGCCGTTGACAGCGCTGGTATACTGCAAGGCCGTGTAGAGGAAGCCGTTGAACGCGGTGTATCCGACCGCCCCATAGGCTAACAGCAGCAGCCAGTTCCGGCGAAGCTCCGGCCAGTCCTTTTTCAGCTGAGGGATGGAAATCGCCGAAATGACAATTACCGCGATCGTCCACCGGGAAAAATTGAGCATCATCGGACTGATATGGCCGACGGCCAGTTTGCCGACCATGGTGTTGCCGCCCCAGAAAAGCGTGCAGACTGTGAGAAGGAAATAGGCTTTGAAGGGCAAGGGATTTACCATCGGTTGGAGCCGCCAACGGTTGTGCATTGGAGTGATTTGCTGTTCGGGATAGGCGAGGGGCGCGGTTTTGTCACGCAAAAAGCCAAATCGTCTTTCACAAACGGGTCGATTTCCAAAATGCAACACAGTATAGATGCGCGGGTTTGGATAAGGCGCAGAGAGCGCCCATAGACAGGATTTTGAAATGACGAATGTCGTGGTAGTGGGATCGCAATGGGGAGACGAGGGCAAGGGCAAGATCGTTGACTGGCTTTCCGAGCGGGCGGATATCGTCGTCCGCTTCCAGGGCGGCCACAACGCCGGCCACACGCTGGTGATCGATGGCATCAGCTACAAGCTTTCCCTGCTACCGTCGGGCGTTGTGCGTCCCGGCAAGATGGCGGTGATCGGCAACGGTGTCGTGGTCGATCCGCATGCGCTCCTCGCCGAGATCGAGAAGCTTGCTGCCCAGGGCGTCAAGGTTACCCCGGAAAACCTGCGTATCGCCGACAATGCCACGTTGATCCTGTCCCTGCACCGCGAGCTCGACGCGATGCGCGAAGACGCCGCTTCCAATAGCGGTACAAAGATCGGAACGACGCGTCGTGGCATCGGCCCTGCCTACGAGGACAAGGTCGGCCGGCGCGCGATCCGCATCATGGATCTCGCCGACCTCGAGGGGCTTTCGGCCAAGGTTGACAGAATCCTCACCCATCACAACGCGCTTCGCCGCGGACTGGGGGTCGCGGAAGTCGCACATGATGCAATCATGCAGGAGCTGACCTCGATTGCCGAGCGCGTACTGCCGTTCCGGGAAACCGTCTGGCTGATGCTCGACAAGGAACGCCGCAAGGGCGCGCGTATCCTGTTCGAGGGTGCGCAAGGGTCTCTGCTCGATATCGATCACGGCACCTATCCCTTCGTGACCTCGTCCAACACGGTCGCCGGTCAGGCGGCTGCCGGTTCGGGTATGGGACCGGGCTCGCTCGGTTACATTCTTGGCATCACCAAGGCCTATACGACCCGCGTCGGCGAAGGACCCTTCCCGACCGAGCTCACCGACGAGATCGGCCAGTTCCTCGGCGAGAAGGGCCATGAATTCGGTACCGTCACGGGGCGCAAGCGCCGCTGCGGCTGGTTCGATGCGGCGCTTGTCCGTCAGTCGGTCGCCACGAACGGAATCACGGGAATCGCCCTGACGAAACTTGACGTTCTGGACGGCCTTGACGAGCTGAAAATCTGTGTCGGCTACAAGCTGGATGGTGTCGAGATCGACCATCTGCCGGCAAGCCAGGCGGCGCAGGCCCGCGTCGAACCGGTTTACATTACGCTTGAAGGCTGGAAGGATTCGACCGTAGGCGCACGCAAATGGGCCGATCTTCCGGCCCAGGCGATCAAGTACGTCCGTCAGGTCGAGGAACTCATCGGTGCGCCGGTGGCCCTGCTTTCGACCAGTCCGGAGCGCGACGATACAATACTTGTGACCGACCCATTTGAGGACTAATGTCACAATTCGTTAACGAATTGTCTTCCGGCGAAGGCTGGCGACCAAGAGAAAGTGCTCATGGCTGATTTCATTTCAGTTATTCGGCGGGCCGTGGACGGCCTGTCGAACAATACACCCGAGATGCGTACGAAGGTCTACGAAAAGGCCCGCAGCGCCGTGACCCGGCAGTTGGAGAACATGTCGCCGCGTCCGCCGGAAGAAATGCTACGCCGTCAGTTGGACAAGCTTGAGGCCGCCATCCAGGAGGTCGAGGCCGAGCATATCGAAGCGTTGCCTGAAGACGAGGGTGCTGCGGTCCTGGAGGAGGAGTTTTCCCTCGCACCGGCGGCGGATGAATATGCCGGCGAGGAGAGGCAAGCCGTTGTCGCCGAGACTGAGGCGGAAGAGGCGCCCGGAGCTTACATCGAAGAAGAAGAAGAAGAAGAGCAGGAACCTGCGGAAGCCGAAGTGCAGTCTGTTTCCGCGTCCTATGAGCCCTACGAGCCGGAACAGGTCGAAGAAGAGGAATCCCCGTCCGCCGAAGATGAGCCGGAGGAAACTGCCGCCGCTTACGCGGAAGAGCCGGCCGCGCCGGAACTGCGTGACTGGGCTACAGAGGCCGAGGAGCATCTCGCCGTCGCGCCTCCGGAGCCGCGTGAGCAAGACGAGGACAAGGTTATCCTGCCCGTGGAAGAAACTCACGGCGCAGGCGAGGAGACAGCCGAGGTCGGGTCGTTTAATCGCGATACGGAGACGAGTGTCGCCGGCGGGACCGTTCCCGTGTCGGAGGCGGTGCCGGAATACGACCGGGCGTTTGGAGATTGGGTTGAGCCGTCGGAAACAGGCGAACCAAAGGAAGAAGCGCCTGCCGACCACGGCAGAGCCGATCAGGAACTCGCTGCCGCGCCTGCGGTGCCTCCCGCAACTTACGACCCCTGGGAATTGCCGGGCGAGCCGGTCGCAGGCGTGGACGACAAGTTCGCGTCGAAGCACAAAACGGCATTGGCGGCGGATGCTGCGTCCTCTGTGGACGACGGCCTTCTGGAATGGGACGCAGCCGACTATCAGACACCGGCGAGCGTGAGCGGTGCCAAGCCGGGTGAGGTTGGCGGTCTCGATGAATTCTCCGACTGGTATCTGGAAGAGGCCGGACCGACTTCGGTCGCGGGCGCGGCAGCAGCGGTCAAGGCCACTCAGGCGGAAGACAAGAATCAGCCTGAAGAAGAACCGTCTGCACCCGGTGGCGTACAGCAAAACATCATCGACGAATTCCTCGCCGAAACAGAGCAGAAAGCCTACAGGATCGAGCCGACGCAGCGCCGCAACTATGCACCTGTCCTCCTCGGCATCCTTGGCGTTGCATTGCTTGCGGGTGGCGGCTATGCGCTGTGGACAAACAGGGATGCAATGACCACGTTCGTGAGCGGCCTTTTCAGCTCCGAACCTCCGTCTGTCGCCGAGCAGGGAACGGACAAGACAACTCCGGCGGCCACGGATACGGGAACGCAGACCGGCAGCCCCGCCACGCCGCCAGCGGAAACCGCAGCGACCGGGGCAGCGGTACCCGAAGATGGCGCCGCCACGAGCCAGAAGTTTACCCAGAGACTGCTGCCGAACGGTAGCGAAGTCGATGAGGGTGCAGGATCAGCGCCTGCGGACGTCGCCGCAGGCGGCGAAGGCAAGTCCGTTTCCGAACAGACCGTCGCGGCGGCCGATACCCCGCCCGGACAGGCGGCGACGCCTGGAGCCCAATCGCCTACTGCCACACCGGCGACACCCGGCACGAATGCGACGGCAGTCGCCGCTGGGCAGAAAGCGTTCCTCTATGAAGAACGGCTCGGTCAGGCATCGCCGACGGCGATCCCCGGTTCTGTCGAATGGACCGCACTTCGCGACACCGGCGAGGATGGACGGCCGAACCCGGCGATCCAGGGCAAGCTCAATGTGCCCGATCGTGGGCTGACCGCGCTCATCACTTTCAAACGCAACACCGACAACTCGCTTCCCGCGAGCCATCTGATCGAGGTCGTTTTCTCGGTTCCGCCGGATTTCGAGGGCGGTGCGGTCGACAATGTGCAGCGGATCGCGATGAAGCGGACCGAGCAGGATCGCGGAGATCCTCTGGTGGCGGTCGCGGCCAAGGTCACGGATGATACCTATCTGATCGCGCTCAATGATTTCCAGGATGTGGTGGCGAGCAATATCGAACTCATGCGCACGCGCAACTGGATCGACATTCCGATAACCTATCGCAACGGCCGGAGGGCGCTGTTGACGCTCGACAAGGGCACGGAAGGAGCCGCCCTCTTCGAGAGCGTCATCAAGGAATGGGCGGCGCTTGAAAACGGAAGCGGCGGCTGAGCCGCCCTTTCTTCCGTCGTCAGTTTCTTCGGGTCAGGCTTCCACTACCCGCAATGCGGATGTGCGTTCGAGCGCCTCTTTCTGAACGGCCTCCTGCACCTTCTCGAAGGCGCGGACCTCGATCTGGCGCACGCGCTCGCGGCTGATGTCGAATTCCGTCGAGAGATCCTCCAGCGTTATGGGGTCCTCGGACAGCCGACGGGCCTCGAAAATCCGGCGTTCGCGATCGTTAAGGACGCTCATGGCGCGCCCGAGCATCCGGCGGCGGGTTTCCAGTTCATCCTGTTCGATCAGGGTGTCTTCCTGACTGTCGTGCTCATCGACGAGCCAATCCTGCCACTGACCCGATTCACCTTCGGCCGCACGGATCGGCGCATTGAGCGACGCGTCGCCCGAGAGGCGGCGATTCATGGAAACCACTTCCTCTTCGGAAACCCTCAGCTTGGTGGCAATTTCGGTCACCTGCTCCGGTTTCAGGTCGCCTTCCTCGATCGCCTGGATCTTGCCCTTCAGGCGGCGCAGATTGAAGAACAGGCGTTTCTGGTTCGCGGTCGTGCCCATCTTCACCAGCGACCAGGAGCGCAGGATGTATTCCTGGATCGAGGCCTTGATCCACCACATGGCATAGGTGGCGAGGCGGAAGCCACGTTCGGGATCGAATTTTTTGACTGCCTGCATTAGGCCGACATTGCCCTCCGAGACGACTTCGCCGATCGGCAGGCCGTAGCCGCGATAACCCATGGCGATCTTCGCAACGAGGCGAAGGTGACTGGTGACAAGCCTGTGAGCGGCATCGCGGTCACCATGCTCGGCATAGCGCTTGGCGAGCATGTACTCTTCCTGCGGCTCGAGCATAGGAAACTTGCGGATTTCGTCGAGATACCGGCTCAGACCTGCTTCACCGGCAGTGATGGATGGCAAACTGTTGCGGGCCATAAAGCACCCCCTTCTGTCGTTCGGCTTCCCGTGTGATCAATATGGGCAAGCACGATCCGTGTGGATCTCAGGATCCCACACGAACCCATGTGACAGATAAGTGTGGCGAATTAGGGATTCAAGCCATCCCTCCAGTGTTATATCATTACAATTCGGTAACCGCGACTGCTTTTCGGGTCACAAGACCGTGAGGCGTTCCAGTCCTTGCGACTGGCTTCTCCGGTAGCGATCGAAATCGCCGTCGATCTGCCCTCGCGAGACACCGATATCCTTCAGCGTCTGGTCCGACAGGCCGAGAAGCGCGTTCCTGTTGCGGCGTCTTTCCCCCATCCGGCGAAAGAAGGTCAAAGCTCCGGTGAGAACCGAGGCCAGCCTGCGCGGCTGGTCCGGCCGGCGCCGGGTTGCGACGTCCTGCATTGTCGAGGTGTCGGGCGGATCCTGCCTGGCCGGAAAAAGGTCAAGCGCGTCCTGCCCCGGGCGCACGCGCGCCGGGTCGTAATTATCCATCACTGTTCTCCTGTCAAAAAAACCGGCCCTGGCGGAGCCGGCGGTGGTTACGGCGTCATCCGGCCTGTGTCAGGTCCGCAAACGCTCGGCGGGCTGCTGGCGTATCGCCTGGTTGGCCTCCCGCAACGCGTCGGCGCATTCCTGGCAGCACACCTCCACGGTCTTGCCGCCGATCCTCACGGCGATACGCGTATCGTCGAGCTTGCAGTCACAGGTCGCACATGTGTCGTGTTTCATCGTCGACTCCTCTCCGGTCGGCTGTTGTCGATCTGCCGTAGACTGCACCTGCCAGCGGCAATCCGCTGTCAGATTCTTTAGTGATCGTGTTACCGAGCCGCGTTGCCCGGCGGCCTCAGCGCAGGCCGACGAAGCGCTGGAACTCCGCCGGTGTCCGGCCATAGGCCTGGCGGAAGGCCGCGCTGAAATGGCTATGGCTCGAAAAGCCGAGGTCGAGGCCGAGTGCCGTCAGGTCGTCGTAGTCCGCCAGCAGGTCGAGCGCCTTCGCGAGCCTGAGGCGCAACTGGTAGCGATAGAGCGGCACGCCCTCTACCTGCTGGAAGATCTGGGTGAGATAAACAGGAGATACGCCTGTCTCCCCTGCGATCTCGCCGAGCGTCCAGCGGCGGGCGAGGTCGGAGGAGAGCACGAGCTTTGCCCGGTCCGCGAGCTTCTTCCGGCCGTAGCTCGTGGATTGCACGCCGGCATTGTGCTTCCCGACGGCGCGGCGCACCAACGTCAGCGCGAGCGCCTCTGCCTCCAGCATTTCCGCCGTGCCGGTGGCGAGGCCGTGGCGCAGCAGGGCGACAAGCGCTTGGGCGCGCGCATCGATCTGCAGCTTCTGTCTGTTGAAGGCGAAGGTGGGAACTTTCGTGCAATGCGTGTCGGGCACCAGTTCGGCAAGAAATGGTTCGGGCATCGCAACGCTCAGGGACGCATCGCCGCCGACAACCGGATGGCTCACCCGATAGGTCTCGCCGCGATTGAAGAAGAGCACCTGGTTCGGCTCGGCAACGACCTCCTCCTCGCCGATATGGCGAACGAAGACGCCGCGGTAGGGAAAGACAAGGGACGTCCGGGAGGCCGATTCCTCTTCGCCCATCTCACGACACGCACCGTCGCAGATCACGTCGCGAACGGCGACGCTCTCCGTCTCAAGCAGTAGATTTGCCGAAAGGGCCATGGCCGGTTCTCCAATTCAGGCAAGAGAACATAACGCGAACATGCGCGTTACGCCACCCGTTTCTTGAAAAATCGACCGATATGTAAACGCCGTCCGTCGCCGGCGATCAGATCGCTCGCAGTGCCTCGATCACCTCGGCCATATCTGCCGGGATGGGCGCTTCAAAATGCATCGTTTCCCCAGTGGTCGGATGCTCGAACTGCAGCAGATAGGCATGAAGAGCCTGGCGGGGAAAGCGGCTCACGATGGCCCTGGCCGGCTCCGGCAGTAGGTTTGCCTTGGTCCTGAAGGCCGCGCCATAGTCCGTGTCGCCGATCAGTGGATGGCCGATATGGGCCATGTGAACGCGGATCTGATGGGTCCGCCCCGTTTCCAGCCGGCATTCCACGAGCGAAGCCAGGCAGGTGGCGTCGGGTTTTTCGCCGTAGCGCTCCAGAACTTCGTAATGGGTGATCGCTTCACGCGCATCGTCGGTTTCCTCGCGCTTCACCGTGCGCTTGGTGCGGTCGCCCGCGCGTCCGAGCGCTGCATCGATGGTGCCATGGAGGCCTCGGGGACGCCCCCAGACAATCGCCCGGTACGCTCGCTCAAGCGGGCCTGTGCGCCCGTGATCGGCAAACTGTTCGGCGAGATGCCTGTGGGCGATGTCGTTCTTGGCGACGACCATGACGCCGGAGGTATCCTTGTCCAGACGGTGGACGATGCCGGGGCGCTTGACGCCGCCGATCCCCGAGAGGCTGTCGCCGCAATGATGGATCAGGGCATTGACCAGCGTGCCGGTCCAGTTTCCGGCGCCCGGATGGACGACGAGGCCGGGCGGCTTGGCGATGACAATGAGGTCCTTGTCCTCGTAGATGACCTCCAGGGGGATATCCTCACCCTTGGGCTCAGGATCCTCCGGTTCGGGCATGGCGATCTCGAGCCGATCACCCGGGCGGATCTTGCGCTTGGGTTCGGTGACGGGCGCGCCGTTCACGCAGACCGCACCTTGTTCGATCAGCGCCTTGACCCGGTTGCGCGATACATCGCCGGAGAGCTGGCCCACAAGCCAGGCATCAAGCCGGCCCTCGGCGTCTTCACCGGCAATCAGGTCTTTTCTTGCGCTGCCAGGTTGTTTAAAGGGGTCGTTCATGCATACAATCCTGCGTAACGGCGGCATCTTGCCTGGCCGGCCTTCGATCAAAGAAGGCAAGGGATCGCCGCTTTGAGGGAAAGGTAATCGTTTATGACGAATTTCGAGCCAGACGAACAGGAAGAAAAACCGCTCGATCCGGCACTTGAAAATGTCCGCCGCAAGATGGTGCGTCTGCAACTCGTCTCCGCGGGCATCATGTTCGTCAGCCTTATGGCGGTCTTGGCGGCGGTTGTCTACAAGGCGACCAGGACCGAAACGCGGGAACCGGCCGCATCAACCTCGCTCGCCATTCCTGCCGACCAGCCGATTGCGGCGACGGCAAACCTGCCTTCGGGCTTTACTGTCCAGTCGACCTCGCTCTCCGGCAACCAGATACTATTCTTTGGCTCAATGTCGGACGGAACCCGCAGAGCGCTGGTCTTCGACATGACCGTCGGGCGGATCGTGGCGGATGTGACGGTCACCGGGAATTGACGGTGGCGGCGGCCATGGATAGGCGCTCGGGCATTTCGATCGACGATCCGCAGGATCCGCGCATTGCGGAATTCCGCCAGATCCGCGAACGTGACCTGACTGGCCGCCATGGCAGGTTCATCGCCGAGGGGACCGTGGTGCTCAGGATGCTTGCCGCAGCACACAAGGCGGGTCGAGGCATCCGGGCGGAAAAGATACTGCTGCTGAAGAATCGGGCCGCCGGGCTTGAGGATGTGATTGCGCTCTTTCCGGCAAATATCCCCGTCTATGAGGCGGAGGGGCCGGTTCTGGATGCCATAGCCGGCTTTCACCTCCACCGTGGCGTTCTGGCCCTTGGAGCACGCGAGTCCAGCCTTACGCTGCCGAAGCTGCTCGCGGAACTGCCGGAAAAGGCACTGGTCCTTGCCGGATGCGGCATTTCCAACCACGACAATGTCGGGGCGATGTTTCGTAACGCGGCCGGGTTCGCGACCAGTGCCATGGTTTTGGACGAGACCTGCTGTGATCCGCTTTATCGCAAGGCGCTCAGGGTTTCCGTCGGCTCGGTCCTGACCATGCCCTATACGCGCGAGGGTTCCGGTTTGACCATGCTTTCCGCACTTGCCGAGGCCGGGTTCTCTATCTGGGCGCTTTCGCCGGGTGGGCGGAGCGAAATCCGTGATATCCCTGCATCGCCCCGTATCGCGCTCGTGATGGGCACGGAAGGCGAGGGGCTTCCCGACAATATCCTGATGCGCTTCCATACGGCCCGCATAGCGCAATCACCGGGACTCGACAGCCTCAATGTCGGCACGGCGAGCGGGATCGCGCTTTACAGCGCGGCAATGGCGATGGGGTTGCTCTAGGGCCGATCAGGCAGACGGTGCAATGGTGCCGGAAATGCCAGGGTCGAGCGCCACCGCGCGTTCAGCAAGCGATTTTTGCGCCTCCTGGCTCCTGACCGGGATGGACGACAGGATCTCCCGGATCGGTGAAGATGCGCCCTCGTGGCGGGCAGTCAACACGATCATCTTCGCGGCGATTTCCGCTATCTCCTCGCGCAAGGCATCGTCACTGGCGGGCGAGTTCGCCTTCACCAGCCGCTCGGTCAGAGCGGTGTGGCGGTGACGCAATTCCTCCGAGAGAAGGGCGGTATCAATTTCGGGAGCCGGATGCGTCAGGATAACGGGCTCGCCGGAGGCGTCATCCGGGATATCTATTTCCTTGATGTCCGGGACCGGCAGGTTTGCCGCGCGCAGGGTGCGGATTGCCGCCCGTACCTGGCGATTGCTGGCCTTGAGGCTTTCCTTGAGGGTCGCGATCTCCTTCAGCCGGCGCTCGATAATGGCATCCTTGTCGATGGACTCGGCCATCTTGCGCGACAGTCGGTCATCGAGACGCAGAAGCTTGTGCTCCTCCTGGGCAAGCCGGATCTCGGCATCCTTGGCGCGCCGTGTCGCGAGCTGCGTTTCCCGCGACAGTTCCTCACGTTCGCCGCGCAGGGCCTGCGCGCGCATCTTGAGGTTTTCAATCTCGGTTTCACGGGCGGTGTTCTCGATCGAGAGATTGTCGATCTCATTGGCCATGCTCGACAGCCGCTGGATCATGCGCTCGATCTCGAGGTCCTTGGCGACTGCCGCTTCCTCGGTGCGCTTCAGCGTTTCCCTCAGGTGGATCGCCTCGGCCTCGGCGCGGCGGACCTGGGAGCGAAAATCCGCGGCCTCAACGCTCATCTCGTCGATCTGCACATGCAGGTCCTGGGCTTCCGCAAGCAGCCGGCTTGCCTCTCTTGCCAATGTCTCGTTGGCGAGTTTCAGCGCCGTGACCTGTTCCCGCTCGCGGGTCAGGTCGTGCGCCGCACGGGCATTCTCGGCGGCATAGAGCGCGCGCGCCATATCCTTCTGAGCACGGATCTCCTGCGGGCTGAGGGGCATCGTCGCCTTCAGGCGATTTTCGGTGTAGAGAACGATCCGTTTGTGGATGGCCGGGGCGATCAGCATCACGAAAAGGGCCGCGGACAGGAAACCCAATCCAAAAAGCAGGGCATATTCAATCACGATCGCGCCATTTCAACTCGGTTGTTCCGGACTCGCACGAAGCCATTAAACATGCGTCATGGCGCAGAACAAGCGCCTGGCTGCGATCGCAGGCAAAGATTCCGTGCGCCCGATAAGCAATTCCGGACCTCGGCTGTCAGTCGGGATGGGCGCTCAGAAAGGATTCCATGTCGGCTGGCGGGTCAGCTTGAGATAGCCGACGTTGACGCCAAGACGCGCACCTACGCCGGTGCGGATTGGAACGAGCACGACGTTGCGGTTCTTCAGTACGGTCATGCCTACGCCTGCCACGACATAGGCCGAGCCGCTAACGCCACCGAAACGGGCATAGAGGCTATCGACACTCGGCAGGTCGTAAACGAGCATCATGGCACGCGTGCCGTTTCCGCCGTAGTCGATGCCAAGCGAAGGTCCCTGCCAGAAGACATCATGCTGGCCGGCATTCTTGGTGTAGAGCATGCCTTCGCCATAGGTCAGCCCGGCGATGAATGCGCCGGAGCCTTCCTGGCCGAGGATGTAGCCATTCGGAAGGCCGTATTTCGAGAACGCATTCTCGATCACCTTCGCCAGCGAGCCGCTGGTCGAGCCGAAGAATTCATGACCGGCGTCAACGATTTCCTGGGCGGTATATTCATTGCCTGCCGCTTCTGCAGGTTTCCCTTGGAAAGCCATGCCGGCGATAAGGAAGATCGCAGCCATCAGCACTCGGAGGCCGGCGATTTCACGGATACTGTCTAGGCGCATGGGTTTCCTCCATCCAAATTCGATGCAATCGGCATCACCAATGCGAGTAAGGCTATTTACCGACGATCGCCTTAATAATCGGTTTACCAAATATGGTGTCATTATGACCTTCAGGAATCCGACCACACCGGAGAGCCGCCCATGCGCTGCGATCCGGGCTTTTTCGTGGGCAACCGCCGCCCCAGGAGATACCGATGCCGAAAAACCCCAATCTCACTCTTGCTGGTCCGGATCTCGCCGCGCTTCTGTGCAGCCGGGTCTGCCATGACGTGATTTCCCCGGTGGGGGCTATCAATAACGGTCTTGAACTTCTTGACGAGGGCGGCGCCGACGAGGACGCCATGGACCTCATCCGCACGAGCGCTCTGAACGCCTCGGTCCGACTGAAATTTGCCCGGCTTGCCTTCGGCGCTTCGGGTTCGGTCGGCGCGTCGATCGACACCGGCGAGGCGGAAAAGGCCGCCAAGGATTTTGCCGCGGCGGAAAAGAAGACCGAATTGGCCTGGAACGGCCCCCGCGCGATCATCGCGAAGAACCGCGTGAAACTCCTGCTTAACCTCTTCTTGGTGGCTTATGGGGCGATACCTCGCGGCGGCCAGATCGACGTCACGCTGGAAAATCCGGAATATGATGCTAAATTCCGCATATCCGCCAAGGGCCGCATGATGCGTGTACCCCCGAAGTTCGCAGAAATCTGCTCGGGCACGATCGAGGAGGCGATCGATGCGCATTCTATCCAGCCATATTACACCGTCCTTCTTGCCGACGAATGCGGCATGGAGCTGAAATACTACGCAACCGACGAGGAAATCGTGTTCACGGCGGAAACCGTTCCGGCGGCCTGAGTTCTCGTCGCGAGACAGCATGGGATACATGAACGGACGCGGGGAGATATCTCCGCGTCTTTTTCATGCGCGCGCAACGACTGGGCCGACAGGGTGCGGATCGCGGTAACATTTCCTTAGTTGAAAACATTTAGGCTAACTCCGATAGACCATAGCCGCGTGTCGAATAGGCGGCTCGAGGAGTTAACGATGCAGCGTTTGATGATCGCGGATAGTGCCGATATCGTTCGCAAGGTGGGTAAGCGGATTCTCTCGGAGATCGGCTTCCTCGTTCTTGAGGCGGGGTCCGCGCGCGACGCGCTTCTGCGATGCGAAACGGAACTTCCGAACATCATCATCGTCGACGCCGGTCTCGACGGCGCGCTCGATCTCATCACGAATATCCGTGCCCTGCCGGAGGGCAAGAGCGTCCGAATCTACTACTGCGTGGTGGAGGCCGATCTGAAAACGATGATGGCAGGCAAGCGCGCCGGCGCGGACGACTTCCTATTGAAGCCCTTCGACCGCAAGATCCTGACGAGCATTTTCACCGGTAACGCGGTCGCCGCCTGAGCGGCAAAAGCCAACGACCATCCATAGTGAAAGCAAAAGGAACCAGGCTCCCGAAGGCTGCCAGGTCTTCCGGTTGGCTGTCGCTGTACAGGAAGGTGCCAAAAAAAACCTGCCCTTTTACGGGCAGGTTCTGAGCCTTGCGGGGAAGGGGATAGCTGCCCTGGATCAGGCCGTTTCCATGTATTCGCTGCCATCGGGTTCGCGCAGCACATAGCCGCGACCCCAGACGGTTTCGATATAGTTCGAGCCGCCGGCAGCATTGGCGAGCTTTTTGCGCAGCTTGCAGATGAAGACGTCGATGATCTTCAGTTCCGGCTCGTCCATGCCGCCATAGAGGTGGTTGAGGAACATTTCCTTGGTGAGCGTGGTGCCCTTGCGCAGCGAAAGGAGTTCCAGCATCTGGTATTCCTTGCCGGTCAGGTGCACGCGCTGGCCACCGACTTCGACGGTCTTTGCATCGAGATTGACGATCAGTTCGCCCGTGATGATGATCGACTGGGCATGGCCCTTCGAGCGGCGGACAATGGCGTGGATACGGGCAACCAACTCATCCTTGTGGAAGGGCTTGGTCATATAGTCGTCGGCGCCGAAACCGAGGCCGCGGACCTTGTCTTCGATGCCGGCCATGCCGGACAGGATGAGGATCGGGGTCTTGACCTTGGACAGGCGAAGCGTGCGAAGCACTTCATAGCCCGACATGTCGGGAAGGTTCAGGTCAAGCAGAATGATGTCGTAGTCATACAGTTTTCCGAGGTCGACGCCTTCTTCGCCGAGGTCGGTCGTATAGACGTTAAAGCTTTCCGATTTGAGCATCAATTCGATGCTCTGCGCTGTGGCGCTGTCGTCTTCAATGAGTAGAACCCGCATAATTTTCCCCTTTACCGCCGCCAAAAGGTCGTACTTGGCCCCCTACGCGATACGGATCCAGTCGTTGCCTGATTTGAAGGCTGCCACCAAATGGTTAACAAATTCT